>Ga0209382_10008019_pt1 | contig 13358 bp, 13 predicted proteins | sample SoiMetdeltSBSDD5_FD_187599 | JGI IMG/M metagenome (GOLD analysis project Ga0209382, IMG submission 187599) | Bulk soil microbial communities from a Populus tree surrounding site in Tennessee, USA - Soil MetaG P. deltoides SBSDD5 (SPAdes) (version 2) | ecosystem: Environmental > Terrestrial >... | reverse complement strand
CACCGGCATCATGGAGGGATGGCAGACGACGGTCGCAACGGGGACATCGGGGCCCGGATGGCCGAGAGCTGGCTCGACACCCTCGACGTCAACGCCGAGTTCGACCGGGGGTGGGTCGAGGCGGCGGTCGACTGGCTGGTGGGGTCGGGGACACCCGGCCGGGTGCTCGACGTCGGGTGCGGGGCCGGTGGCGCGGCTTGCGCCTTCGCGGCCCGGCTGGTGCCGGGGGCGAAGGTGGTCGGCTTCGATCGCGATCCCCGGCTGCTCGCCATCGCCGGCAGGAGGGCGGCCGCGCAGGGCGTCGAGGACCGTGTCGAGTGGTCGCTGGGCCAGGTCGGGGCGCTGCCGGTGCGGGACGGGTCCGTCGACCTCGTGTGGGCGTCGGGCGTGGTGCACCACGTGGCCGACCAGCAGGCCGCCGTGGGCGAGCTGGCCGGGCTGTGCCGGCCCGGCGGGCGGGTGGCGCTGGTGGAGGGCGGGCTCCCGCTGCGTTGCCTCCCGCACGAGATCGGCCTCGGCCGGCCCGGGATGGAGGCTCGGCTGGACGAAGCCCGGGCCCGCTGGTTCGTCGACATGCGGGCGGAGCTCCCGGGACAGCCGATGCCCTACGGCTGGCCCGAGGCGCTCAGGCGGGCCGGGCTGGGCGAGGTGCAGACCCGTTCCTTCCTGGCCGAGCTGACCCCGCCGCTCGACGCGGTCGGGCAGGCGATCGTCGAGCAGCACCTGACCTCGGCGGTGAAGGAGCTGGGGATCCGCCTGGAGGCGGAGGATCGGGACACGCTCGCCCGCCTCCTCGACCCCGGGGATCCGATGTACGTGGGCCGGCGAGACGACCTCACCGTCACGGCGGTGCGGACGGTGCACGTCGGCACGTGGCCGGTCTGACTGACGCCCGCCTCCTGCGTCCGTGGTGCCCTTGGGCACGCACGAACGCAGGAGCCGACACTCTCTCGGGCTAGGCCCCGGTCCTCGGGGCGACCGGATCAGTCGTCGTGGCGGTTGTTGTCGTCGAGCTGGGCCCGGATCTCGCCGCCCGGGCGGTTGACGGAGTGGACGTTCACGTACGTCGCCCCCGAGCGCAGGGCCTGCACGAACTCGTCGAACTCGCCGGCCGCGATGCCCTGGGCAGCGGCACCGGCGCCGACGTTGGCGGCCGTGATGGTGCCGGTGATCGTGCCGCCGGCCGCCGGGCACGCCTGCGTTCCGGCCGGGCCGTTGCCGAGGTTGCTGCACAGGAACACGACGATGTTGCCGTTGTTGGTCCGGTTCTCGAAGTGGATGTGCGCCTGCGTGGCGTCCGATTCGAGGCCGCTGAAGGTCAGCGTGTAGTCGAGCGCATCGCCGGCCCGGTTCAGGTCGATCTTGAACTCGCCCACGCCGGGCGTGGACAGCGCCGGTACCTCCTCGTATCCCGTGAGGGTCTCGCGCGCCCTCACGTTGTTGGCCACCGCCGCGGTGCCCATGCCGATCACCGCCACGATCGCGACGGCAATAGCGAACTTGACGCGTGCATTCACGGTCTTCCCCCTTGGGTCGGAGAAGGCCGGACGGCCGCTATCCCCCATCGGTCGGCCAGCCACAATGTCGGACTCAACCTAACGCGTGCCCGCAGGCGGGTGCTGGAAGCCAGCAGAATTGCCGGCATGACCTTCTCCATCGTGGGGCGCAGCGCCGACGGGGCCGAGATGGGCGTGGCGGTGGCGAGCAAGTTCCTGGCCGCCGGGGCCTACGTCCCCGCCGCAGCGGTGGGAGCCGGCGCCCTGGCGACCCAGGCCCACTGCAACCTCGAGCTGCGGACACGCGGCTTGGAGATGCTCGCCGGCGGAACGCCCGCGGCCGATGTCCTCACCGAGTTCTTCGCGGCCGACGCCCAGCGGGCCGAGCGCCAGGCCGGGATCGTCGACGCGCACGGCCGCACGGCGACCTTCACCGGCGAGCGGTGCCAGCCGTGGGCCGGCGGCATCGCCCGCCCGGATCCGGCCGGGGCGTTCGCCGCCCAGGGCAACATGCTCGCCGGGCCCCGGGTGGTCGACGCCATGGTCGAGGCGTGGCTGGCCGGGCCCGAGCAGCCCGTGGCGCGCCGGCTGGTGGCGGCGCTGCAGGCCGGCCAGGCCGAGGGCGGCGACCCCCGCGGCAAGCAGGCCGCCGCGGTGCTGGTCGTGTCACCGGGAGCAGGCTACGGCGGCCTGTCCGACGTGCTCGTCGACCTGCGCAGCGACGACTCGCCCGAGCCGATCGGCGATCTCGAGCGCATGCTCGACCTCCACGACCTCTACTTCGGCAGCACCGCCGACGAGGACCTGCTCCCGCTGGAGGGTTCGCTCGTCGGCGAGGTCGAGGCGCGGCTGGCAGCTACCGGCTACCGCAGCGGCGACGTCGCCCGCGATCTCTACGGCTGGATGGGTCGCGAGAACTTCGAGGAGCGCTGGCGCGAGGGCAGGATCGATCCCGTCGTCCTCGACCAGCTCCGCCGGGCCACGACCAGCTAGTCCTCCCCGGCGCGGGACTCCAGGGCGTCCAGGTCCCGCTCGGCGTAGAGCCGGTGCTCCCACTCCTCGTTGAGGATGCACAGCAGGCACTCCGTCATCGGGTAGGCCCGGGGCTCGGGCCATCCCGGGGCCTCCACCGGCTCGGTGGTCCCGGCCAGCGTCTCGTCGGTCAGCCCGTCGATGACCTCCCGCACCGTCGCCATCCGGTCCCGGCGCAGCTCGAGCACCGTGTCCAGCGACGGGCGGACCTCCCGGTCGCGAGGGACTTCCGGCATGTCGGGCATCGTGTCCCACGGGAGGTCCAGCGGATCCCACGGCGCGGGGTCGCCGAGGATGGCCCGCCTGATCCACGAATCGGTGGCGAACACCAGGTGGCGCAGCGTCTCGATGAAGGACCACTCGCCGTCCACCGACTCGTGGAGCAGCTCGGGGTCGAGGCGGCGAGCGCGCGCCACCGTGCCCTCCCACAGCCGCTCGAGCACGTCCCACGCCTCGCGGTAGCCGGCGGGATCGGTCGCGCGCATCTTGGCCCGGTCGGGGTACCGCCGGTCGAGCTCGGCCTCCACCAGCGGGCCGACGTCGACGCCGTTGACCGTCAGCTTCTCGATCCAGCCGCGGAGCTCGAGGTCGCGCATCTCGAGCCCGCGCATCACTACGCCGTTCATGGCGACCCCCCGGAACCAGGTTTTCGCCATGTACACGCCGCGGAACTCGGCGCCGGTCAGGTCGACGAGCTTGAACCGCGCATCGGCCAGCCGGACGAGCTCGAAGCGAGCACCCGACAGGTCCTCACCGATGAAGTCCCCCATAGCTGCGCCACGGTACCGGACCCGGGCTCGGGCACGACCGCGGGCGGGCTGGCCGGGGAGCCGCCAGGCGCTCCATACACTGGCCCGCATGACCTGCCCAGGGTGCGGCGCGGAGCTGCCCGAAGGTGCTCGGTTCTGCCCGAGCTGTGGCGCCGACCTCGGGCTGCGCGGCGACGAGCGCCGGGTGGTGACGGTCCTGTTCGCCGACATCGTCGGCTTCACCAGCCTGTCGGAGCACCGCGACCCCGAGCAGGTGAAGGCCATCGTCGACCGGTGCTTCCAGCGGTTGGTGGCCGACATCGAGGAGTTCGGGGGCCGGGTCGACAAGATCGTGGGAGACGCCGTCCTGGCGCTGTTCGGAGCCCCGATCGCCCACGAGGACGATGCCGAGCGGGCGGTGCGAACCGCGCTGCGGCTTCCTGTCACGCTCTGCGAGGCCGCCGCCGACCTGGGCCTCGACGTGCGCTTGCGGGTGGGCGTGAACACCGGGGAAGTCCTGGTGGGCGCCCTGCGGGCCGGAGGCGACTACACCGCCATGGGCGACGTGGTGAACACCGCGCAGCGGCTCCAGGCCGCGGCCGAGCCGGGACAGGTGCTGGTCGGGCAGGCCACCTACCTGGCCACCCGCCGGGCCGTCACCTACCGGTCGCTGGGCACGGTCGCGGCCAAGGGCCGGGAGGCGCCGGTGGCGGCCTGGGTGGCCGACGGTGCCCGCCTGCCGCCCGGCTACCGGGCGGACCGTCGCCGGGCCCCGCTGGTCGGGCGCGACGACGAGGTGGCGCTGCTGTCCCACACGCTGAACATGGCGGTCGACCGGGGCCGGCCCGGCCTGCTGCTGGTGCTCGGCGACGCCGGGTTGGGCAAGTCGCGCCTGGTCGAGGAGGTCGCCGAGAGCGCCCGGCAGTGCCACGACGCCGCCGTCCTGCCCGGGCGCTGCGTCCCCTACGGCGAGGCGAACGTCTGGTGGCCGGTGGCCAGTGCGGTCCAGGCTGCGTGCGGGGTGGTGAGCGGCGACGACCAGGAGGTCGTGACCGGCAAGGTCCGCGCCGCGGTGGCCGAGGCGTTGGACGGGGCGGACGGCGGCGCCGCGGTCGACCGGGTGGTCGAGGGCCTGCTCCAGCTGCTCGGCTTCGACATCCTCCAGGGGCTCGACGCCACCCGCGCCCGCGACGAGGTCACCGGCTCACTCCTGGCGTTCATGTCCGCGCTCGCCCGGCGGCGTCCGGTCGTCATGGTGCTGTCCGACCTGCACTGGGCCGACGAGGCGGTCCTCGACGTCGTGGGCGGGCTGCTCCAGAGCACGACCCGGCTGCCCTTCGTCGTGCTCGCCACCGCCCGCCCGGGGCTCACCGCCCGCTGGTCCCCGCCCGAGGGAGGGCACCACTCGGTGGTGGTGCACCTCGATCCCCTCGGGCGGGACGCGGCGGCGCAGCTGCTCCGCTCCCTGGCCGGCGACCGCCTGGCCGCCCTGGACGACGGGGTGGCCGACGAGCTGCTCGACCGGGCGAGCGGCAACCCGTTCTTCCTGGAAGAGCTGGTCTCGTGGCTGGACGGATCGGGGGCGACCCAGCTGCCCGACTCGTTGCGCGCCCTGGTGGCGGCCCGGCTCGACGCATTGACCCGGACCGAGCGCGACGTCCTCGAGGATGCCGCCGTGCTGGGCTCGCGCGGCCGGGTCGAGTGGCTGGCGACCATGCAGCGCGAAGCCCACGGCCGCGACGCGGCCGTGGATGCGTGCCTGCGCACGCTGCAGGCCAAGGAGCTCCTGGCCGTCGCGGGTGACTCGTGGGAGTTCCACTCCGAGCTCGTGCGCGAGGTCGCCTACGGCATGATGACCAAGCAACGGCGGGCCAAGGTCCACACCGGCATCGCGTCGTGGCTCGAGAGCGAGGAGTACGAGCACCACGAGGCGGTCATGGACACCATCGCCCACCACTACGGGCGAGCCGCGGCGCTGTCGATCGAGGTCGGCGACGCACCGGCCACGATCGGCGAGCGCGTCACCCGCGCGGTCGACTGGCTGCGGCGGGCCGGGAAGCGGGCGGCGCGGGCCGACACCCCTCGCCGGGCGGCGCTGCTGTTCACCGAGGCGTTGATGCTCCTCGACACCCCGGGCGTCGCCGCGCCGACCGCGGCCGACGCGCCCGCCTGCGACCGGGGGGAGCTGCTCCTCGCCCGGGCGGCCGCTCACCTGGAGCTGCGCGAGTTCGGGCCGGCGCGTGCCGACGCCGAGGCGGCGCTGGCTCTCGCCGATGCGGCCGCCGACGAGGCCGCGGCCGTGGCGGCCACCACCCAGCTCGCCGAGGTCGCCCTGTGGAGCGGCACCCCGGACGAGGCCGATGCCCTGCTCAAGGCGGCTCTCGCCCGGGCCGGCGCCGCGGGTGACGACCGGGGCCGAGCGGCCGCGCTGAGGGTGCAGGGGTTCGCCGCCCTGCTGCGCAACGACCCCGACGCGGCGGTGGCCTCGCTCGAGCCCGCCCTGGAGATCTACACGGCGCAGCGCGACCGCCTCGGGAAGGCCTGGGCGCTCCAGAACCTGTCGTGGGCGCACTTCATCGCCGGCCGCATCCACGACGCCGAGGCGCTCCTCCACGCGTCGGCGGCCCTCTTCGCCGAGCTCGGTGACCGGGGCGGCCTGGGCTGGGCCATGGGCCTGCTGGCCTTCACCCGCTTCCACCTGGGCTACCCGGAGGAGGCCGAGAGCATGGCGGAGGAGGTCTTCGGCGCGGCGGGCGAGGTCGGAGACCGCTGGGCGGCGGGCATGGGCCAGGTGCTGACGGCCACCATCCGGCTCTGGACGGGCCGGGCCGAGTCGGCCGCCGAGCGGGCCCGGCAGGCGCTGGCGACGTTCGACGCCATCGACGACGACTACGGCCGCATGCAGGCCCGCCTCCCGCTCGGTCGCGCGCTGGTGACCGCGGGCCACGTCGACGAGGGCTTCGCGGTGCTGGAGCAGGCCCGCGCCACGCTGCTCCCCAGCCACTCGCCGCGCTTCACCGCCTTCTCGGCCACCGGGCTGCTGAGCGCCGCGGTCCAGGTGGGCGACCGGCGCCGAGCGGCCGCCGCGCTCGACGTGCTTCCGTCCGACGACCTGTCGTCGGACGACCTCGCGACCGCGGGCGCCGGCGAGTACCTGGTGTCCCGGGCGCTGCTGGAGCTCCAGCACGCGTGCCCGGAGGAGGCCCTGGAGCTGCTGCGCGAGGTGAGCCGGGCCTCCGGCGAGCGCAGCTCGGCCGGCTACTGCGGGGCCGTGACCGCCCTGGCCCTGGCCGCCGCCGGCCGGGGGGACGAGGCCCAGGCCGCCGCCCAGGTGGTCGAGGACGACGAGCGTTCGACCTATCTCGACCGGCTGTGGTCGGGGCTGGCCGCCGGCGCCGTCGAGGCCCGTCGGGGGGATCGGTCGGCGGTCGAGCGGCGCTTCGCCGAGCTGTGCGGCCGGGTGGACCACACCGACGACCAGGTGGCCCAGGCCCTCGCCCGGCTCGGCTGGGCCCTGGCCCGCCAGGCCTCGGGCCACGCCGGCGCCGACGAGACGGCCGACGCGGCCGCCGACCGGTTCGCCGCCCTGGGCATCGACCCTGACGGATGGGCTGTGGTGCTCCGCCAGGCCGTGGGGCTCGAGCCCGCCGCGGTCCCCGCCCAGGCGTAGCTCAGCTGGGGGGACGGCGGCCTTCGAGCTCGGCCAGGCGGCGGTTGGTCGCTTCGAGCCGCATGACCACCACGTTGAGCACCCGCCGCGCCACCAGGGGGTCCGAGGCCAGCACCTCGTCGAGATGCTCGGCCCGCAGGGCCAGCAGGGTCATGGCCACGATCGACCGGACGGTGGAGGTCCGCACGCCGGTGCCGAGCAACGCCATCTCACCGAAGAAGTCGCCCGCGTTCACGACACCGAGGTCGACCCCGTCCCGGCTGACCGCCGCATGGCCGTCGACGACCAGGAAGAGCTCGTCGCCGAACTCGTGCTGGGTCACGACATCGACCTGGGCTCCGATCGAGACCTCGTAGGCCCGTTCGGCGAGCATCGTGAGCTCCTCGTCGGTGGCTCCGTGGAACAGCCACACGTCGGCGAGAAGCTTCTTGCGGTCCTCCATCGACACCAGCGCACTCATCGACGCCCAACGTACAAGGACGAGGACGCTCCCAGATGGACTAGCGGCGGCGAGTTTCGGGCCGGCCCGGAGTCAAAACGAGCAGCAACCGAGCGAGCCCGATGGAGCCCAGCATGAAGACACCCCCGATCGTGACGCCCCCGGAGTGGCAGGCCGCGCGCCAGCAGCTGCTCGTGAAGGAGAAGGAGCTGACCCGCGCCCGCGACGCGCTGGCCGCCGAGCGCCGGCGGATGCCCTGGCTGGCCGTCGAGAAGGACTACGAGTTCGAGGGCCCCGACGGCAAGCTCGGCCTGACGGATCTGTTCGACCGGCGCCGCCAGTTGGTGGTGTACCGCGCCTTCTTCGAGCCCGGCGTGTACGGCTGGCCCGAGCACGCCTGCCGGGGCTGCTCGATGGTGGCCGACCATGTCGGCAACCTCGCCCACCTGAACGCCCGCGACACCACGCTCGCCTTCATCTCCCGGGCGCCCCAGCCTGACATCCAGGGCCTCAAGGCGAGGATGGGCTGGGAGATGCCGTGGTACACCGTCACCAGCGACTTCGACGCCGACTTCGGCGTCGACGAATGGCATGGCACCAACGCCTTCATCCGTGAGGGCGACGGCGTGTTCCGCACCTACTTCATCGACGCCCGGGGCGACGAGGCCATGGGCAGTACCTGGAGCTACCTCGACATGACGGCGCTCGGCCGCCAGGAGGAGTGGGAGGACTCGCCGGAGGGCTACCCCCAGACGAAGCCCTACGAATGGTGGAACTGGCAAGACAGCTACCGCGACGATCGCCCGACCGACGAGGAGTGGCTCGAGAAGGTGGCGGGCTCGAGCCAGGCCCCCCGCTACGTTGCCGCTCGCCGCGGCGACGCCAGCTGACGACCGATCGTTGATGCCCTGCTCGCGACCGGGCTCAGCGCTCGGTCGTGACCAGGTTGCCGTCGGCGTCGTAGGCGATGGTGCAGGCCTGGTCGAGGTCGAGCACCTGCATGAACCGGCCCATGGCGAGGTACTTGCCGAGCACCAGCGTCAGGTCGGCGACCTCGGCGGGTGAGAAGTGGGCGCCGAGCCGGGTGAGCAGGTCGTCGTCGATGCCCTTCGAATCGGTCGCGAAGCGCTCGGCGTACTCCAGCGCCACCCGCTCGGCGTCCGAGAACCGCTCGCTCGTGGCGTAGCGCGACACCGCGGAAAGCGACTCCTCGTCCGCCCAGTCGTTGCGCCACGTCATGCAGAGCACGCACCCGTTGATCTCGGCGATCCGCATGCGCACCAGCTCGTGGACGCGGCGCGGCAGCGGGCTCGCCCACACCGCCTTCTCGAGCGCCTGCACGGCGGCGACGAAGTGGGGGACGAGGCTCAGCGCTCGCGTCACCTCGGGCCCTTCACCGGCGGGGATGTCGATCCGGGGCACGCCGGGATCCTGACACACCGTCAGCCCGGTTGCCCCGGCTCGGGAACTTTTCCCGTGTGGCGAGCGACTGGTTCCGAGTGCGCCGGGAGGTCCCCCGAGCGCCGACACTGATCGGAGCACATGCATGCGAGGAGCCATCGCGGCGGTCGTCGTGGCCGCCGGGGCCATTGTCCTTTCGGCGGCGGCGGCGGCCGCTCACACCGAGTGGGAGCCGGCGGACGCCGCGCCGGGCAGCGTGGTCGACCTGACACTGTTCGTCGAGGACGAGCAGCCCGACGCGGGCACGATCAAGGTCGAGCTGTTCTTCCCCGAGCCCCTCACGGTGGCCGGGCTCCCCGAGGTCCCGGGCTGGACCGCCACGGCCGTCACTGCCCAGGGGGGCGGCCCCGCCACCGGCGTGGTCTGGGACGGCGGTCCCGCCCCCGACGACGTCATGCTGCCGATCACGCTCGGCCCCCTGCCGGCCGAACCGGGCCGGCTGCAGTTCAAGGTGATCCAGACCTACGACAACGGCACCGTCGAGCGTTGGATCGACGAGTGGCCCGAAGGCGCTCCCGAGCCCCCGAACCCCGGCCCCGTGCTCGGGCTGGTGCCCGGCGCCGCGGGCAGCATCCCGGCGACGACCGCCCCGGCCACGACCGCCGCGTCCACCACCACGACCACCGCGGCCACCGCTGCACCCGAGGACGAGACGGCGGCCGAGGACACCGACGACGACTCGGGGACCAGCCCGCTCGTCTGGCTGATCCCCGCCGCCATCGTCGTGGCCGTGGCGGGCGCCTACGTCTACCTGCGCCGGCGCCGGGCAGCGGAGGCCGACGCCGGCGGCGGAGATACGGAGGGCTAGCGCGGCACGGCTCGTTCCGCCTCGGCGGGGGCCGGCGCCTCGGGGGCTCGTAGCTCTGGCTGCTCCGGCCAGAGCCGCCTGACCGTGGCCGCCGGCACCCGGCCGCCGAGGTGCATGGCCCGCCACACGCCCCGGTAGCCGGGGAGGATGCCGAGGGCGACCAGCACGTGGCCCGCGACCAGCACCGCCAGGACGTAGGTGGCGACGCGGTGGGCGTGGTCCAGCCACACGAAGGTCGGGCCCCCGTGCACGGTCGTCAGCCCGATGCCGGTCCCGATGAGAGTGCCGAGCGTGGCCACGAAGGCGAGGTTCGCGACGCGTTGGCCCGGGTCGAAGTGGCCGCGGTGGTGCCCGAAGCGCCCGGTGACGGCCCCGAGCGGGAACCGGGCGAGCCAGCGGCCGTCGCCGCGGTTGACCCGCAGCGTCTCCCGGACGAACGTGAGCGCGCCCCGCGCCCCGAGCGTCACCGCGACGGCGGCGAGGGCCGCGAGGGCCCAGCCCGCCTGGCGGTGCAGCTCGACGTCGGGCTCGTCGACCAGGCGAGCGAGGACGCTGGGCCGGCCTTCGTGCCCGCTCAGCAACCACCAGCCGGTGAACAGCAGGACGAGCGTGACCAGGTAGAAGCCGGTGTGGAGGAGGCGGGCCCGCCGGTTGTTGCGGACGACGGGCCCGGCGACCTCAGTAGGCACCATTGCTGGTCGTGCCCGTCGTCCCGCTGGAGCCCGAACCCGTGGAGCCCGAACCCGTGGCGCTGTCCGAGACCATGACCGTGATCGGCTGGCTGTGGGCGTCGGTGGTGCTGTGATCGGCGTGAGCCACCACGGCTTCGATCTCGTGCTCGCCGGGCGAGAGGCCGGTCACGGTGAACGTCTTGGCGTAGGCGATGCCGTACTGGCCCTCGGCGCGGTTGCCGTCGTAGTACAGGTGGACGTGGTCGCGACCGGTGTCCGGGGCGCCGATCGGGAAGTTGACGTCGAGCTTGACGTCGAACGAGCGGCCGACCGTGGCGCCGTCGGCGGGGGAGCTGATGGCCACCGTCGGGTTGGAGCCGCCGCCCGCGCTGGCGGTGTCGTCACCGCCGCCGCACGCCGCCGCGAGCAGGGCGATGGACAGCACGGCGCCGAGCACGAGGGCGAGGCGCCGCCGGCGGGACCGGGGGGAGGGGAGGGGGGTGGTGGGGGTTTGCATGCCCTGTCTACCCCCGCGGACCGGTGAGCGGGTTTTCGTCGGCCGGAGATCCGATCGCGACCGGCGACCGGTATAGGGGGTGTGTGGGACGCGTCTGACGAGGCACTTCTCGCCGGCTTTGCGACCGGGGACCCGGACGCGGCCGGTGCCTTCGTGCGCCGCTTCCAGCACCGGGTCATAGGGCTGGCCTCGCTGATCACGCACGATGCCGCGGACGCGGAGGAGGTGGCCCAGGACGCCTTTGTGCGCGCCTGGCGCTACGCCGCGAGCTACGACCCGCGCCGTGGTTCGGTGCCGAGCTGGCTGCTCGGCATCGTCCGGAACGTGGCGATCGACCGGGTGCGGGTGTCGGGCCGGCGGAAGGAGACCGCGTTCGACGACGTCACCACCGACCGGTGGTTGGAGCACCTGCCCGACACCGCCGAGACGATCGCGGATCGGGACGCGGCGGCGCCGGTCCTCACCGCCCTGCGGGCCCTGCCGGCCGAGCAGCGGGAAGCGCTCGTCGCCGTGACGCTCTACGGGCTGACCGCGCGCGAGCTCAGCGAGGCGACGCACGTCCCGCTGGGCACGGCCAAGACCCGCATCCGGCTGGGCCTGCGCCGGCTGCGAGACCACCTGGGGGTGCGGACCGCATGAGCACCATGTCCTGTGCCGAGTTCGGGAACGTGGCGAGCGAGCTGGCGCTCGGCGTCCTCTACGGCGAGGAGCGGGCCGCCGCGCTCACGCATGTCGAGACCTGCCGGGCGTGCCGGCAGGAGCTCACGCTGCTGACCGACGCCGCCGACGAGGTCCGTCTCATCGTGCCCGGGGTCGAGCCGCCCGCCGGGTTCGAGCAGCGGGTGGTCGCCCGCATCGCCGCGGCCGCCACCGAGCGAGACGTGACTCCGCCGACACCGCTGGCGTCCCGGCGGCCCCGCCGGCTCGTCCGTCCCCTGATCGCCGCCGCCGCGGCGCTTCTCGCCTTCGTGGCGGCGTCGGCGTTCGTGCTGGGCGGCGGCTCGGGCGAGGAGACCGCGAGCATCACCGCGCCGATGCGCACCAACGCCGGCGAGGTCGTCGGGGACGCCACCCTCTCGGCCGACCCGACGGCGATCCGGGTCGAGGTGCCGGACTGGGCCGGGCTCGTCAATACCTACGGGGCGACGGTCGACGCCACCTACTGGCTGGCGGTCGAGGACGGCGAAGGCCAGCGGAACCTCCGACGCCTCCCACCCGCCGACGAGCACCCGTGGACCGTCGAGCTCGACGCCGCCCCGAGCTCGGTCGCGGCCGTGTCCATCGTGGACAACGGCGGCACGGTCTGGTGCACCGCCCGCTTCACCTAGGGAACCTCGGGAGGTGACGGTGACGTCACAACCGCATGCACAGCCGCCTGCTCGTCCTCGTCCCGCTGCTCGCCCTCGCTGCCTGTCGTGACACGCCGCGGGACAGCGCCGCGGCCGACCCCGACGAAGGCGATTGCGGTGCCTACGTGGTCACCAACGCCGACGAGGACGGCCCGCCCGACCGGAGCGAGAAGCAGCAGTGCCTGCTGGACGCGTTCGCCCGCGGCGACCGCGTCCGCATGGACGTGGAGCTGCCCACGGTGGAGGGCGATCCCATCTACTACCGCTACACGGTCGTGGGCCCCGGGCTGGTCGAGGTCCGTACCGACACCACCCACGACGCCTTCGGGCCCCGGGCCGTGGTCACCGAGCGCTGCACGAGCCTGGCGGTGAGCAACGGCTACCTGATCACCGAGGGATGCACCTCCCGGTAGCTCCCTACGGGCAGGTGACCGCCGCGAGCTCCACGTCTCGGCAGACGTCGGCCCGGCTGAGCTTCCAACGCCCGTTGACGAAGTTCACCTCCCCGAGCTTCGGGGCGGTGCCTCCGTTGGCAAAGTTGGGGATCTCGGTGTGGTACCGGACGGCGGCCTTCGTCGCGGACAGGAACACCAGGTCCTCGAACACCGTCCGGGAGCCGAGGACCTGCGTGCGGAAGCTCCCGTTCTCCAGGTCGTCGAACACCTGGTCCATGCCGGTCGGATCGTCGATGTTGGCCAGGTGCTCTTCCCTGGTCCGGTCTTCGTACTTGACGCCGAAGAGCTGCTCGATCTCGGCGCGGGCCGCGTCCGGGTCGGCCGGTTGCTCCTCACCCGGCGGTGGCAGGTCGGGCGATGGGTAGCACTCGGGCCCCGTCTCGACGTAGCCGCCGACGGTCGCCGTGCCGGTGCCGAGTGATCCGCCGTTCTCGTCGAGAGCTACCAGGGGCACGGTCATGTCGTACTGGGACATGTCGCCCGGCTCGAGCGAGGCCCGGGCCACCAGGACCGCGAGGCCGTCGATGGGCTCCATCTCGTCGGACTGGCCGTCCGGGAACGTCGCCCGCACGCGGGCCGCTCCTGCCGGGGCCTGGGCGACCACGACCCAGTGTGCCTTCCCCTCGGCCACGCCGATGGCGCCGAGGCTGCCCCCGACGGGCCCGCTGGGCAGCTCCGAGTAGAGCGGGCCGGACACGATCCCGACGATGT
>Ga0209382_10008017_pt1 | contig 13359 bp, 7 predicted proteins | sample SoiMetdeltSBSDD5_FD_187599 | JGI IMG/M metagenome (GOLD analysis project Ga0209382, IMG submission 187599) | Bulk soil microbial communities from a Populus tree surrounding site in Tennessee, USA - Soil MetaG P. deltoides SBSDD5 (SPAdes) (version 2) | ecosystem: Environmental > Terrestrial >... | reverse complement strand
CCAGGCCCCGCTCCACCGCCCAGGCGGCGAGCCCGGCGCGGGTCGCGAGCCCGAGCTTGCCCAGGCAGTTGGCGACGTGCTTCTCGGCCGTCCGCCGGCCGATCACCAGCGCATCGGCGAGCTGGGCGTCGGTCAGCCCCTGCGCCACCAGCGCCGCCACCTCCCGCTCGCGCGGGGTGAGCAGCGACAGCTCGCGGTCAGCCGGCGGCTCCCCCGCGGGGGCAGCAGCCGGGACCGACTCCGCCAGGCTGCGCGCGTCCTCGACCGCCGCCTCGAGCGTCATCGCCTGTCCCTGCTCGAACGCCGCCGCGAACGCGCCCTCGCCGAGGGCCGAACGCGCCGCGCGGACGGCGCGGGCGTGGTCGTCGCGGCTCGCCGGCCAGGGGGCGGCACCGAGCGCGGCCCAGACGGCCTCGGTCGCCGCCAGCATCCGCGCGGCCCGCCGATAGTCGCGCTGGTCGCAGGCGACGCAGGCCAGGTAGTTGAGCCCGACCCCGATCCACTCCCGATCGCCGACTTCGGACGCCTGCATCAGCCCTTCGGTGAGCAAGCTGGCCGCCCGTCGAGGGTCGCCCAGGCGCCAGGCGACGAGCCCCAGCGTGCAGCTGGCGAGCGCGATCCACCGCGGGGCCCGCAGCTCACAGGAGATGGCCAGACTCTCCTCACACAGGGCCGCGGCCCAGCGGTACCGGCCCCGCAGCCACGCGACGAACCCGAGGGTGTGCAGCCCATGGGCGAGGTCTCGCTTGTTCGCGTGAGCGCGGAGCAGGGCCACACTCTCCTCGGCGATGGTCATCGCCAGCTCGTAGTCGCCCCGATCCTGTGCCACCAGACTCAGCGGCCGGAGCGCGAGGGCGACGCCCCACGAGTCCCCCAGCGTTCGGTACAGGGCCAGACTCTCCTCCAGGAGCGCCGCCGCCTGCTCGACGGCACCCCGGTGCCGCGCGGCGAGTCCCATCCCTCTGAGGGAGTCGGCGACGCTCCACTCGTCGGCCAGCGCTCGGCTGGCAAGGAGGGCCGCCTCGTGCAGCGCGGATGCCTTGCCGAACTCGCCTTGCGCGAAGGCCAGAAACCCGGCGGCGTTCAACGCTCTCGCTCGTGCCGGTGACGGCGCATCGCCGCTCGCCGCGAGCATCCACTCCAGCCACTCGCGGGCTTCGTTGAAATGGCCCTGGAGTGACCAGAGCCACGCGATCGCCCTTGCCGTCCGTAGCGCGCGACGTGCGCCGCCCGCCCGCCCTGCGCTGGCCTCGTCGTGACTCCACGCCAGGGCCGCCCGCAGGTTGTCGAACTCGCGTTGGAGCCGTTCGATCAATACCGTCTGCTCGGCACGCTGCATGTCGGGCTCGGCGGCCGCCAGCAGCCCCAGATAGTACTCGGCGTGTCGACGCCGGGTGGCCGGCGCTTCGCCGCTGGCCTCCAGGCGCTCGAGGCCGTCTTCCCGGATCGTCTCGAGCATCACGAAGCGCGGCTCGCGGGCCGGTTGGTCCTTCTGTTGGAGCAGGCTCTGGTCCAACAGGGCCGCCAGGCGGTTGAAGACCGACGACGCGGCGGGCAGCTCGCCATCACCGTGCTCCTCCCCCTCGCCGACGGCGCACACCGCCTCGGCCGCCTCCAGGGTGCAGCCACCCACGAACACGGCCAGCCGCCGCAGCAGCCGCTGCTCCCCGGCCGTGAGCAGATCGTGGCTCCAGGCCAGCGCCGCCCGCAGCGTCTGGTGGCGCACCGGCCGGCCGTAGGCGCCGTCCATCAGGAGGTCGAGCCGACCCCCCAGCCGCGCCAGGATCGCGTTCGGCGGCAGCAGCTTGAGCCCCGCCGCCGCCAGCTCGAGTGCTAACGGCAGCCCGTCCAGCCGCACGCAGACCTCGGCCACCGCCGGAGCGTTCTCGGCCGTCAGCCGGAAGTCGGGCCTCACCGCCCGTGCCCGCTCCACCAGCAGCGTCACCGCCGGCACCCCGGCCAGAGCCGCCGGGTGGGCGAGCCGCGCGAGGTCCGGCAGCGCCAGCGGCGGCACCGGATACTCGTGTTCGCCGTAGACGTGCAGCGGGGCCCGGCTGGTCGCCAGCACCGTCAGCCCGGGACAGGCCGTCAGCAGGTCGCCCACGACTGGGGCCGCCGCCAGCAGGTGCTCGCAATTGTCCAGCACCAGCAGTAGCCGCCGCTCGCGCAGCGCCGCCTGCAAGCTATCCAGGACCGGTCGGCCGCCGATCTCCCGGACGCCGAGGGCGTGCGCGATAGCGGGAACGACCAGCTCGGGGTCGCGCAGCGGCGCCAGCGGCACGAAGACCACCCCGTCCGCGAACCCCGGCCCGGCGCCCCGCTCGCCGTTCGCGCCCGCCGGCGGGTCGCCGACCAGCGCGTGGGCGACCGCCAGAGCCAGGCGGGTCTTGCCGATGCCGGGCGCGCCCACCAGGGTCAGCAGGCGGACCTCGGGCCCCAGCAGGGCGTCACGGACGGCGGCCACCTCGGCCGCGCGGCCGATCAGCCGGGTGAGCGGCGCCGGCAGCACAGGTGCGCTGCGCGGAACGAGCGCGATCCGCGGCTCGTCGTGCCGCCGAGGGCGCCCCCGCCCGTCCACACGCGCAGGAGCGTCGAGCATCGCCCACCATTCTGCTTACGACCGACCACCCGGGCGAAGCCGCTCCCGGCAGTCCCAGTCTACCGCCGCACGGAACCGCGCGTCAACGCGAGTCACTGACCGCGGCACACCACATTGTTGTAGCCCTGGCGCGCTGGCTCCGCCTCCATCCGTTCGCCCAATCTCCGATGCGCCGCGTCCATTACGGACCGGCGAGGGTGATCTCCACCGTGTTACCGGACTGGGGCGGGGCGGTCGTCAGCGTCCCGATGACCCGATAGCTCCCTGGCGGCAGCGGGTTGCCGCTCGTGTCCCGCCAGCCCCACCGTTCCCGCCCGAGCAGCGTCACGCCCGGCGGGTAGATCCGTTCCGCGAGCGCGGCGGCGAAGGCGCTACCGGCCGACGACCGCCAGACCTCGGTTTCGCCCGAGTAGACAACGAGGTCGTAGGTCTGCGCCGAGGGGAAGGTTATGATGATGGGCGCCTCGGTGGGGTTGTCCACGGCCAGCGTGAACAGCGCGGCCGAGCCCGGACCGTAGGTCGGGTGGTCGCTGGCCACCAGGATGGTCAGGGTCGGGGGTGCAGGTTGCGCCGTGGCAGCCGGCTCCATGGCAGCCGATCCTCTGGACAGCGCGGCCACAGCTAGCGCCAGCACCATGACGCCGAGGCGGGCCAGCGGGCATGCCGTTAGCAGCCTGGTGCGTTCTTCATGCCCCGACATGCGTTGATTCGCCCCTTGGCCCACAGCGATCCGGTGCCGGTGATCGGATCCGCCGCCGACTCGATCCGCGACCGGATCGCATCCCGCGTCGTCACGATCCCACGCGACCGCAAGAGTCCGGCCAGCCCGGCTACGTGCGGCGAGGCCATGCTGGTCCCGCTCATCAGGCCGTACTGCCCGCCGATCAGAGTGCTGTAGATGTTCGCGCCGGGGGCCGCCACGTCCACCCAGGTGCCATAGGTCGAGAACGAGGCGCGCTGATCCTGGTTCGTCGTGGCGGCCACGGCGATGCAGTTGGAGTAGAACGCGGGGTACATGGCCTGGGTGGTACCGGCATTGCCGGCCGCGCAGGCCATCGTCGCGCCACGGTCGGCGGCTCGGTCCATCGCCTTCTGCAGGGTCGTGGAGGGGCTGCTGCCGGCGATGCTCATGTTGATCACCTGTGCCCGGATGGGGCCCTGGCAGGCGCCCAGATTCGGACCACGGTCAGGCGCACGCAGCTCACAGCCCACCGACCACAGCACGCCGTTGGCGATGCGGTCATACGGGCAGCTACCGGCGTCGCTGCACACCTTGGCATTGAGCAGGCCGCAGTCCGGGCAGACGCCAGCGATGCCGGTCTCGTCGTTGGTGTTGGCGGCCGCGATCCCGGCCACGTGGGTGCCGTGGCCGTACACGTCGGCGGTGGGGCCGCCGTCGTACCAGTTACGCGCCTCGCGGATCTTGCCGTTCAGGTCCGCGTGCTGGCCGTCAAAGCCGGTATCCACAATCGAGATTACGGTGGCGGCAGCATTGGCCGTGGCCGCGACGTCCCAGGCCTCCGGGGCGTCGATGTCGGCGTCGGCCGTGCCGCCGTCCAGGCCGGTGTTGTTCAGGGACCACTGCTGCCCGAAGGACGAGTCGTCAGGTGTCCACCCGGCATAGGCGATCCCGTTGCGCTCGACGTACGCTACGTTCGGATTCGACTGATACGATTGGAACGCGTGGGCCAGCCGCTGCGGCGGCACCTTGACCACCTTGACGTCAAGCCCGGGCACTTCGCGCACGACCTGGGCAGTCGCCTGGCCGTGGGCGGCCGCCTCGTTGGCTGGCGGCACGTGTCGCTTGAACTGGACCAGCAGCTCGTCCTCGACGAACTCCGGCCGCCCCTGCGCCTGCACCAGGCGGGGTGGGGCTACCAATGGGACCAGACACACCAGCACCGCAATGAGCAGGACCACGCCGCGGCGGCTCCGCCGGGATGCTTGCTGACGCATTGGTCGTCCTCCATGAAAGTCGGTGCCACCCTGGCGTCGGTGCTACCACCAGCACATCAAACGACATGCCACCTCGTCTTGAACGTGCCAACAGATCGACGCCCACGGTGGCAGAACCGTTCGCCGTCCTTCGGCCGTCCTTCGATGGTATCCGAAAACGTCCCGTCGCAAGATGCCACCCCTCCGCCCTGGCTCAGTTGACTGATTCGGAGCTCGTGAGGCGGCCGAGCCTGCGATGAGAGTCGGCAACGTGCTCGACGATCCGACCCAGCGCGAGTGCGACGCCGCGGTTGGCTGGCATGCGCTCATCCCCTGCCCGTGGCCTACCGAGAAGAGCCGCCGTCGTGCCAGCCGACGATGCGCTGGCACGACGGTCATGATTCGAGTCGCCAGGTACGCTGCTGACGGCCGGGGTCAGGCCGCCTCGCGGGAACCCGTTGAAGCCACGTGCAACGATACACCGCGCCTCGCTCGTGATGCCCGCTCCTCGTTCTTGTCCTACGGCGAGGGCGTGGCGGTAGGAGTCGCCGTCGCGTCATGGCTAGCGTCCTCGTCGCTGTGGGAGTGCTGGTCGAGGCCTGCGTCACCGTTAGGGGCCTACACTGCGGACCACGCCCCAGTTCGCAAGCGCGTTGAAACCCGGGGGAGAGGTAATCCGCGTCTGGACGCACGTGACCAGCGGTGGCGGCGTCTTCACGCAGGTGCCGTCCGGATTCATAGGCATCGAAACGAGCTGGGTGTTGTGGAACACGATCTGCCTGCCATCGGGTGACCACGTGGGTGTCAAGTCGGCCGCGGGAGTGGAGGTCAGCTGCGTCTCGCCCGAGCGGTCGGCGTTTATGAGACAGATCTCAAAGCGGGTCCCTCCCCCTAGGGGTGGGGGGGGCTCTGCCCCTTTCCTGCACGCGTACGCAATGTGCTTGCCGTCCGGGGACCAGGTGGGACCCCGCTCCTCAACCCATTCCGTGCTGATCGGGAATCGTTGAGGGTCGGAGTTGAAGGTCAGTTGCCTCGGGTTGTCGCCGTCCTGAACCGGGGTGCCGTCCGGGTTCACCCTCATCACCCAAATCTCAGCTTCAGGGGAAAAATTCGGATTCAAAATGTTGGTGTGGCGCACGTACACGATGCTTCTGCCATCGGGCGACCAGTCTGGGTCATCGTCAATTGTCATACTGCCATTGTTCGTGATGTTCTTCATAAAATCAGGCAGAGCAGTAGGGTCCGCCCCCTTCTTCTGTTTAGCGCGGCACTCGACCAGGTTCTCGAGGCAGTCGCCCACGTTCATGACGAAGATGTCGCTGTCGCTCGTCTCCGCGCCCGGGTAGCCCTTGATCGGCTGCCCCGTGCCCGTCTTTGAGGCGTGGAACGCGATCTTCTTACCGTCTGGAGACCAGCTGGCGGAGCTGCCCCGGGTCAGGAGCGTCTGGTCTTTACCGTCACTCTTCATCAAGAACAAGTCCGAGCTGTTGACGAGATGCGTCAGCCGGTCGCTGTCGAACGCGATATTCTTCCCGTCCGGCGATAGGGCCGCCAAACCCTCACCGCTGGTGTCGTTCGTCAGCCGCCGCGTCTGGGTGGGGTCCGGAGTGCCGTCCTGGTTCGTCAGCATCAGGTAGATCTCACCGGTGTTCGTCGTGAGGTCGTCGCGCGTGCTCGTGAACGCGATCGCCGAGCGCAGCTCTGGCTGGGCGCTCGCCTGCATCGGGCGCGACCCTGGCAGGTCCACCATGGACGCACTCGGATCGGCATGAACGAAGTCGGTGCCCGCGGAGCCCCCGCCGAGCAGCAGGGCGCCCGTGAGCACGGTGAGCACGAATGTCCGGAGCAGGCGCTGGGCCATGATGTCCTCCTTCGTGGGTCACGCGGCGCTGGTCTCCCGCGCCAGCATCGCCGGGGCGATCGCGCTACCCGCCAACATCGTCGAAGTCCTTCTCGTCGGAGTCCTCCTCCCGTGGGATGACTCCAGCCTACGGCGCGGCGGGCCGGCCGGTGGGCGTAGAATTACGTATTCCGGCTACGAATCTTTGGACTCGGGACCGGCCGTTCGGCTCAGGCGGGCCGCGGCACCGGCAGGCCCCGCTCGACGGCCCAGGCGGCGAGCCCGGGGCGGGTCGTGCGCCCGAGCCTGGCCAGGCAGTTGGCGACCAACAGCTATGGGCCGCGGTGCACGAGGGCGAGGACGCCTCACCCCCAGCCCTGGTATGCCGCCACCCAGGCGGCGGAGTCGTGGTACTGGCGGAACCGGGCGATCTTGCCGTCGCGCAGGGTGAAGACCATCACCCACTCGGTCTCGCAGACGCGCTCGGTCGGCTTCACCCGGGTCCGCTCCCGGCCGAGGACGACGACCGTCTCGCCCTGGGCGACGAACGTGCGCGGCTCGAACGCCTGGATCTCCAGCGTCTCGGGGAACGCGGCCAGGAAGCGCCCCACCTGCTCGCGGCCACAGCGGCTGCCGGCCCAGGGCAGGATCTCCCGTGGGCCGGCCAGCCACCAGTCGACGTCCTCGGTCAGCAGCCGCAGCGTCCCCGGGATGTCGCCCTGGCCGAAGAAGCAGGCGTACAACTGGTGGACCGTCCGGATGTTCTCCCGCTCGTCCATCCGCCTTCCCGCTCGTGGCTGAGATCGAAACGGGCCGGCCGCCCACACTTCCGGCCTCGGCAGCGGTCCCGACTGCTCTCCTGGGATGGTTCCAACCTACCCCAAAAGTGGGCCGGCCGGCGGGCGTAGAATTACGTATCCCGACTACGTATCTTCGGTCCGCGGCGGGCCGGCTCCCGGCCTGGCCGCTGTTTGGAGAGGCTCACCGCACTTTCAGGGACGCTTGTGAACTGGTCGCCCTGATGCTATCCTGGGCTCGTTCATTCTCGCGCCGGAGCGACCGGTGAGCCAGGACCATGGTGTCGCTCTAACTGACTTGCATCGTTCGATTCTGACCCGGCGCCAGATGTTGCGCGTCGGGCTGTCGTTGGCCGCGCTGCCGCTGGTCGCGGCCTGTGATCAGGCGGCTGCTCCGGCCCCAACGGCCGCCCCCGCGAAGCCGGCCGAGCCCGCGAAACCCGCCGAGGCCGCCAGGCCAGCCGCCGCTCCGACGCAAGCCGCTCCGGCCGACTTTAAGCGGGCCGGCTCCGGCACACTGACGCTGGTGCTCTGGCAGGACGTGACGATCCTGAACCCGCACCTTTCGCGGGGTGGCAAGGATTTCGTGGCAGCACGCTGCTGCACCGAGCCGCTGATCACCATCGACAACGATGGGAAGGCGTCTCCAGTCCTGGCAGCCGAGATCCCGAGCCAACAGAACGGCGGCCTCGCCGCCGACGGAAGGTCCGTCACCTACAAGCTGAAGCCCGGCGTCAAGTGGGCGGACGGCAACCCGTTCTCGGCCGACGACGTGGCGTTCACCCACCAGTTCATCGCCGATCCGGCCTCCTCGGCGGTGACGGCCGGGACGTACGCCAACGTCGACAAGGTCGAAGCGCTCGATCCGGGCACGGTGAAGATCACCTTCAGGGAGCCGACCGGTGGCTGGTTTGTGCCGTTCGCGGGCGCAGGCGGCCAGATCCTGCCGAAGCACATCATGCAAGCGTTCATCGGCGCGAAGTCCCGCGAGGCGCCGCTGAATACGAAGCTGATCGGCACCGGCCCGTACATGGTCGACGAGTTCAAGCCGGGTGACCTGGTCATGTACAAGCCGAGCCCACACTTCCGGGACGCGAGCAAGGGGCTGTTCGAGCGAGTCGAGCTGAAGGGCGGCGGCGACGCGACGTCGGCGGCGCGCCTGGTGTTCCAGACCGGCGAGTTTGACTACGCCTGGAACCTCCAGGTCGAGGCGCCGGTCCTCAACGACATCATGAGCGGCGGCCAGGGTGAGCTGGTCACCGCTCCGGGCTTTGGCGTGGAGCAGATCTTCTTCCCGTTCATGGACAACACCAGGGAAGTGAACGGCGAGCGCGGCGCGCCAGGCACGCAGCACCCGTTCCTGTCCGACATCAAGGTCCGTGAGGCAATGGCGCTGGCGATCGACAAGCAGACGATGGTCAAGCAGCTGTACGGGCCGACCGGCGAGGTCACCAACAACGTCCTGACCATGCCCGGCAAGCTGGCCTCGAAGAACACCACCCACGAGTTCAACATCGACAAGGCGAACAAGATCCTGGACGATGCCGGCTACAGGCGGGGTGGCGACGGCATCCGGATGACGCGGGACGGGATCCGGATGAAGGTGGTGTTCCAGACCTCGATCAACTCGTTGCGCCAGAAGGAGCAGGCGATCGTCAAGGACGGCTGGCAGAAGATCGGCATCGAGACCGAGCTGAAATCGGTCGACGCTGGCGTCCACTTCTCGAGCGACCCCGGCAACCCGGACATCTTCGCCCGATTCTCGGCGGACACCCAGATGGCTACCTCGACGTTCGACTCACCGCACCCGGTCGGCTACATGACCCGGTTCTACACCGGGTCAGATCCGTCGCGGACCTGGGCGCAGAAGTCGAACAACTGGTCCGGCCGCAACATTCTGAAATGGAAGAAAGACGCGTTCGACGCGCTGTTCGACCAGGTGCTGGTGGAGCTGAACCCTGAAAAGGCGGCCACGATGTGGCAGCAGCTCAACGACCTGGTGGTCAAGGACTTCGCGTCGGTCCCGCTGGTCGACCGCAAGGTCACCAGCGCCCGCTCGAAGAGCCTGACCGGTCCTGAGCCGCGCGCGTTCGACGTCGAGACCTGGAACATCGCGGAGTGGAAGAAGGCCTGACCGCCTGAGTCAGCACACCTGACCGTGGGCAGGGGATGAGGTTCCCGACTACGCATCGCTGCTCGCCGGAGCGTCCGGCCGGCTCAGTCGGGCCGCGCCGTCGTCAGGTCCCGCTCGACCGCCCAGGCGGCCAGCCCGGCGCGGGTTGCGAGCCCGAGCTTGCCCAGGCAGTGGGCGACGTGCTTCTCGGCCGTCCGCCGACCGATCACCAGCGCCTCGGCGAGCTGGGCGTCGGTCAGCCCCTGCGCCACCAGCGCCGCCACCTCCCGCTCGCGCCGCGTCAGCCGCCGCAGCTCGCGGTCAGCCGGCGACTCCCGCGCGGGAGTCGCGGCCGGGATCGCCTCCGCCAGGCTGAGCGCGTCCTCGACCGCCTCCTCGAGCGTCATCGCCTGTCCCTGCTCGTAGGCCGCCGCGAACGCGCCCGCGCCGAGGGCCGAACGCGCCGCGCTGATAGCCCGATCGTGGTCGGCGCGGCTCGTCGGCCAGGGGGCCGCACCGAGCTCTGCCCAGAGGGCCTCGGTCGCCGCCAGCAGCCGCGCGGCCCGCCGATAGTCGCGCTGGTCGCAGGCGATGCCGGCCAGATAATTGAGCCCGACCCCGATCCACTCCCGAAGGCCGACTTTCCACGCGTGGATCAGCCCATCCGTGAGCAAGGTGGCCGCCCGTCGCGGGTCGTCCTCACGCCGGGCGACGAGCCCCAGCATGCAGCTGGCGATGGCGATGCCCCGCGGGGCCCCCAGCTCGCGGAAGATGGCCAGGCTCTCCTCGCACACGGCCGCGGCCCGGCGGTACTCGCCCCGCAGCCAGGCGACGAGCCCGAGCGTGTACAGCCCATGTGCGAAGTCTCGGTCGCGCTCGACGAGGTCAGCGCGGAACAGGGCCACGCTCTCCTCGGCGAGGGCCATCGCCCGGTCGTCGCCCCGATCCTGTGCCAGCAGGCTCAGCGAGCGGAGCGCGCGGGCGACGCCCCGCCCTTCCCCCAGCCTTCGGTACAGGGCCAGGCTCTCTTCGAGGGCTGCCGCCGCCTGCTCCACGGCACCCCGGTGGCGCGCGACGGTTCCCAGATAACCGAGGGACCAGGCGAGGAGTCGCTCGTCGGCCAGCGCGCGGCTGGCGACGACGGCCGCCTCATGCAGCGCGGACGCTCGGCCGTACTCGCCTCGTACCCAGGCCAGCCACCCGGCGCCGTTCAACACCTTCACGCGCGTCCGTGTCGGCGCCTCGGCGCTCGCCGCGAGCATCCACTCCAGCCACCGGCTCGCTTCGCTGACATGGCCCTGGCGGTTCCAGACCTCGACGAGCGTAAAGGCGGTCTCTAGCGCGCGACCTGCGCCATCCGCCCGGCCCTGTCTGGCCTCCTCCTGACTCCAGGCCAGGGCCGCCCGCAGGTTGTCGAGCTCGCCCTCGAGCCCTTCGAACGGGTCCACACGCTCGGGACGGTCGGCAACCAGAAAGCGGGGCTCGGCGGCGGCCATCAGCCCCAGGTAGTACTCGGCGTGTCGACGCCGGACCTCCGCCGCTCCGCCGCTGGCCTCCAGGCGGTCGAGTCCGTCTTCCCGGATGGTCTCGAGCATCACGAAGCGCGGCTCGCCCGGCGGTTGGTCCGTGTGGTGGAGCAGGCTCTGGTCGACCAGCGAGGCCAGCCCGTCGAGGATCGAGGGGTGAGGGGCGAGGGACGAGTGGTCTCCGCTCGCCCCTCGCCCCTCGTCCCTCGCCCCTCCGTCGCAGACCGCCTCGGCCGCCTCCAGCGTCCAGCCGCCGACGAAGACCGCCAGCCGCCGCAGTAGCCGCTGCTCCCCGGCCGAGAGCAGATCGTGGCTCCAGGCCAGCGCCGCCCGCAGCGTCTGGTGCCGCGCCGGCCGGTCCCGCGCGCCGTCCGTCAGGAGATCGAGGCGGCTCCCCAGCCGGGCCAGGATCGCCTGGGGCGGCAGCAGCTTGATCCGAGCGGCGGCGAGCTCGAGCGCCAGCGGCAGCCCGTCCAGTTGCACGCAGATCTCGGCCACCGTGGGCGCGTTCTGCGCTGTCAGCCGGAAGTCGGGCCGGACCGCCCGCGCCCGCTCCACCAGCAGCGCCACCGCCGGGACCTCCGCTATCGCTTGCGGGTCGGGAAGCCGCGCGAGGTCCGGCAGCGCCAGCGGCGGGACCGGGTACTGGTGCTCGCCGTACACGTGCAGCGGGGCCCGGCTGGTCGCCAGCACCTTCAGCCCGGGACAGGCTGCCAGCAGCTCGGCCACGGCTGGGGCGGCCGCTGGTAGGTGCTCGCAGTTGTCCAGCACCAGCAGCAGCCGCCGATCGCGCAGTGCCATTTGCAGACTCTCGAGGACCGGTCGGCCGCCGCTGTCCCGGACGCCGAACGCCTGGGCGATGGCCGGGACGACCAGCTCGGGATCGGGCAGCGGCGCCAGCGGCACGAAGACCACCCCGTCAGCGAACCCCGGCTCCGCGCAGCGCTCGTGTTGCGAGCCCGCCGGCAGGCCGGCGGCCAGCGCCTGGGCCACCGCCAGGCTCAGGCGGGTCTTGCCGATGCCCGGCGCGCCCACCAGGGTCAGCAGGCGAACCTCGGGCGCGAGCAGCGCGTCGCGGACGGCGGCCGCGTCGGCCGCGCGGCCGATCAGCCGGGTCAGCGGCGCCGGCAAGTTGTGCGGCCGCGCTTGCGCCGGACCGCGCGGGGGCGCAGAGCTGACCCGCATCCGCGGGGCCTCCTCGTACCGCCAGCCGCCCGGGCCACAGCCGCGCCCGATCGAATCGGAGTGTACCGTGACGCTCCTACCCTGTCAACGGTGTCGCGACGGCCCGGCCACCCACGTCGCGCGGGCGCGGTACGGATCGGGCGGTCCGTCCCGTTGGATGATACGACCCGCCCCTGGGGCCTGCCTTGCAATCGATCAGGGCCTCCGCGGTACAACACCCGCCCGAATCTGACCTGCAGCTACCAGAGTTATTGGAGCGGCATGACGGTCGATGGCGTGGAGCTCTATGTTCGCGATGGACGTTCTGGGCTGCCCGCGGGGAGCGCGACTGGGCAGGGGACGCCTCAAATTGCCGCTCGGTCAGCGATCATTTCGGCAACTGCTGCTCAGCGCGACGCCAAGTGACGCTGTAGGGAGCGTTATCCGCCGTCGAAGGGTCCTGGAGGTGGCCCGGCCGGATGTGGGAGTGGCGGCTACCGGCTGGCGGTCGCGATCAGCGCCGTGGCCGGGACGTGGTAGCCGTCGGCCTGCTGGTACCGCGCCAGTTGTTCGGCGAGGGCGGCGCGCACCCGCACTGCCTGGTCGGTGTCCAACGCTTCGATGCTTCGGCGGGCACCCGTCCCCATGGCACCCTGCCAGTAAGCTTCGAGGTCAGCGTGACGAAACAGGTGGGTGTCCGCAACGACCCGAACGGCTGAGAAGCCGGCTCGGGTCAGCAGCTCAGACAGGACGTCAGGCTCCGTGATCCAGCCCGGTGGCCGAGTGGTGGCCTGGCCCATGCCACTCAGTACGACCCCGAGGTCGTGGCTCTCGGCCTCCCGCCACGTCGAGAGGCCAAGGCGGCCTCCGGGCCGAAGGACCCGACCCATCTCGCTCAGCGCCCGAGCCTGATCCGGTGGGAACATGATGCCGAATCCACAGAGCACGCGGTCGAACGAGGCATCGGGGAAGTCGAGGTGCTCGGCGTCCATGACGCGCACCCGCGCGGCGATGCCTCGGCGCTCGGCGTCGGCGTTGACGGCGGCGACCATCCCCTGGGCCAGGTCGATCCCCTCTACGTGGCCACTCGGCCCGACTCGCTCGGCTGCCGGGAGGAGCACGGCACCGCGCCCGCTCGCCACGTCCAGCACCCGCTGCCCGGGCTCCACGCCGACAGCCTCCACCAGCCGTCGCCCGAAGTGGGTGAAGCACCCGGCAAAGTCGTAGCTGGGCGCCAGCCGGCTGAACTGCAAGACAGTCTGAGCCTTGCGGGCTTCTGGGTTGTCCGTCATCGCACGTTCCCTCCCGACGCCGCTCGCGACGGCAGATCGATCCCGAGGTTCGCCGCAGGGTCCTCGAACTCGCGGCTCACGCTGTCCGGGATC
>Ga0209382_10008015_pt1 | contig 13360 bp, 12 predicted proteins | sample SoiMetdeltSBSDD5_FD_187599 | JGI IMG/M metagenome (GOLD analysis project Ga0209382, IMG submission 187599) | Bulk soil microbial communities from a Populus tree surrounding site in Tennessee, USA - Soil MetaG P. deltoides SBSDD5 (SPAdes) (version 2) | ecosystem: Environmental > Terrestrial >... | reverse complement strand
TGCTGCGCGAGCGTCTCGTTGACGATCGCCACCGGCCGTCCGTCCTCGTTCTCCTGAAAATCCCGTCCAGCGAGAATCGGCAGGCCGAGGACGCTGAAGTACCCGGGAGTCACGTTGATGAAGTCGACGATTCTCGTCAGGTCCTCGCTCTGCCCGGCGAGCCGTACGCCGGTCTGGAGGTGTAAATCGGCGAGTGGCTCGTGACTGACGAACGCGAACGACTGCAGCCCGGCGTTGCGCACCGCTGTCCTCAGGTCGTTCAGCAGCGCCGCCGCTCGTGTGTTGTCGTACGCGAAAGCGGGCAGCTCGATCTTCGCCACGCCGATGCCCTCAACGTTGAAACCGAGATCGAGTTCGCGGGCCTGCGCGACGCCCCGAAGCAGGAGTCCGGCGCTGGTTAGGAGAACGACCGTGACCGCCACTTGTGTGGCCAGCAGGACCGTGCGGAGAGGAAAGCGAGAGCGCAGGGCCGGCTTTCCGTCCTTGAGCGCCGAGGCGACGTCCACGCGTGTGACATGGAGCGCCGGAGCCAGAGCACACGCCACGCACGTGACGACTGCAAGAGCGACGGCATAGCCGATGACGAGAGCGTCGGGCGCGATGTCGAACGGCGCCGGCTGATTGGCGACGCGATTGAGGACGAACGGAGGGAGCCACGTCGCGAGCGCGAGCCCGGCCGCGGCTGCAACGGAGGCAAGCACCAGGCCTTCAGTCAGCAGTTGGCGGAGAATCCGGGTTCGGCTCGCGCCTATCGACAAACGCACGCCGATTTCCGCCATCCTCGCGGCCGCTCGTGCGAGCAGCAGGTTACCGACGTTCGCGCATGCGATGAGCAGCAGCAGCGTAATGCCGGTGAACAGCACGCCGATGATCGCGAGTGCCTGCGCCTTTGCTCTGCGTCCGCTCAGGAACTGTGTGCCACCGATCAGGACGTTTCTCGGATCCTGGCCAACGCTGGCGCGAAAGCGCTGGCTCAACACCTGCAACTCGGCGCTCGCTTCTGATCGGGTGACGCCGTCCGCCAGACGCGCGGTGACGTCCACGCAGCAGTCCTGCCAGCGGTCGAGGAGCGACCCCAGATACGGGTCGTTCGCACGCAGGGAAGGCAGCGACGAAATCGGCAGCCACACCCGGTTTGCGGTGCCCTCGGGTCCCGTGAACTCGGGAGAAGTGATACCGACTACGGCATGTGGAATCCCGTCGATGCGAATCTCTCTGCCGACGATCGCCTCGCCCCCGAAGTAGCTCCGCCAGAGCTGATAGCTGGCACGGCGACATGTGCCGGCGATTCCCGCCGATCTTCGCTGGCTAGAAAGCCGCGGCCGTGTTCCATCCGGATTCCGAGAACATCGAAGTAGTTGCTGCTGACGACATACGCAGGCGTCGTCCGGCCTACACGATCTGATTCGAGGCTGACCGAGATCGCCCGATTGGCGACCAGGCCATCGACGGTCCTGGCGCCATCGGCAAGAAAGCGGAACTCCGGATACGAGAATCCGATCGCGCCGCCCCTGCCGAGAACGCTCTCGGCCGATACCGACACGACGCTGGCGGGATCGCGAAGTCCGGCCATCGGCCGCAGTGCCAGTCCCGCGAACACGGTGAACAGGCTGGAGTTCAGTCCGATGCTCACGCCCAGCGCGCAGATGGCGACGAGCGTGAAGCCCGGCTGCCGACGCAGGCTGCGCACCGCATAGACAACATCCTGCCAGACGCTTTCGAGCCACGGGCCGATCCAGATTGCTCGCGCGTCCTCGCGTGCGCGTGTGACGTTACCCAGCGCCGCTCGCGCGGCGAACCGCGCCTGCTCGGCCGAAAGGCCGGCGCGCTGCAGCTCCTGCTCCTTCATATCGCGATGGAATTGAAGCTCGTCGGCGAGGTCCGCGTCGAGACGGCGGACGCGGAGCATCGCCCAGAGACGTCGCAGCAGTCGCATGGTCTTCCCCATCGATAAACGATGGGGAGGATCGGTGATTGGTGAGGATGTTGTCAAGCCCCATCGACAGACGATGGGTCAGTTGGTCCCTGGTCCCTGGTTCTTTGTGCTTAGTCCGTCCCAGGTCCATGGTCCTTGTCCATCCGAAGGAAGAACGAAGAACTAAAGACGGACCAAGGACGAAGGACCGACCAAGGCCCAAGCAACTAAGGACCAAGGACTACGATTAGTCGATCTTGATCTTGCGCCTGAACTGCTGGTTCTCGTTACAGATGAACTCGATCAGCTCTCCGTCGGGCACGACGCGCTGATCGACGCGCACGGTGAACGGTTTCGTGTACGCCTTCGGGTCCTCGACGGTCATGTCGATCTGCAGATGCGAGTAGTCGAGACGCCGGAAGCGCTCTGTAAACTTCGCCTGCTGGCTGTATGGGCTGCCGTTCACGTCCAGCCACCCATCGTAGGGGCCGTCTTCGGCGCCGCGCAGGTTGTTGGTTTCGACGACGAGCGTGTCGCCCTCCCAGCGGCCGACCGAGTAGCCGTACCACCACGGCTGGGGCTCGCCCTGCGGCGGCAGCTTGCGGCCATCGAGATAGATGTGGCGGATGCCGTAGTTTGCCTCGTACTCGATGATGATCATCTTCGGCGTGTGAATGATCATGCGCGGCTGCGGCTGCTGATGAAACTGCAGGAAGCCCATGGGCATGCACATCGCGTCGGGATTGTCCCGCGCGTTGATCGCCAGGCGCTGTTTGCGCAGCTCGGCTGCCCACGGCGTGTACGGCAGACCGCCGGGCATGTTGCCGCCGGCTTCGAAGAACGTCGCGACCGGAGGGCCGTTCGGATCGAACGGGAAGCCTTCCGTCGGCGGCTCGAGTTGCACGCCGCCGCGACCGCCGCCGAATGCGGCGTTGGTGTCGCCGCCTGCTGGGGCCTGACCGCCGGCCGGAGCCTGGCCACCGCCCGCGGCCTGGTTCCCGGCGGCGGGGGACGCTTGCGCGCCACCGGCGCCACGTCCGGCGGCGCCACCGCCCTCACCCTGACGGCCGCCGCGTCCGGTCCCGCGAGGTGGGCCGCTGTTGGCGCGCTGCCATACGCCTGAGAAATCGGGTTTCCCATCTGCAGTGCGCGGCGTCGGCGCGTCCCAGCGGACGTTGCCCTTGGCATCGCGAGGGACGCTCGGATCGGGATATTTGGGCCACTGCGCACTCAGCGAGATGGAACAGGCAGCAATCACGCACACGACGCCGGAAAAGATGCTCTTCAGTCTCAACGTGTCACCTCGTCGCCAGCAGGGCTCACCCGAGCCCTATGCTAATACGACTGCCCCGGCAGGCCGTTGACCGTCGTCACTGACCCGCGCGCGCGAAACGCCGGCCGCTGCGACAGAGCATTGAAGTGTGACGCAGCATGCCGGTTACAATTCGCGGGAATCAATTCCTGCGCGATGGGGTTAGGAGCCGTATGAAAAGCAGAATCCTGTTCGGTGTGATCGTGGCGGCCAGCCTGTCGAGCGCAGCCGATGCGCACTTCGTCCTCGTTCAGCCGGCCGCATCGCTGATTCAGAACCGGCTTGGCGATCCGCAGAAGATCGGGCCGTGCGGTGGCGTGTCGGCGAACCCGGGACGTGGAACGCCGGCAAATCCTGGCGTGCCGAGCGGAGCAGTCACCAACGTCAAGGGGGGCACTGAGCTGCCATTGCTCGTCCAGGAATCGATCTACCACCCGGGTCACTATCGGGTCGCGCTGGCGCGAACGATGAGCCAGCTACCGAAGGACCCCGAGGTCACCGTCGTGGAGACCGAGAAAGGACCGCGGTCGAAGTCGGCGTCGATTCAGAATCCGCCAGTCGCGCCTGTCCTGCTCGACGGGATCTTCGCCCACACTGAGAAGCCTGCTGCGCCACAGACCTTCGATACGATGATTCCCATTCCGAACATCACGTGTCCGAGCTGCGTGCTGCAGGTGATCGAGTTCATGGCCGACCATCCCGGCATCGCCGTCGACGGTGGTCACAACTACCACCACTGCGCCATCCTGAACATCACGGCGGATCCGGACAAGCCGATCGACAAGCGGTGGTAGGTTCGCGAATCGGCGCGGCGCTCGCGCTTCTGCTGCTGCCGGCCGTCGTGTCGGCGCAGCCATGTCCTGCGGGCCGCTTCCTCCTGCTGACCAACGCGAAGATCCACACGATGGACGCGAAGCGGACCATCGTGTCGAAGGTGCGCATCGCTAACGGCCGGTTCGCCGAGGTCGGGGCTGCGGCGAGCGCCACTGGTGGCTGCACGGACACAGTCGACTTGCGTGGCCTCACCGTAATCCCCGGGATGATCGACAATCACTTCCACGTGCAATTGGTGGGCAGCCGGCCGGGGTACGAAACGCGAACAATCGAAACGGCGTTCTCAATTGCCGACGCGCAGAACGTCATTCGAGAGCGCGCGACGGGCGTGCCCGCCGGCGCGTTCATCACCGCGATCGGCGGTTTCATGCCGCGCCAGTTCGCCGAGAACCGGATGCCGACGCTGGCCGAGCTCGATGCCGCCGCGCCACGGCATCCCGTGTACCTGCACGTGACGTTCAACGGACCGGCCGCGACCAACTCTCTTGGAAAGAAGTTCTTCGAAAGCCGCGGCGTAAAAGTATCCGAAACCGGCGTCATCGAGCAGAACGGTCCCTCGTGGGACGCGCTCGACGCGTTGCGCGCGAACTGGACGATTGCCGACACCAAACGGACGATGCGGCAGGTGTTCGAGTACTTCAACAGCGTGGGTCTGACCACCGTGCATTCGGTGCTCGGCTCGCAGGAGCGCGGGCCGGCACAGTATTTCGGCACGGCCGATCACCGGCCGATGCTGGAGCTGAAGAAAGAGGACGCGCTGACGCTGCGGCTGCGTCTCTATTTCAACACCGGTCCGCGCGTGGACAAGAAGCCGGGGAACCCGGAGCTGCGGGAAGTGCTCGACAGTCAGCTCGTCGATCTTGGCGACGATCTCGTCAAGGCCGCCGGCGTCGGCGAACACGTCGTCGATTGGCCGCTCGAAGGCGCGGTGCCGCTCGGCGAGGAGTACTACCAGTCCACGCGGCTGATCGCCCGCCGCGGCTGGCAGATGATGGAGCACAGCTTCGACGAGGCCAATCATGTCGCGCGCGCCGACGTGTGGGAGCGGGTGAATCGCGAGTTCCCGATCACCTCGCTGCGCTGGAGCATCGATCACGTCAACACGATTACGCCGGCGACGATCGCGCGCATGAAGGCGCTTGGCGTCGGCGTGCGCGCGCATGGATGGCGGGTGTTGAGCGGATCGAAAGGACAGGCCGGGCCGCCGTACCGGATGCTGCTCGACAGCGGTATTCATGTGGGCACCGGCATGGATGGCGCGCAGGCGTCGCCGATCAATCCCTGGATGCACGTCTATTACATGGTGACCGGACGCAACGTGCGCGGCGAGCTGATCAACGACGGCCAGCAGATCACGCGTCAGGAAGCGGTGTGGCTTTACACCGGCGCCAACGGCTGGTTCTCGCGCGAGGAGGAGACGCTGGGCACGATCGAACGCGGACGCCTCGCCGATCTCGTCGTGCTCAATGCCGATGTGTTCGATCCCAAAGCCGTGCCTGACGAAGACATCCGCCGCGTCCACTCGGTGTTGACGATCCTCGGCGGCCGCATCGTGTACGGCGAGTTGAAACGGCTGCGCTGAGGCCGGTTTCTGATCTACGGCTACGGGCTACGGACTAAGGACCAAGGACCAAGGACTAACGTTTGGCCCGTTCCCATTCTGCGAAAAACTTCCGCATCCACGGGCTGTTCTCCTGGCAGATGTATTCCTGAATCTCGCCCTTCTCGTCCCACACGATGTCGAAGCCGATCGTCCATGGTTCGGTGTAGGCGCCCGGGTCGTCGATGGTGGCCTCGTAGCGCAGCGTATAGAGATCCTTGCGCGTGAAGCGCTCGACCAGATGCAAGCGATCGGTGTGCGGATCGCCAACCATGTCGATCCAGCTGCCTTCGTTGAATCCCACGACATCGACGACGAGCGTGTCGCCTTCCCAGCGCCCGACGGAGTGCCCGAGCCACGTCGGGTTCACGACGTCGTGTTCGGGATGCTTGCGTCCGTCCATATAGATGACGCGCCAGATGTGCGTGCCGCCCTCGTAAATCATCACGATGCGTTTCTGCTCGGGCATCTGGAGAATCTCCATCGGGAACGGCGTCGTCATCAGACGCGGTCCGGATGGCGGCATGCAGTAGCCCTGCGGGTCGTATTTCGACAGCCCGACGCGGCGCTGCGTGGCGAGTGCCTTCGCCCACGGCTGATAGGGGATCTCCTTCGGGTGAATCAGGATCTGCTTGTAGTCCTGAAACTGCCTGAGGTGCCAGTAGCCCTTGTTCGGTTCGGTCGGCCCGAGATTCGGCGTGCCGTCCGCCAGCCGCGGCGCCGGCGGATATGGTTTCGGTGGCAGCTTCGGCTCGGGATTGACCTGTCCCTGAGTGGTCTGCAGCAAGGCGACGACCATCGCAACCGTGCCCACGGACCGAGCCATGTGATGGATTGTCACGAGGGGAGAATACCGCTACTCGCACCCGCTCAGAAGAGATTTCAACGGATGACGCGCACGTCACCCCGTGTCAGGAGCATGGGCCCGAACGTCGGCGTCCCGAGGCGTCCCGCATCCACGCCGACCGTGCCATCGAGCTGATACTCGATCCTGCCGCCGGTTGCGACTTGGCGCACGACTCCGGCCAGGCCCGGCACATCGGCGAAGTCGATCGACAGGTCCAGCGGCACGACGGATTGCTGTCCAGCGCGGAGCGGCAGGCCGAGTGGGAACTCGCCTGTCGCGGCGCGGCTGCCCTCGAGCGCCAGCGTCGCGGTCACCGTGCTCAGCGTGAAGCCGAAGGTGTTTGGATTGGTCACCTCGAGCCAGATTCGAATGCCGGCGCTGCCGGTCGGCTGACGAATCGAGGGAGCGATCACACGGATTTCGGCAGGCTGATTCTCGGCCTGGCGAAAACGCGGGGGCTGGACGAATTGCGCGAGAGGTCCCAGCGTCGCGCATCCCGACATGAGCACAACCGCCAAGAAACTGAAAAGGACCACGTCCAAAGGCGCGAAGTAGACTTCGCCGATCGGGTGAGCTTTCAGGTGATTGCCGATTTCGAGGTACAGCGATCCTAGGATCCGCTGATGCCGCGGATTCGGAGACGGCGTCACGAAATGCTCCCCGTCGATCAACTCGTGCCGCATCCCGTCGTCGGGAAACTGCAGGAAGTCGTCGTAGGTGAGCTTGACGGAACGAGGCGGTGTGGTGCGGTCGGCCCCGGCCATGCGGGCTCATTGTACCGTCGTCGATAGCGAAGCCAGTCACAGACACACACCTCGGTCCGTCCGACATCACAACGCGAGCGGCGTCGGCGGTATGGTCGGTGTATCCGACGCGGACTACCGAAGATTGGATGCCCTGGCGACGACCGGCGTATCGAGCGTCAGGTCCCACTCGAACCGCTGACTCGGCACGCCTTCGACCTTCAGATCGCAGATCGAAAACGCTTTGCTCGTCAGTCGCAAGCGGGCACCGTCGAACTCGAAGTGCTGTACCGCGCGGGCCGCATCCTGACCGGTCTGGACGACCGCGCAGGGCCGTCCCGGCAGCGCCAGGTCCATCGCCGACACGGTGCCGTTCGGATCGACGGTGATCTGCAGGATGGCTTCCCACTGCCGGAGAAGCGCGGGGTCGCGGCCGGTCGCCGCCATCTGGCGCTGTGCGGCTGTGAGATCGACCGAGTAGAAGTACATCCGGATCCACGAGGAACCCGGTGAATCGGCGCGTGGCTCGACTGTCGCCACGACCGTCGGGGTGACGCGCGTCAGCTCGTCAACCGCGAACCGCGCCGCCGGGGTGGGCGACGTTTCGAGTGACGTCAGCAGGGCGAACGCCCAGAAGAAACCGTCCATATGAGGCATTATCGGCACAGACGACTGCAGGCCTCACTATTGGACCCCGCGCAAGGGCGGAAGGTTCCCATCGGTCATCGCATAAAATCTGGCCGCATCATGAGACTCATGCATAGCACCCGCCTCGGCGCGTTTGCCGCGCTCCTGCTCGTGTGTACGGCGGCGGCGGCAGGCCGGGCCCAGTCGGATCCGATCGTCACTGTGACAGGCGGACAGATTCGCGGCGCAGCGCTCGCCGGCGGCGCCGTGTTCAAGGGCATTCCGTTCGCCGCCCCGCCAACTGGCGAGCGTCGCTGGCGCGAACCGATGCCGGTCCAGTCGTGGTCGGGTATTCGCGACGCGACGAAGTTCGGCGCCATCTGTCCGCAGCAGCCGAGTCCAATCGTCGGCGAAGCCATCAAGACCGCCGGCGAGGACTGTCTCTTCCTGAACGTATGGACGGCACAATGGCCCGCTGCCGGCGCCGCACGGCCGGTGATGGTGTGGATTCCCGGTGGCGGCAACTTTGCCGGCGCCGCCTCACAGGCAGTCTACGACGGTGAAGCGCTTGCGCGGCGCGGCGTCGTCGTTGTCACGCTGAACTATCGCCTGGGTGCGTTCGGATTCTTCTCGCACCCGGCTCTCACGCGCGAGTCGCCGCGGCGCGCATCGGGCAATCAAGGCATCCTCGATCAGATTGCCGCGCTGCGCTGGGTGCAGGAGAACATCGCGCGATTCGGAGGTGACCCGAAGAACGTCACCATCTTCGGTGAGTCGGCCGGCTCGCTGGACGTCAGCGTGCTGTTGACGTCGCCGTTGTCGAAGGGGTTGTTCCATCGTGCCATCGCCGAGAGTGGCCCCGTCGTGTTGGTCGGTGAGCCGTCGACGCTCGTCGAAGCTGAGAAGCGAGGTCAGGCTGCCGCGTCGCGGTGGAAGATCCTGGCTGATGCCTCGCTCGACACGCTGCGGGCGGTGTCAACAGCCGACATCCTCGCCGCTGAAGCGAATCTCTTCGGCGATGGGATCGCAAATGCGTTCCCGAACCTCGGGATTACCGTCGATGGGTATGTGTTTCCGCGAAAGCCCGCTCACATCTTTGCGACAGGTGCTCAATATCGCGTGCCGATGCTGCTAGGAAACAACGGACGCGAACAAGTGCCCGGTTCCGTGCTCGCGAAGGATCTGCCGCAGGCGATCGCGGACGCGTACGGCCCGCTCGCGCCGCGCGCGGTGAAGTTGTACGTCGGCGCACCGGATCCGGTCTATGGCACCCCGGCGGAACAGTGGGGCACCGACACGTCCTTCAGATGCGCGACAGTGGCGCAGGCGATGTGGCACGCGGCAGCGGGCAATCCCACGTTCCACTATGAGTTCACACATGTGCCGCTGGAGCGGGCGGCGCTGGGCGCGACGCACGCTTCTGAGCTGTCGCACGTGTTCGGCACGTACCAACAGGGCGTTATCGGTGTGGGTCCGATCGCACGGGCGACCGACGCCGACGCGCGCCTGTCCGACGTGATGCAACGATACTGGACGAACTTCGCCAAGACCGGAGATCCCAACGGTCCCGGCGTACCGAACTGGCCGAAGTTCGACGCCAAATCCCGCGGCTACGTCGAGTTCGCCACGACGGGTCCGGCAGTCAAGCAGGCGCTCCGTCGTCCATACTGCGACCTGTTCATCGAGAACGTGACACGCGTAAGTGTGAAGTGACCGGCCGGCTGGAACGAGGACGGGGGATGAGCACTGTCTACAGGTTTGACGACGCACGGCTCCTGGCGAGCATTCTCAACGGCGAGGGAACGTATCTCGGACCTTCGGCCGTGCTCGACGGGCTCAGCGAGGAACACGTGCACGCGAAGCCGCACGGCCTCCCGCACTCGATCGCCGAAATCGTCGCGCACATGTGCTACTGGCAGGAGTGGTTCAATGCGTGCGCAGAGAGTGGATTCACAGGAATCCCAGAGCATGCCCCCGAGGGGTGGCCCGATCCTTCGACCAGTAGCTGGGCCGCGCTGCGTGAGCGCTATCTCCGTGCCATCGAGACCGCCAAGCGCATTGCCGCGGAAGCCGACTCGCTTAGCGAACCACTGCTGTCGGCCGGCGTCCACATTCCACCGTTGGCCAAGGAGTCGCGCGGTTCCGGCATTCTGCACGGCGCCGTGCATGGCAGCCATCATCTGGGTCAGATCATCACCATGCGCCAGCTGATGGGCCTCTGGCCGCCACCGGCGGGGTCGATGACCTGGTAGGTCCGGCTGCCGCCTTCGCTCTTCCGCGCTTCGCTGCCCCAAGGAGACCGGTGTCAAATGGCGACGACTCTAGACGCTCTCCATCTGTGCCATGGCCTTCTTCATCTCTTTTTCGCTGACGTTCTTGACGTGCGTCATGACCGACCATTCGTTGCCAAATGGATCCTCGAATCGTGCGTTGCGATCGCCGTAGAACTGGTCGGTGGGTTCTTGCAGCGAACGCGCGCCCGCGCCCAATGCCTCTCGATATGTGGCGTCGCAATTCTTGACGTAGATCGCCAATAAACCATTCTTCGGCGGAACTTGTGGTGGCCGCGGGCTTCCCATCATGAGCACCGCGTCGCCGAACCCGAGCTCGCAATGCGCCACTGTCCCGCCTGGCCCGTCGAGGCGCATCCGTTGTTTTGCGCCCAGCACCTGCTTGTACCAATCGATTGCCCGCGCGCAATCGTCAAGCACGACCACCGATGACAACACGGGGTAGCCTTTCGCAAGCCAGGAGACCTTCGCGGGTTTCCTCGCCGCACGTGTGACCTTCCGGCCTTTCGAAGTCCCCTTCGCCTTCCTCTTGGTCTTGGCCATGCGAACCTCCAGAGGGGAATACTATCGCGGTGTGAGCGGTCCGGCTCAAGCCGGACACTACGTCTTACTCGATCGACTTGACGATGTCCTCGACGACCTTCTTCGCGTCGCCGAACACCATCATCGTCTTGTCCATGTAGAAGAGCGGGTTGTCGATGCCGGCATAGCCCGACGCCATCGACCGCTTGTTGACGACGACCGTGCGCGCCTTGTGGGCTTCGAGAATCGGCATGCCGTAGATTGGGCTGCCTTTCTGTTCGGCGAGCGGATTGACGACGTCGTTGGCGCCGAGGACGAAGGCGATGTCGGCCGCGCCGAAGTCGCCGTTGATGTCCTCCATCTCGGCGACCTGATCGTACGGGACCTCGGCTTCCGCGAGCAGCACGTTCATGTGCCCGGGCATGCGGCCGGCTACTGGATGAATCGCGTAGCGGACGTTGATGCCTTTGTCGATCAGCTTCTGCGCCATCTCCTTCACCGCGTGTTGGGCGCGCGCCACGGCGAGCCCGTAGCCCGGAATGATGATCACGTTCTCGGCATTGCCGAGCAGGAACGCGACGTCCTCCGCCGAGCCCGACTTCACCTGCTTCTGTTCCGTCGCTGTCGCCGTGCCTTCCGCCGTCCCGAAGCCGCCCAGAATCACGCTGATGAACGAGCGGTTCATTGCCTTGCACATGATGTAGGACAGGATCGCGCCCGAGGACCCGACGAGCGATCCAGCGACGATGAGTAGCGGGTTGTTGAGCGAGAAGCCGATCCCCGAGGCCGCCCAACCGGAGTAGCTGTTCAGCATCGAGATGACGACGGGCATGTCGGCTCCGCCGATCGGGATGATGATCAGCAACCCGAGGACGAACGCGATCACCGTCATCACGATGAACGGCGGCCAGTGCGCACCCGGCGCGGCGGCGACGAAGGCGATGCCGAACCCGATCATCACGACGGCCATGATCAGGTTCAGCACGTGCTGTCCCTTGAAGACGACCGGCGCGCTCGAGAACAGACGCAGCACCTTGCCGAGGCCGGCCAGTTTGCCGAACGCAATCACGGAGCCCGAGAACGTCATGGCGCCCACGAAGGTGCCGATGAATAACTCGACTCGGTTGCCCATCGGGACCGGGTCCTGAATGCCGAATGCCCCGGGGTTGTTGACCACCGCGATCGCGATGAGCACTGCCGCAAGGCCAACCAGCGAGTGCATGGCCGCGACGAGCTCGGGCATTTGCGTCATCTGGACGCGCTTGGCCACCAGCCATCCGACCAGGCCGCCAATGACCAGCGCGCCTATGGTCAGGTCGATGCGGCGTGTAATGACGAGCGTCGTGAGAACGGCGATGGTCATCCCCGCGATGCCGAAGCGATTGCCGCGGCGCGCCGAGAGCGGACTGGACAGACCTTTGAGGGCGAGGATGAACAGCACGCTCGCCACGAGATAGATGAGGGCGATGACGTTGGGGGACAGCGCCTCGTTCACCGGTGATTTCCCCCGTCAACCTTCCCGCTTCCCCTGCGTTCCTTCTTCTTGAACATCTCCAGCATGCGCTCGGTCACCAGGAACCCGCCGAAGGTGTTGATGGCGACGAGCGCCACCGCCACGGCGCCAAGGACGCTGCCGCGATCGATCACGCCGGATCCCGCAGCGAGGATCGCGCCGACGATGATCACCGAGCTGATGGCGTTGGTGACGCTCATCAGCGGCGTGTGCAGTGCTGGCGTCACGTGCCACACGACGTGATAGCCGACGAAAATGGCGAGCACGAACACCATCAGGTTCGTGATGAGCGGATCGACCGTTATCCCGTGCACGTCAGCTAGCTCCTGACCACCGCGCCGTCGATACAGACGAGCGTAGCCGCCACGATCTCGTCCGACCGGTCCATCGTCAAGGCACCGGTCTTGGGGTCGGCGAGGAGGGCGGTGAAGTTGAGCAGGTTGCGCGCGTACAGCGCGCTGGCGTCGGCGGCGAGTGTCGCCGGAAGATTCGACGGCGCGACGATCTTGACGTTGTAGCGGATGACGGCGTCGTCCTTGACGCTGAGCGGGCAGTTGCCGCCTTGACGCACCGCGAGGTCCACGATCACGGAGCCGGGTTTCATCCCCTTGACCGTGTCCTCGGGGACGAGCACCGGCGCCGGTCTTCCCGGGATCAATGCCGTCGTGATCACGATGTCAGCGGCCCTGGCGCGCTCGGCGATGAGCGCGGCCTGTCGGCGCTTGTAGTCCTCGCTCATTTCTCGCGCGTAGCCGCCGGCGCTGGCCTGTGCCTGACGCTCTTCGTCGGACAGGGCGACCTCGACGAAGCGCGCCCCCAGCGATTCGACCTGCTCCTTGACGTCCGGCCGGACGTCGAAGGCTTCAATCACCGCGCCGAGGCGTTTGGCGGTGGCAATCGCCTGCAGTCCGGCGACGCCCGCACCCAGGACCAGCACGCGCGCCGCTTTCACTGTGCCGGCGGCGGTCATGAGCATCGGCATGAACCGGCCGTACTCGTGCGCGCCGATAATCACCGCTTTGTAGCCGGCGATATTGGCTTGCGAGGACAGCACGTCCATGCTCTGCGCGCGGGTGATGCGGGGCAGTCGTTCCATCGCGAACGCGGTGACGCCCGTAGCCGCCAGGGTGGAAAGATCCTCATGTGGTGAGAGCAG
>Ga0209382_10008014_pt1 | contig 13360 bp, 14 predicted proteins | sample SoiMetdeltSBSDD5_FD_187599 | JGI IMG/M metagenome (GOLD analysis project Ga0209382, IMG submission 187599) | Bulk soil microbial communities from a Populus tree surrounding site in Tennessee, USA - Soil MetaG P. deltoides SBSDD5 (SPAdes) (version 2) | ecosystem: Environmental > Terrestrial >... | reverse complement strand
ACGACCGCCGGCCGCAGCTGGATCAGCGACTGGGCCTCCTGGCTGATCTCGAAGCCGATCTTCAACCCCTCGCGCTCGAAGGCTGAGGCAACCGGCAGCACGACGTCGGCCATCTCGGCCGTCGGGTTCATGAACAGATCCGCATGGGCGTAGAAATCCAACGCCGCCAGCGCCTCGCGCCCGCGAATGCCGTCGGCGTGGGCCAACAGCATGTTGGCGCCGAAGCCGATCATGGCGCGGACCGGGTACGGCGTCCCCTCCAGAATCGCCCGGTAGAGATCCTGGGTGCCGACGGACCCCGTGCGCGCGGGTCCGAGCGGGCGCTCGGCTCGGCCCACCGTCGGGGCCATCGGCCATGCCGACGCCAGGTCTTGCCCGTTGAGCGACGCGGCCGGCGGCGACGCGAACAGGACGTTGCCACCCGGCCGGTCGAACGAGCCGGTGAGCGCGTAGAGCAGCGACATCGCCCGCGCGGTCTGGGTGACATTGGCGTGGTGCTCGTGGCCGCTGTAGGCGTAGTAGGACACGGGCCGCGCGTGCCACAGGAGCTGCGCGGTCTCCTCCAATTGCGCCCGCGGAATCCAGGTGATCGACTCGACGGTCTCCGGCGGGTAACGGCGGCAGAGCCGTCGATACAGCTCGAAGGCCGGGTGGCAGACGATCTCGCCAGCCGACGTGGCGATCCGGTACTCACCCTCCAACGCGAGGTTGGCAGTGTCCCCGTTGTATCGGCCCGTCACGGGGTCATAGGGCACCGGCCGTGTTGCCGCGTGATCCCAGGCAAACAGGCGTCCGTCGTCGTCGGCCGACGGATCGAGGTCGCGACCGGTGAGCAGACGACCGTTGTCAGCGCGGACCAGGTGCGGCCCGTTGCTCCACTCGCGAACAAAGTCGCGATCGTACCAGCCCCGTTCGATCATCAGGTGGGCCAGGCCGAGGGCGAGCGCACCATCGGTGCCGGGCCGCACGCGTAGCCAGACGTCGGCCTTGCTGGCCAGGCCGGCCTGCTTTGGGTCGACCACGATCAGCCGCATGCCCCGCTTGATGCCCACGACGGCAGCGGTCGCGTGGGCGATCCGCGTGAAGCTCGGGTTGTAGCCCCAGAGGATCAGGACACCGGTCTGCTCGATATCTGGCATCGCCCCGCCGCGGCTACTACCGGTGCCGACGCTGCCCACGCCGAAGGTGTAGCTGGTGGCGCCAACCCGCCCCCAGCCGCACAGATCGAAGGTGATGCCCGAGTTCGGCGTCCCGAACGCGTTGGCCAGGCGCTGGATGAGGCCGTTCGTGTCGCCGATGGCGGTCGTCGAGGCAGAAGACACCGTGAAGGCGACGGCCTGGGGACCGTGCTGCTCGGCGACGCGCTGCATCGCGGCGGCAGTCAGATCCAACGCCTCGTCCCAGCTGATCCGCTCCCACCCGGGATCGGCGGCTCCCTTGGGACGGGTGCGTCGAACCGGGTGCGTCAGCCGTTCAGGGTGATAGACCAGCTCCGGCCCGGCGCGTCCCTTGGCACACAGCGCGTGCCCGGTCGGGTGCGTCGGGTCGGGCTCGAGCCGAGTGAAACGGCCGGCTTCCACCGTCGCAATCGCCCCGCAACGGGAGATGCAGAGCGCGCAGTAGGTACGAGTCCGACGCGAATCCGTGTCCTCGTCCATGGTATCGAGTCCCCTCCTCGCCCCCGGGCCTCAAAGGCGCGTGTCCCCACCGACGTTCCACCAGGCGTGCCCCGTCGCATGCCAGAGTGGGGGAGTTGTTCGCGCTGGCGGGCGACAGCTCGTCCCTGACTGGCCCAGTATACGTCCTCCTTCCGGTCAGGCGAACGGCCCGAGCTCCTGCTCCGGCTCGTACGCGAGATCGACCGCCGGCTCCTGGTCACACAGCCGCTTCAGGAAGAAGCGCGGGCAACGGGCGAAGCGCAACGCTCTCGCCGTCGCGCGTCGGCGAGAGCGAGCCTCACCGCTCCGTCAAGGTCTGCTACTGGAGCACGTCCGCCAGGACGACCAGGAGGGTGTCGACGTCGAACGGCTTCGACAAGAACGCCTGGACGCCACGCTCCCCGACGTCGTGATACCGCTGCATCGCCGAGACGGCGATGATCGGGATGCTCTCGGTCTGCGATCCCTCGCTGAGGGCGTCGATGAGCGTCCACCCGTCCATGATCGGCAGCATCAGGTCCAGCACGATCGCGTCCGGCAGCACCTGGGCCACCTTGCTGAGCGCCTCCTGACCATCACTCGCGGCTTCGACGTGGTAATTCTCGCATTCGAGCGTCAGGCACAAGAGGCTGCGAATCGCAGGCTCATCCTCGACCACCATGACCGTCTTTTGCGGCGTCGTTGCAGCTGCCATGTCATCCTCGCCACGTCAGCGTCTTCTGCGTCTGGGCACGGTCGGTGATTCACAATACGTTCCAGATGGCAGGATCGGCCGGGCCACGAGGGATCAGGAGCGTCGGAGCGTCAGATGGAGGCTGCCGTACGGCGGGCGCGGATCGCAGTACGACTTGATCTTCTCGTCCTTGTCCGACACGACGACGGTGTCCCAGAGGCGGTTCTGGCCGTCGAACGCGACCTCTACGAGTTGCGGGAAACGGGCGAGCAGCCGCTGCCCCATCTCGTGCATCAGGTGCTGGATCGACATGCTGACGAACTCGTGGAAGACGGTGGCCACGAGGTCGCGGACCTGCTCGGCGGCGACGTAGCGGGCGTGATCGGGTGAGACGGCGTCGGCGGCGTCCTGGTACCGCCAGAAGACGTCCAGGTAGATGTAGAGCGGCCGGTCCCGCACGGCCGGCAGGGTGGTGTACTGGTCGCGCACGAAGTCGGCGAACGCGCTGCCGGTGACCTTGATGAGGTGGAGCTGCTCGCGCCCGCAGCGGTGATCGACGATCCGGGCGTCGTCGCCGTCGCGCACGACCTCCAGCATCGCCGAGCCGTGGTCGCCGGCCTGCTGGCTGAACAGGACGCCGCTGGGGCCGAAGCCGCCCTCCACGGGGACGGTGGCGGCCGGGAACGGCAGCTCCGTGCCGGAGAGGCGCAGCGCGTCGACGTGCGACCAGGTCTCGAAGAAGCGGCAGCCCAGGAACAGCAGGTACTCTTCCAGGGTCGCGCCCTCGAACTCGCTGGCGATCTGGTGGATGAAGTTCTTCATCGTGTCCGTCGCCACGACGAGGGAGTTGTCGCCCTCGGTGTAGGACGGCGCGAGGGTCTGATCGAGGACCTGGACCTCGGCGTCGTAGGCGAAGAGGATGTTCGGCCGCCCGACGAACGACGACTCCGGGATCGGCGCGAGGCCTTCGAGCGGCTTCGCGTAGGTCCGGTAGAAGGAGACGTTCGCCTTGCCGTAGGCGATGTGGGCGATCGTGCCGGGGCGGTCGGACGGTCCGGTCGTGCTGCTCATGTCATCCCACCCGGAACTGTGCGAGCTTCTGCGCGTCCGGCTGCACCCCGAGGCCCGGCCCGCTCGGCGCCTTGATGTTGCCGTCGGCGTCGACCCGCACTGGCTCTTCGAGGTACCACTGGAAATCGTCGGTAGTCATCAGCGGCGGCTCGCAGAGCATCTCGAAGTACGACGAGTTCGGGATGGCGCAGGCGAGGTGGAGGTGGGCCACCAGCCCGATCCCGCCGCCGCCGTGGTGCGGCGCGACGAGCTTGCGGTGCAGCTCGGCCAGCGCGCAGATCTTGCGCAGGCTGCTCATCGTCTCGGCGACCATCGCTTCGGGCTGGAGGATGTCGTAGACGTCCTGCTCGACCAGCCAGCGTAGCTCGTGCAGACCACGATTGTTCTCACCGCCGGAGATGTTCATCTCGACGGCGGCGCACAGCTTCTTCAGCCCTTCGAAGTCGTAGCGGTCGAGCGGCTCCTCGAGCCAGAAGACGCCCAGGCGCTCCAGCTCGCGGGCGGTCTGGAGGGCGCGCTGGTAGGTCCAGACGGGGCCTTCCTCCGGCTGGCGGGTGCCGGGCTGCTGGGCCTGGTTGGCGTCCACCAGGATGACGAAGTCGTCGCCCATCGCCCGCCGGACAGCCTCGACCTGGGCGATGTCTTCCCGGATGGTCCAGTCGTGCAGGCGGAGCTTGATGGCGCGCCAGCCCTCGGCGCGGCGGGCGGCGGCGTCCTCGGCGCGCTGCTCGCCGGAGCGGACCTCGACGCAGCTGGCATAGCCCGGGACGCGGTCCTTGTGGCCGCCCCAGAGCTTGTAGATCGGCTGGCCGGCCGCCTTGCCGATGATGTCCCAGAGGGCGATCTCGACGCCCCAGGCGCCGCCGGCGTTGCGGAACAGTCGGGCGTGCTGTTCGAGGGCGAACGGGTCCTTGCCGATCAACTGGGGCTTGAGCCAGCCGTCGACGGCCGACACGTCGGATGCGTTAAAGGCACCCCAGCCGGTGATGCCCTCGTTGGTGTCGACGCGCACGAGGGTGGCCTCAGATCGCGTGCGGGTGCCGCCGGGCGTCCAGGCGGGCTTGAGCGGGCGCGCATGCTCCGGTGATCGGAGCCGGATCACTTCCAGGTCGGTGATCTTCACCGCTGGCCTCTTTTCTCTTGAGTGGGGACGGGTGGTGTCGGAGGGCATTCTAGCCGTCGGCCGTGCCTCGCCGCGCAAGCTCAAGGGTGTAGGATCATGGTGAGCAGCGTGCGAGATGGATCCGGAGTGGGCAGCGGAAGACGTTGACGTGCGTGGAGGACGTGGGTACGACATGATCCAAGATCAGGCACCGAGGCTCCGGGACTCCGATCGCCTGTATGAGCGCTACGTCAGGCCGCTCGAACGCGAACATTGGGGCAAGTTCGCCACCGTCACGCTCGCGGGAGACGTGATCGTCGCCGTGACCCTCCTGGAGGCGATCCAGGAGGCGGATGACCGCTTCGGTCAAGACCCGACCGTCACCTTCAAGATCGGAGCGAAGGTCGTCGGCAAGATGCGATGAGCGTGCCCGTTACATCCGCTCATTTCCCGTACCTGACCATCCGCGTCACGATCCGGCAGCCGCTGGCGAGAAACCAACAAGAGATCCAGCTCGAGGCGCTGGTCGATACCGGGTTCGACGGTGGCGTCGTCATCCCCAAAGACGCTGCTGACCCATCGCTCACGCCTGTCAGATACCTACCCTGGGAGTTAGCGGACGACTCCCAGATCCTCTTGCCGGCTTTCCTGGCTGACGTTCAGATCGGCACGCTGCCGCCCGTCAGGACGATCGTCATGCCCCTGGGCGACGAAGCTCTGTTGGGGAGGCACGTCACGAATCACTTCGGGATATTCCTCGACCATGGCACACAGATAACGGTCGAGCCGTAGACACGTTCAACAATCTGGAGTTCATGTCCGTCCCTGAGGCGCGTGCCATGCTTGACGCACTCGTCCGTGCGCGGGGGCTCCGGCGGTTCGCCTACTTCCTGGTGACGGGCGAGGGGAGCTTCCTCCCCAACGGCGTCGAGGTCACCAGCGGGCATGTCCTTGACGCGACCGGCCAGGTGTTCCGGTTCTGGACGACCCGGGATACCGAGCGGGATCAGGCGAATTTCAAGATCTGGCGGCCTGCGGCGAATCCACGATGGGAGCGCATGGGCGAGTGCCAACGGGCGCGTGCTGCCGTGGGACTCGCCTGACGCTCGTCGGGACATTAGGTGGCAAAAATGTGTGATGCCCGCTTGATCTCAGGCTAGGTCACTACCGGCCGTCGGAAACCAGCGAGAGTCCGGTTGCATCCTCCGGGATGTCGTAAACGAGCACTCGGGGCATGGGCAGATTGGGCTGATAAACGCCGCTCTTGTATGTCACCACGGGATAAATGGCGGCTGCGCCGTGGGTAGAGTCCCCGGAGGATACCGTTGGCGAAATGGCTGTTCCTGGTCGTGACGGTTCAGCCGGTGGGGGCGCGGGCCGCGAAGGGTGAGCAGCGGGTGGTCGGGCGGGGCACCTGATTCAACCAGTCGGCGAGGCGGACGAGGTTGATCGCAGTCGCAGTGGCGACGTGCTGCAGGTGGGTCTTGGCCAGGCCACGAGAGCGGGCCTTCCGCAAGCCGAACGCCCGGATCCCCTGCGAGAGCGTGCCCTCGACGCCGGCGCGGGGCGCATACTGGGCGACGAACTCGGGCGTCTGCTGGCGCTGGCGTGCCGCCTGGATCGCCTCGTGCTCGGCTCGCGGCTGCAGGGTGAGGTTGCGCGCCCCGGTCTTGGCCCGAGTGCAGAGGGCCCGGGGCGGGCAGACCATGCAGTCGGCGGCGGAGCAGGTAATGGCGACCATGGTCCGGCCGCGCGCCGTGTCCGTCTCGCACCAGCGAACGCTCAGCTTGCCCTGGGGGCAGGTGGCCTGCCGGGCGTCCCAATCGACCTGGAAGTGCGCCGCGTCGAAGCCCTGCTGCGCCTTGGCCTGCCACTGGCGGTCCTCGTAGATCGGCCCGACCAGGTCGATCCGGTGATCTGCCTGGCTGGCCACGAGGTTCGGGCCGCGGACGTACCCCGCGTCGACCAGGTGCTCGCCAGGCAGGAGATCGCACGCGGCCAGCCCGTCGTGGACGGCGGCCAGCTGCTCGACGTCGGATGCGGGCGCGACGGTCGTCTCGACGTGGGTCAGGAGATGGGGACGATCGTCGTCGCAGCTCTCGCTCACGTGGACCTTGTAGCCGATCCAGCTCCGGTCGCGTTTGGTGCCGTAGCGGGCCTCCGGCTCGTATGGCGATTCTACCTCGACTGACGCCGGAGGCAGGTTCTTCGGCTCGCGCAACTGCAGCACGCCAGCCAGGGTGACGTACTGCTGGACCCAGGTCCGGCGTAGCACCTCGACTGCCGGCAGCAGGTGCAACGTCGGCGGCGTCGCCGGTCCATCGATCGCCTCCAGCAGGCGCATGCCGTCAGCGCCGACCAGGGCCGCGTACTCCTGGCGCGCCTCGTTCCCGCGCGGCAGACGGTACTCCTCGACGCGGCGGCTGTCGCGCTCGAACCACTCAGGCGCCGCGACGGTCCGCAGCCAGTCGGGAGCTTCAGTCGCGACCGCATTCAGGGCGGCCCGCAGCGTCTCAGCCACCTGCTCCAAGCGGCTCAGCACGCGTCACGCCCCCAGCACGTGGGTCGAGTCGGTCCGCTGCCGGCCCCGCGCGCGGAGGCGCCCACGCGCCTTGCAGGCTGCGAGCAGGGCGTCGAGCAGGTGCCGCTCGGCTAAGCCGTCGATCAGCCGAGCGCGAAACTCGGAGAGCACCGAGAAGTCGAAGCCCGGATCGGGCAACTCCAATCCGAGGGCCTACTTCCAATCGATCCGCGCTCGTACGGCTTCCGCCGCTTGCCGATCGGAGCGCCCCTCGGCGAACTGCATGACCGTCACGAGCGCCAGACGCCAGGGGCGCTCGGCGGGCCGCCCACGCACGGCGAACAGCGGACGGAAGCTCGTGTCCTCGTAGAGGACGCCGAGAGCGTCACGCATGAGCATGTACGCGTTCCCCTGCGGAAACGCCGCCCGGGCGACACGCGCCGTCTCGTCGGGGACCGGGCCGGCCAGCTCTGGCTGCAGCGACATCGATCCCACCTCACCTCAGTGCTTGGCGTCGATTCTGTCTACCAAGAGCCGGCCCAGTCCACCTGCCTGAGATTTCGCCAACGGTATCTTGACGGGGCACTAACGCGCCGCGCTTGACCAGAACATCCGCCTGATTCGTATCTCCACTGAAGAACCTCCCCCGGGAGTCTCGCAGGCGAAACTCCGGCAGACAACAAGCTGGTCCGTTACCAATATTCTCGATATCGGCTAGCACAATCACGAATTTGTCCTGCGCCGTTCGCGCGTCGTGGTTGCCCCAGTCTCTGGACTGAGCGGCCGGCATCGTCTTGATGATCGTCATTTCGCGCACGGTTGCCCGAAATCGCTGGCCACTGAAGATGCCCTCTGCTCGTTGGCCTGCGACGTTTGCGAGAACCTCGCGATCTGACGAGCCCCGTGCCTGGGGCGACACGGCAGCCTGCGGTGGTGCCGCCACGCCAAGGGCAGTACGTATCTTCTTCACGATCACTTGCTGTACATCGACCATCCGCCCCAAAACTGGGCGCGACGATACGTTGTCCGGATCAAGAGAGATGATCCTCTACACGACCGACTGGACCCTCGCGACAAGCGCTGTCCCCACGATCGGGTCCCGGAGTTTCACTCCGACGAATGTCTCATCGGCCATAGTGCAGTCGTTGCAACGACTCCATTCATAGCCGAGTTCCGTGAGCGATCCTTGCTCCCGCGCAAACAGGGCCGAGAGCAACTCATTGGACCGCGCTACCCGGATGGTCACGACCATCGACGCAGGCTGACGAGTCTCGTCGTAGAAACGTTGCTGCGAACGCGAGAGTGGATCGTCATCCTTCCACTGGGTCTCGGTCAGCTTGTATCCCGTCGGCATCTCGGACGCAGAAGGGAAAAGCGCTGTCGGATCAGGCAGAGCCGAACTCGATGGTTGCGGCGGATCCACCGATGTCGCTGGGACGGCAGCCGCCGCCGGCCTTGGCTGGCTGACAGCCGTGGAGGGCGGATCTTTCTCCCACGCGAATCGATCGCCATTGGGTCGAGATTGCAGACCGTTTGGTCCGTTTATCCAGGTCCTCCCACCGTCGGTGAACGCCGTGAAGTTGTCGGCCTTACGCCAAACCATCAAGCCGCCGTTTGTGCGTTGCTCAGCGTTGCCGTTTTCGACGTTCGTCTGCTGATCTTCCAGACAGTTACCGACTTTCTGTGGGCCGATGAGGTCGCGGAGCGTCGCGAACCCGAGCACGAATCGGCAGGACTCCTGGGCAGCGGACGGCCAGGTTGTGACTGTGAGAGCCAGGACGGCGGCGAGGATGGCACGGCGCATGGTAGTCCCTTTCAGAGGTCCTCACGCGTCACGAAGCCTTTTCCGGCCGGGGTGTCGTTGAGCGAACCGCCCCCGGAAGCGCTCCTCAGGCGCTCAACGATGGACCCGCGCCACGTCTCCTTGGAACCACGGCCGGTCCGAGAGACGTGGATCCGCGCCAGGACGCCCGTATCGAAGTTGCAGCCGAAGGCGACAGTGTCCTCCCCGGTGTCGTACGTGATGCTGTACTCGTTCTTGCCGGGCTGCCGGTCCATCACTGCGAGTAGCTCCCTGGCTTGGCCCTGAGATCCGAAGCCGAAGGATCGGACGCCCAGGTTGACCTCCGCCTTGCCGACACGGGCGGGCGCCGAGCCAACGGGTGGCGTTTGCGAAACGAGGCGCGCGTCCGAAAGCGTGCCGAGGGCGACTCCGAAGATGATCAGGCCGAGCGTGCCAAAGACGGTCAGGCAGGCCATCGCGACTGCCAACTTCAAGCAACCGGAGGTGCCACTGCTGCGATGTTGGACGGCGTACGGCTGGCCGGGTATCGGTTCAGGCGGTGCCGGTGGCGGCGCAGTCAAAGGCGGCATGTCGACGAGCACGTACTTGGCGGCCTCGGCCGCTGCCTGCATCGCCGTGACTTCGTCTCCCTGAGCGCGGTAGAGACGCGCGAGCCAGCGGAAGATATCGGCGTCTTGCACGCCCGCGCGGGCATTCGAGACCAGGAGGTCCGTCGCCTCCTCGAACATGCGGCGCCGCTCGAAGATGGTCGCGAGCTGTTCACGGGCTTGGATCTTCTGATCGTCAGTTCCGCTACGGAGCAACGCCAACCAGTGCTGCGCGGCCTGATCATCGTTGGCAAAGCTCGGTACTGGCGCGGTCATGCGGATGCCCCTCCATCATCGAGAGATACGGACAGGGGCGATTCGTTACAGTGTTGGCGCGGCTTCATGTGGCTGTGCCCGGGGCGTGAGGGCTATACCTCGACAACAAAGCGTTTGCCTCTCGATTAACAGAAACAACGGGGGGTTCGGGATGGCTAATTCGCGACTCCGCACGCTCGCCGAGGCGCGCCGCGCCGTGCTCGTGCCGGGCGTCTACAGCGCCCTGACCGCCCGCCAAGCCGAGCTGGCCGGCTTCGAGGCGATCTACGTCACCGGGGCCGGCGTCGCCAACTCGCTGCTCGCCGCCCCCGACCTCGGGCTGACCTCCTTCAAGGAAGTGCTCGACCAGGTCCAGTACATCGTCGACGCCGTCGAGGTGCCCGTCATCGTCGACGCCGACACCGGCTTCGGCAACGCCGTGAGCGCCGGACGGGTCGTGCGACTGCTGGAGCGGGCGGGCGCCGCCGCTGCGCAGCTCGAAGACCAGGAGTTCCCCAAGCGCTGCGGCCACTTCGACGGCAAGCGCGTGGTTTCGACCGAGGAGATGGTCGGCAAGATCAAGGCGGCCGTCGACGCGCGCACCAGCGACAACTTCCTGATCGTCGGGCGCACCGATTCCCGCGCCGAGCTCGGCCTGGAGGAGGCGATCGAGCGGGCCGAGCGATTCGTCGAGGCGGGAGCGGACATCATCATGGTCGAGGCGCCGTTGAGCCTGGAGGAGTACGCCGAGGTGGCGCGGCGGGTCCGGGTGCCGTGCCTCGCCAACCTGGTGGAGGGCGGCAAGGGCGTCGCGCCGACTCAGTCCCAGTTGAAGGAGATGGGGTACGGCATCGCGCTCCACGCTAACGTCGTGCTGCGGGCCGCGATGCGCGCGACCACCGACATCCTGGCCTACCTCAGGGAGCACGGGTCGCCTCGCGGCGCCGAGGACCGCTTCGCGACCTGGCAGGAGCGGCAGGCGCTGGTCCGGCTGGACGAGCACCAGGAGCTCGAGAAGCGGTACGCGGCGCCCGCGGCGGATGGTGACGCAGGAGGCTGACCGAACGGCCGCGGAGCGCCCACCGACCCGTCCACGCGCGATACCATTGCTGGTGGCACTACCGTTGCGGCGGCGCCGATTGACGGATTGACGTCTGGGAGGACCAGGATGCCCGCCAGGGCCGAGCTTGTCGAGCGTAGCGGGGCTCTGAAGGTGGCGCTCGTCCAGTACGGCGAGGGGCGCCGATTCGCGCGCCATGCCGACAAGGCGCTCGACCGGTACCTTCCGGGCGGGGTGGCCGCGGACAACGCCGAGATGGCGAATGCGATTGACCGGTTCGTGCTGGAGTACCGACTGCCGGACGGCAAGACGGTTGTCGAGACGTTCGTCGAGGAGTCCCTGGATCTCACTGACGAGGAGCGGACGCTGCTGCTCGGCTGGCGGGACGTGATCGAGGGGATCTTCGAGGTCGAACGGCGCGAGGGTCAGGCGCTGATCCTGACGAACCTCGTCGACGACCTGACGTACCGAACGCGGTCGAGCATGGGGCCGGCGACCATCCAGAGGGCGCGGATGGGCTCGTTCCTGATCACCCGGCTGGTGCCGATCGAGGACGAGTGGCTGTTCAGCGGCATCGCGAGCGTCTATCCATCGACCTTGCGCAACGAGATGTACCGCGCGGCCGTCGAGCTGACCCTCATGCGCCCGGCGGACGCCTTTCGCAATCCGGAGAAACTGGAGCAGGCGCGGACGCTCCAGCGCGAGGAGCGTCGCGGCTTCGTCGAGTTCTTCGGCGCCGACCTCGTCGTGGCGCCCGGGCACGAGATCGAGGCGCGGATGCAGGCGTACATGCGCTTCCGTATGCACGACATGCGCGACGAGAACGGCAAGTCGGCGGCCGACCGGAGCCGTGAGCTGTACGGGGAGGAGCCCCCTGAGATTGACTTCTCACTTCCCGGCGACATGACGGAGGCGGAGACCGTTGCCATCATCTACGACGAGGATGAAGGGCTGCTGTTCTTGCGAGACTTCGGCCGGCTGGAGGAGGCGTTTGCCGATCCACAGCTCGCGTCCAGCCGCCCGCATCGCGAGACTCTGCTCGGCCAGTTGAAAGAGCCGGGCCTGACACCGCTGCCGTTCCGCCGGCTCGGCGCGCGGGATCCGGAGCGGGCAAGCCGCCTGTTTGCGCTCCTCCTGAAGCGCCCCGACTTCTCGTGGGAGCGGGACAGCGAGGCCCTCTTCCGCCAGTACAAGCCGGACTACTTCGCGCAGCCGCCGCTTCCCACCACGGCCCCGCTCAGTCCCCGCTTGTCGCGTGTGCGGCTCGGGCAGCCCGAGCCAGCGCGGGACGCCCCGAGGCGCCACCACCAGCCGCAGCCGGCCCGGCAACCGAAGCGACGCGCGAAGCGGCGTGGCGGCCGATCGCGGTGACGGACGCGGTGCCGAGCAGCACGAAGCGCTGGCCCGCCAGCGGCGACTGGACCGGCTGGGAGGACAGGTGGGAAGCCCGGATGCGGGCGTTCTTCCCGAAGCGCCAGGAGAGCATCGCCGCGATGTTCGCGGTCATGGCCGAATTCCTGCCGCCCGGCCCCTGGCGCCTGCTCGACCTGGGCGCCGGCAGCGGGAGCCTGACGCGCATCCTCCTGGAACGGTTCCCCGAGGCGACCGTCGTGGCGCTCGACCTCGATCCGGTCTTGATGACGATCGGGCGCAACACGCTCGGAGACGGCGGCGGCCGGCTGAGCTGGAGCCAGACCGACCTGCGCGCCCCGGACTGGCCCGCGCAGCTCCAACGTGACACGGACTTGCCGTTCGACGCCGTGGTCTCGCTCGCCACGCTCCACCACTTCAGCGCCCGCGAGCTGGCGGCGATCTACCGCGGTCTGGCCGGGCTCGTCCGGCCCGGCGGCCTGGTGCTGAACGCCGAGGGGCTGGCGGCCGGCCCGCCGGGCTCGCGGCTGGCCCGGCAGCTCGACGAGCTGCGGCGTCGAAGCTCGCCGCCGCCGGACGGCTGGTGGGAGGCGATCGGGGCCGACCCGGCCTTTGATGAGGCCGTCGCGGAGCGCGAGCGCCTGCGCGACCGGATGCGGGGCGCCCCGCGCCACAGCTCGGCCGAGGGCCACTGCCGGGCGCTGCGTCGGGCCGGCTTCGCCGAGGCGGCCGTCGCCTGGCGCTACCTCGACGAGGCGCTGGTGGTCGGGCTGCGCTGACCGAGCGGGCACGCCCTGCGAGATCCCCGCCCCGGGACCGTACGCTCCCTGGAACATCTGGCAACCCGCTTGCGTTAAGCATGGTGCCATGAAGGAAGGTCGCGGTGGAGAAGGATCAGAGCACGCCGGCGTCCGGCGCGCGCTGCGTCGGGAGCAGCAGCGCCGAAAGGCTCGCCAGGGCATGCGCGTCGGCACGCGCCCGGACGGGCTGCGGCCGGTGACGTTCCGCCGCGTCAAGAAGCTCGTCGAAGGGCGCTGACGCGGGATTCGGAACCAACCCCGGTCCGTACCGCGAGCGTGAGCGAGCCGGACCTACGCGCCAAAGGGTCCGCTCGCTCACGCTCACGGTACGGATAGCCGACCATCCCCGAAATCCGACACCCGCCCCTCGAAACCCCGTCTTGACGGGGGCGGCGTCGCGCTGACAGAATCCGCCGTCGCCGCCGCTGCGCACTGGGTCCGGATGGCGCGACCGGAAA
>Ga0209382_10008012_pt1 | contig 13363 bp, 6 predicted proteins | sample SoiMetdeltSBSDD5_FD_187599 | JGI IMG/M metagenome (GOLD analysis project Ga0209382, IMG submission 187599) | Bulk soil microbial communities from a Populus tree surrounding site in Tennessee, USA - Soil MetaG P. deltoides SBSDD5 (SPAdes) (version 2) | ecosystem: Environmental > Terrestrial >... | reverse complement strand
CAGAACAACGGCGCGCTCCGACAGCGGCCAGGCTCCAGTCCGGTCAGAAACCGGCCACCGCTCATACACTTCGACGAAGCGCTCATCACCACGAAGCGCCACGTGCGCGTCGGTCGTTTCCGCGTCGACTTCTTGGAGCAGCGACCGGGCGGCACCTTGTGCGGTTCCGAAGGCGGCAGACAGGTCGATCGATCGGCAGGAGATCGACGGCATCTCACGGGGCAGAACCCGGACCGGTCCCTGCGAGAGGGCTTTGAGCGGTGATACCGGCGCGCGCTCCGGGCCTGCTGCCTGGGCGCCGCTGGTGACCACCACCAGGTCCAGAGCGCCGGCTGGCTCCTCGTCGATCAACGCCTGAGCAAGCGCGACATACGGATAGAAATAGACACTCCCCGCCTCCTCGCCGGCAGGTGACAACTCCGGACCGACGGCGCCCAGGTGGATGATCTGCGCGGGCGACCGACCGGCGGCGTTGAGCTCGCGAAGCAGTGACGCGTGGTCTTCTCGGCTGTCCGGGCGTACCTGGAATGTCGAGCCGCTCAACCGCTCAAACGCTTCACCAGCCTTCACGCTGACGACGGAGTGGCCGGCAGCCGTCAGCTCGAGCCCGAGTTCGCGCGCGACCCCACCAGCGTCCTCGAATACGACGATGTTGCGTGCTGCCGGACGACGCGCGTCCGTCCGCTCGCTCGCGCGCCAGACAGGCCGATACGTCCATTGCGACCGATCGTCGTTTTTCTCGAGCGCGTGACCGCTCTCGTGTCGCAGGAAGAAACCGTCGCCCGGCTCAATCCAGTGACGCTCATGATCGAACGCATATGTTGGAAGGCTCACCCGTCGTCGCCCACCGCCGAGGAACGCTTTCCAGTTTGGTTCCACACCGGCGGCCCACAACCGCCCGACCGCACCGAGCAGCGTGACCGCGTCGGACGCCGGATCGTGCGGATGCCTGAGCGACTGGATAGTGGTCCGTTTCGGGCCCACCGAAGGATGCGCCTGCGCCAGCGATGTCAGAGTGCGGCCCGGTCCCACCTCGAGGAAGGCGTAGCTCGCATCCGACGCGAGTGTGGCCAGCCCTTCCGCAAACCGCACGGGCTGACGCAGGTGGCGGACCCAGTACCGCGGGTTACGCGCCTCCTCGGGCCGAATCCACGTCCCCGTGACGTTCGAGACGAAAGGCATCGTCGGGTCCGAGAGCCTGAGCGTGCGGAGGTAGGCGTCGAACTCGTCCAGAATCGGATCGAGCATCTGCGAGTGGGCAGCCACCGTGATCGCCAGGCGCCGCGCCTCGACGCCGCGCGATTTCAGGCGCGTTTCGAGCTCGGTGATGGCTGCAACCTCTCCCGACACGAGCGACAGACCCGGGCCATTGCTCGCGGCGAACGAGAGTCCCTCGACGAGTTCCGGCACCAGCTCCGACTCGGGCATCGAAACCGACAGCATGGCGCCATCGGGCAGTGTTTCGAACAGTCGCCCCCGGCAGGCGACCACGGACAGGACGTCGCGGAGCGAGAACACGCCGGCGAGGAATGCCGCAGCATATTCGCCCATGCTGTGACCGAGCATGGCTGCGGGAGTGAGTCCCCACGATCGGAGCAGTTCGGCGACGGCCAGCTCAATCGTCAGCAGGGCCGGCAGCGCAAGTGACGGCCGGATCAGCGCGGCGGCCGCACTCTCCTCGTTTCCTGGTGCCGGGAACAGCAGCGGACGCAGATCGATCCGATGATGCGCCCTCAGTAAGTCGAGGCAGGTATCGACGCTCGCACGGAACACAGGCTCGGACGCGTACAGATCCGCTGCCATGCCCGGGTACTGCGCACCCCCACCGGGGAACAGGAACGCCACTTTGGCACCCTGGGACAGGGTCGGCGCACTCAGCCACCGAAGCGGACTGCCAGCCCCCAGTGCCTCAATCGCGTCGGCAGCCGATGTCGCGACGATCGCACGGCGTTCCGCGAACCGCCGTCGCCCGGTGCCCAGGGTGAACGCCACGTCGTTGAGATTGACCTCGGGCGTTCGCTCGAGCCGATCCGCAAGGCGACGCGTCGCCCGATCCAGCGACGCCTTACTTCGTGCAGAGAGAACGAGGACCGTTGTCGCGCGGCCAGGCTGAGTTGAACGCGCGGGACGCGCTTCTTCGAGCACGACGTGTGCGTTCGTGCCGCCCACTCCGAGCGAGTTCACGCTGGCCCGCAGGGGGTCATCGGTCTCGGACGTCCAGGGAAGGGTGCGGTTGCTGACGAAGAAAGGAGTGTTTGGCCAGTCGACCTCAGGATTGGGCTCACGGAAATGCAGGCTCGGCACGAGGGTCTGGTGCCGGAGCATTTCAACGACCTTGACGAATCCGGCTACGCCCGCCGCGGTATCGAGATGGCCGATGTTCGTTTTGGCAGACCCGACCGCGCAGAACCCGCTGCGATCGGTCAACGAACGAAACGCGTGGGTGAGCCCGGCGATTTCGATGGGGTCGCCAACCGGCGTCCCCGTGCCATGGCATTCGATATAACTGATGGTGTCGGCGGGCACGCCCGAAAGGTTGAGCGCCTCGGCGACGGCTTCGGCCTGCCCATCCACACTGGGCGCAAGGTATCCAACTTTGCGGCCGCCATCGTTGTTGACCGCAGACGCCTTGACCACGGCGTACACCGTGTCGCCGTCGGCGAGCGCGTCTTCGAGCCGTCGGAGAACGACCAGGCCAACACCACTGCCGAAAATCGTCCCTTTTGCCCTCCGATCGAACGCCCGGCAGTGCCCATCGTCTGAAAGGATCTCGCCTTCCTGATACAGGTATCCGTGCGCGTGCGGCAATTCAATTGTGACACCGCCGGCGAGCGCCATGTCGCATTCCTGATTAATCAGGCTCTGACAGGCGGCATGAATGGCCACGAGGGATGTCGAGCACGCGGTCTGGATATTGACCGAGGGGCCGCGCAGATCGAAGAGATAGGAGACCCGGGTGGTCAGGAAGTCCTTGTCGTTGCCTGTGTGCCGTACTAGGAACAGCCCGGCAGCGCTCATCAGCCTGGGGTTGGTAAACAGGTGATAGGGCATGTACGCGTTCATGCCCGAGCCACCGAAGACTCCAATCCGGCCAAAGAATGATTCGGGAACATGACCGGCATCCTCGAGCGCCTCCCAGGCGACCTCGAGAAAGTGACGATGCTGGGGGTCCATGATCGCGGCTTCCCGGGGGCTGAACCCGAAGAAACCGGCGTCGAACAGTTCCATCCCCTCGAGCGGCGCGCCGACCTTGATGTAGTTGGGATCGGCCAGCAGGGCCGGGGCCACGCCGGCGGCGCGGAGCTCCGCATCGGTCAGGCGGCGGACCGATTCCACCCCGTTTCGGAGGTTGTCCCAGAATTCGGCGACGTTGCGGGCTCCTGGCACCCGGAGCGCGCGGCCAACCACCGCGATGTCGGTCGCGGAAATTTCGGGGCTGCCGTCAGCCTCGCTGCCGGTCACGGCTACGGCAGAAGGTTTGATCTTCGCGGCGGGTGACTCCGTTGGGAGCGTCAGGTCCATCATTTGATGTCGGCCGTCGGCTGGAGCTCGCTGCTCCACGCCCCGGGCATCCGCGCTCCGCGCCAGTACCGCCCGGGGCCCCCGGCCGGCCGTCCTCTGTCAGTGTTGTACCTAGTGCGCAGGACGCAACATTCGTCACGGCCGTGTTTCGCAAGAGACCTGCCGCTTCAATCTGGCCGATACCGGAGAGTTCCGTCGTCGTCTTGAGGAAAATCCTCTATTTGGCAGCCTTTTGGTCTCTAATCTGGAGCTTTCTCGGCAGGCACGGTCTGCGGTCCGCTGCGGACTTACGGGGGCTTTCCCGAAGGTGGCCGGCGCGCAACGGAGTGGAAATCCGGGGATTGGTTTCCTCGCCGGACGGTCTCGCGAGACTGGGATCCTGGGCCGACCAGGCGCCGACCAGCTCAAGTCCTTCGGCCGGACCAGACGCAGGCCGGTAGCCAGTGCCAAGAAGGTTATCACCCAGGAGCGGGCCTTCGAGAGAGGGCTCAGGGCCGGCAGGGCCCGACGCCTCGTCTGTCGCGAGTGAGGCGGGAATCCGCTGTAGACACGCGGACGTTCGGAGCCGGCGCGACACGGGCGTCGAAACCGACCCAGCTGCGAGCACCGTAAGCTGCTCCCTGACCCCACTTGCCGATGACGGACGCGCCGCGATCCTCTGCCAATCCCGCACCCCTGCTCCTGATCCCCAGCACCGCGAAGCGCGGAGTGGAGGCCGACGTCGCCGCCAACCTGCACCCGACGATGGACTACTATGCGTTGCAGGCGCGGCTCGGCGCCGATCTGGCCGATTACGCCACCGTCGAAGGGGACTCCCATCCGCTGGTTCGCGCGGCACGGCGGATCGGCCGCGACACGGCGCTCGGGATGTACGGTTATCTCCGCGCCAACCAGTACGAGGCAATCTTCTCCAACTCGGAGCGTCAGTATTCCGCTCGCGGCGTTGCTCAAACCAAGCGGCGACGACCCGCCCGATGCCCGCGATTCCCCGGCACAACCGGATCGGCAGCGCGGCAGCACGGTGTGAACGGCATCTACGTGCCGCCCGTCCGGGCCCTGCGGCGGGCCATCGTCGATCTGCTGGCCGATCCCGCGCGCGGCGCGGCTCGGCGCCAGTGCGCGACAGACGATCGAGTCGAGGATGTCGCTCGACATCTGGACGGACCGCATCGCCGAGGTGATCGGGGACACGGCGCGCCGGCGTCTCCGCTGAGCCGTCGTGCCGGGCCCCATCGCGGGCACCCGCGGCGCCGGCTATTTCCGATCGCTGATCGTCGGAGCCGTTGGATTGAAGATGGTCTGCAGGATCGGGAGATCGATGAGCATCAGCACGATCATGGCGATGGCGCACGCCGTCACCGCGGCCATCAGCTTGGGCTCCTTGTAAAGCCCCTCTGGACGCTGCACCGCGCTGTCCTCTTTGAACGACAGACCCAGATACATCGCCATGACCAGCGCAACGAGCGGGAACGCCAGAATCAGTTCGAGCTTGTAACGCATCACAAATGCGCCCAGGAACAGCATCGCCGCCGAACCATAGAACATGATCGAGACGAGCAGCCGTTCGCTCGTGTAGTAGGCGAACGAGCGGCGGTAGGCGGCCGCCACCCGTGCGTCACCGATCTCCCGGTACTCCGCGTAGCGCTTGATGGCCATGAAGTAGCAGCCCACCATCCAGTAACTGAGCAGCAGCGAGGCGGGAGCGAGGGTACTGGTCGAACCGATGAACCACCCTGCGAGCATGCGGAGAGGATTGTTGACGGCCTCCGAGAGCACATCGACGTACGGCAGATCCTTGCTCCGTATCGGCGGGATGTTGTAGATGCACCCCATCACCCACAGGACGAACACCGTAATCGCGAACGGCGTCGAAACGAGGCGGCCGATAGCGACGCCGACAATCATTAGGACAATCCACTGAACGTAGGCGAGTGGCACGCTGACGAGGCCGGCCGGGGTCGGCCGATTCCGCTTCACCGGGTGCGAGAGATCGGAGGGCGCATCGAGGACCTCGTTGATGACGTAATTGCTCGACGCCACGAGACAGATCGACACCATTCCCAGCACCGTGCGCATCCAGATGCCGTCAATCCCATTCGCGGCATCGACTCCAATCGCCGCGATGATCCCTGGCAGCACGAACACGTTCTTGAACCAATGATCGATCCGGGCAATTGCGATATGGCCGCGCAGCGTGGCGCGACCGATGATCGGCGTTGTCGTTGTCAAGGTGCTAGTAGTCATGAGTATCTCGAAGCACTCGAAGATTACGCCGCAGCGAGGCGATCCCTCTCATTGCGGCCGAAGAGCAACGTGTGGAGCTGCGCGAAGTCAGTGACGGTGGTGTGCACGTCGGTGGCGGACGGGGCACGGCGGGTGACGATGACCGACGCGATCCCGGCCGCTTTGGCCGCCTCAACGTCGACGTCTAGCCGATCACCGACGTAAATGCACTGTTCACGCGGAACTCCGAGGCGCTGAAGCGCTACCATGAGACCGCGGGGATTCGGCTTGAAGACGCCGACATCGGGCGATTGCGCACTGAGCACGAGCTCGAACCAATCGGCGATACCGAGCGCCTGCAGCTTCGCCTCCGCCGGATAGTCGGAGACGACGGCCAGTCGGACGCCGTTACGGCGGCAGACGCCCAGGAACTCGAGAAGGCCTTCGCGACGGAAACGCGGCAGCATCGATAGTGGTTCCCGTTCCATCCACCGCTCGACGCACTCCACCATCGCTTCGTGATCGATGGCGGTCCGCTCGCAGGCACGTGCAATCTGTGCGGCGGCCACGTCACCGGCGCCTTCCTTGCGAAGGGTCTCCTGCGCATGCCGGTAAGCGCTCAGCGCCTGCAGCGTGCGCCAGCCCTCGCGCGGCCGGAACAGGTGTCCGCGCACGAGTCGCAGCAGCATCGCCCGGCGAAGTGGCCCCTGCTCATATAAGGTGCCATCGACGTCGAACAGAACGACTTTGAATCCGACCGTGCGTCCGGAGTTGATATCCACTTGAAGCCAGGGTTCAAGCCCGCTAAAGCAAATCCGCAGCCGCGACCAGGCCACTGGGCCAAGACGAGCGAAGCACTGCCAAGTCTCGGGTTTTTTGCAGTTCGGGGTAGTTCCGATCGCCCGGCGAGATCCGGCCTGAAAGCCAGCCCGGGACCGGCGGGCCGCAGGACGCGACCTAAAGTCTGCCGCCAGGGCGACTTTCCTCTCCTGCCTGCCGGTCAGTCTTCCGGACGAGACTCCACCCGGACTTGCGGGGACCAGAGAGATCTATTAGCCCTCGGTGGCCAGCACTGAGCGCTGCGGCTGGGTACGCCGGAACATCGATGACAGCAGCTGCACGTCGGACGGCTTAACCAGTCCGACGACTCCGGACATCATGAGGAACGTCAGTATGCACACCGGAATCGCCAGAACCGGCCTGAGTGCGTCCAGACTGCTCATCATCAGAAGTGTGGCGGCCCCTGCCGCGAGTCCGCGGAGGAAGTCGACAACGATGCCGCCCTGAATTGTTTCGCGGATCAGAAGCACGGCTTGGGTCACCATGACCAGCTCGCCGCAGGCCATGGCGATGACGATTCCAACAGCACCGTTTGAGAACCACGCCTGAAAAAGCGGGATCAACAGGAGCTCGACCGCCGTCGTGACGACGACAGCGAGCACTTTTGCTTTGGCGAGTTGCGCCGCCTTTCCCAGCGCCAGGAGGGCGTACCCGAACAGCATGTCAATGTAAATCAGCATCAGGGCAGGACTGAAGGCCTGGAGGATATCGGCAGCCGGGCCGTACTTCCGCTCGCTGTAGATCAGGCCCACGACAAAGTCTGCGAAGAGATATGCACCGACGGCCCCCAGCACCGCCAGAAGGAGCAGAGGCCTGAATGCCGCGCGGAGTGTCGCGCGGAACTGAGGCGCGTCTCCGGCGACCCTGGACAGCCGTGGATACATCGCTGCACCGAGTATCGTGGCGGGCGCGATAAGCGTTCCTGCTATGGTCCAGGCAGCGCCGTACCAGCCGGCCGCACTGCTCGAAGTCATTCGAAAAAGGAGATTTGCGTCGATGTATGGTTGAACCGCCACGGCAAGGTTGATCGCCAGCATCGGCGCCCCGTCGAACAGCAGCTCTCGGGCGATTGCTCTCGTTGCACGCAGTCGCGGCATCCCCATCCGCCGGTAAAGAAGCAGTGCAACGCCAAGCGTGGCGGTCCCGGCGATGCCAAACGCGACGACCAGCGACATCAGACGGCCGCCGATTGCCAGAAATGCGAGCGCGAGCACCAGGTTCAGAGACTTCAGGATCACCGACAACGAGGCGTCGTAATCCATCCGATCGCGCGCACGAAAAACCCACGAATACGAGAGTCCGACGGTCGTGGGCAACCACGCCACCAACATCAAGGCGGCCAGGGTCCGGGTCGAAGAGTCGTATCCCAACAACCAAGTCAGGGCGATCGCCGGCACACCAGCCAGAACAGTCATGATCGCGCGAACCACTGTGGCGCTTCCGATGAGTTCGCCAGCCCGCTCAGGGCGACGGGCGACTTCCCGAGTGATATACGGTCCGTGCCCCCAGTCCACGATCACGAACGTAAAGGTGGTAATCGACGTTATGAGATAAAGAAGGCCGAAATCCGAAGCGCCCAAGGCGCGCGCCACGGTGGCGCTGAAGCAGATCGTCAGTACCGTGGTGATGATCTGTCCCACGCCAAGGTGCAATACGTTGAGCAACATGCGTTTACCGAGCTGCTTCTGTGTCGCCATCACGCCACGCGGACGATATGCGAGCTTCGCGAGAATCGACCTGCCCAGCCGATCGATGGAAGGGAGATGGAGCGGTGGGCACGAATCGGGCCAATCGATTTCAACGCACTCGCCCGGCAAAGTGGAAGATCAATCATGATAGAATCCGCCGGCTTTGAGGTTCTGGCCGAGCGGGGATCGGTCGCTCGGGGCATCCGACCGTCCTGTATCCAACCCCCCGCCAGGTTTTGACGTGCACTCGTAAACGCCGCCAGTAGAACGCTCAGCGTTCGATGGGCTCATCATCGCATTCGCTAAGGGGAAGCATGTTTGGAAGCAAAACTGATCACGCTTGGGAGTATTACGGGAAGACGGACCCGTATTTTGGTGTTCTGACTGCGTCGGCTTTCAAAACCGACCAACTCACGGACGACTCGAAGCGAGAGTTCTTCGCGACCGGCGAAGACTATGTCCGAAGCTTGTTCGAAAGTATTGACCGACACTTCGATTCGGAATTCCGACCACGTCGCGCCTTGGATTTCGGGTGCGGCGTCGGGCGGCTCGCGATACCCTTTGCGCAGCGGTCCAGTGAAGTTGTCGCCGTGGACGTCTCCGCGTCGATGTTGCTGACCGCGGAGCAGAACGCGAAAGCGTACGGCCTGCCGAATCTCACCTTCGTCAAAGGCGATGACACATTGTCGCGGGTTTCGGGAACGTTTGACTTCGTTCATTCGTTCATCGTGTTCCAGCACATCCCGACGCCACGAGGATACGTTCTGTTTGAGCGCCTGATCGACCTTCTGCGGGAGGACGGCATCGGTGCGCTGCATTTCACGTTCAGCTACGCCTCACCCGTCTCGATGCGGCGCAGATTCCTGACGCGCGTGTTGCACCAGGTCCCCGCCGCGAACATGGTGCGAAACTTCCTTGGAGGGCGCCCGCTTCGAGAGCCGCTGATGCAGATGAACGAGTACGACATGAATCACTTGCTGCTGATTCTGGCGAGGCGCGGCTGCCACGACGTCCACGTCCGCTTCTCAGAGACGAGCGTGCATGGACGGGAGTTTTATGGTGCGACGCTGGTTTTTCGAAAGCGACCGCTCGACATTCGCGCCCACGCCTGAGCCTGGTTACCCAAGCAAGTGTGCGGCCGTCGGGCGCGGTTCGTTGATGATCCGGCGGTTCGACGACTGAAACAACTGATGTTGGCCCGCGGTAGGCTCCGGACCGAGTTGCTTTTCCGGTGCGATGCCACCGACAAAAGTCAGCGTGATCGCGGACTTTATTCAGCATATCGGTGCCGTCTCGCGCCTTCCTCCCTGAGAAGCGCCATTCGGTGCTTGCGCTCGCCCTCCCTGGCTCACGTCGCGTTCGGCGTCCACTTTGCAGCTTGTGAGATGGTCTCCCCTGCAACGCGCACGTGAAGACCTGCCCTCGACCGCTCCTGGGGGTCGAGGGCATCGGCGGTGTTTCCCCGGGATAGCCACGACATGACGTTCGACATCGCTCCGCGCTACTCGGCCGAAGGCACTTCTCAGCTCTGGTTGGTCACAGGGGTTGCGTTGGCCGCGTCGCTTGCCATGGTGGTCGTCGGCTTCGAGCATCAGAGTCTCGTGGCAAACGCTGGCGATCCTTATGGCTACGGTCAGATCGCGCGGGGACTGGTCGAGCACGGCTTCGACAAGGTGACGCGGCGCGCCGCGATGCTCTACCCTCACCTCCTCGCCGCGATCTACTGGTCGGGCGGGACCGATTCCGTCGCCCTGATGTTCCACTGCCTGTTCCACGCAGGCACCAGCATGCTCGTCTTCGTGATCGGCCGGCGTCTCTATAACGTCCGAACCGGACTGCTGGCCGGGCTTTTCACGGCGGTCAACCCGATGCTCCTCCGCTACGCGGCGGATCTGCATACGGAAACCATGCTCGTATTCTTGACGACGCTCACGGTGTGGTGTGCGATTCGGTTCTATCACGCGCCGACCGTGGCGAACGGCGTTTTTCTCGGCTTTGTCGGGATGCTCGCGACCCTCACCAAAGGGATCGTTCTGCCTATCGTCGTGGCATTCGTTGCCGTGTGGCTCCTTCGGACTCTCCGACGAGAGGGCCTCTCGGTGAGAGCGGTCGCATCGGCGCTGGCGGTTGCGGTAACAATGGGGGTCGTGGTTGCGCCCTGGACGTATCGAAACTATCGCGTGAGCGGCAGATTCGTCCTGCTGACACCAGGCACTGCGGACGCGTTCCTGCGCGGTTACGTTTTTACGCGATTGGAGTTCGCGACGCTGCAGCAGCCGCCCTACACCGTCGCCGAAAACGAATCGAACGAATGGTTCCGGCGCATTGCGAAGGAGGCCGGCACCACGTGGGAACTTGACGAGATCGTGGACGAAGCGAACAACAGCCGCGTGATGAAGCAAATGATTCGCGAGCACCCGCTTGACACCGCGCGCAAGTTCGTCGTCGGGCTTTTCACATTCTGGTACGAGATGACGAGCTTCAGGAACTCGCTCGTCCCTGCCGTCCTCGCATTGGCGCTCTGGGTGCTGACCTTCCTCGGGTTGAAGCGCGCGCGAGCGGAGCGACGTCCGTCGTGGCTAGTGCTGGTACCGATCGTCGTGGTCAACGTAGTCGTCGCGCTGCTGATTCCGCTTGGCCGGTATTCGGTTCCGATCCTGCCGTGCCTAGCGGTACTGGCTGCGTTCGGCGTCGACACGCTGGTTGCTCGCCGCTCGATGGATGCAGCGGCTCGGCACGCGTCTATGCGCGCGTGATGGGAGGAGTCGGCCAGAGTGGCCTGAGCGGCGCTGACGCGGACGATGAGGCCCGCGTCCTGCTCGCGAGATCGTATTCAACGAACAACGTTTACTCCACGTACCGCCAGAGCCCTCCAAGCCAGTTCCCGGTTACCACTATGTACTGCCCAGTGGACGCGTTGTACGTCACGGCTGCTCCCATCGCGCCGTTCGTCATTGCAGGAGGAGTGGCAGTGTAGCTCGGGTTCCAGGAAGTGCCCGATGACGCCGGCGCCCGACGGAGCCCAGGGGCTACGCCGCCTTGTGATGCCCACCCGTAACTCGCGTAGAGGAAGTTCGGTGTGCCGATGACTGACTGCGCCGCATTGGCGTCCACTCTCGTGAAAGACAGATAAGGGCTCGTCGCCTTATAGATCCCCTCCATCGCGGCGAGGTAAAGCGTCCCACCGGCGTCGAGATAGGTGAGTTGTTCGTTACCATGAGCCTTCCCGTACTGTCCCACGTTCGTCCATGAGGCGCCGCCGTTCGTCGTCACGAAGCTTCCCTTTGAACCGGGGCCCCAGCCTTCGGCAGTCGCAATCCACGTTGTACTGGTGATGAAGCTCACCGCACAGTGCGTGCCGCTGCCTGGATTGCCGCGGTCAATCCACGTCTGTCCACCGTTCGTCGTTTCAAAAATGTGGTGATCGTAGGTGCCACCGCTCGTGTTGCCGTGATTGATCGCGAGCACATGCTGGCTGTTGGCGGGATCGATGGACAGTCCCTGCATGTCGGTCCCGACCTGCGCAGTGATGTTTGTCGAGCCATTCGACGCGAGCACGGTGTTCCAAACGTACGTCCAATTGACTCCGCCGTCCGTCGATTTCCAGATTCCCATTTTGCCTATCGTGCTGTACCCCGCCTGGGTGTACAGGGTGGGTGGCGTCGCCGGGTTCCGCGATCTGTTTGAATCGATCACCGCCGCCCAGTTGCGGCCTCCTCTGATCGCGTCGCTATTCGTCCCGGTGCTGACCATCGTCCACGTCGCTCCGAAGTCAGTGGACTTCCAAACCCCTTGGTAGTTGGTGAACACGTACAGATCGCTCGGTCGCACCGGGTCGACGAGCACGATCATGAACCCGTAGTTATCACCTGCGCGTGGGTAGTTGGGATTCAGGTTGTAACCGGGAGGCGTGACGTTGGTCCAGGTGCCGCCGCTAGACCCAGACGTGTTCGCAAGAGCGAAGCTGGCGGTGACCGAGGAACCTGCCACCGTCGCTGTCACCGTGTAGTTGCCCGCAGTGCCGTTGGCGGTCAGGGGTGGAGCCTGCGCCACCCCACTGACGTTAGTGACCACGGTCGCCGTCGCCGACCCGCTGAACCTCGCCGACGCACCCGAAGCAGGAGCGGTGAACGTCACCGACACACCGCCGATCGGATTGGAGTTTGAGTCACGAACCACTGCCTGCAGTGGGTTCACAAACGCCGAGTTGATCGCCGTGCTCTGTCCGGATCCGCCGGCAGTCGCCACGACCGTGCCGTACACGACACGAAGATTGGTCGGCGCAACAGGGACCGTCGGCCCTGTCCCCTGCGGCACCACGAACAGCGTAATCGACTGCACCGGCAGCGTGGCGGAGAGCGTTCCCTGGGTCACCGACGTGTCCGACAGCCGCGTAATGGCGTTGCTCGACGTCAGCCGCCAGACCTGCACGGCGCCCGATGCCGCAAAGTTCTGCAACCGGAAATTGACTGCCGCCGCGGCCGTCAGATCCTTGTTGATCGCCATGATCGTCAGTTTCTGATCGCTCGAGCGTTGCGCCGCAAAAACCGACAGCGAATCCGGATTGGGCGCGGACGCGGCAACGCTGACATCCCCGAACGGCGAGCCCTGCCCGTCGTAGTTGCGATACAGCTGAAACGCTTTGTAGGTCGGCGTCGTGGCCGCGGGGAAGGTCCAGTACGTGGCAAGGTCGAGCCCGTCGCGGCCGAAGATGCCGAGGATGTCCGCCTGCGTGGTCGCACCGTTGATGTGCCCTTCGGCGCCCCAGTTGTACTCGGTGATACCGACCTTCGTCCCCGGGTAGTTGGCCGCGACCCAGTTCTTCATGCGCGGAATGAGCTGCACCTGCGTGCCGATCCAGCTCTCGTCGACATAGTTCGGATCCCACAGCGACCGCGTCGATCGGTTGCGGCGCTGCTGCATCGCCGTCGACGTGTCGTTGCCGTATTCGCCACCCTGCGGATAGTAGTGCAGCGTAAAGATGTCGAGCAGCCGTTGCCCGGCGCTCGTGTCGCGCTGCCGGAACTGGGCGAGGTACCAGGGCACGTAGTCCGCCCCGCCATGCGCGGCGCGATCGGGCAGGTTGGACC
>Ga0209382_10008011_pt1 | contig 13363 bp, 15 predicted proteins | sample SoiMetdeltSBSDD5_FD_187599 | JGI IMG/M metagenome (GOLD analysis project Ga0209382, IMG submission 187599) | Bulk soil microbial communities from a Populus tree surrounding site in Tennessee, USA - Soil MetaG P. deltoides SBSDD5 (SPAdes) (version 2) | ecosystem: Environmental > Terrestrial >... | reverse complement strand
GGCCGTGAAGCTTGCGAAGGCCACGAAGCCGGCGAAAGCCGCGAAGCGTGGGAAGCCCGCGAAGCCCGCGAAGGCCACAGCGCGGCCTCCCGTCGAACAGGAGGTCCGCGAAGCGCTCGCGTGGCTCGAGCGGACAGGCACCCAGCACGACCGCGACAACCTCCCGCGCTTCGGTATCGTCGCCCCGAAGGCCTTCGGCGTCTCGGTCGGCAACATCAGGGCGCTGGCAAAGCGGCTGGGGCGAAGCCACGAGCTCGCCGCGGCGCTCTGGGACACCGGCTGGTACGAGGCGCGGATGCTGACCTCGTTCGTCGACGAGCCGGACCGGGTCACCTCGGCGCAGATGGATCGCTGGTGTCGCGACTTCGACAACTGGGCGATCTGCGACACGCTCTGCTTCCACCTCTTCGATCGCACGCCCCACGCGTGGGCGAAGGTCGCGAAGTGGAGCGCGAGCGAGGAGGAGTTCGTCAAGCGGGCGGCGTTCGCCCTGGTGGCCAGCCTGGCGGGTCACGACAAGACCGCCGGCGACGAGCTCTTCCTCGACGCCCTGCCGCGCATCGAACGTGCCGCCAAGGACGAGCGGAACTTCGTCAAGAAGGGAGTGAGCTGGGCCCTGCGCGGGCTCGGCAGACGGAACGCGAGGCTCCACGGCCCGGCTCTCCAGGTCGCGCGGCGCCTCACGGAAGCGCCGGAAGCCGCGGCCCGCTGGGTCGGCCGCGACGCGGTCAAGGAGCTCACCAGCCCGGCGGTCGTCGCCCGGCTGAAGAAGTAGTCGCACGTCCCGGATCGCGCGGCGGTTTCGAGGGCGTTTCATCACGACGCCGGGACGCGTTCGCCCCGGCCCAGGAGGAGAACCATGAACCAGATCGATTCGCTACGGCGGGATTTCGAGAGCGAGATGCGCACGACGCGGCGCCACCTGGAACGGGTCCCGGATGCGAAGTGGGACTGGCGGCCGCACGCGAAGTCCTACACCGCGGGTGCGCTGGCGTCCCATCTCGTCGACTGCGCGGGCTGGACGAGCCACATCTTCACGGGCGACGAGACCGACGTCGACCCGGCGACCTGGGAGGTCTGTCGGGCCGGCTCGACGGCCGAGCTGCTCGCCGCGTTCGACGCCGTCGTCGAGCGCTGCAAGGGCATCCTCGCCAAGGTCGACGAGAGCGACCTCGACCGACCGTGGCGTCTCAAGGTGAAGGGCCGGCAGCTCTTCGAGCGGCCGAAGGGAGCCACGTTCCGGGACATGACGCTGAACCACCTGATCCACCATCGCGGGCAGCTCACCGTCTACCTGCGGCTGCTCGACGTGCCGGTGGCGGGCACCTACGGGCCGACGGCCGACGAGCCCTTCTAGGGCGATTGGCCGGGCGGGCGGGGACAGGCCCCGCCCCTACATCCAGAAGCCCATCGACGAGCACCGCGCAACCCTCGGGTGTAGGGGCGGGGCCTGTCCCCGCCCGTCCGGTTCCGACGCCAATACCAATCTCCAGGCGACACCTCCGTGCGTCCGGGAGATCCCGACTCAGATCACCGGCTTGACGTCGACGACCGGTGTGCCGTCGATGGCCTCGATCGGCCCGACTCGCAGTCGGTTGCCGTCGATCGCGCGCACCGTGACGGGGTGAAGCCCCAACGGGTTCGGTCGGTCCGGCGAGCGCGTGGCGAAGACGCCGGTCAGCGGGTTGCGGGGATCGGAGCGGGGGTGGACCTTCATCACGTTCCGATCCGCCCTGTGCAGCCAGGTGATGACGAGGATTTCGTCGCCGGCGGCGAGGCCCTCGACCGCCTCGGCCGCCCAGTCGTGCACCTCGAGCCAGGCATCGGGCGCACCCTCCGATCCCTGCATGGGCGCTTCGCGGAGCGCCGTGAGCTCGGATCGGATGACGCCGATCGGCCGCAGCCGATCCGCGATCCAGTCGGCATGGGTTGCTTCGGCGCTCATCGGTCAATTCACTCCTTGTCGTCAGAAGGACGCCTCACCGCATCACGCCGGCGCGCCTGCTACCTCGGGAAGCTCTCGAGCCTCGCGAGCCTTGCGAGTCTCGGCAGGCGCGATTCTCGCCGAGATCGCCTCCCCCACCTCGGCGCCGAGCCGGCGACTCGCCGGTCGGAGCGCCCAGGACGCCGCGGCAATCGCCAGCACCACCAGGGGCGCGATCAACTTGCCGGCCCCATGGCCCACCGCGGCGTGCGAGAAGGCGGCCCCGGTGAGATCGAACGCGATGCCCGCATAGGCCCACTCCTTCAGCCGGCCGAGCCGCGGCGCGAGGATGGCAAGGCCGCCGAGCAGCTTCCACGCGCCGAGGAGGGTGACGAAGTAGGCGGGATAGCCGAGCTCGGCCATCCCCGCCACCGTCTCGTCGACGCGGTAGAGGTAGGCCGCACCTCCCGTGAGGAAAGCGAGGGCGGTGATGGTGGTAGTGGTCCAGTAGCCGGCGTTGCGTGCGTTCATGGGACGTCTCCTCTCCTGGTCACATAGGCTCGGTTTCGCTCGTCACTGTCATGACGGACGACGACGAGGAGATGTGACCGATGGACGAGCGCGACTGGATCGCCGAACGATTCGAGGAGAACCGGAGTCACCTGCGGGCGGTGGCCTACCGGATGCTCGGGTCGCCGAGCGAGGCGGACGACGCCGTGCAGGAGGCGTGGCTACGGCTCAGCCGCGCCGACACCAGTGCCGTCGAGAACCTGGGCGGCTGGCTGACGACGGTCGTCGCCCGCGTGTCCCTGGACATGCTGCGCTCGCGCAAGTCGCGCCGCGAGGAGTCGATGGGCGTGCAGTTGGTCGAGCCGATCGCGGGCCGGGAGGCCGGCGGCGACCCCGAGCACGAGACGCTTGTCGCCGACGCGGTCGGCGACGCGCTGCTGGTGGTGCTCGAGACGCTTTCCCCCTCCGAGCGGGTGTCCTTCGTGCTGCACGACATGTTCGCCATGCCGTTCGAGGAGATCGCCGCCATCGTCGGCCGTTCTCTCGACGCCACCCGGCAGCTCGCGAGCCGCGCCCGGCGCCGGGTGCAGGGAGCGCCCGCCGCCCCGGACCCGGACCGCCGACGCCAGCGCGAGGTGGTCGATGCCTTCCTGGCGGCCTCGCGCGGTGGCGACCTCGCCGCGCTGCTCGCCGTGCTCGACCCCGACGTCGTGTTGCGTGCCGACGCCGCCGCGGTGCAGATGGGCTCTGCCGCCGAGGTCCGCGGCGCGGCGGCGGTGGCCGAGACCTTCTCGAAGCGGGCCCGCTTCGCGCAGCCGGCGCTCGTCGACGGCGCCGTGGGCCTCGTCTGGGCGGCGGGCGGGAAGCCGCGGGTCGTCTTCGGGATGACGATCGCGGACGGGAGGATCGTGGAGATCGAGCTGATCGCCGATCCGGAGCGTCTCGGCGAGCTCGAGTTGGACTTGCTGGGCAGCTGAGTCGATCCCGGGCCCCGCCGGCGGGGGCCGGTACCGGTCGTGGCGCCGCTGGGAGATTGGATCCTCGAGCTCCCGCAGGCTCCGCGGACCGGGCCTTGACTCCCGGCGCGGCTGAGCGCCCGAGTTGCCCCCGGGGGACCGGGCATCTACAATACGCAGCCTTCGGCGGCGACGGCCGTCCCGTCTGGCCTCCGTGGGGCAGTAGCTCAGCTGGGAGAGCACCACGTTCGCAACGTGGGGGTCGAGGGTTCAAATCCCTTCTGCTCCACCATCCGCTCGCATTCGCTCGCTGCTGGTTGCGCAGAAGGGCTTTGGTCGTCGCGACCTCGGCGCTAGCGCGCCTCGGGCGCTCAGGAGCAAGTCCCCGTTTCTCGCACAGATCACTGACCGTGACCCCTGTCGTTCCGCAGAGGGGTTTGGGCGTCGCGACCTCGCCGCTGCGCGGCTCGGCAGCGACCCGTTTGGGCACAGCGGCTACCGAGGCTCGCTAACAGGGCTTGTTTGGAATAGTCTCCGCGACCGTTTCTCCCCTAACAACAGAAGGAAGGGAACACGATGGCCCAGAAGAACGATGCTGCAGTGAAGCCTGTCAAGGACGTCCTCTCGCGCTCCGACCTCGCCAAGCACGTCTCCGAGCAGTCGGGTGTGTCGCTCAAGGAGACCAAGGCGGTGCTCGCCGCTCTCGAGGCGACGATGCTGGGAACGGTGCACAAGAAGGGCGCCCGCACGTTCACCTTGCCCGGGCTGCTCAAGGTGACCGCGGTGGCGGTTGCCGCCAAGAAGGCGCGGATGGGGAAGGACCCGTTCACCGGTCAGGAGCGGATGTTCGCCGCCAAGCCGGCGTCGGTGAAGATCAAGGTCCGCGCGCTCAAGAAGCTCAAGGACGCGGCTCTCTGACCGCAAGTCGGGGCCGGCCGGCGCCTCTCGTCGCCGAGGTCCGCGGGTAGCGCGGCCGTCCGGTCCCGCCGAGCCCCTTCGCCCTCGTCGTCGCCGCCTGGATCCGCTGCCTGGCGGCGTCGACGAGCGGTGCGAAGGGCCGTCACAGCGTGTCAGCCATGCGTATCGAGCCGGCGTTCCTCTTCGACCTCGACGGCACGCTCGTCGACAGCGTCTACCAGCACGTTCTCGCCTGGAGCGATGCTCTCCAAGCCGAGGGCATCGAGCTCTCCGTCTGGCGTATCCACCGCAAGATCGGGATGAGCGGCGGCCTGTTCACCAACCAGCTCCTGCGAGAAACCGGCCTCGAGATCAATGCCGAGCGCGTCGAGCGGCTGCGGCGCAACCACGCCGAGGCCTTCCTGCGCCTCGCCAGCAGGGTTCGCCCCCTACCGGGCGCGCGGGAGCTGCTCGCCTGGCTGACGGAGGCAGGCATCCGCTGGGCGGTCGCCACCAGCGGCCGCATGGAGACGGCTGCGGTCAACCTCGCCGCGCTCGGGATCGACCCGGAGCGTACGCCGGTCGTCACCCGCGACCAGGTCCTCCGAGCCAAGCCCGATCCCGATCTGTTCCTGGCCGCCGCCGAACGGCTCGGCGCGCCGATCGAGACCGCCGTGGTCGTCGGCGACAGCATCTGGGACATGCTCGCCGCGACCCGCTGTCGGGCCCTGGGTGTCGGGCTCTTGAGCGGCGGCTACGGTCCCGACGAGCTGCGACAGGCCGGTGCGATCCGGGTCTACGAGGATCCCGCCGATCTGCTGCACCACATCGACGAGGTGGGCGGGCGGAGATAGCGGCGATCACCGGGAGGACCGTTTGCACAATCCTCCGCCGACCTCGATGAATCGCACCTGACTCGAGAGCCAGAGCCAACGACGGCAACGGGGCTCCACGAGATCGGCTCCGGCTGCGATCTTGCATCGTCATCGCTCACACTGCTTTCCTGAGCGCCCTGGCCATCCCGGCCGAACAGCCCTCACCAAGGCAACCGCGCGGAGGGCCGACGAAGCAATCGGCCCGGCGCGCTCCTGGCTCGCGGCATCTCAGCCGTCGGCCGCTCTCGACCGGGAGAATGACCATGACACCGAAGTCCCTGCTAAAGCTCGCCCCCATCGCCCTGGCTCTGCTTGGCGCCACGGCGGCGCACGCCGCCACCACGCCGAGGGCCGTCGCCACTCAGGCCGACTGGACGACGACCCTGAAGGTCAAGCTGGCGCTCCTCGACAAGCTCGGAAGCGACACGTTGCAGATCGACGTCAGCTCCCTCGGCGGGATCGTGAGGCTCGGCGGCCGCGTCGACAGGCAGAAGACCAAGGAGCGCGCCGCCACCGTTGCCATGTCCGTCCGCAACGTGGATCGTGTCGAGAACGCCATCCGGCTCGAGGCCGCTGTCGCGACCCCCAACCAGGCCGTTGCGGCCGTCGGTGAGGCCGATGCGGAGGTCAAGAACGCGGTTCTCGAGACTCGGCTGCGGCTCGCCCTCCTCGACCAGATGGGAAGCGAAGGCCATAGCGTCGGCGCTGACGCGACAAGCGGCGTCGTGACGCTCTCGTTCGACCACGCGTTCAGCACCGCCAGCCGCGAACGCGCCGTCGCGATCGCCAGCGGCATGGCCGGCGTGTCGAAGGTCGTCTCCGTCGACAAGACCTAGGCCTCAGCGCAGAGATTCGCGGATGAACCCGCTCGGACCGCCGAGCGGGTCCACTGTTCTACACCTCCGCCCCGTCGATCAACGCAGGCGGTGACCCGGCACGGCGCACCGACCACTTCCCGCTACTTCCCGAACTTCTTTGCCGCCCGCTCGAAGAAGTCGCCGAGCATGCGCCGCATCTGCAAGGTCTTCTCCCGCGCAACGCCCTCGGCGCGCTCGCGGGAGCCCTCCTTCTCCATCGCTTCGCTGCCGGTCACGATGCCGATGGCCTGCTTGACCCGGCCCTTGACCTTCATCAGCTTGGCGTCGACTCGTCGTTGGATCATGGGGTCGCCCTGCCTTCGGCGGTTCAGGGCTGGAGGAGAACCAGCGTCCCCGGCTTCACCAGGCTCGCGACCGTCATCGCGTCCCAGTTGGTCAGGCGGACGCAGCCGTGCGACGCGGCGCGGCCGATCGTTCGCGGCTCGGGCGTGCCGTGCAGCCCGTAGTGCGGCTTGTCGAGATCGATCCAGACGACGCCGACGGGGTTGTTGGGTCCGGGCGGGATCTTGGCCTTGACGTCGGTCGCCTCGGAGTCCCAGAACAGGTCGGGGTTGTAGCGAAATACGGGATCGCGGGCGACGCCCTTGACCTTCCAGTCGCCGATCGGCAGCGGATCGTGCTCGCTGCCGGAGGTCACCGGCGCGAAGAACAACACCTTGCCGGCCCGGTCGACGCTCAGCGTGCCGGCCTCCCTGGAGACCACCACCCGCACCTCGCCGGCCTCGGAAATCGCCGCCTCGCGGCGTACGTTCGGCACTTTGACCTTGTCGCCCGCCACGAAGCTGGCTCCCGGGTTGAGCTTGCGCAGGAAACCGGGAGCGGCGTGGAACCTCTCGCCCAGCATCTCCAGGATCGAGGTGTAGCCGAGCCGCTCGAGCTTCGCCTTTTCCTCCATGTCCTCGGGAATGCTCGCCAGGTAGGGCCCGGCCGCGTCGCCCTCGGTGATGGTGTACACGGCCCAGGTCGGGCCGGCGGACGCTGTCGACAAGCTCTTCCAGGTCCCGGCGTCCAGCGTTCCGGTCGCCGGCAACGACTGTGCGTGCTGGAAAGCGGCCAGCGCCTTGCGTGTGTTCGCACCGCCGTGACCGTCGATCTCTCCGGGCGAGAAGGCGGAGCGGTCGAGGGCCACCTGCAGATCGGCGTCGGTCACCTCCGCGGGCACGGTCGAGGCGGGCTCCTCCGGTAGAACGGCGGCGACCGGCGCCGCCAGCAGCGTCCATGCCAGTGCCCATGGGTGTGGTCTGACTCGCAGCATCCTGGAGATGGGTGCAAGGCGCGGGCCCGGGCTCAGGCTTGGCGTTCCTTCGTTGCCATGGCCTCTCGAGGCATGGCCTTGACCGCTGTCAGGATCGCCTGCACCTCGTCGAGGTCGACGGGCTTGACCAGATGGTGATCGAACCCGGCCTCGCGCGATCGCTCGCGGTCGGCCGCCTGCCCGTAGCCGGTCAGCGCGACCAGCACCATGGCTTCGTGCGCCGGGTCCTCGCGCATGCGCTTCGCCACCTCGAAGCCATCGAGCTCCGGCAGGCCGATGTCGAGCAGCACCACCTCAGGGCGGTGCTCGGCGGCCGAGGAAAGCGCGCTCGGGCCGCTGTAGGCCGTCCACACGACATGACCCGAGGTCTGCAGCAACATCGCCAGGCTCTCCGCCGCGTCGACGTTGTCGTCGACCACCAGCAGGCGCAGGCCCGGTCCCATCGGCGCTGTCGCCGCGATCGAATCCAATGACGCCGGAGCCCCATCGGGCACGACCACCGGCAGGTGCACCACGAACTCGCTGCCGTGTCCGAGGGAGCTGCGCGCCGCCACCCGGCCGCCGTGCAGGTCTACCAGGCGTTGCACGACGGCGAGCCCGATGCCCAGCCCCCCCTGGGAACGGTCCAGCGACCGTTCCGCCTGCGTGAAGAGGTCGAAGATGCGGGGCAGCAGCGCCGGGGCGATGCCGACGCCGGTGTCCCGCACACGGAAGGCGCACTCGTCACCGACTTGGTCGACGGACAGGAAGATGCGCCCCCCGTCGGCGGTGTATTTGGCGGCGTTGGTGAGCAGGTTCACGACGATCTGCTCGAGACGGGAGGGATCGGCGTGCAGCCAGATCGGCTGCGGCGAGAGTGTGACCGCCAGCTCGTGCCGGTGTCGGTCGATCAACGGACGGACGGTTTCCACTGCCCGCTCGACGACGCCGCTGGCGAGGACCGGCTCGAGGCGCAGCCGGATCCTGCCGGTGGTGATGCGGGAGACTTCCATGAGGTCGTCGACCAGACGCGTCAGCTGCGTGACCTGACGCTCGATGATGGCGCGAGCCTTCTGCTGCAGCGGCGGCTCGTTCGGCTGCAGGCGCAGCAGGTGCACAGCGTTGGCGATGGGGGCCAGCGGATTGCGCAGCTCGTGGCTGAGCATCGCCAGGAACTCGTCCTTGCGGTGGTGAAGGTCGGCCAGCGCGGCGGCCTGCTCCAGAGTCTTCTTCTCGAGGAGGCTGCGCTCGCTGACGTCGCGGATGTTGCACTGGGCGACGTCCCTGCCCTCTACCTGGTAGGTGTTGCACACGAACTCGACCTCGACGCGCTCGCCGGCCTTCGTCTGCAGCGGCAGGTTCTCGTACCGCAGGTAGCCGTGCAGCCGCAGCTCCCGGTAGGCCGCCTGACTCGCCTGCTTGTCCGAGAAGAGCCCGATCTCCCACAGCTCCTTGCCCAGGAACTCTTCGCACGTGTATCCCAGCAGGTCCGTCATGAACGGATTGGCATCGATCACCTGGCCGGTGTGGGCGTCGAGGATGAGGATGCCGTCCTTGGCGGTCTGGAACAGCCGCCGGTACCGCACCTCGGAGGTCTGAACCACCATGGCCGCCCGCTCGTGCTCGGTGACGTCCTCCATGGCGAGCAGAATCAGGTCCGCTTCCTCTCGCGGGGAGCGCAGGCGCCGGGCGTTGAGCAGCATTGCCCTGCGGCCGATCACCGGGAAGTCGTGCTCGACGGCGAAGTCGTACAACGCGGCGTGGTCGCTCGTGACGGCACGCAGCAGCCTGAGCAGCGGCGCCCTGTCCCACTGTCCGTTGCCCAGCTCGTGGATTGGGCGGCCCACCGTCTCGCTCTCCGCGACGTGGAAGGTCTCGTAGAAGGCCCGGTTCGCCATCTTGACCCGTAGCCTCGTGTCGAGCACGACGAACGCCTCGCGCAAGGTGGCGATGATGCTGGTGGCCAGCTCGGCCGCGTCGGCCGTGCCGTGCTCCCCGAGCACCGCGGGGTCAGCGACCGGGGCGCCGACGCGCTTCGCGCCGTTCGCTCGCTCACCAGTAGAAGAGGCGGCAGGGGAGCTTCTCCAGGATCCGAACAGTTTCACGAGACACCCCCAGCCCTGTGGGCCATCGGCCGCTGCTCGCCCAGGTCGACGAGCAGGATTTCGGTTTCTTCGCGCGCCGTGAGCGATACGGCGCGTTCGGCGGTGATGCCGGCGCCGTCGCCGGCCGTCAGGACCAGGCCGTCGAGGGTGACCTCCCCCTGAACGAGGTGCAGCCATGCGCTGCGCGGCGAGGAGAGCTCGTGGACGACGTGCTGCCCGGGGCTGAGGAGGGCCGAATACATCAGGGCGTCCTGATCGATGCGCAGCGATTCGTTTCGCCCGTCGGGTGACACGACGACACACAACCGACCCCGGCGCTGCGCCGTGCTGAAGCGCCTCTGCTCCTGGCTGGGGCCGGGGCCCTGCGGTCGAGGTCCGAGGCAGAGCTGGAAGAAGTGCGCCCAGTCGAGGAGCGACGCGTTCCTCTCGCGCCCGGGAACGCCGCGACCGGCTGTCCGGCGCTGGAACTCCCCCGCGTGGACGACGCCGGAGCGTCCCATCGCATCTTCCTGCGCCACCGCGCCTTCGCGAACGTAGGTGATGACCTCGACCTCGTGATACGGCTGCCGCGGGATGTCGCCGCCCGGCGGAACGCGGCTCTCGTCGAGCGCTGCGAGAGCCGCGAACCCGTCGGCCGAGGCATCTGCCTCGGGACCCCGGTCGAAGGTGTGCCAGACCTCCTGCGCTTGCCGGTGGTCATGCCGGCGCTCGGCGGCCCTGCGGACCGTGATCATCGGGTCATACGCGCAGTCCGCCGAACAGCAGGAGCAGCAGGGCGACCACGACGACCCCGACGACTCCGATGCCCCCACCCGTGCCCCACTTCTTGAAGCCGTAGTAGCCACCGCCGCCACCCAAGACCAGCAGCAGGATGAAGACCACCAGGAGCAGCATCATCGGGAATCTCCTCTTCGTTTTCCCAGCGCAGGGCACGGCTCCCGCTGCTGGTTCCCCAACGCAACCGTGGAGCAGTTGTCACGCCACCCACGTCGTGCGAGCGGGCTCAAGCACTTGCAGCGCGAACCGTCGGGAGAACCCGGGCAAGGTCGATCAAAGTGAAGTACTGTCGCCTTCAATCCGAACGACTGCCATGCGCGCTGACGACCTGGACCACGAGGAGCTGCTCGAGCTCGACCCCGAGGGCGGCGTGGTTCGCTTCGCCGGCCAGCGGGCCCTCCTCCTCGATGCCGTCGCCATGGGGTTGTTGCGCAAGTACCTCGTGGAGAACTTCGGCCTCACCGCCGCCCGCACAGTCCTCACCCAGTTCGGCTTCGCTCACGGGTGGCGCATGGCGGAGGCGATGAGAGCGGAGTGCGAGTGGGAGAGCGACGAGGAGTGGCGCAGCGCGGGCATGCGCATCCATGCCCTCGAGGGACTCTTCCGGGTCGAGCCGGGAGGTGCCGGCGCGCTGTCGAGCCACGGCGTCATGGTCGCCGCCTCCTACGAGGCGGAGCAACATCTCCTGCACTTCGGTCGCTTCGACGTGCCGGTCTGCTGGACCATCTGCGGGCTCACCAGCGGCTACTTGAGCCGCAGCTCCGGCAAGGAGATCTACGTCCTCGAGGACCGCTGCACGGGCAAGGGCGATGCGGCGTGTCACCTCCTCGGGCGCACGCGCGAGCACTGGGGCGAGGAGCGCGCCGACGACCTGCGGTTCTTCGAGCCGCAGCGTCTCGCGGACTGCCTCGACGTCTCGCTGCAACGGGTCATCGAGACCTTGAAGACGGCCGAGCGCAAGTTGAACGATCACCGACGGGCGCTCGTGCGTGTGGCGCGCGACGTCGAGGAGCCGCTGGGCATCATCGCCAAGAGCACGCGGATGCGGGAGGTCGTGGACCTCGCGCGCCGCGTGGCGAAGGTCGACTCCACCGTGCTGATCACCGGCGAGAGCGGGTCCGGCAAGGAGCGCGTCGGACGTCTCGTCCACGAAGAGTCGACCCGCGCCGCGGGGCCGTTCATCGCCGTCAACTGCGGCGCCATCACCGAGACGCTGCTCGAGAGCGAGCTGTTCGGACACGCGCGTGGCGCGTTCACCGGCGCGACGCAGGATCGACCGGGCCTCTTCGAGGCGGCCAGCGGCGGCACGCTGTTGCTCGACGAGGTCGGCGAGGTCTCGCCGGGAATGCAGGTCAAGCTGCTGCGCGTGCTCCAGGAACGGGAGGTCCGCCGCGTCGGCGAGAACAAGAACCGGCGCGTCGACGTGCGGGTGGTGGCGGCGACCAACCGCGACCTCGCCCACGGCGTGGCCGGCGGCTCGTTTCGCCAGGACCTCTATTACAGGCTCAAGGTGGTGGAGCTGCACGTGCCTCCGCTGCGCGAACGCCGCGACGACGTCCTGCCGCTCGCCCGCGTGCTGCTCGCCGACGCGGCGCTGCGGATGAAGCGCAAGATCGTGGGCCTCGCCCCGGCCGCCGCCGATCAGCTGCTGCGCTACGAGTGGCCGGGGAACGTGCGCGAGCTCGAGAACGTCATGGAACGCGCCGTCGCACTGGCGCGCGGGACTTGAGTCGATCTCGAAGACCTCCCGGAGGAGGTCCGCCAGGCGTTTCCCACGCCCGTGGCAAGCGGCGGGAGGGTGCGGCCCCTCGACGAAGTCGAGAAGGACTACATCCTCGCTGCGCTGGAGCTCAACGGCGGCAACCAGACCCGTACCGCCGAGCAGCTGCGGATCGGCTCGGCGACGCTGTACCGCCGGCTCAAGAGCTACGGCTTGATCGGCGACAAGCGCGCGACACGGAAGCCGCAGCAGACGAAGAGCTGAGTCGCGGGCGGGGGCAGGCCCACGGCTCGAGTCGAGGTCTCCGCTCAGCGGACGGCGGTGGGCCGCGAAATTGCAGTCCCCGCCCACCAACTTGCCTTCGTGAGCGCTGCGTCATCTCGACCGTCCAGCGCTCGAGGGCACTTTCGGCTGGAGGGCCGACCAAAGCCATGTCCATCACCACCCTCATCGTTCTGGTCATCATCGCCGCCATCTGCGGCGCGATCGGCAAAGCGCTCGCGGGCGAGGTTCGGGGCGGCCTGCTGATCAGCATCGTCCTCGGCTTCATCGGCGCGCTGCTCGGCCCGTGGCTGGCGAACAAGCTCGGTCTCCCCGAGCCGTTCATGCTGAACGTGAGCGGGCATCCGTTCCCGGTGCTCTGGTCGATCGTCGGCGCCGCCCTCTTCGTCGCCATCCTCCACCTCGTCTCGCGGCGGCCCTAGAGCGGCGGCCGGGATCCCCCTCCCCTTGCGGCCTTGCAAGAAGCGCCGGATCTCCGGGCGCGAATGTGCAAGGTGCGGGCGGGCCACGATGGGGCGCTTCAGCCAAACCGTGCAGTTGCAGCTCCACACCGGTGGGCTGCGAACTTGCAGGGTGTATCCCAAACAGCTTTCCTGAGCTCTGCGGCCATCCCGGCCCTCCAGCCCTCACCAAGGCTCTCGAGAGGGGTCCGTGAACCCCTCGACCCGACAGACCTCTGGCTGCGGCATCTCTGCCGCCAGCCGCTCTTGGAGACGACAATGAAAATGAAGACATTCGTGACGATCGCCCTGGTCGGCATCGCGCTGATCGGCGCCACCGCGGCGCAAGCCTCGACGAAAGCCCCGAACACTCAGGCGGACTGGACCACCACGCTGAACGTCAAGCTGGCGCTGCTCGAGAAGCTCGGAACCGACAGCCTGCATGTCGACGTGAGCTCGCTCGGCGGCGAGGTCACGCTCGTGGGGACCGTCGACAAGCGGGAAACCATGGAGCTCGCCAGCACCGTCGCGAAGTCCGTTGCCGGCGTCGTGGACGTCGAGAACGAGATCCGCCTCGAGGCGAACGTCGCCAATCCCAGCAAGCCCGCCGCAGTCGCCGGCGAGGTCGATGCAGAGGTCAAGGATGCCGTCCTCGAGACCAGGTTGCGGCTCATGCTCATCGACAAGATGGGCGGCGACGGCTTCAAGATCGGGACCGACGTTGCGAGCGGCGTCGTCACGCTCACGTTCGATCACGGCTTCATG
>Ga0209382_10008010_pt1 | contig 13363 bp, 14 predicted proteins | sample SoiMetdeltSBSDD5_FD_187599 | JGI IMG/M metagenome (GOLD analysis project Ga0209382, IMG submission 187599) | Bulk soil microbial communities from a Populus tree surrounding site in Tennessee, USA - Soil MetaG P. deltoides SBSDD5 (SPAdes) (version 2) | ecosystem: Environmental > Terrestrial >... | reverse complement strand
TCACGCAGCCGGGCAAGATACTTTCATTGTCCTTGTGGCGCGACGAGGAAGCGGTGCGCGGCTGGCGCAACCTGGAGGAGCACCGCCGCGCGCAGGAATCCGGCCGCAAGTCGATCTTCGCCGGCTACCGCCTTCGCGTGGCCGAAGTGCTGCGCGACTACGGCATGCAGGAGCGCGCGCAGGCGCCGCAGGACTCGCGCGCCGCGCACGGCGGCTGACTCAAGCCGCGCCGAGGAATTCCCGCAGCGCCTTGGTGAACAGCGCCGGCTGCTCCAGGTTCGACAGGTGCGCCGCCTGCGGGATCATCACCAGCTTCGAGCCCGGAGTGCTGCGCTGGATCTCCTCGGACATCGCGGGCGGGGTGCCCGGGTCCTTGTCGCCGCAGAGCACCAGCACCGGGCACTTGATCTCCTTCAGGCGCGCGGTGACGTCGATCTTCGGGATGGCGTGGCAGCAGCCGACGTAGCCCGCCACCGGCGTGGAAGCGATCAGGTTGGCGATCGCCTCGACCGCCTCCGGGTTGGACTTGCGGAACGGCTCGGTGAACCAGCGCTCCAGCGTCGGCTGCACCAGCGGCACCATTCCCTGCTCCTCGGCGATCTTGATGCGGCCCTGCCACAGCGGCCAGGCTTCCGCCGGGTAGCGGCTGCTGGTGTCGGCGAGCGTGAGCGTCCTGAACACGCCCGGATACTTGAGCGCGAAGGTCTGGCCGATCATGCCGCCCATCGACAGGCCGCAGTAGTGGGGATGCTTCACGCCGAGGGAATCGAGCAGCGCCTTCAGGTCGTCGGCGAGCATCTCCAGCGTGTAGGCGCCCTGCGGCGCCCCGGAAGCGCCGTGGCCGCGCGTGTCGTAGGCGAGGATGCGGTAGCTCCCCTTCAGCGCCTCGATCTGCGGGTCCCACATGCGCGCGCTGCAGGCGAGCGAGTGGCCGAGCACCAGCCAGGGCGCGCCTTCCTTGCCGTGCAGTTCGTAGTTGGTCTCGATGCCGTTGGTCTTCGCTTTCATGCGCTCCCCACGATGAGTGGAATCAGGATCTCGTCTTCGCTCGCGCCGCCGTGCTGGCCGATGTGGCGGTGGCGCCGCTCGCCGGGCGTCCAGTCGAGCACGCTCGTGCGGCCGTGCATCAGCAGCGTCACGTCGCCGATGCGCTCGGCGAGGCGCGGATGCGCGTCGCCGCCGCCGTACCAGCCCTCCTCGGCGAGCTCCATGCTCGGTCGCACCTCGGCGCGCCCGCCCAGCCAGTCGGCCGCGCGCTGCATGAATTCGCGCTCGCGCCCGGATTGCACGTGGCAGAACACGGTGCGGCTCTCGCCGCACAGAGGATAGCGCAGCAGCCCGGCGAGGCCGGGCGCGTCGGCGAGCGCGAGCGCGTCCGCCCCCGTGCTGTCGACGAAGCCGTGGTCGGCGGTGGCCACCACCAGCGTGTCGGTGCCGGAGAGCCGCGCCATCAGCTCGCCATAGGCGGCGTCCACCGCCCGGAACTGCGCGCGCACCTCGGCGCTGCCGTTGCCGTGGCGGTGCGACAGCGCGTCGAACTCCGGCCAGTAGACGTAGACGAACTTGGGATCCGTGCCCGAATTCACCGCGGCCACCGCCTGATCCACCAGGCCTTCGAGCTTGTCGTAGGCCAGGCGCAAGGCGCCGCCGCAGTGGTGCTGGTTGTAGGTCGAATCGACGATGGAGCTGTGCGAGACCACGATCGAGCGGCGCGCGAGTCCGTCGAACAGCGGGCCGGCGCGGTAGATGGCGGCGGGCGCCGTTCCGAGGGAAGCCTTCTCGCCGCGGCGCTGGAAAGGCAGCGGCGCGCCGACGCAGCCTGCCGCGCCGAACAGGGTGAACCAGCCGGTGAGCCCGTGCTCGAGCGGCGTCCAGCCGGTGTACGAGGTGGTGATCGCGCTCGCCGTGGTGGAGGGAAACACCGAGGTGATCGCGCCGCGCCGGCCCGCGAGCAGCGCGCCGCCGGCGCCCTCGCGCCGCAGGTAGTTGTCGCCCAGGCCGTCGACGATCAGCAGCATGAGATTGCGCGCGCCGGCGAGCTCGCGCGCGGGCAGCGCGGCGAGCGGGGCGTGGCGCGGCGCGCCGCCGCAAGCCTCGATGACCGAGGCCATCAGGTTGGCGAAACCGCCCCCGGCGTAGTCCGGTTTGCGCATGCCCGCATGATAAACTTCGCCTCCGTCAACGTCGCGAGGTTTCCCATGCGGCTCGAAGTCCACGTGCACGCCGACATCCCCATCCTCGAAGGGGTTTCCCGCAAGCAGCTCGAACAGGCTTTCGCGCCCTGGCTCGAGTACCTCGACGCCGACGCGCTCGCCGACGTGAAGAGCCTGGAAGCCGACGAGCCGGGCATCCGCTTCGACGAGAAGGAACTGGTGCTGCTGATCTGCTGGACCGGCGAGATCGGCCGCAGCTTCCACGCCGCGCTCGAATCCTCGCTCGACAACCTCGGCCCCTATTGCTACGAGGCGGCCGAGGTTGACCTCACCCTGTACCACGAGAACGGCGAGCAGGAAGCCAAGCTCCTGTTCGTCGGGCCGACGGCGCAGGCGATCCACGAGGCGCAGCGGCGCTGCATGCTCGAGGACATCGCCGCGCTGCTCGAGCGCCAGTTCGACAAGGAAGCCGTGGCCGAGGTGGCGGCGCTGGTCAACCAGCTGTTCGACCGCGACTGGAAGAGCAAGTCCGCGGCGGGCGGCGAGAAGAAGCAGCCCGAGCGCGCCTTCGAGTACGCCACGCGCCCGGGGCGCAAGAACCTGCACTGATTTTTTAGGTGGCCGGCCCGAAATATCCGGGGTTCGACACTCTCGCGCTGCACGCGGGCCAGTCGCCCGACCCGGCGACCGGCAGCCGCGCGGTGCCGGTGTACCTCACCACCTCCTACGTGTTCCGCGACAGCGAGCACGCCGCGTCGCTGTTCAACATGGAGCGCGCGGGCCACGTCTACTCGCGCATCTCCAATCCCACGGTAGCGGTGCTGGAGGAGCGCGTCGCGGCGCTCGAGGGCGGCGTGGGCGCGATCGCCACCGCCTCCGGCCAGGCGGCGCTGCACCTCGCGGTGGCCACGCTGATGGACGCGGGCAGCCACATCGTGGCCTCGAATTCCCTGTACGGCGGCTCGCACAACCTGCTCGGCTACACCATGAAGCGCTTCGGCATCGAGACGACGTTCGTCGCGCCGGGCACGCCGGAGAATTTCGCCAAGGCCATCCGCCCCAGTACGCGTCTCCTGTTCGGCGAGACGCTGGGCAACCCCGGGCTGGAAGTGCTCGACGTCCCGGCGGTGGCGCAGCTGGCGCACGGGGCGGGACTGCCGCTGCTGGTGGACGCCACCTTCACCACGCCGGTCCTGATGAAGCCTTTCGAGCTGGGCGCGGACCTGCTCTACCACTCGGCGACCAAGTTCCTCGGCGGCCACGGCACGGTGATCGGCGGCGTGCTGGTGGACTCGGGCCGCTTCGACTGGGAGAAGAGCGGCAAATTCCCGCAGCTCACCGCGCCCTACGCCGGCTTCCACAACATGGATTTCGAGGAGGAGTCGGGCACGCGCGCGTTCCTCCTGCGCGCGCGGCGCGAGGGCCTGCGCGATTTCGGCGCCTGCATGGCGCCGATGACCGCCTTCCAGATCCTGCAGGGCATCGAGACCCTCCACCTGAGGATGCCGCGCCACGTGGAGAACACGAGGAAGATGGTGCAGTTCCTCGCCGCGCAGGCGGCGGTGGAGAAGGTGGTCTATCCCGAGCTGCCGGGCCACCCGAACCATGCGCTGGCGCAAAAGCTCCTGCCCAGGGGCTGCGGCGCGGTGTTCACCTTCGACCTGAAAGGCGGGCGCGAAGCGGGCAAGCGCTTCATCGAGGCGCTGCGCGTGTTCTCGCACCTCGCCAACGTCGGCGACGCCAAGTCGCTGGTCATCCATCCGGCGAGCACCACGCACTACCGCATGACGGACGAGGACCTGAAGAAGGCCGGCATCGGGCCCGGCACCGTGCGCCTGTCGATCGGCCTGGAAGACGCGGAAGACCTGCTCGAGGACCTCGGGCGCGCGCTGAAGGCCTCGCAGAAGTGAACCTTGCCGTCGACGGCCGGCAGGCCTACGCCTACACCGCGGCGCATGCGCTCGACGCGGCGAAGCCCGCCGTCGTCTTCGTGCACGGCGCGGGGCTGGACCATTCCTTCTGGGGACTGCAGAGCCGCTACTTCGGCTACCACGGCCGCAACGTCCTCGCGCTCGACCTGCCGGCGCACGGCCGCTCGGCGGGACCGCCGCTCGCCACCATCGGCGAGATGGCGGACTGGGTGTTCCGCGCGATGGACGCGCAGCAGCTGCCGAAGGCGGCCATCGTCGGCCATTCGATGGGGTCCCTGGTGGCGCTGGAGTGCGCCGCGCGCGCGCCCGGGCGCGTCGAGCGCATCGCGCTGCTCGGCACCGCCTACCCGATGAAGGTGGGCGAGGCCTTCCTCGAGGCGGCGAGGGTGAATGACCAGGCCGCCTACGACATGGAGACCATCTGGGGCCATGCGCCGCAGGTGCCGCTCGGCGGCAACCCCAACCCCGGCATGTGGATGTACGGCGACACGCTGGCGCGCCTCGCGCGCCTGGCGCCCGGCGTGCTGCACAACGACCTCAGGGCCTGCAACGGCTACGCCGGCGGCGAAGCCGCGGCGGCGAAAGTGAAATGCCCGGTGCTGTTCATCCTGGGCGCGCGCGACCAGATGACGCAGGCCAAGGCCGGCCTCGCGTTCGCGCAGCTGCTGCCCGGCGCGAAAGTGGTGCAGCTCGCGCCCTCCGGCCATTCGATGATGGCCGAATCGCCCGACGCGACGCTGGACGCGCTGATCGCCTTCCTGCGCGCCTAGGCGCCCCAGGCTCCGCGGTACACGGCCGCGGCGATCAGCGCGCCGAACAGCACGATGCCGCCGGCGATGACCGCGAACACCGCCGTGAGCGGCCCGGCGGCGAGCACCACCAGCGCGCCGCCGGTCACGACGACGACCAGGCGCGCCGTGCCGGCCAGCACCGGCAGCACCATGCGCCCGGCGCCCTGCGAAGCGAAGTACAGCGCCATGCCGGCGCCGAACAGCGCGTAGAACGGCGCCACGACGCGCAGGTACGCGCTGCCGGTGGCGAGCACCGCCGGATCGTCGCTGAAGATGCGGATCCAGGCGCCGGGAAACACCGCGACGAACGCCCCGATGGCGAGCGAGATGCCGGCGGCAAGCGCGGTCCCCGTCCAGGCGATGCGCTTCGCGCGCGCGCCGCGGCCGGCGCCGATGTTGGTGCCGACCATGACCACCAGCGCCTGGCCGATGGCGAACACCAGCGGGATCTGCAGCAGCTCGAGGCGCACGCCCACGCCGTAGCCGGCGAGCGCCGCGGTGCCGAAGCTGCCGACGAAGCCGGTGAGGATCACCGCCGTGAGCACCGTCTGCAGCGCGCCGAGCGAGGACACCGCCCCCACGCGCAGGATCTCGCGCAGGTGCCGCGCTTCGAACGCCCAGTCGGCGCGCCGCGGGCGCAGCGCGCCGCGCCACACCACCGCGCCCATGATCAGGCTGGCGACGAGGAAGGCGGCGACATAGGCGAGGGCCGCCCCCGTGATGCCCAGTCGCGGGAACGCTCCCCAGCCGAGCGTCAGCGCGCCCGATAGCGGGATCTGCACCGAGGCCGCGGCAGCCAGGGCGACCGCCGGGGTGAGCGTGTTGCCGCCGCCGCGCAGCACGCTCGCCAGGGTATTCGCCAGCCAGACGAACACCGCGCCGGCGAACAGCACGTGCGAATAGGCGAGCGCCTGCGCCAGCGCCTCGCCCTTGCCCCCGAGCAGCGCGTAGAGCACTTCGCCCAGCGCGAGGAGCAGCGCGGTGAACGCAAGTCCCGCGGCGAGCGCGATCACCAGCGCGTGGGTCACCAGCCGCCGCGCCGCGGATTCGTTTCCGGCGCCGAGCGCACGCGCCAGCGCGGAGGACACCCCGCCGCCCATGGCGCCGGCGGAGGTCATCTGCAGCAGCATCACCAGCGGAAAGACGAGCGCGAGACCGGCAAGGGCGTCCGTGCCCAGGCGCCCGACGTAGTGCGTGTCGGCGACTGACACCGCGGTCTGGAACAGCGCGAGCAGCGCGCCGGGCGCCGCGAGCCGCGCGATGGTCGGCAGGATGGGCGCCTCCACCAGCTGCCGGGCGCGTGCATTGCTCATCGCCGCAGCGTAGCGAAGATTCCCCAGCCGAGCAGCACGCCCAGCGAATTGGCGGCCATGTCGCCGACTTCGAAGCTGCGGTAAGCGGTCTGGGCCTGCGCGAACTCCAGGGCGATGCCCAGGCCGACCCAGCCAATGCCGTAGGCAAGCCGCGTCACCCGACGACGATAGAGCCAGCAGAACCAGAACATCAGCAGCGCGTAGGCGGCGAGGTGGCCGAGCTTGTCGCCGTACTCGAAGCCCGGATCGGGCGGGCGGGGGGTGAGCGAGAGGAACACGATCGCGGCGGCGTACAGCCAGCCGCCGGCGACGAGCAGCAGGCGCATCAGAACAGCTTCATCTGCCCGCCGGGCGAGGGCGCGACGAAGCGCGTGCAGTCCAGCTCGATCCTGCGGCGCCCGCCGCCTTGGCCGTTGAGGCCGAAGCGCCTGCAGGCGACGGCAAAGCGGCTGGCGATCAGCTCGGCGAAGTTCCCCGTGCCGCGCATGCGCTCGCCGAAGCGCGGGTCGTTGTCCCTGCCGCCGCGCATCTGGCGCACGATGCTGATCACGTGGTCGGCGCGTTCCGGATAATGCGCGGCGAGCCACTCCTTGAAGATGTCCTTCAGTTCATTGGGCAGACGCAGGATCACGTAGGCCGCTTCCTGCGCGCCGGCCCTGGCCGTTTCCTCCAGCACCTGCTCGAGGGTCTTGTCGTTGAGCGCCGGGATCAGCGCCGCCACCAGCACGCCGCAGGGCACGCCGGCTGAGGACAAGGCCTTGATCACATCCAGCCTGCGCCTGGGGCTGGCGGCCCTGGGCTCGAGTTTCCGCGCCAGGGCATGGTCCAGAGTGCCGATGGAGACATACACCTTCACCAGGTTCTTGCGCGCCATGGGCGCAAGGAGATCCAGGTCGCGCTCCACCAGCGCCGACTTGGTGACGATGGTGAGCGGGTGCTCGCAGGCCGAGAGCACTTCCACGATCTGGCGGGTGATGCGGTGCTTGCGCTCGACGGGCTGGTAGCAGTCGGTATTGGCGCCGAGCGAGATGGGCGATACCACGTAGCCGGGCTTCGCCAATTCGTCCTTCAGGAGCTCCGCCGCATTCGTCTTGGCGAACAGCCTGGTCTCGAAATCCAGCCCGGGGGAGAGTTCCAGGTAGGCGTGGCTCGGGCGCGCGTAGCAGTAGATGCAGCCGTGCTCGCAGCCGCGATAGGGGTTGATCGACTGGTCGAAGGGGACGTCCGGGGAATCGTTTTTCGAGATGATCGTGCGCGCCCGCTCGATGGTGACGCTGGTCTCGAGCGGCTGCAGCGCTTCGTCTTCCCGCGCCCAGCCGTCGTCGAACGGGTCGCGCGCCTCGGTCTCGAAGCGTCCCTGGATCTGCGAAAGCGCGCCGCGCTGGCGTTGCGTTTCCATCTAGAATGGCAATCCCTCCCGATACTGTATACATGAACAGTACCCGCCGCAATGTCGGACTGCTGGCCGCCTGCCAGGCGCTGCTGCTGAGCAACAACGCGACCCTGATCGCCATCAACGGCCTCGCCGGATTCGCGCTCGCGCCGAACGCCGCGCTCGCCACGCTGCCGGTGACCTGCTGGGTGGTGGGCGGGGCGATCGCCACCATGCCTGCGTCGCTGCACATGAAGCGCGTCGGCCGCCAGCGCGGCCTGACGCTCGGCATGGCCTGGGGCATCGCCGGCGCGCTGTTGTGCGCGGCGGCGGTGTGGCAGCAGGGCTTCTGGCTGCTGTGCTTCGGCACGCTCGTGTTCGGCGTGTTCAACGCCTACGGCCAGTACTACCGCTTCGTGGCGGCCGACGTCGCGGGGCCCGGCTTCAAGAGCACGGCGATTTCACTGGTGCTCGCCGGCGGGCTGGTGGGCGGCATCCTCGGACCGGGCCTGAGCCGCGCCACCGTGGACCTGCTCGAGCCGCGCTACAGCGGGGCCTACCTCGGCCTCATCGCGTTCTCGGCGCTCAGCATGCTGCTCCTGCGCTTCATCCGCGTGCCGGCGCCGGATGCCAGGGTGCAGGCCGCGGCGGGCCGGCCGCTGGCCGAGATCGCGGCGCAGCCCAAGTTCATCGTGGCCGTGCTCTCGGGCGCCATCAGCTACGGCGTGATGAATTTCCTCATGACCTCGACGCCCATCGCCATGGGCATCTGCGGCCACCCCTATGGCGACGCGGCCTTCGTCATTTCCTCGCACGTGATCGCCATGTTCGCGCCTTCGTTCGTGACTGGCAGCCTGATCAAGCGCTTCGGCGTGCTGCAGGTGATGTTCACGGGGGCGCTGCTCAACTTCGCCGCCATCGGCGTGGCGCTCTCGGGCATCGCGGTGGCGCAGTTCTGGTGGTCGCTGGTGCTGCTCGGCGTGGGCTGGAACTTCCTCTATGTCGGCGGCACCGCGCTGCTCACCGAGACCTACCGGCCGGAGGAGATGGCGAAGGCGCAGGGCGCGAACGAACAGGCGATCTTCGTCATGATGGCGATCTCCTCGTTCACCTCGGGGCTGACCGTCACCGCGGCGGGCTGGGAGCGCGTGAATCTCTATGCGCTGCCGATGGTGGCAGCGGTGGCGCTCGCCATCCTCTGGTACGGCATCACGCAGCGTTCCCGCGCCGCATGAACGCCCCCGCGCAGGTCGGCCAGCGCCTGGAGGAGGTCGACACCCCGGCGCTGATCCTCGAGCTGGACGCCTTCGAGGCCAACCTGCGGACGGTGGCGGACCTCGCGCGCGGCCGCGTGCGGGTGCGCGCGCACGCCAAGACCAGCAAATGTCCCGAGGTCGGCAGGCGCCAGATGGCGCTCGGCGCGGTGGGCGTGTGCTGCCAGAAGGTGTCGGAGGCCGAGGCGATGGTCGCCGGCGGCATCCCGGACGTCCTGGTGTCGAACGAGGTGGTGGGCGCGGCCAAGCTCGCGCGCCTGGCGCGCCTCGGCGCGCGCGCGAAGATCGGCGTGTGCGTGGACGACGCGGGCAACGTGCGGGACCTGGACGCCGCGGCGCGCGCCGCCGGCGCGACGCTGGACGTCTACGTGGAGCTGGAAGTCGGCATGGGGCGCTGCGGCGTCGAGCCGGGCGCGCCGGCGCTCGCGCTGGCGCGCGCGGTGGCGGCCGCGCCCAACCTGCGCTTCGCCGGCCTGCAGGCCTACAACGGCCGAGCGCAGCACGTGCGCTCGAACGCCGAGCGGCGCGCGCTGATCGAGAAGGCCGCCGCGGCGGTGCGCGCCACGCGCGCGCTGCTGGAGGCGAACGGCATCGCCTGTCCCCTCGTCACCGGCGCCGGGAGCGGCACCTTCATGTTCGAGATCGAGGCGGGCGCCTGGGACGAGATCCAGCCGGGGTCGTATGCCTTCATGGACGCGGACTACGCGAAGAACGAATGGGCGGCGCCGCTGCCGCGCTTCGCGCACGCGCTGTTCGTGCTCACCACGGTGATGAGCCGCCCGCGGCCCGACCGCGCCATCGTCGATGCGGGCCTCAAGGCCTCGAGCGTCGATTCGGGCATGCCCGCGGTGTGGCAGCGCCCGGGGCTCGCCTACGCGCTCGCCTCGGACGAGCACGGCTTCGTCGAGGTGGCGCCGGGCGCGCCGGCGCCGGCCCTCGGCGAGAAGCTGCTGCTGGTGCCGGGGCACTGCGATCCGACGATCAACCTGCATGACTGGTATGTTTGCGTCAGGGGCGGCAAGGTCGAGGCCCTGTGGCCCATCACCGCGAGGGGGGCGCTGGCATGAAAAAGCGATATCTCAACCCGAAGGAACTTTTCGATCCGCGATTTTTCACCCACACGGTGGCGGTGGAGGGCGAATTCACCCTCGTGTACGTCGCCGGCCAGGTGAGCTACGACCGCGACGGCGTGGTGGTCGGCAAGGGCGACATGCGCGCGCAGGCCGAGCAGGTGTTCAAGAGCCTGACGCACAACCTGAAGGCCGCCGGCGCCGCCTGGAGCGACGTGGTCAAGCTGAACGGCTACATGGTGCGCATGAGCCCGGAGGCGGTGAACCAGTACCGCGAGGTGCGCTCGCGCTTCCTCGACCCCAAGGCGCTGCCGGCGAGCACCCTGATCGGCGTCGAGCGCCTGGTGCACGACGACCTGCTGCTCGAGGTCGAGGTGGTCGCCGCGGTCGCCGCGCGGCCCGCAGCGAAATCCGCCGCCAAGCGCTGACTTGAGCCGCGACCGCTCCGGCTGGGTGGTGGTGGCCTGCGCCTTCACCCTGATGTTCGTCGGCTTCGGCGTCGCGTATTCCTTTGCCGCCTTCTTCAAGGCCTTCCAGGCCGAGTTCGCCGCCTCGCGCGCCCACGTGTCGCTGGTGTTCTCGCTGTGCGCGCTGCTGTGGTTCTCCATCGGCGTGCCCGGCGGGCTGCTCGCCGACCGCTTCGGGCCGCGCGGCGTGTGCCTGGCGGGCGCGCTGTCGATCGCCGCGGGACTGGCCGCGGCCGCGCACGCGCACTCGCTCACCGTCCTGTACGCCACGTACAGCATCGGCATCGGCGTGGGCATCGGCCTGGCTTACGTGCCCTCGGTCGCCGCGGTCCAGCACTGGTTCACGCAGCATCGCGTGCTCGCCGGCGGCATTGCGGTCTCGGGCATCGGCGCGGGAAACCTGCTGGTGCCGCCACTCGCCGCCTGGTGGATCGAGCTGTGGGGCTGGCGCGGCGCCTACCTCGGGCTGATGTGGCTCACGCTGCTCGCGGCGGTACCGGCGGCCCTGCTGCTGGGCGGGCGCGCCGCGACGCGCGCCGCCGCGGCCGGGGCCACGTTGCCCGGCATGTCGCTGGCCGAGGCGATGCGCAGCCGCCTGTTCTGGCTGATGTACGCGGTGGCGTTCCTCGTCTGCGTGGGATTCTTCGTGCCGATGGTGCACCTCGCGCCCTACGCGCAGGACCTCGGCCTCAGCGAGGCGCAGGGCGTGAGCCTCGTCAGCCTGCTCGGCCTGGGGAGCCTCCTCGGGCGCTTCCTGATGGGCGGCATCGCCGAGCGGCTGGGGCACGCGCGCTCGCTGGTGGCGATCGGCGCGGGACTCGGCCTGCTGTTCCTCGTCTGGTGGGTGGCGCGGAGCTACTGGCTGCTCGCCGCGTTCGCGGTGTCCTTCGGCACGCTGTACGGCGGCTACGTGGCGCTCGCGCCGACGCTCAGCATGGAGCTCTTCGGGCCGCGCAGCCTCTCGGCGATCCTCGGCGCGCTGTACACCGCCGCGGGACTCGCCACCTTGATCGGGCCGACTTTCGCCGGCGCGAGCTTCGACGCCACCGGCAGCTACGACGCCTCGATCCTCGGCTGCGCGGCGCTGTCCTTCGCCGGCGCGGCGATCGCCTTCGGCCTGCGCGCGCATTTCCGCCCCGCGGCATGAGCCGCCGGCCGGCGCTCGCGGTGAGCGAGGAGCGCGGCGTGCGCACGCTGCACATCGGCGGCGAGGCGATCCAGAGCTCGATGCGGCTGTCGGACCCCTATGCGCTGGAGCTCGACTACACGCGCTGCATGATGGCCTTCCTGCTGTTCCACCCGCGCCCCGCGCGCGCGCTGAAGATCGGCCTGGGCGGCGGTTCGCTGCCGAAGTACTTCTGGCGGCGCCTGCCCTCGCTGCGCACGCGGGTCGTGGAGCTGGACGAGCGCGTGGTGGCGATGGCGCGCGAGCGCTTCTGCCTGCCGCCCGACGACGCGCGCCTGCGGGTGGACGTCGGCGACGGCGCCGAGGCGCTCGCGCCGGAGTGCTGCGACCTGCTGATCGTGGATGCCTTCGCCGACGAGCACCCGCCGGCGGCGCTGGTGAGCCAGGCGTTCTTCGACGCGGCCTGGCTCGCGCTCGAGTCGCCCGGCGCGCTGGTGCTGAACCTGATGGACGACGACCCGAAGCTCGACGAGCGCCTGCAGCGCGTGGAGCGCGCCTTCGGCGGCGCGGTGCTCGCGTTCCACGCGCTCGTCGACCCGAACGTGATCGTCATCGCGCTCAAGGGCGCGCCGCCGCGCCTCGCCTGGGACCTGCTCAGGCGTCGCGCGCGGGCCCTCGAGCAGCGCTACGGGCTGCCGTTCACGCGCATGCTGGCGCGCTTCCGGCGCATGAACCGCTGCGACGCCGAGGCACTTATAATCGCCGTGCAGGGGGACGCGGCATGAAACTCGAGAGCGACAGCTTCATCGACCAGGGCGCGATTCCGGGGCGCTGCGCCTTCGCGGTGCCCGACGCGGCGGCGCACGTCAGGCTCTCCGACAACCGCAACCCGCACTTGGCCTGGAAGAACCTGCCCGCGGGCACGCTGTCGCTGGCGCTGGTGTGCCACGACCGCGACGTGCCCTCCAGGGGCGACGACGTCAACCAGGAGGGCCGCCAGGTGCCGGCGGACCTGCCGCGCGTGGACTTCTTCCACTGGCTGCTGGTGGACCTCAAGCCCGAGGCCGGGCCGGTGCGCGAGGGCGAGTTCTCCAACGGCGTCACCGCGGGCGGCAAGTCCGGCCCGGCGGGCGCGCGCGGCACGCGCCATGGCGTCAACGACTACACGGCCTGGTTCGCCGGCGACAAGGACATGGCGGGCGACTACTACGGCTACGACGGGCCCTGCCCGCCGTGGAACGACACCATCGTGCACCACTACGTGTTCACGCTGTACGCGCTGGCGGTCGAGTCCTGCCCGGTGGCAGGCGCGTTCCGCGGCCCCGAGCTGCTCAAGGCGATCGAGGCTCACGTGCTGGGCAGCGCGGCGCTCACCGGCCTGTATTCGCTCAACCCGGCGGTGAAGACCTGAGCGAGCTGCTCGGCGGGCAGTGGGAGCTGCTCGCCCTCATCCCGATCGCGTTCGCCGGCGCCCTGGTGTTCGGGCTGACCGGCTTCGGCTCGGCGCTGGTCACCATCCCGCTCGCCACCCACTTCGTGCCGCTGCAGTTCGCGCTCGCCCTGTTCGCGCTCGCCGACCTGGCGAGCGCGCTGCGCGTGGGGCTGGAGAACCCGAGGAGCGCGGTGCGCGCGGAGTGGACACGGCTGGTGCCGATGATCCTGGTGGGCACCGCGCTCGGCGTGACGCTGCTGGTCAACATGCCGCGCGCGGCCGGGATGCTCGCCCTGGGCGCGTTCGTGATCGGCTACGCGCTCTATAGCCTGCTGCGGCGTGAGTCGACAAAGGTGATCGCGACCGGCTGGGCCTGGGCGGCGGGGCTTGCCGGGGGCATCACCAGTACGCTGTTCGGCGCCGGCGGCCCGCCC
>Ga0209382_10008009_pt1 | contig 13364 bp, 13 predicted proteins | sample SoiMetdeltSBSDD5_FD_187599 | JGI IMG/M metagenome (GOLD analysis project Ga0209382, IMG submission 187599) | Bulk soil microbial communities from a Populus tree surrounding site in Tennessee, USA - Soil MetaG P. deltoides SBSDD5 (SPAdes) (version 2) | ecosystem: Environmental > Terrestrial >... | reverse complement strand
CGTGGTCGCCTCGGCGTACGGCGTGCAGTCCGCGCTCCGGCTGCGCTCGGAGGAGACCTCGCAGCGGGCAGAACCGGTGCTCGCCACCGCGGTCAGCCGGCCGTCGTTCGCGATGAGCCACCTGAGCCTGGCGTTCCTCGGCTCCGCGCTGCTGGTGGTCGCGGGCGGGGTCGGCGCCGGGCTCGCGCACGGTGCGCAGACCGGCGATATGGGCCGGGCCTTCAGCCGGGTGGTCGGTGCCTCACTGGTCCAGATCCCAGCGGTCTGGATCCTGGTCGGAATCGTGGCCACGCTGTTCGGGCTGCTGCCGCGCTGGAGCCCGCTGGCCTGGGTGTTCCTGGTCGCCTTCCTGCTGATCGGCGAGTTCGGCTCGCTGTTCGAGCTGCGCCAGGAGGTGATGGACATCTCGCCGTACGCGCACGTGCCGCGGCTTCCGGGCGGTGAGATGACCGCCGCGCCGCTGATCTGGCTGGCGGCCATCGCGGTCGCCCTGACGGTTGCCGGCCTGGCCGGCTTCCGCCGCCGCGACATCGGTTAGTGCGCTTGCGTCCGCAGAGCCGTGCGTCACGGCGCACGGCTCTCCGGTCGTTGCGTCTAGGCTTGCCCGCGTGTCGAGGATCGAGTCCGCCGAGGACCTGACAGCGCGTGGTTCCGGGTTCGCCGACTTCTGGACCGAGCGGCATCTGTGCACTCTGACCACGCTGCGGGCCGACGGCACGCCGCACGTCGTACCCGTAGGCGTGACGCTTGACCTGGCGACAGCGACGGCTCGGGTGATCTGCTCAGGTACGTCGTACAAGGCACGGAACGTTGCTGCCGGCAACGGTGTTGTCGCGGTCTGCCAGGTGGACGGGCGCCGGTGGTCGACGCTGGAGGGACGCGCTGTGGTACGACGCGAGCCGGACGCCGTCGCGGACGCGGAGCGTCGCTACGCGCGGCGGTACCGGGTGCCGCGGGTCAACCCGCAGCGGGTCGTGCTCGAGATCGCGGTCACCAGGGTGCTCGGCAATGTCTGATCGGGTCACCGTGGTCGGGATCGGCGCGGACGGCTGGGACGGGCTGGCACCCGCGGCTCGCCGGACGGTCGAGGACGCGGACGTGCTGATGGGCAGTGCCCGGCAGCTCGACCTCGTGCCGGAGTCCGGGCACCAGCGGGTGACCTGGCCGTCGCCGCTGCTGTCGGCATTGCCGGGACTGCTGGCGGAGTATGCGGACCGCCGGGTGTGCGTGCTGGCCAGTGGCGACCCGACGTACCACGGCATCGGTACGACGCTGGTGCGGCTGCTCGGCCCCGAGGCGGTCCGGGTGATCCCGCATCCGTCGAGTGTGTCGCTGGCCTGCGCGCGGCTCGGCTGGGCGCAGGACCAGGTCGCGGTGGTGAGCCTGGTCGGCCGGCCGCACGAGCTGCTGTACCGCGAGCTGCAGCCCGGGAGGCGGGTGCTGCTGCTCGGCGCGGACTGCGGCTGGGTGGCCGAGGCGCTGACCGAGCGCGGGTACGGCGAGTCGGTGCTGACCGTGCTCGAACGGCTCGGCTCGCCGGAGTCCCAGCTGCGGACCGGCGTCGCCCGGAGCTGGGACGACAACGACGTCGACCCGCTGAACGTGGTCGCGGTCGAGTGCCCGATCGAGCCGGGGGTGACGCTGCTGCCCGTCGTACCGGGGCTGCCGGACGGCGCGTTCGAGCACGACGGCCAGCTGACCAAGCGGGAGGTCCGGGCGGTGGCGCTGTCGCGGCTGGCGCCGGTACCCGGCCAGCTGCTCTGGGACGTCGGCGGCGGCGCCGGCTCGATCGCGATCGAGTGGCTGCGAACGCATCCTTCCTGCCGGGCGATCGTGATCGAGAGCGACACCGAGCGGGCCGCGCGGATCGCGCGGAACGCGGCCGGGCTCGGCGTACCGGAGCTCACCGTGGTGGAGGGCACGGCACCCGTGGCACTGGACGGGCTGGAGCCGCCGGACGCGGTGTTCGTCGGCGGTGGCGGGCGCGTCCCCGGCGTGATCGAGGCGTGCTGGCAGGCGCTGCGGCCGGGCGGGCGGCTGGTGGTGAGCGCGGTGACGATCGAGACCGACGCGGTACTGGCGGACTGGTACGCCCGGCTCGGCGGCGACCTGGTCCGGATCGGTGTGCACCGGGCGACCGCCCTCGGTGGCATGACCGGATGGCGACCGGCGATGCCCGTGACGCTCTGGAGCGTGGTGCGATGACCGTGCACTTCATCGGTGCGGGGCCGGGTGCGGCGGACCTGATCACGGTCCGCGGGCGGGACCTGATCGCGTCCTCACCGGTCTGTCTGTACGCCGGCGCGCTGGTACCGGCCGAGCTGCTCGAGCTGTGCCCGGCCGGGGCTCGGAAGGTCGACTCCTGGCCGCTGACGCTGGACGAGATCGTCGCCGAGCTGGCCGCGGCCCACTCCCAAGGCCACGACGTTGCGAGGCTGCACTCCGGCGATCCGTCGGTGTTCAGCGCGATGGCCGAGCAGATCCGGCGGCTGGACGAGGCCGGGATCTCGTACGACGTGACGCCCGGCGTACCCGCCTTCGCGGCGGCGGCCGCGTCGCTGGGTCGTGAGCTGACCGTGCCGGAGGTGGGCCAGACGGTGGTGCTGACACGGGTCGCGTCCCGGTCGACCGCGATGCCGCCGGGGGAGGACCTGGCCACGCTCGGCGCCAGCCGGGCGACGATCGTGCTGCACCTGGCGGTCGACCAGATCGAGCGGCTGGTGGATGAGCTGACCCCGAGCTATGGCCTGGACTGCCCGGTCGCGGTGGTGGCGTACGCCAGCCGGCCGGACGAGGTGATCCTGCGCGGCACGCTGGCCGACATCGCGGACCAGGTCCGCGCCACAGGCATCCGCCGTACCGCCGTCGTCATCGCCGGAAAGGTGCTCACGGCAACGACCTTCCCGGACAGTCACCTCTACTCCGCCGCCCGATGCCGAACCGAGGGCTAGGCGCGGCCGACGATGGTGCCGGCGCGGTCGATCACGACGACGTCGACCTTGACCGGTGCCGGCCTCAGCACGTCGTACGCCGTGGCGCGAGCGCGGGCCGCGACCAGGTCGCCGAGCGGCAAACCGGCGGCCTGGCAGCGTTGCAATGCGTCCAGCGCGGTGTTGGCGGATCCGACGATGGCAACGAGCTCCTGGTCGCCACCGGACTGCTCGACGAGCCGGGCCAGCAGGGCGAAGTTCACCTGCGAGCGGCCGGAGTGCAGGTCGAGATGGCCGTCGGCCAGCTTCGCGAGCTTGCCGATCCCGCCGGCGATGGTGAGCCGCTCGACCGGGTGCCGCTTGAGGTACTTCAGGACCGCGCCGGCGAAGTCGCCCATGTCGAGCAGGGCGTCGTCCGGAAGGCCGTAGAGCTCCTGCGCCACGCGTTCCGACGTACTGCCGGTGCACCCCGCGACATGCGTGTAGCCGGCCGCGCGGGCGACGTCGATGCCGCGCCGGATGCTGTCGATCCAGGCGGAGCAGGAGTACGGCACGACGATGCCGGTGGTGCCCAGGATGGACAGCCCGCCGAGGATGCCGAGACGCGGGTTCCAGGTGCGCTTCGCGATCTCCTCGCCGTGGTCGACCGAGATCTCGACCGAGACGTCACCGGTGCCGTGGTACGCGGCCGCGACCCGCGCGACGTGATCGCGGATCATCTGCCGCGGTACCGGGTTGATCGCGGGCTCGCCGACCTCGAGCGGCAGGCCGGGCTTGGTGACCGTGCCCACGCCCGGGCCGGCGCGGAACGCGACCCCGGTTCCGGGCTCGCCGTGCCGGACGGTGGCGCGGACCAGGGCGCCGTGCGTGACGTCCGGGTCGTCACCGGCGTCCTTCACCACTCCTGCCTGGGCGTGGTTCTGGTCGAGCTCCTCGACCGCGAGAGCGAAGGTCGGCTGCTGCCCCTTCGGCAGCGTGATCCCGACCGGGTCCGGGAACTCACCGGTGAGCAGTGCGGTGTACGCCGCGGTGGTGGCCGCGGTCGCGCACGCGCCGGTGGTCCAGCCGTACCGCAGTCCACCGGTCATGCGGACAGCATGCCGCCGTGGTGCGGGCGGGTCGCGCACCGGGTGGTGCCATGCGGCTGCTGATCCTCGGCGGGACCGGTGAGGCCCGGGAGCTGGCGGCAGCGCTGTCCGCCGTTCCCGGGCTGTCGGTGGTGTCGTCACTGGCGGGCCGGGTCGGCGACCTGCGGCTGCCGGCCGGCGAACTACGCGTCGGAGGGTTCGGTGGCGCGGCCGGGCTGGCCGCGTGGCTGCGGACAGAGCGTGTCGATGCCGTCATCGACGCGACCCATCCGTTCGCCGCCCGGATGACCGCGTCCGCGATCGAGGCCTCGCGTTCCGCGGGAGTGCCGTTGCTGGTGCTGCGCCGGCCGGGCTGGGAGCCGGTGCCGGGTGACCGGTGGCACTGGGTCGACTCGCTGTCCGAGGCCGCCGCGGCGCTGGATCGCGAGCGGGTGTTCCTCACGATCGGGCGGCAGGGCGTCGCGTCGTTCGCGTCTCGCGACTCGCAGTGGTTCTTGATCCGGTGTGTCGTGCCGCCGGCGCCGCCGCTTCCCGCGCGGCACGAGGTGCTGCTGGACCGCGGACCGTTCACGGTCGATGGTGAGCGCACGCTGCTGCGCCGGCACGAGATCGGGTTGCTCGTGACGAAGGACAGCGGCGGGCCGATGACGGCGGCCAAGCTGACGGCCGCCCGCGAGCTCGGCCTGCCGGTGGTCGTCGTACGCCGTCCGCCGCTGCCTGTCTCGGCAGGCCCGGTGCTGTCGACGGTCGCGGACGCGGTCGCGTGGGTCACTACTTCTCCACAGCGGTAGCCGCTGGCCGCGTTATCCACGGCCGCGTCGCCGGCCGTCGCCGAACGGCCGGATCACGACAACATCCCCTGCGAGGAAAGGGGATCCGATCGATGACCATGCTCTCCGACTGCGAGCCGGCCGACGTCGAGACGTTGCGGCGGTACCTGCGCGACATCGCCCGGCACGACCTGCTCGACACCGACCAGGTCGCCGAGCTGGCGTGGTGGGTCGAGGCCGGTGTGCTCGCCGGCGAGCGGCTCGACCAGGGGGCGCAGGAGCCGGACCTGCGTGCACTGGTCGCGGCCGGGGACCGGGCCCGGCAGCGGCTGATCGAGTGCAACCTGCGGCTGGTGGTGGCGGTCGCGCGCGGGTACGCGGGCAAAGGTGTCTCGCTGCTCGACCTGGTGCAGGACGGCAACATCGGTCTGATCCGCGCGGTCGAGGGGTTCGACCACACCCGTGGCACCCGGTTCTCGACGTACGCGATCTGGTGGATCCGGCAGGCCGTCAGCCGGGCGATCGCCGACAAGGCGCGGCTGATCCGGATGCCCGAGCAGGCGTTCCGCGACGCGACCCTGGTGGCGTCGACGCAGCAAGACCTGGCGCAGCAGCTCGGCCGGCTTCCCTCGCTGGACGAGCTCGGAGCGGCGGCCGCGATGAGCGCGACCCGGGTGCGGCGCGCGCTGGAGTGGCGGAGGGTGCCGGAGTCGCTCGACTTGGCCGGATCGGAGGACGCCGTGGATCCGGAGGCCGGCGAGCTGGTCGTGCTGACCGCCGGGCTGCGCCGCGACCTCGGGCACCAGCTGGCCTTCCTCGACGACCGCGAGCGCGCGGTGCTCGCACTGCGGTTCGGCCTGGCGGGCGGCGGTACCGGCGCGTCGGTCGCCGACGTCGCCGCCGCGCTCGGCCTGGACCCCGCCGCGGTCCGTACCGCCGAGGCCGCCGCGCTGACCTCGTTACGTCGGCGGTGCGCTGTCGACCTGCGGGAGTACGCCGCCTGAGCGGCTGTGATGATGGGGAGGTGCTGAGACTCCGCCGTGCGACCTGGCCCGCCGAGCTGGTCGCCGCGGTGCGTGCCGCCGCCGGCGATCGCGATGATGTGCTGGCCGCGATCCAGACCCGCTCCGGGCCCTGGGCGGCCGGCTCACGCTCGGCCGTCTACCTGCCCGTGGACGGCGCGGTGGCTGGTGCGGGGGTTCGCCGGGTGGCCTGGGAACTGGTGGAGCGGGCGGAGTGGAACTCCGACGAGTCGACGTTCCATCTGTGGGAGACCGCCGAGTTCGGTACGCCGATGCGCCGTACGGATCTGGTGGTCGACGACCCCGGACGGTTCGGCCAGCTGGTCCGCGAGCGGATCAGCGCGAGCGTGCTCCTGCAGCGGCACGTACCGCTGGTGGGCAAGAGAGGGGTGCGCATCGTCGGCCGCCGTAACCCGTCCCGGAGTGACGCGCCGGTGACCTGGAACCTCGTACTCGACAACGGCCTGGACCCGGCGACCCCGGGCCTGCTGGACCGTGCCGAGAACGCCCTGCAACAGGTCCGCGATGAGCTCGACGTCTGACTGTGCAGGCCGGTTAGGAGGAGCGCGAGGAGACTGTTAACCTATTCCGGGCCTCGGGGACCGAGGCCGATCCCGCGTAGCTCAATTGGCAGAGCATCCGACTGTTAATCGGACGGTTACTGGTTCGAGTCCAGTCGCGGGAGCTGCCCACCACCCCCGCTCGGAGATATCCGGGCGGGTTTCTTGCTGTATCGCCCTTCGGGGCGTTCGCTCCGCTCTGCCGCGGCCCTGGTCGTGCGGCGTATGGTCGAGGCGGGAGGGGGCGAGATGGAGACGGTGAAAGTGGCCGCCGTGCAGGCGGCGTACGTGCTGATGGATCGCAAGGCGACGCTCGCCAAGGTCGAGGAGCTGCTGGCCGATCCCGCGGTGCGGGCGGCCGATCTGGTCGTCTTTCCTGAGGCCTTCGTGCCGGGCACGCCGATCTGGATCGACGGGCCGCCGATCTGGGACGGTGACGAGCGGTGGTTCGAGATGCTCGCCGACCAGGCCGTGGTGGTACCGAGCGAGACAACCGACCGGCTCGGGACAGCGGCCCGGGACGCGGGCGTCTACCTGGTGATCGGGGTGGACGAACGGGAACCGAACGGGAGCACCATCTACAACACGCTGCTGTACTTCAACGCGGACGGCGAACTGCTCGGCAAGCACCGCAAGCTGATGCCGACCGGCTCGGAGCGCACCGTGTGGGGGATGGGTGACGGCTCGACACTCGACACCTACCCAACACCGTTCGGGCGGATCGGCGGGCTGATCTGCTGGGAGAACTACATGCCGCTGGCGCGGTTCTACCTGTACTCGCAAGGTATCGACGTATGGGTCGCGCCGACGCTGGCACGAGGCGACGGCTGGATCGCGACCATGCGACACATCGCCCGGGAGGGCCGCTGCTACGTCATCGGCGCGAACCCGTGTGTGCGCGTCGACCAGATCCCTGCGGACTTCCCGGACCGCGAGCGCGTCTGGCGGACGGATGAGGACGACCCCGAGTGGATGGAGCCCGGCAACAGCGTGATCGTCGGCACCAACGGGGAGATCCTTGCCGGGCCAGCCCGACACGCCGAGACCGTCCTGGTCGCGGAGCTGGACCTCAGCAAGATCGCTTCGGCGCGGCGGATGTTCGACCCGGTCGGCCATTACCACCGTCCCGACGTGTTCCGGCTCGCCGTCGACACCGCGCCGCGCCCCGTCGTCACGACCCTGCGCAACGGCTTCGCCGTCGACTGAGCCGGTTCAGCGGCCCTTGCGCTTGTCGATGGCCCGCTGGATCCGCTGCTCGGGCTGTCCCAGCACCTTCGACAGGATCTGCACGCGGAACTTCCAGGCCGCGATCGCGGCCACGACGAGCGCGATGATGATCAAGAGTGTCATGGTGGTCCGGTCTCCTTCTGCTCATTACCATCGTGATCCTCAGGGGCAAGCCTGACTACGCTCAGGGTGATCCCCGAGTAGCATTCCGTGGCTATTCGATCGCGTGGTGCGCTTCGCGGGAACGACCAAGGCGCTGTATGGTCGCGCGCATGCTCACCGACCGTCTACAGGACCAAGGATGATCAAGAAGTTCGCTCGCAAGGTAGTACGGAAGGCACGTGGGCGCAGCGCGGCGGCGAACGCCGCGGCGAGTGCGGCGCCGGTCCCGGTCGCGATCGACCCCCGGGAGCAGCTGCACGAGTTCTGGCGCCAGCCGGAACCTGCGGGCAACAAGCCGGCGTCGTTCATCGAGCACCACGCGCGCAGCCGCGGCCTGATCGCGATGTTCGATCGGGTCGTCCCGAAGGACGCGCGGATCGTCGAGGTCGGCTCCGGTGTCGGCCGCAACCTCGCCGCGCTGCACGACAAGGGCTGGACGAACCTCGAAGGCATCGAGATCAACCCGCACGCGATCGAGCTGCTGCGCAAGACCTACCCGCAGCTGAAGGACACCCCGATCCACGAGGGTGCCGCCGAGGACGTGCTGCCGACGCTCGCTGACGACCAGTACAACGTCGCCTTCACGATGTCGACGCTGCAGCACATCCACCCCGACAGCGTCGAGCTGTTCGACAACCTGGTCCGCGTCGCCGGCCAGATCTTCGTGATCGAGGGTCCGCCGGCCAGCACGCACCGGCAGTACCCGCACGACTACGACGACCTGTTCACCTCCCGCGGCATGACCGCGCTCGAGACGAGGCCGATGTCGGAGATCGCCGGTGTCGGCCCCGCCTTCGGCCAGTACGTCGGCCGCCGGTACCGCAGGATGGACCGGCAGGCGAGTCTGCACGAGTTCTGGCGCCAGCCGGCCCCGCCTGGCAACAACCCGCACGACTACGTCAGGGCGGTGGGTCGCAGCCAGGCGCTGCTCGAGATCATCTCCGACCTGCCGAAGGACGCCCGCATCCTCGAGGTCGGCTGCAACGTGGGCCGCAACATCGCCTACTTGTACGACCACGGCTACATCGGCGTCGAAGGCGTCGAGATCAACCCGCACGCCGTCGAGCTGCTCCGCGAGACCTTCCCGCAGCTCAAGGACAGCGAGGTACACATCGGCGCCGCCGGCGAGACCCTGCCGAAGTTCGCCGACGACGAGTTCGATCTCGTCTTCACGATGGCCGTACTGGAGCACATCCACCCAGACGAGTCCACCGTCTTCGACGACATGGCCCGGATCGGCAAGCACGTCCTCGCGATCGAGCCCGAAGGCCGGCTGTCGCACCGCCAGTTCCCGCACGACGTCCCGAAGGAGTTCGGCGACCGCGGCCTGACCATGGTCTCGAACAAGCCGATGGGCGAGTTCCCCAGCAACGCCGGAGACAAGACCATCTACGCCTTCAACGCATACCGCTTCGAGCGTCCCGACGGCTGGACCCACGACCTGGCCCGCAAGACCCGGGCCTGACCTCTCCTCTCAGCACCCGGGGCAGTAGGCTCGGCAGTCGTCATAGCGAGCCTGCTGCCCTGCCGTCTGTCCAGGTTCGTACGACGCCGGGGCGGTAGCTCAGCCGGTTAGAGCAGGGGACTCATAATCCCTGGGTCGTGGGTTCGAGTCCCACCCGCCCCACCAGGGCCTGACCTGGGAAACACCCCGATGTGGTTCCCCCGCGACGACTCGAAACAGGTCGACTCGAGGCCGTTGGCGTGCAGTTCAATCCAGCCGGATACATGTTCTCGCCGGTCCCGGACGGTGGCCGTCCCATGGACCTCACGACGGTGTCGCGGCGCTATTCGCGGCTCGCGAAGCGCTTGGGGATCGACACCTCCATAAGAACATGCGTCACTACAATGCGACCGAGTTGATCCATGCGGACCACAAGCTGATCACTGTCGCCGCGAGGCTCGGGCACGCCGGCGGAGGGACAACAACACTCCGGTTCTACACAGCCCGACTCTCGGAAGCAGACCAGCGAGCCGCCGGCCCCATCAGCACCCGAATGCCAGCCCGCCCAACAGACGGAGAGGCCGGCGAGCGGCCGCCAACTCCGTCCCTCCCCAGTGCGACAGACGACGCCCTCCAGCCGTATCAGCGAATCGCGGCAGACCTTCGCGGCGCTATCGACAGCGGGATTCTGAGGTCAGGCGAGCTTCTGCCCTCCGAGAAGGAGCTGGCGACGCGATACGGCGTCGCGGCGAGTACGGCACACCGGGCCGTCGCGGTCTTGGTCGCGGCAGGAGTTGTGAAATCATCCCGCGGCGTCCGAGCGACAGTGGCGGGGACGGACCAGCCAGCGCCTGAGGATCAGCGTTGGCGACTGTCACCAAGCTCACGCCTTAGCCGATGCCAGCTTGGCCGGGCGGGTCAAGTCCCCGTCGTCTCGGTTACTGCGGCTTGGCGCTGCAATCGTCGGTCCCCCTTCGTACCGAACTCCGACCAGCGGCATGACCTCTTGACAACAACCCGGTGGAGGCGCACGCTCCTAATCATGTTAGACACTCCTAAGCGCGATAGGGCAGCCGAACGCCGTGAGGCAACTCGCCGGGAGATCCTTGAGGCTGCCTGGTCGCTCGCGCAGGAGCAGGGCCTGGCCGAGTTCGCGTTGCGCGACGTCGCCGAGAGGGTGGGCATGCGAGCGCCGTCGCTCTACACGCACTTCGAGTCCAAGCACGCGATTTACGACGCGATGTTCGGTCAGGCCTGGAGCGACTATGAGCAGGTCGCCCTGGCCGAGCTCGCAGACCTCCCGCCGGCTCCTCGAGCGGCGGTCCGCCGGGCCGCGCGTGTGTTCTTCGACTTCGCGGTCGCCAACCCCGCGCGCTGCCAGCTCATGATCCAGCGCACGATCCCCGGTTTCGTGCCGAGCCCAGAGTCCTACGCGCCGGCGGTCCGGGTGCTGGAGCGGGTACGACAACTCATCCGCGGCATGGGCCTGTCTGACCCGGCTGACTTCGAGATCTGGGTCGCGATGCTCGGCGGCCTGGTCAACCAGCAGTTGGCCAACGACCCCGGTGGCACGCGGTGGTCGGCGCTGCTGGACCGCGCGGTCGACGTCTGGGCCGACGGTGTCGGCCTTCCCGCCGACCTCCCGGCGCAAAGCCTGCAGACTGCCAACTCACCGGGCCCGCGTCGTCGGACCCAGGCCACCAGGAGCACCTCATGAACACCACCACCAGGACCTGGCCAGGCCCCGACGTCGTCCAGCCCGCGATCGAGCGGCCGACCGCGATGTGGCTGGCCGAGTCGGAGTATCAGCGTGTTGCCGACGCCGTCGACGCACTGCGAGCCGAGGACTGGACCCGGCCCACCGACTGCACCGCGTGGGACGTCCGGCAACTGGTCGCACACATCACCGGCATGGCGAGGTTCATCTCGACACCACTAGAGATGGCCCGCCAGATGCGTGCTGCCAAGGCCCGGCAACATGACGGTCAGGCCCTCATCGACGCGCAGACCGCCCTGCAGGTCGAGGAGCGCCAGGACCTCGGGCCCGAGGAGCTGCGCGCCGAGCTGCGTCGCGTCGGCCCGCGCGCGGTGAAGGGTCGCCGCCGCACCCCGGGCTTCGTACGCCGGCGACGCCTGCCGGAGCCGCAGGTGGTCAACGGTGTCCCGGAGACATGGTGCGTCGGCTACCTGACCGACGTGATCCTCACTCGCGACCCGTGGATGCACCGCCTGGACCTCGCCCGGGCGACCGGTCAGGCCCCGGCGCTGACGCCCGACCACGACGGCGTCATCGTCGCCGACGTCGTGGTCGAGTGGGCCCGCCGGCACGGCCGGCCCTACCGGCTGGAGCTCACCGGCCCTGCCGGCGGGAGCTGGAGCTCCGGCCCGGGCGGTGAGGAGAACGTGATGGACGCCGCCGACTTCTGCCGGGTCGTCTCTGGCCGCCCCGGTCCCGACGGTGGCCAGCCCTCGGGGCTGCTCGCCACCCAGGTCCCCTTCTAAGCCGCGGGAGGCAACCATGCACACCCACCGGATCGGCGACGTCACCATCCTCGGCGACTACGCCGAGGTTCCCGGACTCGGGTTCCTACCCGTTAACGCCTTTGTCCTGCATGCCGAGCAGCCCGTGGTCATCGATACCGGCCTCAGTACCACTGACAAGGACTTTGTCTCCGCTCTCGCCGAGGTGCTCGATCCCACCGACGTGCAGTGGCTGTGGATCACCCACCCGGACCGCGACCACACCGGCGGTCTGTGGGCGCTCCTCGATGCCGCGCCGGCAGCCCGGCTGGTGAGCACCTTCATCGGTGTGGGGATCATGTCCTGCGAGTGGGCGGTCCCGCTCGACCGGGTCTTCCTCCTCAACCCGGGCCAGGTCCTCGACGTCGGTGACCGCCGGCTGCACGCCTTCCGCCCACCGCTGTTCGACAACCCCGCGACGACCGGCTTCCTGGACGACCGGTCGGGGGCGCTGTTCAGCTCGGACTGCTTCGGGGCCCCGATGCCGTCGGCAGAGCTGGCCGCATCCGCCGACGTACGCGCGGTTGGCGACGCGATCCGCGACCTTCAGCTCCTGTGGGCGTCGGTCGACAGCCCCTGGGTTCATCAGGTCGACCCGGTGCGGTTCCGCGCCACGGTCGAACCTGTCCGTGCGATGGCAGCCTCCGCCGTCTTCAGCACCCACCTGCCGCCAGCGCCGCAGCCGGACGACCGGCTCTTCGAAACCGTGCTGCTCGCGCCGCAGACACCCGCATTCGTCGGACCCGACCAAGCGGCACTCGACGGCCTGCTCGCCACGTTCGAGCCAGCCTGACTGATGCCGGTGAGCACGCGGCCGAGCCGCTGGCCGTCAGCAACAACGTGTCGACCGCGTCGCGGCGCCGAACACGGCGAACCCGCCAGCACCACAGCAAGGGCAGCGCCGTGGCCGTTGCATACGCCCGCGTCGCGCTGTCGGCGCAGCCCACCCGAAACTCGGCTGCCGCAACAACGCGTCCGCCTCCCAGTGCGCACGCGTAGGTCGTCATCGAGCACTGACCGATACCGCTGCCCAGACCGGACTCGGACAACAAACGCCTGCACTCCCGAGCTCCTCCACGCCAGACCCACGCCCAGCACGCAGGATACGAAGCGCTCAGCCTAGATCCCGCCGGGAGATGCTCGACCGACTCGCCAGCTACTGCCGCTCTCTCAACAAACAGCGAGCGCCCCAACCTGACAGGACACTAGGTGCAACGCGGCTCGCGTAATTCGACTCAAGTGCTGTACGACGACGCGCCAGTCGAACGCCGCGAGTCCGTCCCGGCCGCGCGTGACGATCGAGTCGTGGAGGAACCGCACGCCACCGGCCTCAAGCAGGCGCACGTTGGCCGCATATGCCGGATGGGCCTGTAGGGCTGGTTTGACGCATGGCACGGCGACAATTGTGGGCTCACTGCTCAGCAGCTCGTGCAGCAGCCCCAACGCGACCGTGTCGTTGATGCCGCACGCCCACTTGTTGATCGTGTTGAACGTCAGCGGCGCAGCATGCACTGCATCGGCCGGTGGAAACACTTCACTCTCGCCGGGCTGCCGAGGATGGACTCGGATGAGGTGGCCGGTGGCGGTCTGGAGCTCTGCGAGGTCGACCCACTCGGCTGCGGTCGGAGTGAGTGTGACGTA
>Ga0209382_10008008_pt1 | contig 13364 bp, 11 predicted proteins | sample SoiMetdeltSBSDD5_FD_187599 | JGI IMG/M metagenome (GOLD analysis project Ga0209382, IMG submission 187599) | Bulk soil microbial communities from a Populus tree surrounding site in Tennessee, USA - Soil MetaG P. deltoides SBSDD5 (SPAdes) (version 2) | ecosystem: Environmental > Terrestrial >... | reverse complement strand
CGCCGAGCTCGTTCCGCTCGTGCGCGCCGGCGTTGCATTCGAGGATGGAGTCCAGGTTGAGCCCCAGAAGACGTGCAAAAAGACCGCCGCCTGATCTCACTCAATCCACAACTCTTGACAATAGCTCGAACGGCGACGAGCTGAAGCGCTTTGACAGTCAGCGACGGCCAGGGCCTGGTCCTGCCGCGCGAGGCCGGCGGGCTCACGGCGATCGTGTAACCGCAAGCAGACCACGATCGTCACCCGCCGCGCGCGCGAGCTCGGGGTCGCCGTGGTCCACCAGCACGTGACCGACGAGGCTGCCGCGCTGACCGGCCTGCTCGTGCGCCACGGCCTGCGGCCGACGCCCGCTCGTCGTCGACGACGTCAGCGACCTACCGGCCATGCGCGCCGCCGGCTCGCGGTCGCCGTCGCCGATGCCGTCGCCGAGGTTCGCCGTGCCGCCACTACGTCACCCGCGCCGGCGGCGGCCGTGGCGCCATTCGCGAAGTCTGCGACATCATCCTCACCGCCTTCGGCAGCAAGACGAGGTAGCCCCGCGCTCGGCTTGGCGTCCGCGGGTTCGAGCTCGGCGTCGCCCGGTTCGGCCGATCATCCCGCGAGTCTCCGCCGTCACGCGGCGATGGCGTGAGCCACGGTCCGCTGCACCGCGCGAGCGGTCACCTCCCACGGGAAGCGCTGTACCCGCTCGCGCCCCCGCGCGCTCAGATGCTGGCAGAGCCGGGCGTCGGTCAGCACCTGGCCGAGCGCGGTCGCGATCGATCCGACGTCGCGGGGATCGACGAGCAGCGCGGCATCTCCGACCACCTCCGGGATCGAGGATGCGGCAGCGGCGACCACGGGGGTCCCGCACGCCATCGCTTCCAGCGCGGGCAGCCCGAAACCCTCGTGGAGTGACGGCAGCACGAGCGCGTGAGCGCCCCGGTAGAGCGCGGGGAGCTCCTCGTCGCTGACGTACGGTCGCCAATCGATCCAGTCCTCGAGGCTGAGGGCCGCGATCCGCCTCCGGAGCGCCTCTACGTAGCGGCGTTTTCCCGATCCGCACAGAACGAGGCGGACCGGTATCTGGCTCACGACCTTCGCGAACGCGTCGACGAGGCGGTCAAGGTTCTTGTGGGGCATCACGTTGCCGACGTAGAGCAAGTAGGGCTCGGGGCCGAGGACGGCCTTCCGGCCTTCGGCGGTGAACTGGCTCGGATCGTAACCGAGGAGGACGACGTGCACCTTCTCGGCCGGCACGTTGTAGAAACGTAAGAGGTCGCGCCGGGTGCTCTCAGAGCTCGCGATCACGGCGCGCGAAGCCCGGAGGACGGCCGGCACGTAGTAGCGGAAGTAGTGCCGCTGTCTTGGGTACTCGGCCGGATAGAGTAGTGGCAGGACGTCATGGATCGTCGTCACCTGGGGCAGCGCCGTGCCGAGCAAGCCTTCCGGCGTGACATTCAACATGACGCGCGGGCGCGTTCGCCAAACGCGCGCGCGCAGCCCGGTCTGGGTCCATAGCAGACGCCGAAGGTGACCGGGCGCTCCGCGCTCGGGACCCATCTCCGCCGACACCCGGTGCACCTGGGCGCCGGGCGCCTTGATGAGGTCGGGCCGCGAGGTGTAAACAACGAGGCGCTCGCCGAGCGCGGCGAGTTCCGAGATCAGGTGCAGCGCGTAGAATCCGAGCCCCGTCGGATGCTGCCCGATGATCGCGGCGTTGATGGCGAGGGCGCCGTCGATGGCCATTGGCGGGCATTATAAGATTTGTGCAGGGGCCGGCAAGCCGGCGCACTTCTCGGCCGGGACTCCGGAAAGCGTGCGGCGCACCCAGGGTCGCGTTACGTTATAATCCCTCGGTCCGGCGCCTAGCTCCCCGTCGGACGGGCTTCCGAGCAGAAAGTTCAGGTCCTCGAACAAGAAGTGGCGGTTCTGTAATGAAGCTTCTCGTGACGGGCGGAACCGGCTACGTCGGCTGTGTGCTGGTGTGAGTACATTCGGCACCGATACCCGATAAGAAGGCCTGGTACTTCCGCTGGATGCCGGCTTCGCTCTTTCGCGTTACCGAGCACCTCCAGGATGTCATTGGCTGATCGTGGCACAGCCCTCACTCTCAGTTTCCGCGCTGACGTGACGGAGATCCAGCCGGGCCCGCTCCTTAGTATCGTCGTGGTCGGGCGGAATGACGACTTCGGGGGCGACTTCAACGCTCGCATGATGGCCGCCGCCGAATTCAATCATCAGCAGCTCACGCGTTGTGGGATTCCACACGAACATATCTTCGTCGAGTGGAATCCGATTCCGGGCAAAGCCTACCTTGCTGATCTGCTGATCGAGCGACTTCCCTGGTGGCATCGGCGCCTCGTCGTGGACCCAGCCTGGCATCAGAGGCTCTCGATCAACCCGAAGCTGGTCTTCATGGAGTTCTTAGCGAAGAATGTTGGGATTCGGCGGGCCAGCGGCCGGTTCGTTCTGACCACCAATACGGACATTTGGTTGTCACGTCAGGTGCTCCGTAGCCTGCCACAATTGCGCAGCGGCATCCTGTACCGGGCGGTCCGGATCGATCTGAACCGCGAGATCGGATATGACACGATGACATTTGACGTTCTCGAGGACCCGGAGAGCGCTCTTCGCGTCAACGTCCTCGGCCGTGATTATTTCGCCAACGCGGCGGGTGACTTTCTTCTCCTCGACCGGCAGACTTATGTGGACCTGCGCGGCTTCAACGAGGTATTCCGCGAGTCCAAGATCCACAAGGATGCGAACTTCTGCGTCCACGCGTGCCGCCGGGGGATTCCCGTTGAGGTGCTCGGGACCGTCTATCACATCGATCACGAGTCGTCATGGAACAACGTGAATCATCTATATGGTCCTAGCCACCGAGCGGCGCCCTTCGGCCGCTCTGACTGGAACTGGGAGGCCGACTACGAGAACCCTGCCACCTGGGCGCTTGCCGAGGCCCCGGAAGAAGTCCGCGATTCAGGCCTCGTCTACATTGGGTGCCCCTGACGCGCCGTGAATCCCGAAATCCTCGTCGTCGTCCGAGGAAGTCCCCTCCGACAGCGGACGCAAGCTCTCGTGGAGAGTATTAGGGCCCACCGCGGTCCCTCTACCCGCGTCGTGCTGGTGTCACCCCGGCCCACCGAGCCGATCGATGGCGTGGAGACGCGTGAAACCGATCCCGACTGGCCAGGACAGGTGCGGACCCTGGTCGCCGAATCGCGTTGCCGCTTCGTCGTCACCCCCTCTTCGGTCGATCGCTACCTCCCCGGCGCGTTCGAGGCTGTTCTCCAAACCAAGGCCGGCGATGGACAATCGATCGTGGGCAGGGCCCTCGTCCACATCGGGGACAAGGTTGGCGAGTTGGGGCCTCGCCCTTTTCGCCTCGATTATTTCGCCCTCTTGAGCGGCTTTGACTACATCGCGCCTGGGGCTGCGTTCATCGCCGCGGAACGTTTTCTCACAGAGGGCGGGTTTGATCGACGGTTCCCAAACGCCCCGGTGTACGAATACCTTTTGCGGACGGGTGCGGCGCACGGTGTCGCCGCGTGCGACACGCCTCTGATCATGACCCGTGCCGCTCCCTTCCCCGGTGTGCCGTCCGAAATCAGTATGCTCCATGCGCTAGAGTGTCTCTGGGCGGCGCTCGGGCATCATCGTGCACTCCCTCCACCCGGTGCCACGCTGGGACTGGTGGCCATGCTTGCCGACCAGCTCGCGCCGATGCGCCACCACGGCTATTACGACGAACGGTTGATGCGTGTGCTGGCGAGCGCACTGGACCTCAAACAGCGCTGGCTGGAGTACGCGGGGCTGCGCGCGGTGGAGTCATCGACCGCCGAGGGTGGCCGACACGACTCGAAGTCTCCCGGCCGCCTCGCCTTCGACGGGCCAGCCACGCCGTTCTTCCTGAACCTCCGGGAGCGGCCTGGGTTGAACGCGTTCGGGGAGATGTCTGGATCTCGCCACGCGCAGTCGCCGTTGCCGTTCGCCCGGTTGAAGGTACGCCTGCGCAATGTCATGCCGACCCGCGGCTGGAACGTCCTGCAGCGTAGCAAACGCGCCTGGAGGGCATTTCGGGACCCCCTGACGTGATCACGCGCTTCCCCCTCGTCTCCGTCGTCACGCCGTCGTTGAACCAGGCCGGCTTCATCAGAGCCACCATCGACAGCGTGCTGGCGCAAGACTATCAGCCTATCGAAGTCGTGATCGTGGACGGACAGAGCACCGACGGAACCCTTGCGATCCTCCAAGGATACGGCGATCGAGTGCGCTGGGTCTCGGGGCCGGATGCCGGCCAGACGCCGGCGATCAACAAGGGCTTCCAGATGGCGACCGGCGAAATCATCGGCTGGCTCAACGCCGACGATCTGTACTTGCCGGGAGCGGTGGCTCGGGCGGTCGCCTTTCTGAAGAATCATCCCTCGGTGGACCTCGTGTATGGTGACGCCGATCATATCGACAAGGATGGACGGGTGATCGAGCCCTATCCGACGGAGCCGTTTACGTGGCAGCGCTTGCACGAGACGTGCTTCATCTGTCAACCGGCCGTGTTCTTCCGACGACGAGTGTTTGACGTCGTGGGCTTCCTGGATGAGCGCCTGAATTGCTCGATGGACTATGACTACTGGATCCGAATCGCCCAGCGTGGCGTGGTGGGTTATATTCCGGAGCGTCTCGCCCAATCACGCTTGCACCCGGGGGCCAAGACGCTTCGACTCCGCGTCGAGCATCAGAGAACCTCGATCGAGATCGTGAAGCGGCACTTCGACACGGTACCAGCCTCGTGGCTCTGCGCGTACGCGACGGCTGTCGTGGAGCGCTGGGTGCCACGGCGGACCGTTTGGCAAGAGCGATGTTTTGCCTGGCTAGTCACGGCGGTTTCGACCTGGGAGTCCCTGCGGATCAACCGAGGGTTGCCCAGGGGGGCAGTCAGCGAATGGAGACGCTGGATCAGGAAGGCGAGTGGAGCCGGAAAAAGCCGCTAGCCTTGCGCCGCGGCCCGGAATGCACTCGGCGCAATCGGCACCGCGAGAGTCGCATTAGTACGCGGGGACCGGGTCCGTGGTTGCGCGACCTCGCCGTGCTTCCACACCAAGGCCGCGAAGCCGTTGTCGCGTGGGAGCGCGGGGCCGTAGTGTCCGAAAACTCAGCCCAGCCTCGAGCGAGCACGATAAGATCCGCCGATGACTTCCGATCTCTCGCCATTGTGACTGCTGCTCGTGGCGTGGCTGATGGGTCACCGTTGGCAACAAGAGTGACCCTATCTGGTGGAAGAGAACCGGGTTCTACAGGAGCAGCTGGGTGCCGGCGGGTTCGGCTGACTGACAACCAACGCGCCGCGAGCCGGCGGCGATCTGGGGTGGGGCTTAACCAAACACGGCATTCAAGCCATAGAGGTGCGGCCCGGGACGGTCAGGCGGCCTCGTGGTTTCGACGTCGTCGTGCCCCGGCGACGAGCGTGCCCCGGCTACCTCTCAGTTCGAGTCGACCGCTCCACGAGTCGCGGCAGGAGGTCGCCGATCGGGCCACGTAGCACGACATCGGCGAGGTGGTCCATCTCGGTGGGCTGCGCATTGAGGATCACCACGCGAGCCCCCGCGTCCTTGGCGACGGGGACGATGCCGGCCACCGGCCACACCGAGAGCTTGGTACCGACGGCGAGCATCAGATCACAGCCGCGCGCCGCCCGCTCGGCGCGCCGCAGGTCCTCGGGCACCAGACTCTGGCCGAAGGAGATCGTCGCCGACTTGAGAATGCCGCCGCACGTCCGGCAGGATGGATCGTCTTCGCCGGCCCGTACCCGCGCCAGCGCGCGCTCCATCGGCGCCCGCTCCCCGCACGCCAGGCACACGACCTCCCGCATCGTGCCGTGTACCTCAACGACCCGCGCGGGAGACGAGCCGGCGGCCTGATGGAGGCCGTCGATGTTCTGGGTGATGAGCGTGTCGAGCTTGCCCCGGCGCTCGAGAGTGACCAGTGCGCGGTGCCCGGCGTTCGGCTGCGCGCTCCAGGCCGGCGAGTCGAGCCGGCTGCGCCACGCGCGGCGCCGGACCTCGGGATCGGCCACGTAGTGCTGGATCGTTGACTGCTTCTCGGCCTCGGGGTTGCGCGTCCACACGCCTTGGGGGCCGCGGAAGTCGGGGATGCCGGACTCAGTAGAGACGCCGGCCCCTGTCAGCACCACCAGCCGCTCGGCCGCCTCGATCCAGCCGCGCACCGTTAAGACGGCGCGCTCTAGGTCGTCAGGGCGCACGGTCCGCCGGGTGGGCCGGGCGCGCCATGCCGGCCCTGCACGAGCGCTGCATCCACGCGACCGCGTCGTCGACGGCCGCTTCCAGATCGTCGCAGCGGCGGTGCTCGCGCAGGAACGCGTCGAGGTCGGCTAGGAGGTCGCCGCTGTCGGCCATCGCTGGCGAGTTTACCCCGCGTTCCGACACCACGTGAAGGGGCACGAACGCCGTTCCGCGTGGCAACTTCCCGAGTGCCACAAGTCCCCTAAGGTAGGCTCAAGACACGGACCTGGTGCTAGAGAGCGCGCTCTCTCCCCGTGGAGACAGTTTCCCCGATCCGCGGCCCGGCCGATTTCGGCTAGCCGCGGATCATCGCCGTTACTCCACGACAACCTCGGGACACCTGGCCGACGCCATTCTGCGGGCCTGATCGGCGAGATGCTGCCGGACTGGGCCTGGTCGAGTAGCCTCGACGCGCGAGGCGCCGGCGGGCCGGCCTGATGCCGCCCTCCTCAGCGAGGGGGACCCGTGAGGGGGGTCGCCACCGCGAGCGGCGGTTGGGGCGAGGTCCGGTGCAGGAACCGGCCGAAGCCCGGCTTCTGCTGCAGCCGGCCGTCGTCCAGGAGCGGCTCCCCGCGCAGGAGCGTCATCCAGGGCCGGCCTCGTGTCTGCAGGCCCTCGTACAGCGTCCAGCCGGCCATGCCGCGGTGATCGGCCACGCGGATCGTGCCCTCGGCCGTGGGATCCCAGATCAGCAGATCCGCGTCGGCCCCGGGGCGGATCGCGCCCTTGCGGGGGGCCAGACCGAACATCCGGGCCGGATTCTCCGCCAGGACGCGCGCCATCCATGTCAGCGGCAGGCCGCGCTTGACGACACCCTCGCTGTAGACGAGCGGCACCAGCGTCTCGAGACCGGGGCTGCCGAACGGGATCACGTTGCCGGCATCGTCGTGGAAGATGTTCTTCCAGCCCGGCTCCTTGAGCGCCTTCGCCCGCGGCGAGTGATCGCTGGCCACCGCCGCGATCTGGCCCTGGGCCAGGCCCGTCCACAGCGCCTCCCGGTCCGGACCCGCTGCCGGCCGCAGCGGGGGGCCGATCTTCGCCAGCGGTCCCCACCGCTCCATCTCGTCCTCGCTCAGCAGCAAGTACTGCGGGCAGGTCTCGGTCCACACGCGCTGGCCGGCCGCCTGCGCCTGCTTGATGCGCTCGAGACCCAGGTGGGTCGAGAGGTGGACAACGTACACGGGACAGCCCGTCATGCGACCGATGAGGATGGCGCGGTTGATCGCCTCCTCCTCGGTCCAGTCGGGGCAGGTGGCGGGGAAGTCACGCGGGTGCACGCGGCCGGCGGCGAGCGCGCGATCCTCGAGCCACGCGATGACGTCGCCGTTCTCGCAGTGCAGCTGACAGATGCCGCCGTGGGCGGCGATGCGCTGCATGGCGCCGGCGATCATCTCGTCGGAGCACATGCGGTTCTTGCGCTTCTTGTAGGTCATGAACATCTTGAACGAGGTCACCCCGAGCCCGATCGCCTCCGGGATGCCGTCGAGGATCCACGGCTGGTTGCCGAGGATGAAGTGGAAGCCGAAGTCGAGGACGGACTGCGCGCTGATCTCCTCGCGCAGACGGTGCACGGCCTTGGGCAGCGACTCGTGCGACGCCTCGTCGGCCACCACGAACGACAGCACCGTGCCGAGGCCGGCGTGGGCGGCGGCCAGCGGACCGCCCCGCCAGTCGTCGTACTCGGGTCCGAGGTGCACGTGGCAGTCGATGGCGCCGGGGAACACGATCTTGCCGGTCGCGTCGATGGTGCGGGCGGCCGGCGGCAGCTCCTCGGGCGGGGCGACGCCGACGATGCGGCCGTCACGAACGCCCACGGCGGCGTCGAGGACGTCGGTGGCGGTGACCACGCGGCCGCCGGCGACGAGCGTGTCGAGGGCGCGGGCGCTCATGACCGGGGCCGCACGGGCTCGGTGACGCGCCCGTAGAACTGCGGATGCCGGCGACCGTAGAAGTCCCAGCGGCGGCGGGCCGGGGTCATCCAGTCCAGGTCGATGCGCGCCGCCACCAGCTCGTCGCCGGTGGTGGCGGCCCGGGCCAGAACCTGGCCGAGCGGACCGACGATGCACGAGCCGCCGATCAGCTCCAGGCCGTCCTCGACGCCCGCCTTGGCCACGCCCACCACGAAGAGGTTGTTCTCGTAGGCGCCCGCCCGCAGCACGAGCTCGTTCTGGTCGAGGGCCATCGGCGACAGCGGCGTGTTGTACCCGATCAGGACCACGTCGGCGCCCTGCAGGCCCAGGCAGCGATAGGTCTCGGGGTAACGCCGGTCCTGGCAGATCGCGACGCCGACCTTCGCCTTGCGCGTGTCGAACACGCGGTAGCCGGTGTCGCCCGTCTCGAAGTAGCGCACCTCGTAGACCTGGGCGAAGCCGTCGGGCGAAGGGCGGCCGGGTAGGTGGATCTTGCGATAGGTGCCGGCCAGCGCGCCCGTCTCGTCGGTGAGCAGCGCGGTGTTGAAGTGGTGGGCGCCGGCCTTCTCGCAGAAGCCCACATGCACGGCGACGCCCGCCTCCCCGGCCCGCCGCAGCAGCGGCTCCAGCGCCTTTGGTGGCACCTCGGCCTCGAAGAAGTGCTCGTAGTCGTCCCGGACCCGCTTGGGGAAGTACGGGGTCAGCGCCATCTCGGGATAGGCGATCAGGTCGACGCGCTCGGCGATCGCCTGTTCCAGCAGCGCGAGCATCCGCTCCACGACCTCGTCCCGGCTCGTTCCCTCGTTGATCGGCCCCAGCTGCGCCGCCGCCACCCTGAGCTCTCGCGCCATGGCCCCTCCTCCGAGGCCCGTACGTTACCACCGGAATCGCCCCGGAGTCTCCCGGGCCGGATACGCCGAGGCGCGCTACACTCCGGGCCGGAGCCGCCGGCGGAGCCTACGATGCACAGGCTGATCTTCCTCGAACCCGGGCACTTTCACGCGGCCCTCACGCTGCGCGAGCGTCATCCGCTGGTGAGCGACGAGATCACCGTCTACGTCACCGCCGGCCCCGCCGACGGCGGCCACGAGGGGCGGGACGCGGGGGAGTTCCTGGGGCTCGTGGAGGCGTTCAACCGCCGGGCACGACAGCCCACCGCGTGGCGGCCCGTCCTTCGAGCCGGCAAGGAGCCGCTGGCGCGGCTGCTGGCTGAGCGTCCCGGGGACGTCGTGATCCTCGCCGGAAAGAACGACCGCAAGCTGCAGCAGGTGCGCGTCCTCCACGACGGTGGGCTGCACGTGCTGGCCGACAAGCCGTGGATCACGCGCGCCTCGGCCGTGGCCGACGTGCGCCACGTTCTCGGCGGTGGGGCCCGAGTCATGGAGATCATGACGGGACGCCACGCGCCCGCGTCGCGCGTGGCCGAGCGCCTGGTGGGCGAGCCGGAGATCTTCGGCGGGTTCGACGCGAGCGCGGGCCCCGCCATCCGGCTGGTCAGCGTGCACCATCTGGAGAAGACGGTGAACGGCGCGCCGCTGCGCCGCCCGCCGTGGTTCTTCGACGTCCGCGTTCAGGGCGACGGCCTTGCGGACATTCCCACCCACCTCGTCGACCAGGTCCAGCGTTTCCTGGCCGCGTCCGGGCGCGAGGCCGACCCGATCGAGCTGCTGTCGGCGCGTCGGTGGTCCACCCCGGTGCCGCTGGCGGTCTTCGGGCGCGTCACGGGCCTGTCCGACTTTCCGCCGGATCTTCGTCGGGACACGCGCGGCGACGCGCTCCTGTACGCCGGCAACGCCGAGCTGTCGGTCCGGGTCGGCGGTGTCGAGGCGCATCTCGCCACGCGCTGGGATCTCACCGAGCCGGCCGGCGGCGGCGACGTCCACTATACGATGGTCAGCGGCACCGGAGCGCGCGTGCGGCTGGAGCAGGGCCCGGACACGGCCTTCCGCCGGCGGTTGCTCGTCGAGCCGCGCGCGGACCGGTCGCGGGTCGACGCGGCGCTGACGAGGGCCGTGGCGGCCTGGCAGTCCGAGTACCCGGGGATCGCGGCCGTTCCCGCCGCCGACGGCTACGATATCCGGGTTCCGCCGGGCCCGGGCAGCGAGCACGAGAGCCAGTTCCCGCTCGTGCTCGACGAGTTCCTCCGCTCCCTCGACGAGCGGGCGTGGCCGGATCGGCGCGCCGCCCACACGCTGGCCAAGTACGAGCTGATCGCCCGCGCGCTGGCCTCGGCGGACATCCCGCCGCGCGCGTAGCGCCCGTCCGCCGCCGCAATCCTCGGGCACCGGTCGCGGCCTCGCCGGCAATGCCGTCTGCTCGCTGAACGGGCAGCGAGCCGCATGGTGCCCGGAAGACGAGCAGCGCGTCGTCGGCGCCCGAACCCCAAATCCGCGCCGAGATTGTGTGGTGCAAGGGTGGGAACTCGCGGCACGACGCTTGCTGCCCAGCGGCCGCGACAGCGGGGTCGCGACTCCACGATCGACCGTGATCGGCGGTGCTCAGCGACGGATCACGGCGCCATCACCACCGAGCTTGCTCGCGTCGGCAGTGCCCTCGAGACGGCGGACCGATGTGTGGACGTGAGGAGGAGAGAGACCCGATGGCATCCTGGCTGAGATGGGTGGCGGTGGCGGCCGCACTGAGCTGGACGGCGTCGGCGGATGCGCAGTGGCTGGCGCAGGCGCCGGTCACGGCTCCGGCGGAGAAAGCCGCCGACAAGCCCGAGGACAAGCCCAAGACGCTGTGGGAGGAGATCGCGCTGTTCGCGTACATCGAGAACAGCTACGTGTGGAACCTCGGCCACACCGGCCGCGGCGACGTCAACGAGCTGCGCCTGTACGACTTCGACGCCGGCTACTCCTTCAACATGGCCGAGTTCAGCATCAAGAAGGACCCCACCGAGCGGCGGCCGTGGGGGTTCGGCGTCGTCGTGACCGGAGGTCTCGACGCCCAGAAGAACCACGCCATCGGCATCTTCCGCGACGACGACGATGCGTTCCCGTTCCGCAACACCTTCAAGGCCGACCTGCAGGAGGCGTACGGGTCCTACAAGTTCGACGTGGGCAGCGGCCTGACGCTCAAGGCCGGGAAGTTCGTGACGCTGCTGGGCTACGAGGTCATCGAATCGCCGAACAACCTCAACTTCTCCCGCTCGTTCCTCTTCAGCTTCGCCATCCCGCTCACCCACGTGGGGGCGCTGCTCAGCTACGCGCCGTTCGAATGGCTCTCCATCACGGCGGGACCGGTGGTGGGGTGGGACGTCGCCGACGATAACAACGACACGCTGTCGGCGATGGGCCAGATCGCGTTCACGGGGGTGAAGGACCTCACGACCGCCCTCAACTTCATCACCGGACCCGAGCAGTTCGACAAGAAGGGCAACCCCCGCACGGTCATCGACCTGACCGCGAACTACACCGGCATCAAGAACCTCACCCTCGGCGCCAACTTCGACTACGGCTGGGAGGTGGACGAGCCGTCGCTGGTCAGCACCCGCAGCAGCTCGACGACCGCGGTGTGGCATGGCTTCGCCGGCTACGTCGCCTACGACTGGACCGAGCGCCTGCGGACCGCGTTCCGCGGCGAGTACTTCCGCGACTCCGACGGGGCCCGGACCCTGGCCCGGGGCGCCGGCACCCCCGTGTCGCTGTGGGAGGTCACTGCCACCGTGCAGTACAAGATCTGGAAGGGGCTCGTGGGCCGCGTCGAGTTCCGCCACGATCAGGCCGACGAGAAGGTGTTCAAGGTCCGGGCGCCGGGCCTGGTGCCCACCAGCAAGAGCCAGGACACGGTGACGCTGGCGCTCCACTACCTGTTCTTCTAACGTCGTGGTGGCCGTCAACGGCGCGGACGAGGGCACGGCGCGAGGTCAGCTCGCGCCGCTGGCGCGCGTCGTCGCCGGCGCCGTGCCGATGATGGTCGCCCAGCTGGCGAGCGCGCACCCGCGACGGGTGTACCGGGAGGCGATGGCCATCATGGAGCGTCCGCTGCTGCTGCACGCCCTGAGCCTCACCGGGGGCAACCAGCTCCGCGCCGCCCGCCTGCTCGGCGTCAACCGCAACACGCTCCGCAAGCGCTGCCGCGATCTCGGCCTGGACATCGCCCGCCGTCCGGCGAGCCTACGGTCCTAGCGGGGACTATTCATGAACTCGCGCGGCCGGCCCAACGGGACAGGGCGGCCGGCGGGCGGATGGGGTCCGGGCGACCCGTTCCCTACACGTACGAGGACGCCGCCGCCCGACAGGCTGGGAACTCCTCCGACGTTCGTCCGGAGCCGAGCGGAGCGTGGTCGGAGGATCCCATCCACCCGCCGGCCGCCCTGTCCCGTTGGGCCGGCCGCGCGAGTTCATGAATAGTCCCCGCTAGCGGGCTTCACGGCCCTCGCGGGCGCCGGGCGACTCCGGCGGCTTCAGGTCCTTGAAGGCCTTCCAGAGCAGGATGTCGTAGACGATCTTCAGCCCCCCGCCCAGCACGAAGGGCGAGGACAGGGCCAGCGACTGCATGATCCAGCCGGTGGCCAGGGGCGTGATGGCCTGGGCCGAAGTGCGCCACAGCGTGGTCGTCGTCGCGGCGGACTCGCGCTCGTGGTCGCGGACGATCGTCATGACCCAGGCCTGCCGGGTCGGGACGTCGATCTGCGACAGGAGCTGCCGCGCGAAGAGCAGGACGACCGCGATCGTCGCGGACGGCGCGGCCGCGATGCCGATGAGGAACACGTTCGACACCAGGTGCGTCACGACCATGGTGGGCAGCAGCCCGAACGCGCGTGCCAGCCTCGGGGCCAGCAGCAGCGAGCCGGCGGTGAGCAGCTGGGCCACCAGGAACACACGTCCGAGCGCCTCGAGGCCGAGGTCGAAGCGGGCGTGCAGGAAGTACGCGACCAGTGACTGCAGCACGAACCCCCCGGCGAATGAGTCCAGCGCGAAGAGGGCGGCGATCCGCCGGATGACGGGCGTCGCCACCGCGGCACCGGCGGCGCGAGGCGCCAGCACCAGGCGACCAAGCCCGGCGTACGCGACCGCCTGGATCACGCCGGCGGCCAGGAAGCCCGCGAAGAGCGTGCGCGGCCCACCCGCGGCCACGGCCCCCGCCCCGACCGCAGCCGCTCCGTACCCGAGCAGGTTGTAGAGGCTCAGCATGCTCGTACGCTGCTCGGGCGCGACGGCGCGCGCGACGA
>Ga0209382_10008007_pt1 | contig 13364 bp, 5 predicted proteins | sample SoiMetdeltSBSDD5_FD_187599 | JGI IMG/M metagenome (GOLD analysis project Ga0209382, IMG submission 187599) | Bulk soil microbial communities from a Populus tree surrounding site in Tennessee, USA - Soil MetaG P. deltoides SBSDD5 (SPAdes) (version 2) | ecosystem: Environmental > Terrestrial >... | reverse complement strand
GGGCAATCCCGTCGCGCCGTTCGCGGGGAACAAGGCGGTCACGGTGAGCGCGGGATCAACCACAGTGAGCGTTGCGGCGGGACTGGTCACGGAGCCGGCCGCATTGCTCACGACTACCGTGTAAGCTGCGGCGTCCGAGGCCTGGACGTTGTTGAGCGTGAACGTGTCCGTGGTTGCGGATGTAATATCCGCGCCGTTCTTGCGCCATTGATAGCTCAACGGCGCCGTGCCGCTCGCGACCACGGAGAATGTTGCGGTCGCGCCGGCGTTCACAGTTTGTGAGGCCGGCGGCGTGACGATTGACGGTGGAGTGATCACCGTGAGCGTGGCCGGATCGCTCATGACGCTGCCCGCGACGTTCGTGACGGTAACGGTATAGCTTCCGGCGTCATCGGCGGTCGCGTTGGCGATTGTATATGTGTCGCCGGTAGCGCCCGGAATCGCCACGCCATCTTTTCGCCACTGATAACCAAGCGGGGAACTGCCGGAGGCGGTCACTGTGAATTGGGCCTGCGCGCCCGCGACCACTGTTATGGACGTCGGCTGTGTGATGATGCTGGGAGGCACGGGCGTGGCGCTGACTACAAGCGTCGCCGGCGCGCTCACCACGGAGCCTGCGCCGTTGCTTACGACCACCGTGTATACGCCCGCGTCGCCGAATTGGAGGTTCGCGATGCTGAACAATGGCGCGGTCGCGCCCGCGATGTTGGCGCCGTTCTTTCTCCACTGGTACGTGAGCGGCGCGCTTCCCGTAGCCGCGACAGTGAAGGTCACAGGCTCTCCGACCAGGATAGTCTGCGACCGGGGCTGCATTGTGATGACCGGCGGTGCGAGATTGACCACGACCGTGGCCACGTCGCTCGCGACAACGCCTGCTGGGTTTGTCGCCGTGAAGACGTAGGCGCCGGAGTCGGCTACCCGAACATTGTTGAGTGTGAGGGTCGGGCCTGTAGCGCCCGCTATCGGAACCCCGTTCTTGCTCCATTGGAAACTCAACGGGGCGCTACCCGAAGCCGCCGCCGTCAAGACGATGTTGTCGCCCTCAATTGTTGTCTTGCCGACTGGTTGCGTGGTGATCGTAGGCGGCGTCAATCCTAGAGTCACGGACAGGTTCTTGAACGTAATTGAAGCGGCGAAGTTGGAGCTTTGGACGCGCCAACCGAAGTAGTCGAAGGTCGACTCCGGCGTCGCGCTGGTCTCGGTTGTCGAGAAGTTATACGTGTTAGGCAGTGTCCCACCAGTGATTGAAGTCGCGAGGCGCGTCTGCGTGGCGGAGAGGCGGGTGATGGAATAGCTCAGCGTGTAATCGGTATCGTTTGCAAACGACAGAGCCGTGCCGCCTCCGGCTCCGATCGTCGTGAAATCAGCCCCCGTGTTAAAGATGTTATTGGAAGAGGTTGTCGTGCGCCGGTTAAGAGTGAATGCAGTACCGGATCCGGCGGTCGAGATTGACGTGAACAGGCCATAACCGGTGTCGCCGATGTAGACGGCGTTAGAGGTCCCACCGTTATCCGCCGGCCGCGTGCCTTTTGAGTCGAGGATTCCGAATCTGAGTCCGGGCGACGGAGCGGCTATCGCATCCGGGTTGAGTCCCGTGAATGAGAATGTGACGCTAAGGTTCAGCGTATCACCCACGCCCAGCGTGACGGGCGACCCGGCGCTCGTGAAATAGCCGGAGATCATGTCGGCGCTCGTGGTGTTCCAGGTGAAGCGGGCTGAGCCTGGCGCCACCGTCGTGGCCGTACTGCTCTGAGCCTTGAGCCACGTGGCGGAGGCGGGCGGAGCGAGAGTGAGACGCTCACCGTCCGCGAAACTGTCATTCATGATTGTCTGTCCCGCCGCTGAGGTTACGCTGAGCGTCGCTGGCGCGCTATCGACGCTCCCGCCTGCGTTGCTCACGGTAACGGCATAAATTCCGGCGTCGGACAATTGGACGTTCATGAGCGCGAGCGCGTCCGTTGTCGCCCCCGCGATTTCGAGGCCGTTCTTCTTCCATTGATATGTCAGCGGAGGCTCGCCGTTGGCCGCTACGGTGAAAGTCACGTTCGACCCGTTCGTAACCGATCGCGAGACCGGTTGAGTGGTGATGCTGGGCGGGAGCGGCGTGAAATTGGCGGTGATGGATTTCTCCCTGTCCATCGTAATTGTTGCTGGATTTTCCGTCCCCGTGAGATCGCCGCTCCAACCTTCAAACCGCCAGCCCGGAGCGGGCGTGGCGGTGAGCGTCACTCTAGTACCGGCGGGAAACTTATCGCCGGCAGGGTCGCTTTGAATTGTCCCCGATCCGGTAGTTGATAAAGTAAGCCTGAATTCAGGCCTCGCCGCGAACGCCACAGCCGATGTGACAAGGCGGCTCAGACCATTGTTCCACACGAGCGTCGTGGGACCGGGCATCGTTGCGGCTTGAGCCGAGCCGGCGATGCCAAACAGGTTTCGCGCGGCGCTGAATCGTTTGATCTGGCCCGGACCGGGCGTAGGGCTGGCATTGATTTCAGACGCCACAATGTCAACGACCCAGGAATCCGCCGGCGCATTTATAGTCGTCCTGATCGCCCCCAGGCTGATGGGTTTAACGTTAGTGGCCGCCACCACCGGCGCGCCGGGCTGGACGCCAAACAAAGATACCGCGCCTCCAGCCGCCACGTCGACCTTCCTCGTAAAACTGACCGAGACATCATAAGAACCTGCCAGGGGAAGCTCGTCGCCGGTCAGATAGAAAATCTGTGTCTCCAGAATTCGCAACCCCGGCGACATGGCATGGGAATTCGGCGCCGCATGCATCAAGACGTTATTGAACTTCACCGTCGCGACGTCGCCGTTGAAGATGATGAAGTCGTCTATCGCCACCGCCACGACCAGGGCGCGATCCGGGCCGCTGCCGATAGTATGTCTCCAGGTGATAGAGCGGGCGCCTACCGCAACCGCCGAGGAACTGGAACTGTCGAACGTAATCGCCGCCGACACAGGAGACGCGGCGCAGAACAGCAGGAGAAGGAGGAAAAATACAGTCGCGAGCAGGTTTAATGGTTTTACCAGGGGAATACTCCTGTTAGGGGTGCTTGTCTTCATGATGGACTCTTTCTTTTTGACGAGGAACCAGGAACTGTTTTCTGCAAGCGGAAAGTTTCGAAATAACGAGGCAGCGAAGAGCGCAGATTGTAGCGCCGATCAGCGCCATACCCAAGAGAAAGCGCGTCGGAAATCAGTTATGTTACAAAGTCGGCGTCCTTCGCCAATAAACTAATACCTGCGACCGACTACCTGCAGCGCATTACTCTTGGGGAGGCAGTTTTTATGAAATGGCGGCAGCCTTTGGGGCGCCGGCGCTCGGGACCGCTTTGGTAGTCCACTTCGATATTGTGGCAACGATGGAAAGGAAGCCCGCTCGGGTCTCTTGTCCCGGAAGTCTGTAGAACCGGAGATGACTACTAAAGCGGTCCCGAGCGCCGGCGCTCCAAAGGCTCCGCCGATCTGATTTATGCACATGCTTCTAAATGTAACGACTTAGGAACAGGTATTTATATTACTGCCTACGGCGGCAGGGCATTTCGGTGTCCAAAATATCAAGGCCGCTTGCGCTACGACTAAACCTCATTTATCTTCCTCTTGGCCTTGTCGAGAGGCCGACGGTCCGCGTGAAGGGCTTAGCCCGCTCGCATCAAGAACTGAATATCACCTGACTTCCAGCCCGTTACGCGGACATCGGGCGCCAAAGGAAGGAAGGTCTATGAGCAAGAAAACTCCCGCCAATCCTGATCCTGCGCGTCCACTTCCGGAACGCGCCAACCTTGAACACTTAAAAAAAGAAGCGAAGCAACGGCTTAAAGCCATGCGTCTCGATAATCCCGGTGTGACATTATCCGCCGTCCAACTGACCGTTGCGCGAGAATACGGGTTTTCCAGTTGGCGAAGTCTGATCGCTTACGTCAAATCACAATCCGATAAAAAACCTCAACTAATTGACCGGCTGCGGGCCATAAGCGCAAGAACGCCTCTACACCAAGCCGTCTTGGACGGAGCCATTGGCGGATTGGAAGCGATAGGAAAAGGGGACTATCAAACTGCCGTGGCGCATTTCCGCCAGGTTGAGATCGCATATCCCGCTGCAACAATATCTACTTTCCAGCGCATTGTGACAGAAGAATTCGGGGAGAGGGTTTGGCGCCGTCTAATTGCTTACATCAAATCATTACCCGATGAAGCTCAACTACAGCCGGCGGACTCAGATGTGTCGCAAGCTTACAATGACGGATTGGAAGCGGCAGGAAAAGGGGACTATCAAACCGCCGTGGCGCATTTCCGCCGGGCTCTCAGAGAACGTCCCCTGAGGATACGGGCGCATTACCATTTGGGGAGAGCGCTTATACGCCTACGGCTTTATCGCGAAGCCTTCACTGCTTTCGAGGAACTGCTCAAATTCGATCCTGAGAATCTGCCTGCGCATTACGAAATCGGCAAACTGTACCTCACCGCCAGCAACTACCCTCGTAAGTTACTGAGCAAATTCGATCCAGAGAATCTACTCGCCGATTACGAGATCGGCGCCCGATACCTATCCCCTCAAGACTATGCCGATGCAATAGCGGAATACCGATGGCTGAGATCACAAAGCGAAAGCTCAATAGGCGATTCATATGATTCAAATTATGAATTATTGTCCGACGAGCCGCGAGGCGGAAACCTCGCGCGAAATCCTTTTCACCGAGCATATGCCGCCGAACTGGCTTTTTACCTGCTCGATTTGATTCCCCCTCAGATTGCCGAGCAATACGGGCTCCCCAGCTCACAGATCATCTTCGATGTTCCCAGTAAGACGCCCAAGGACCCTGATCGGAAGAGGCAGGATACCTTGATCGACGATCAGCCCGAAGGGTTAAAACCGATGACAATACTGTACAAAGAGATGGTTGAATATACGGAAATCGCACGTATCAATCGGATCAAGGGATCGATCGTTCTCAGCGCCTTTTTCAGCGCCAATGGCTGGCTTTCGGGTATCAAAGTCGTCAGAGGACTGCCAGACGGTTTGACACGGCGCGCAATAAACGTAATGAAGCGGGTCCGTTTTACCCCTGCTTCTCTTAACGGCGACCCCGTTAGCGTGCGAGGAAATATCGAATTCGATTTTATGGCCTGAGATAGATGAGATCGCGCAGGAAAGGCGACCCGATTCGCGCATCCGCCACCGGACAGAAAAATGTGAGACAGAAAAATGACAATTCTTATTTTTCTGTCTCACATTTTTCTGTCCGGTCGGTCTGGAGTGGCCGAAACGATGATCACAGCCGCCGCCTTGTCATTAACTTGCCGATTCGCTTTTGGGAAAAGGCGATCCCAAAAGCGGACAGATCGCCGGACACCTTGATTGTCAGCCTCAACTCAAATCACGTCATTCCAGAACTTACGCCCCCGGCTGAGAGTGGCACGCCACTTGGTTATTTAAAAGGGATGACCACATAGAATCGCCACAACTGGTCAGTAGCGGCAATGACGGCAAAGCTTGTCTGGCGTTCCCGGTATTTGCCTGAAATACGAAGGGGGAAGACTTATGACCACTCTTTGGCAAGACCTGCGCTATGGCGCGCGGATGCTCATCAAACACAGAGGCCTCACGGTCATCGCTATATTGTCATTGGCGCTCGGGATCGGCGCCAACACGGCGATCTTCAGTCTGGTGGACGCAGTGTTGTTGAAAAGCCTGCCGGTCAAAGAGCCGGAACAGTTGGCGCAATTCAAATGGTTGGCCGGGAGCAGCATCAGGACTTTCAGGTACGAAGGCTCCGCGCGGACGGACGAAGCGACTGGCTTGCGCATCAATACGTCGTTTCTGCAGCAGAACTTCGAGCAATTTCGTCAACAACAGAGCGCGCTCGGCGAACTATTCGCCTTTGCCGAGTTGGAGCAGGTGAACGCCAATGTGGACGGGCAGGCGGAGGTGGCCAGCGGGCTGGTCGTTTCCGGGGGGTATTTCACTGGGCTTGGTGTGCAACCGGTGTTGGGCCGCGCGATCACGGCGGAAGATGACAAGCCGAATGCGCCCGCCGTCGCCGTCATCAGCCATCGTTATTGGGAGCGCAGATTCAGCGCGGACCCGGCGGTCATCGGCAAACAGATCAATCTGAATAATGCGGCCTTCACTATCATCGGAGTCACGCCGCAGGAATTCGCCGGCGTGATGGGGCGTGGGAACGCGCCTGATCTGACCATCCCGTTGATGGCGGAGCCGCTGGTCAGAGGGAACAACACGAACTTAAATCAGCAGGGGCTCTGGTGGCTGCTGCTGATGGGGCGATTGAAGCCGGGCGCGACTCTGGAACAGGCGCGCGCAGAGCTCGAACCCGTCTTTCAACGCACAGCCTTCGAAAATCTGCGCCGCCCTGCAAATCAAGCTCAAGCCACTTCGATAGCTCCGCAGGATTACCCGCGACTGGCTGTCGAGCCGGGCCGGCGCGGCGACACGCACTGGGGCTGGTACCAGCGGCAATCGCTTTATCTGTTGATGGCAGTGGTCGGGCTGGTCTTGTTGATCGCGTGCGTCAATTTAGCCAACCTGCTGCTGGCGCGCGCGGCGGAGCGACAGAAAGAAATCGCCGTGCGTCTGGCGTTGGGGGCGAGACGTTTCCGACTTATGCGACAACTGCTCACCGAAAGCGTGCTGCTGGCGGTGGCGGGCGGAGCGCTGGGTTTGCTCTTCGCGCTCTGGGGTAGAGATCTGTTGCTGAAGCTGCGTTTTTCGGGGCAGGAGATGTCGTCTTTGCAGACCGGATTGAATGGGCGCGTGCTCGCGTTTACTTTCGCAGTTTCTGTGTTGACCGGCTTGTTGTTCGGGCTGGCTCCGGCATGGCGCGCGACGCGCGTTGATCTGACGCCCGCGCTCAAAGACGCCGGCAGGAGTTCCGCCGGCCATTCGCGTTCGTGGCTGAGCAAATCATTGGTCGTGGCGCAGGTGGCGCTCTCGTTGTTGCTATTAATCGGCGCGGGACTATTCCTGCGAACGCTGAACAACCTGCAACACGTCGCGCCCGGCTTCAACACGCAAAACCTGTTGCTCTTCCGCGTAGACCCGCGCCTGAGCGGTTATCAGGGCGAACGATTGGCGCAGCTCTATCAACGGATGTTCGATCGGATTGAAGCCACGCCCGGCGTGCGTTCGGTCACATTCTCGCGCCACCCATTGCTCGCCGGCAGCAGTGGGAGGCGAGGGTTTTATCCGGCGTGGCAGAACGCTGATAGGAATGATCCGCGCCCGGCTAATATCCACATTGTCCGCGCTAATTTTTTCGAGACGATGGAAATTCCAGTCCAGCTTGGTCGTAGTTTGAGCCCGCGGGACGACGCCAGCGCGCCCAGTGTCGTCGTCATCAACCAAACCCTGGCGCGCCGTTTCTTCCCCGACGAAAACCCCGTCGGCAAACGCATCCGCTTCAATCCCGACCGACCTGACGAGGTTGAGATTATCGGCGTGGCGCAGGACGCGAAGTACACCAGCTTGCGCGATGAGATTCCGCCCACGATCTACGTGCCCTGGTTGCAGATCCTCCCGGGCCTCGGCCAGATGAATTTTGAAGTGCGCACGGCGGGCGACCCGACTAACTTCCTTGCCGCCATCCGCCAGGCCGTGCGCGAAGTGGACGGCAACCTGCCGCTCTTCGACGTCAAGACACAGGTCGAACAGGCCTCACAATCGCTCGCCCAGGAGCGCCTCTTCGCAGCGCTCTTGAGCTTTTTCGGCGCGTTGGCGCTGGCGCTCGCGGCGCTTGGACTGTACGGCGTGCTGGCTTACTCCGTCGCGCAGCGCACGAAGGAGATCGGCGTTCGGATGGCGCTCGGCGCCGAGGCGCGCCACGTGCTGCGACTGGTCATCGGGCAGGGAATGCTGCTGGTTTGCGTGGGCGTTGCGGCGGGTTTGATCCTGGCGTTCTGGCTGACGAAATGGCTGTCAGCATGGCTTTACGGCGTGGACGCTACCGATACGTTGACTTATGTCGCGTTCGCTTTGTTGCTGACCGTCGTGGCGCTGCTGGCCTGCTGGATGCCGGCGAGACGGGCGACGAAGGTCGATCCGATGATCGCGCTCAGATGCGAATAGGTTTCAGGTTTCAGGTTTCAGGTTTCAGGCCTCAGGAAAAAAATGACACCGCAGATTCCAACCTGAAACCTGAAACCTGAAACCTGAAACCTTGGGGGAAATTATGCGGACACTGTGGCAAGACTTGCGTTATGGCGCGCGAACGTTATTGAAGAAACCGGGCTTCACGTTGATTGCCGTGTTGACCCTGGCGCTCGGCATCGGCGTCAACACGGCGCTGTTCACGGTCTTCGACGCGTTTGTGTTGAAGCCGCTGCCGCTCAAAGACCCGGACAGCATCGTCAAAATTTCAGGGCGCAGGGCCGATGGGGGCAGTACCAGGCTCTTTTCTTATTTGGACTACCTCGACTATCGCGACCGCAACCATGGTTTTGAAGGACTGGTCGCGTTTAACCAAGTGGAGGGCGCGTTCGGCGAAAAACCGGCCGGTCCGATCGATGACTCCTTTATCGCCGGCAGCCACGAATACATCTTCGGCCAGATTGTTTCGGGCAACTACTTTTCAGTGTTGGGCGCGGAGATGGCCTTGGGACGAGCGTTCTCGCCGGAAGAAGATCGCGGGCCGGGAGCGCATCCGGTGATGGTGTTGAGTTATGGTTTCTGGCAGAGGCGCTTCAACGCCGATCCAAGCATCATCGGCAAAACGCTCAAGCTCACCGGACAACCGTATACGGTCATCGGCGTGGCCGCGCGCGAATTCATCGGCACGGAACCGAATGCGCCGCAGTTCTGGGTTCCGTTGATGATGCGCGATCAAATCCTTCAAGCGGGCGCTTGGAATCACAAACGCTGGTTGACGGAGCGTAATGCCGATTCATTCTCATTGACCGGCAGATTGAAACCCGGCGCTTCGCGCCAGCAGGCGCAGGCCGAAATGAACGTCATCGCTGAACAACTCGCCAGAAGCTACCCGGAACGCAACCGCAAAATAGGCGTCAGCCTTTCAGGCGGAGCGACCTTTGTTGAGCTCAATGAGGTTACCCCGGGCGTTCCGCTGTTGGTGGCAGTCGGGCTGATCTTGCTGATGGCCTGCGCCAACGTCGCCAATCTGTTGCTTGCGCGCGCGGCGACCCGCGGCTCGGAGATCGCCGTGCGGTTGGCGCTGGGCGCAAGCCGCTGGCGCGTGATCCGGCAGTTGCTGACCGAGAGCGTGTTGCTTTCGGCGCTCGGCGGCGCGGCCGGACTGCTGCTGACTATCTGGACGCTCGCCGCGCTCTACCCGTTGGTCATGTCACGCCTGCCGATTCCACGTGAGCTGATCGAATCGTTCGCGCTCAACCTCGACCCGGACTATCGCATCTTCGGGTTCGCGGTACTGGCGTCGCTGATCGCCGGCGTCGCGGCGGGACTTGCCCCGGCGTTGCAGGCGTCGAGGCCCAATCTGACTTCGGCGTTGAAGGACGAAGGCTCGACATTTGGTCAGCATTTGAGCCAGTCGCGGATGCGCAACGCGCTGGTCGTGATTCAAGTCGCGGTGTGCCTGACGCTGCTCATCGCCGCGGGATTGCTCGTCAGGAACCTGCAGAAATTTCGGACGGTTGATACTGGCCTTGAGACCGCCGGTGTCTTCACCGTCTCGGCGGGTTTACAGACGCCGCAGAAAGATGCGGTCAGAGAAGCGGAACTGCGGCGCCAACTGGCTGCGCGCTTGCGCAGCTTGCCCGGCGTGAAAGCGGCCAGTCTGGCCGAGCGCCAGCCGCTGTGGGGAAGGCCGAACCGCACGCGCATCACGCTGCCCGGGCAGGCGCAGCAGGATGAGCAGCCCTTGCAAGCCAACTACAATCTGGTCTCGCCGGAATACTTCGATACGCTGGGCATTCGCCTCACGCGAGGCCGATTCTTCACTGAACAGGAAACGCGCGCCAACGTCCCGGTCGTCGTCATCAGCGAATCCACCGCGCGTCGCTTCTGGCCGAATGAGGACGCCGTCGGCAAGCGCATCGGCGTTGCCTCCACGCCGCTCGGCGGCGCGAATGAATCGGGCGCCAATCCGCCGCAGTTCGAAGTCATCGGCGTCACGCGCGACACGCGCAGCGGTTGGATATGGGAAAAGGACGAGACTTTCATTTACGCGCCGCTGTACGCGTCGCCTCAGAGCGCCCGACATTCGGACGAATACATATTGGTTCGTACACAGGGCGATACACGGCAGGCCATGGCCGCAGTCCGAGGCGAAGCCGAAGCCGTTGACCCGAATCTCTCCGTGAGGCTGCGACGCGTGGATGATTCGCTGGCCTACCAGATGGCGCCGTTCGAGGCGCTCGCGCAAGTGGCCGGCGCGCTTGGAATGTTGGCGCTGCTGGTGGCGTCGGTCGGCCTGTACGGCGTGATGTCGTTCATCGTCAATCAGCGCATGCGCGAAATCGGCGTCCGCGTCGCGCTGGGCGCGCAGAGCTCGGACGTCATCCGGTTGTTTTTGAAGCAGGGAATGAGGCTGACCGTCATCGGCATAGTATTCGGGTTGCTGGGCGCCGTGGCGATTTCACGATTACTGGCGGTGGTCTTGGTTGATCTGAGTCCGTTCGATCCGTTGGCCTTCGGCGGCGTGGCGGTGTTTCTGTCAATCGTGGCGCTGTTGGCTTGTTATCTGCCGGCGCGGTGGGCGACGAAAGTTGATCCGGTCGTGGCGCTGCGGCGCGAATAATCATTAGTGATCAATGTTACGAGGTCTTATGTCAGTCACCATTCGCCCTCTTCACAAATCGGACGTTGATCGGGTCATCGCGCTTTGCTCGGCGATCCAACCCGAATGCGTCCGCGACCTGGAAGAGTATTTGCGACGATTCGACGAACCTGGTCGCGCGGCTTCTGCGTCCCTGTGCCACTGGGCGGCGATTGAGGAAGTCTCTCAACAGCTCATTGGTTATACGGTGTGCTGGAATGTCGTGCGGCGGAAGTATCGAATGGGTTTGATGGTTCACGCGGACTGGCGCAAACGGGGGATTGGAGGTTACCTCCTGCGCGTAATCCTCGCCGCGCTGCAATCCATGCCGGTGGCCACGTTGCAATCGCGCGCATGGGATGACCAGACGGACTCATTGCAGTTTTTGCGTCGGCGCGGCTTTGTCGAGACCCATCGAATGGTCGAGTTGCATTTGAACCTGAGCGAAGCGGACCTGACGCCGCTGGCGGAGCTTCCCCACGGTCTGACGGCGCAGGGCATTGAATTCACCACTCTGCGACAGGAAGGGCAGGACGAGCAGTTCTGGACAAAATTGACCGATTTGCAGCAGGCTGCAGTGATCGGTTGGCCTGATCCCGATCCTGACGGCATCATGACGATCCCGACAGGAGATGAGGTGCGACGGATGTTCAATTCATGGCAGACGACGTCTGACACTTTCTTTCTGGCAAAGGCTGACGGAGTGTTTATCGGCTACACCGCTCTTGGCCCTGATCATAGCGCCCCGGAAGCGATCGGCACGGGGCCGACAGCCGTGAGGCCGGAATATCGCGGCCGTGGCGTGGCGACAGCGTTGAAAACCCTCGCGCTGACTCACGCGCGACAGCAAGGCTGGCGGACAGCCGTTACTCGTTCAGCCAGTCCGGCGATGATTCGCGTCAACGAAAAGCTCGGCTTTCAGCGCGGTCGGGCGGAGGTACGGCTCGTGAGAAAGCTTGAGACTCGCAACCGCTGACATATGGCGTTTCCTTGGAAAAATTATGCAATCTCTGATTCAAGACCTGCGCTACGGCGCGCGAATGTTGTTGAAGAAACCGGGATTTACCTTGATCGCAGTCATCACGCTGGCTCTCGGCATTGGAGCGAACACGGCGATCTTCACCGTCGTCAACGCAGCCCTCTTGCGGCCGCTGTCTTATCTGGAGCCGGGCCGCATCATGCGACTCGCGCCGGATTGGCCGAACGTGAGTTTCAGGAACGCCAGTGAACCGAAGTTCGTCTTCTGGAGCGGGCAGAGCCAGTCGTTCGACGGCGTGGCGGCGACGATCGGGATCGGCTCCGGCGTCAACCTCTCGGGGGGCGGCGAGCCTGAGTTCGTCGCGGGCGTCAGGGTCAGCGCGGATTTCTTCCGCGTCCTCGGCATGAATCCGGCTATAGGGCGCGGCTTCACGAAAGAGGAAGATTCTCCGAACGGCGAGCGAGTAACGATTCTGAGCCACGGATTGTGGCGGCGGCGCTTCGCCGCCGACCCGGCCATCGCGGGCAAGAGTGTTTCGATCAACGGCGATCCGTATACGGTAGTAGGTGTGACGCCGGAGGATTTCCGATACGGCGACGGGCAATGGGACGTGTTAGTCCCGATGCGCGTCAATCCTGCCAGCGTGGCTCAAGGTCACAACTACACCGTGCTCGCGCGGCTTAAGTCGGGCGTGACGCGCGAGCAGGCGCAGGCCGAGATGAAATCGATCTACGAGCGGTTCAAGGCCGCTTATCCGAACCAGGTTTGGCGGAACGAAGTCGGAATTCGGGTTGAGCCGTATCTGGCCAGCCTGACGGCGGAGGCGCGCCCGATGCTGCTGATTCTGCTCGGCGCTGTTAGTTTCGTCCTGCTCATCGCCTGCGCCAATGTCGCCAATTTGCAGTTGACGCAAGCGACCGCGAGACAGAAAGAGATGTCCTTGCGGCAGGCGCTCGGCGCGAGCCGGCGGACTCTGGCGAGACAGTTGTTGACCGAAGGCTTGTTGCTTGCCCTGATTGGAGGCGGCACTGGGCTGCTGCTAGCCATGTGGGGCGTGGATGCTTTGGCTGCGCTGCTGCCACAGGGCCTGGTCCCGCGCAGCGGCGAGATCGGCTTCGATTGGCGCGTACTCGCCTTCACGTTCGGCGCGGCCGTGATAACCGGCTTACTCTTTGCGTTCGCTCCGGCGCTGCAGGCGGCGCGCGTGGATGTCAACCGCGCGCTCAAGGAGGGTGGCGGCAAAGGCGCTATCGGAGGCGAACGCGGACGGATGCGGAGCGCGTTGGTTGTGGCAGAGGTCGCGCTCGCGCTCACGCTACTGGCCGGCGCTGGTTTGTTGATTCGCACTTTCGCCAATCTGCGCCGCGTCGATCCCGGTTTTGACCCGGGAAATGTGCTAACTTTCGAGGTCGCGCCGAACGGCGAGCGGTACGAAACGACGGCCCAGACCGCTGATTATTTCGGCCGTGCGCTCGAACGCCTGAAGGGCCTGCCCGGAGTCGAATTCGCCGCTGTGACGAGCAATCTGCCGCTGGGCGCATGGCTCAATCTCGGCGTCGGCGTCGTGGGCAAACCCGATTCAGAGGCCTCGACCGAAATTCGGATGATCACGCCGGACTATTTCAAAGTGATGA
>Ga0209382_10008006_pt1 | contig 13365 bp, 4 predicted proteins | sample SoiMetdeltSBSDD5_FD_187599 | JGI IMG/M metagenome (GOLD analysis project Ga0209382, IMG submission 187599) | Bulk soil microbial communities from a Populus tree surrounding site in Tennessee, USA - Soil MetaG P. deltoides SBSDD5 (SPAdes) (version 2) | ecosystem: Environmental > Terrestrial >... | reverse complement strand
AAGACAGAGAACGACCGATCCCTGACTGCCAATCTAAATCGAGTCAAGCCAAACTATTTTGACACCATTGGTATTCCGATCGGTCGTGGCCGTGGGTTTACTGCGGAAGAAACGCGGACCGGGGCTCCGGTCATCGTGGTGACCGAGTCTACGGCCCGGCTACTGTGGCCGGACCAGGAGCCGGTCGGCCGGAACCTGCCGGTGGATGTGGAGACAAGCTCGGGTTGGTCTTTCATCTCTCACCAGGTCATTGGTGTGGCGCCGGACATCCAAAACGTCGCCGGTAATAGAAATCCTCTTACTATCTATTTACCGATGTCGCCGCAATCTGAGAGCGTCTCCATGCTGATGAGTGTCGTATTGGCGCGGACATCCGGAGACGCCAAGGAAGTAGAGTTGTTAGTGCGAGCCGCGACCCGCGCGTTAGACCCAAATCTGTTACTGGAGACGAAGACACTGTCCGGCGCCTTTGCCAGTTTGAAAATGGTAGAGGAAGTCCGCGCGGCCTCGCAGTTGTCGACAGTTCTGGGGATGCTCGCTCTGCTGCTGGCCGCAGTGGGGCTTTACGGCATATTGGCATTTTCGGTCAGTCAACGCAAACGCGAAATCGGCATCCGCATGGCTTTGGGCGCGAGTCGTCAGGACGTATTGTGGCTGGTTTTGCGCCAGGGATTGCGACTGGTCGGCATCGGCATCGCTCTTGGCGTGGTCGGGGGCGCGGCGGTCTCTCGATTGTTTTCGGCGGAGTTGTTCGGGCTGAGCCCGCTCGATCCAATCGCCTACATCAGTGTGTCGTTGTTCCTGGCGGCGGTGGCGCTGCTGGCGACATATCTGCCGGCGCGGCGGGCGGCGAGCGTCGATCCGATGGTCGCGTTGCGCTACGAATAATGGCGATTCGCCCACAGCCATTAGCGCCACAGCCATTAGCGAAAGACATGCTGAAGATCAGAGGGAGAGTCGAACATGCCTGAGTGGAAAAACGAGATCAAAGATCGACTGGCGAACTTGAATCTTGAGCCGGCTCGCGAGGCCGAGATCGTCGAGGAACTCTCGCAGCACTTAAACGACCGCTATGCCGAGTTGCGGGCAAGTGGCGCGACCGATGAAGAAGCTTCGAGCGCCGCGTTCGCAGAGTTGAGCGACGGCGAATTACTTGAACGGGAACTGCGGCGGGTTGAGCCTCGGCCTTGTCGTGAGCCGGTAGTCCTGGGTCGAAAGAGAATGAATGTGATCGGCGATCTGTGGCAAGACTTGTGGTATGGATGGCGAATGCTGCGGAGGAATCCCGGCTTCACCATCGTGGCCGTGCTCACGCTCGCGCTCGGCGTCGGGGTCAACACGGCGATATTCACATTTTTTGATCTGGTGTTGCTGCGTCCGTTGCCGGTCAAGGAGCCTGAGACGCTAGTCAATCTCGAATACCGACGCGCAGAAGGCTACCCTTTCATTGACTACATTTACTTCCGCGACCACACCCAGGCGTTCTCGGAGTTGATCGCGAGCAGCCACAGCAGGCTGATGTTGGGAGGCCAAACCGACTCAGAAGAGCCACAGGAGATCGAGGGAGAGGTCGTGTCCGACAACTACTTCTCCGTCCTTGGAGGCCGCGCCCTCCTCGGTCGCACTTTCACGCCTGAAGAGAATCGCGCGCCAGGCGAGCATCCGCTCGTGGTTTTAAGCTACGCCTTATGGCAAGGGCGTTTCGACGCCAACCCGAAGATTTTTGGCCAAACCGTGCGGCTGAATAACAAGCCTTTCGTGGTGATCGGTGTGATGGCGCCCGGCTTTATCGGTCTGGGCGCCCGTAGATGGCGGTTGCCCGACGTTTGGCTGCCGGTGATGATGACCGGTGAATTGTGGCCTCAGTTTCGTAACTATTTCAGCTCGCGTGAGATTGGATTGCTGAATCTGTTTGGCCGCCTCAAACCGGGCCGGACGATCTCAGCGGCGCAGGCAGAGGTGGATGTGCTCTTCAGTCAGCTTGCTCGCGCCTACCCGGAGGTTGACCCTAAAGCTAAAGTGATAGTGAGGCCATTGGGGTCGCTCATCGGGCCAATCAACCCTAAAGGCCCGCCGTGGTTCGTGTTGGGTACCGTCCTGACTCCAACCCTGATAGTGCTGCTCATCGCCTGCTCTAACATCGCCAACCTGCAACTCGCTCGCGCCGCCGCGCGCCAGAAAGAGATCGGGGTGCGCCTTTGCCTTGGAGCGAGCCGCAGTCGCGTGATCCGGCAGTTATTGACCGAGAGTATTTTGCTCGCCGTCTTAGGCGGCGCCGCCGGATTGCTCTTCGCCTGGTGGACTCTCAAGGCGTTTTTAGCCTCAGCGCTCTCTTTCTCCCCGATGTCCCCGACGACCATCGACGCCGTCAAGCATTTGGTCAATCCGGAGTGGCGCATCTTGAGTTTTACGTTGCTTCTTTCGTTCCTGAGCGCAATCGCGTTCGGCCTGGTTCCCGCTCTGCAGGCGACGCGCAGCGATCTGGTTGCGGCGATCAAAGATGAAGGCGTCGTCTTCAGTCAGCGCATGGCTCGCTCCCGGCTGCGAAATGGGCTGGTCGTGGCGCAGGTGTCGCTCTGTCTAGTGCTGCTCATCGCCGCAGGGTTGCTGCTGCGCGGATTCATTCGAGCCGGAGTGATGGTCGAGGAATTGAAGACCGGAAATCTACTCTTCGTTCATCCGGGCACGAGCCTGGCCGGTTATGACGAGTCTCGGGCTCGACAATTCTGCGATGACATGGCGGCGCGATTGGATGGCTCTCCCGGCGTGCAAGCAGTGACCAAAGTGTTCCAACCGCCGCGCGGAATGACGCTGATCCTGAAAAGAGAAGACGGGCGGCAAGTCATCACCCGGTACTATCTGGCCGCGCCAAACTACTTCGACACTGTCGGCATCCCCATTGTTCGCGGGCGTGGGATAAGCGAAGGCGAAGCTCGTGCCGGAGCGGCGGTCGTGGTGGTGACCGAAGCGACGGCGCGGAAGTTATGGCCCAACCAGGAGCCGGTCGGAAAAAACGTGATGGTGGAATTGCCGCCGGATTTGGGGGTGAAGTCGGGGGAGTGGACTTTCACTTCACACCAGGTCGTCGGTGTGGCGCGCGACGCCTTGGCCTTGATGTCGCCAAATGCTGAAAGCGAGCCTCTTTTCCTGTACGCGCCGCTCCCGCCGCGACTACCGGCCGACTTGCTCGTAAGAACTTCCCGCGAAGCTAAGGAGATGCAATCTCCGGTGCGCTCCGTCTCCCGCACGATAGACCCGACGGTCCTGCTCCGGATGTCGTTTCTAGGGGACTACTTCGAGGTCGTGGCGTATGCCAAGACCGTCCGCATCTTCGCAGTGTTAGCGGTCAGTCTGGGATTGCTCGCCCTGTCATTGGCCGCAGTGGGACTCTACGGCGTGATGGCTTATTCCGTCGCGCAGCGCACGCGCGAAATCGGCATCCGTGTGGCGCTGGGAGCGCAGCCGCGCGATGTGCTGGGGATCGTCTTCAGCCAGGGCATGCGGCTGGTCGGCATCGGTGTGGCTCTGGGCGCGGCGGGCGGCGCGGCGGTCTCTCGCGTGCTGAGGAGGCTGTTCTTCGGACTGAGTCCGTTCGATCCAATCGCCTATGTGAGCATGTCGATGTTTTTGGTGGCCGTGGCGCTGCTGGCTTGTTACCTGCCGGCGCGTCGGGCGACAAAGGTTGACCCGCTAACTGCGCTGCGCCACGAGTAATTCGATTGCAGATTGCGGATTACGGATCGCTACCGCTCGTGGTACTGATCCGCAATCCAGCGATCCTCAATCCGCAATCAAATATGCCTGAGTGGAAAGAAGAAATCAGACGGCGGCTGGCAGACTCAAAGCTTGAGCCTGTGCGCGAGGCCGAGATCGTCGAGGAACTCGCGCAGCATCTGGAGGATCGCTACGCGGAGTCGCTCGACGGAGGCGCGACGCCGGAAGAGGCGCTTCGCGCGGCGCTCGCGGAACTGCGCGACGACGAGTCGCTTCAGCGAGAACTGCTGCAAGTCGAGAACCAGGTCTCACAAGAGCCAGTCGTATTAGGAGCAACCAGGAGGATCAATATGCTTGGAGGCGTTTGGCAGGATTTACGCTATGGCGCGCGGATGCTCGCGAAAACGCCCGGTTTCACACTGCTGGCCGTTCTCACGTTGGCGCTGGGAATCGGCGCGAACACGGCCATTTTCAGCGGCATCAACGCCGTGCTGTTCAGACCGTTGCCGGCGACGCGGGAGCCCGAGCGATTGTGCTATGTCAACATCAAGGACCGTCGGGCGGCTTATGTCGAGTACGAAGATTTTCAATCGCGCGCCCGACTGCTGGAAGGCCTGGCGGCTTATTGTAGCTTCAGAGAGGCTGACTGGCGTTTCGACGGGCAGTATTATCGACGGCTGGTGGGTGAAGTGGTTTCCGGCAATTACTTTCAAGTCCTCGGCGCCACCGCTGTGATGGGACGCACGCTCACGCCGGAAGATGAGGCGGCGGGCGCCGAGAATGCGGTCGTCGTAAGCGATCGCGCCTGGCGCAATCATTTCGCGGCGGATCCCGGCATCGTCGGCAAACAAGTCTTGATCAATGATCGAGGCTTCACCGTCGTTGGCGTCACCGCGCCGGCCTTTCGTGGGCCGAACCAGCCCTTTACGCCGGACTGGTGGATTGCGGCCAGGAAAGAACATGACAAACCATGGCGCATCATCGAACATCCGCCGGACTTCAGCCTGATCGGCAGGCTCAAACCGAGGATAAGTCCGCGCCAGGCGCAGGCGGAACTCGCGGTCATCTTCGCAGGGTTTAACTACCTCAAACCTGAAGAATATAAAGATCGCTCCGTCTCGGTGGAACCGGTGCGCGGTTTCGTGATACCGAGCGATGACGGCGGCAGTTGGTACAGGACTATGGGCGCCGCCGTGGCGGTCGTCGGACTGACGTTGCTGATCGCCTGCGCGAATATCGCCAGCTTTTTACTCGCCCGCGCCAGAAGGCGGCGCAAAGAGATCGCCGTGCGTTTGGCGCTCGGCGCAAGCCGTTGGCGGATCGCGCGCATGCTCCTGGCCGAGAGCTTGTTGTTGGCCGGCGCGGGCGCCGCCGCCGCCGCCGTGCTGAGCTTCTGGGCCGCGGATCTGCTGAGCTATGCGTTGAGTCTGGTCCAGGAAGGCTTGCGCTGGAATCCCGCTTTTCGCGACTGGGATCTCACACCTGACTGGCGGGTCTTCGGCGCGACCCTGCTGATTTCTTTACTGGTGGGGATCGCCTGCGGCCTGGCGCCGGCGCTGCAAGCCTCGAAAGCTGATTTGACGGCCGGGTTGAAAGATGATGCCGGCTTGCTCGGCTCCGGATTCAGGCGCCTCAGTTGGCGCAATGCGCTGGTCGTGGCGCAAGTCGCCGGGGCCCTGGTGTTGCTTGCCGGGTCAGGATTGTTCCTGCGTAGCGCGCAGCAGGCTTTGCGCTTCGATCTGGGTTTTGAAGCGCGGCAGCTCGCCTTCAATCGAATCGAGCTTCCCCGTAAACCCAGCCCCGCGCTGAAGGACGCGCAATTGTACCGTGACCTGCAGAGCCGCATCGCGGCGTTGCCAGAAGCGCAATCAGTTTGCCTGTCCGACGGCTCGTTACTCGACGGCACAGGTTATCGAGACGGATACAAATTACAGGCGCCAGGCGCCGAGCAGATGCCCCCCGGCGACCGGGTGTTTGGAAGCCTCGTCATCAGCCCGAACTATTTCGCGACTATCGGCCTTCCGCTCACGAGCGGGCGCGATTTCACTGAAAGCGATCTCGCCAGCTCTTCACGCGTCATCATCATCAATGAATCGCTCGCCCGCCGCGCCTTTCCCGGACAAGACCCCGTGGGGCGTCAAGCGCGTCTCATACGCCGTGAAGCGTGGGGGGGAAATGTTGAACCAGTGGAGATCATCGGCGTCGCCAAAGACGCCACAAACAACATACTGGGCAGAGAGATAGAGCCCATTATTTACCTTCCACTCAACCGAAAATTTTTCGATGAAACCGACCGCCTGGTTCTCATAGCTCGCACGCGACGCGATCCGGTTGCGATTTTTCCGTCCGTCGCCAGTCTGGCCAAGAGCCTCGGCCCGGAGGTCAGGTTCAGACAATATACGCTGGCCGAAAACATAGCTCGTCAGACGCTGCCCTCGAGGATCGCTTCAGCCTTCTTCGGATCATTTGGAGCGCTGGGACTGCTGTTGGCCGCGGTCGGTTTGTCAGGCGTTTTGGCTTACGCCGTCGCGCAGCGCACTAAAGAGATCGGCGTGCGGATGGCGCTCGGCGCTGATCGTGTTGATGTGCTCAAGATGATCATCGGTGAAGGCCTGGCTTTGACGCTGGCAGGACTCGTAGTTGGTTTGTCGCTGGCGCTGGCGCTGACGCGCATGCTGGCGAGTTACCTGTACGGCGTCAGCTCCGCCGATCCGCTCACATACCTGGCGACGACCTTGCTGCTGATAGTCGTTGCCCTGCTCGCTTGTTTTTTTCCGGCTCGACGGGCGGCCGGCGTCGATCCGATGACTGCGCTGCGTCACGACTGAGTCGAGCGATGATGGACGACCATCGACAAAATCAATGGAGAATCAGACGTGCCAGAATGGAAGCAAGAGATCAGAGAGCGAATGGCGGGCTTGAAGCTCGAACCGGCGCGCGAAATGGAGATCGTCGATGAGTTAGCCCAGCATCTTGATGATCTCCACGCAGAGTTGCGAACTGGCGGCGCGACGGAAGAGGAGGCTGCTCGCGAGGCGCTCGCGGAGTTGAGTGAGCGTGAACTGCTTCAGCAGGAACTGCTGCGCGTCGAGAGCCAGGTCGAGCAGGAACCGATTGTGCTGGGATCAACCAGGAGTAGCAATATAATCGCGGACCTCTGGCAAGACCTGCGTTTTGGCGCGCGAATGTTGCGGAAGCATCCCGGTTTCACCACGGTGGCCGTGCTCACACTGGCGCTCGGCATCGGCGTCAACACAGCCATCTTCACCCTGTTTGACATTGTGTCGCGTCCGTTGCCGATCAAGGATCCCGAAACGGTCGTCGAAATTAACTGGCGGAACTGGCGTACGTCCTTCCCCGACTACGTTTACATGCGGGATCACACCCATGTCCTCTCCGATCTGGCCGCCACCGAAAACAACGGTGGAGACGGGCTGTTGCTCAGGACTCAAGCGACCTCGGAGGACACACAGGAGATCACTGGAGAGTTCGTTTCCGACAATTTCTTCTCCGTTCTCGGCGTCGCCCCGGCGCTGGGGCGCACTTTCACGCCGGAAGAGAATCGCATACCGGGCAGGGATCCGGTCGTGGTCATAAGCTATGGCCTCTGGCAAAGACGTTTCGGCGGGGACCCGAAGGTCCTGGAACAGACCGTATGGCTGAACGGCAGCCCGCTCGTGGTTATTGGCGTGATGGCGCGAGATTTTGTCGGTTTTGGTTTGGGCGAAAAGGCGTTTTCGCGCCCTACACAGGTCTGGCTGCCGCTGATGATGCGAGGCAAAGTTGGAAGGCGGGGTGTAAGAGGCAAAGATGGCAAGTGGAGTGTTTACGAGGAGGATTGGTTTGGCCCGTCCGGTGGATTGTGGCTGGAGCTGCGCGGCCGTCTCAAGCCAGGCCGGACGCCAGAGGAGGCGCGTGCGGAGATGACGCTGTTCGCCAGCCAGCTTATTCATGACCAGAAGAGCGACCCAAAAGCTATGGTGCGGCGCAAGAACTTAGTCAGCGAGGAACGCGAAGCCAGGGACTTGATGGGCATAGGCCTCGTCATGCTACCGTTCGCGCTGGTGCTGCTGATCGCTTGCGCCAATATCGCTAACCTGATGCTTGCGCGCACGGCAGGGCGCGTCTCAGAGATCGGCGTACGCATGTGTTTTGGCGCCAGTCGCGCCCGGCTGATCCGGCAGTTGCTGACCGAGAGCTTCCTGCTGGCGGTCTTGGGCGCCGTAGCCGGTTTGCTCCTGTCCTGGTGGAGCCTCAAGGCAGTGGTGGCTGCAGGAGCGCTTCCCTTCGCTCCTGACTTCCTGCAGGACACGGTGTCTCTTTACCTAAGCCCGAACCTGCGGGTCTTGACCTACACGTTGCTACTCTCGCTGCTCGCCAGTGTCGCGTTCGGTCTGGCGCCAGCCCTGCTCGCGACGCGCGCCGACCTGGCCAACATGATCAAAGACAAAGGGTCGGTCGCCGGGCAGCGCGGCGCGCTCCTCAGGCGATCGCGGCTGCGCAACGGACTGGTGGTGGCGCAGGTGGCGCTCTGTCTGTTGTTGCTGATCCCTACCGGGCTGTTATTGCGCGGAATCAATCAGTTCCGCGCCACTCTGGGCTTTGAGACCGAGGAAGTGCTTGTCCTGGAATTCAACCGGTGGACTGTATCTGTTGGTCAGGCCCGGGCGCATCAATTCCGTGATGAACTAACGGCGCGATTAGAGGCTTTGCCCGGCATACAACGGGTGAGCCGGGCGGTCGGCGGTCCATTCGGGTCGTGGTATGCAAGGGTCATCAAGGAAGGAGAGAATGCGACATCGGACTCTCGGTTCCTGGATGGCCAATACGATGAGGTCGCGCCAAATTACTTCGACACGGTAGGGACTCCGATAGTGCGCGGCCGTGTGTTTACCGAGGAGGAGGCGCGCGCGGGGGCGGCGGTCGCCATTGTGTCTGAAGCGACGGCTCGGCGCCTGTGGCCGAACCAGGAGCCGCTCGGCCGCTATCTACAGTATGAAGAACCCAAACAGACAAACACTCACTTCGTACAGGTCATCGGTGTGGCGCGCGACGTCCGGGCCGGGAGACTTGAAGAAATTGATCCGCCCTTCTTTTACATACCGCTCGATCCACTTCGTGAAGGCGCCGGTGTCCGCCTGCTGGTTCGAACTTCCGGATCCGCCAGGGAGATGGAGCCAGGGGTGCGGGCTGTGGCGCAGGATTTAGAACCGACTCTTTATCTCAAAACGCGCACATTGGCCGAAGCCTTCGCCGGCCTGAAAGACATAGGCGCGGCTCACTCGGCGTCGACGTTGTTAGCCGCTCTGGGGTTGCTCGCGCTGCTGCTGGCCGCCGTGGGACTCTACGGCGTGATGGCCTATTCGGTCAGCCAACGCACGCGCGAAATCGGCATCCGCATGGCTCTGGGCGCGACTCGCCAGAACGTGTTGTGGCTGGTATTGCGCCAGGGATTGCGCCTGGTCGGCGTCGGCATCGCTATCGGCGCCGCCGGAGGCGCGGCGGTCTCGCGCGTGTTTTCGGCTGTGTTTTTCGGGCTTAGCCCGCTCGATCCCATTGCTTACATCAGTGTGTCGTTGTTCCTGGCGGCGGTGGCGATGCTGGCGGCCTATCTGCCGGCGCGGCGGGCTGCGAGTGTCGATCCGATGGTCGCATTGAAATACGAATGATTTGGTCCGCAATCCGCAATCAAATATGCCTGATCCGATGACGGCCTTGCGCCGGGAGTGAGCGGAGTTCGTAGTACTGCCTTTAGAGCGGTTTGCAATTGCGTGTACGGGGATGTGGCGCGAGTAGTTTACTCGCGCACGTTTCCCAGTCTGACAACGCCACAGACAGGGCGATTAAACAAATCGCCCCACACCGTACACGCAATTGCAAACCGCCATAGGCGGAAGCGTTCGCGTCGTGTTCATTACGTGACACAGAACGCTTCCGCCTGAAGGCGGCGCTACGAACCCCCACTGCGGCGGAACCATCTTTCTCTTGACGGCGTATGGCTGTCTATAGAATATATGGCTATGATTAATATGAGTGCCCGAACGTTCGACCTTGAGCGTCAAGTAAGACTGTGAGGCGCCCATGCCCGAATGGAAAGAGGAAATCGGACGGCGGTTGGCGGGCCTGAAGCTTGAGCCGACGCGTGAAGCCGCAATCATCGAGGAGTTGACGCAACATCTCGACGATCAATACGCAGAGTCGCTCTCAGGCGGAGCGACTGAAGCGGAAGCCTATCGCGCGGCGCTCGTCGAGTTGAGTGATAGCGCAACGCTTCAGCGAGAACTGCAGCGCGTGGAGCGTGAGGTCGCGCCGGAACCAATCGCGCTCGGAACCAACAAAAGGAGGAATATGGTCGCGGATTTTTGGCAGGACTTGCGCTATGCCGTGCGGACTCTGCGGAATCATCCCGGCTTCGCGGCGGTGGTTGTGCTTACGATGGCCCTGGGCATTGGAATCAACACGACCTTCTTTTCCCTGTTTAGCCTCATGTTTCGTCCGTTGCCGGTCACAGGTCCCGGCGCGGTCGTCGGAGTTTCCGGCTGCGGAGTGTCCTTCCTTGACTACGAGTACTACCGCGACCACAACCAGGCCTTCTCCGGCCTGATCGCCACCGGCGAGGCCAGCCCTTTGACGCTCGGACTGGAAGGCGCCGCGGAAGAAACCCAACTCGTCAGTGTAGAATTCGCCTCCGACAACTTCTTCTCCGTCCTCGGCGCCAGGACTGTTCTTGGCCGCGCCTTCGCGCCGGAAGAGAATCGCGCGCCGGGGCAGAACCCGGTCGTAGTCCTAAGCTACCCATTTTGGCAAAGACAATTTGGCGGCGATTCGAACATTGTTGGCAAGACGTTGCGACTTAACACCAAACCCTTCGTAGTCATTGGTGTGGCGGCGCCCGATTTCATCGGTCTCGGTCTCCAGAAAGGAGGCGTCAAGGACGCGTGGCTGCCGCTGATGATGAGATCCGAAGTGTCCCCCCAAGACCAAAATTGGTTAGAGAAGCGCGACTGTTGGCTCGCTTTAGCCGGTCGCGTCAAGCCGGGCCGAACCTCGGAGGAAGCGGGCGCGGAGATGACGCTACTTTGGGGACAGCTTCATCCCAGCGAGATCAACCCCAATGCAAAAGCCAGATTGAGACCTCTTTACATAATGCCGCGGGCTTCCGAAGCTTGGACAGTCATCACTGTAGTCATGTCGGCGACCGTGATGGTGTTGTTGATCGCATGCTCCAACATCGCCAACCTGATGCTCGCGCGGGCGGTCAAGCGTCAGAAAGAGATCGGTGTGCGCTTGTGCCTGGGGGCAAGCCGTGGCCGTCTGGTCCTGCAGTTGTTGACCGAGAGCTTATTACTGGCTGGCCTGGGCGCCATCGCGGGCTTGCTCCTGGCCTGGTGGAGTCTCAAGGCGTTCCTGATATCAGCCTTACTCTCCCGAGTGCCAGCGTTTCGTGATGCCGTAGGCGCTATAACGCTTTTCCTCGACCCAGACGCGCGGGTATTGATCTTTACGTGCCTGCTTTCGCTGCTCGCCGGGCTGGCGTTCGGTCTCCTGCCTGCGCTGCGCGCAACGCGGACCGACCTGGTCTCGACACTCAAAGACGAGGGGGCGGCGGGCGGCGGACGGCTGACGCGCTCACGGCTGCGCAACGGTCTGGTGGTGGCGCAGGTAGCGCTCTCAATGGTCCTGCTTGTCGTATCGGGATTGCTTTTGCGCGGAGTCATTCGGGGATTATCCATTGACCCGGGCTTTGCGACGAAGAATCTGATCTACCTAGAACCGCGCCCTAGGCAAGCCGGGTATGACCAGGCGCGCGCGCAGCAATTCAGCGAGGAATTGGCGGAGCGCCTGGAATCCTTGCCGGGAGTGCGACAGGCGACCAGGGTTCTCGGCGCTCCCTTCTGGACTATGCCGCATACGACAATCAGCATACCAGGGGAGGCTGCGGCGAGCGTCCAGTCCAGAGTCGCCCATTACAATGCGGTCGCGCCAGACTATTTTGAGACCGTTGGTATTCCGATCATTCGCGGCCGTGGATTTACCGATGAGGAAAGGCGCGCCGGGGCGGCAGTCGTCGTAGTTAGTGAGACTACAGCGCGAAATCTGTGGCCGAACCAGGACCCACTCGGCAAGCTTCTGAGGACGGAGCTGAACGCCGCTTTCGCGCAGGTCATTGGCGTAGCGCGGGATGCGCAAAACGTTTACCCCGGCGAAATCGATCCTCTTTTCTTGTACCTGCCGTTCGAGCCGCGGCGCGACGCAGATTACATATTAGTGCGGACAGATCGCGCCCCCGCGGAAATGGAGCCTCTGTTACGAGCAAAGGCCCGAACCTTGGACCCGAATGTCTTGCTCTACGCCAACGACCTGGATTATGTGGTTGCCCGAGCGCAGGGGCCCACTCGCTTAGCCTCCGAGTTGGCGTCCGGTCTTGGTCTACTCGCGCTGCTGCTGGCCGCCGTAGGAATTTACGGCGTAATAGCCTACTCGGTGAGTCAACGCACGCGCGAAATCGGCATCCGCATGGCATTGGGCGCGAACCGCCAGAACGTGATGCGGCTGGTGATCGGCCAGGGCCTGCGGCTAGTCGTGATCGGTGTGGCTCTAGGTATGGCGGGCGGCGCGGCGGTCTCTCGTGTGTTTTCGTCGCTACTGTTCGGGCTGAGCCCGTTCGACCCCATAGCCTATGTTGGCGTCTCGCTGTTTCTCGCGGCGGTGGCGCTCCTGGCCATCTATTTGCCGGCGCGCCGCGCGGCCACGGTTGATCCGATGGTCGCATTGCGCCGCGAGTGATTTGATTGCGGAATGCGGATCAGTACCGCGAGCGGTAGCGAGCATGGCTTCATTTATTGAGCCACGCTCGCTACCGCTCGCGGTACTGATCGCAAACCAGTGATCCGTGATCCGCAATCCGCAACCCGCAATCAAATATGCCTAAGTGGAAGGAAGAAATCAGACGGCGGCTGGCAGACTCAAAACTTGAGCCGGCGCGCGAGGCCGAGATCGTCGAGGAACTCTCGCAGCACCTGGAGGATCGCTACGCCGAGTCGCTGACCAGTGGCGTGACGCCGGATGAAGCTTATCGCGCGACTCTCGCGGAGTTGGGCGCCCGAGAACTACTTGATCAGGAATTGCAGCGCGTCGAGCGCACGGTCGAGCAGGAACCGATTGTGCCGGGCACTAACAGGAGGAGCAATATGATTGCGGACTTTTGGCAAGACTTGCGCTATGGCGTGCGAATGCTTGGCAAGCGGCCTGGTTTCACCGCCATGGTCGTGTTCACGCTGGCGCTGGGCATCGGCGTCAACACAACCATCTTTTCCTTTTTCAACCTATTTTTACGCCCGCTGCCGGTTAAAGACCCCGACACGATAGTTCGTCTCGAATACCGCGCAACGACCAGATGGGGCCAGGGGGCCTTTTCCTACCCTGACTACCTTCACTTCCGTGACAACGCCAGGTCCTACGCCGGATTGATCGCCTCGGACGGTATTGTCTTCCTACTCGACAGCGAGACGCCGGAACCGCAGCGGGTTTTTGCGATGTTTGTTTCCGACAACTTCTTTTCCGAGTTGGGGGCCGGCCTCAGCATCGGTCGAACTTTCACTGCGGAAGAGAACCTCGCGCCGGGACAGAATCCAGTTGTGGTCTTGAGCT
>Ga0209382_10008005_pt1 | contig 13365 bp, 11 predicted proteins | sample SoiMetdeltSBSDD5_FD_187599 | JGI IMG/M metagenome (GOLD analysis project Ga0209382, IMG submission 187599) | Bulk soil microbial communities from a Populus tree surrounding site in Tennessee, USA - Soil MetaG P. deltoides SBSDD5 (SPAdes) (version 2) | ecosystem: Environmental > Terrestrial >... | reverse complement strand
GTATAGCCGAAGTTGCCGAGGACCGAGAAGTACCGGCCAAGGTCGAGCTGCGCCTGGGCGCCGTAGAGGGCGCCGTTCTCGTTCGAGAACTCGACGTTGCCCGCGGTCTCGAAGTAATCCCCGAAGTTCATGTAGCCGACGTACGGCGCGATCGTGAACACCGCCGGCTTCTGCGAGAACGTGGCCTGCTGTGCGACCGCGGGCGCGGCTGTTGTTGCAGCGAGGAACAACCCTCCGACAATCAAGCGTTTCATCTTCTCCTCACGGTTGAGATCGATCGCCCTGCATAACGAGCGGACCGTGAGTATTTACAAACGGCGTGCCGCCCGTCGAATCGACGGGCGGCACCTATTGCGGAACCAACTTGGTGTGACGGTGTAACCGGCGGCGCGTGCGAAGCCTCAGGATCCGCCTTTCGCCTGGCGCACAGCGGCCGTGAGCGCGGGCACGACCTCCAGCACGTCTCCGACAATCCCATAGTCCGCGATCTTGAAGATCGGCGCCTCTCGATCCTTGTTGATCGCAACGATCGTTTTCGACGTCCGCATCCCTGCGAGATGCTGGATCGCGCCGGAGATGCCGACCGCGACATAAAGGTCCGGGCTCACCTGACGTCCGGTCTGCCCGATCTGATCGCTGTGCGGGCGCCAGCCATCGTCGGTGACTGCGCGGGTCGCGCCGACGGCCGCGTTCCCGAACGCGGCAGCCAGCTCCTCGACCAGCTTGAAGTTCTCGGGCGCCTTCAGCCCCCGCCCCCCGCTGACGATCACCGGCGCATCCCCGAGGTCCAGCTTCGCAGTGTTCCCCGCGATCGTTTGCGTCACCCTAACGCGGGACGCTCCCGCGTCACCTACCGGTGTCGCCGTCTCCGTTCGGGCGGACCGAGGCGCCTCGGTTGCCGTAACGGCACCCGGCCGTAGCGAGACCACCGCCGGCGTCGCGGTGAGTGACACGGTTGCGACCACCTTGCCGGTGTTGACCGGATGCGTTCCCACGACCTTATCGCCGCTCAGCTGCACCGAGGTCAGATCAGCCGCCAGCGGAACACCGAGCTTCGCAGCGACGCGCGGCGCAAGATCCTTCCCCTGCGCAGACGCGGAAAACACGACGGCGCGATAACCAGCGCCTTTCACACGCTCGGCGACGAGTGATGCCAGCGCCTCCGGGTTGTAATCGGCGAACGCCGCATGCTCGGCCGCAACGACGACATCGGCCCCGTAGCGCCCTAACGATTCGGCCCGCGATGCGATGCCGGGTGCGCCGGCGAGGAGCGCGTGAGCCTCGCCACCGGCCGCATCGGCCAACGCCCGTGCGGCGGTGACGGCCTCGAATCCAACCTTGCGCGGCTCGCCGGCGCGCGTCTCCGCGAACGCGAGTACGTGATTGGCCATCAGAGTACCTTCGCCTCCGTCTGGAGAAGTCGCACGAGCTCTGGAACGGCCGCGGGCCCTTCCCCGATGATGCGGCCCGCCGGACGCTCGGGCGGCAGCGCCATCGTAGTCACCGTCAGGCGCACGTCACCCAGCTGTGCCCCCTTCACCTCGAGCGGTTTCTTCTTCGCGGCCATGATCCCCTTGAGCGAGGGATACCGAGGACGCGCGACGCCCTCGTCGATCGTCACGACCGCCGGAAGCGGAAACTCCAGCAGCTCGGCCGCACCCTCGAGCTCGCGGCGCGCCGTTCCCTTCCCGTTCGCGATCTCGAGCTTCGACGCTGCCGCGACGCACGGCACGTTCAACAACTCCGCCGTCATCGGGCCGACGGCACCGTTCGACGAGTCGATCGACATCTTCCCGAACAGGATCAGGTCGTAGCCACCGCCCTGCAGCTCCGCCGCGAGCGCTTTCGCGATCGCGAAGTTGTCGAAGGGAATAGTGTCGGCCTTGAGGTGGACAGCACGCGCGGCACCCATGCTCAGTGCTTTCCGCAGCGTCTCCTGTGCCGCGTCCGGGCCGAGCGTGATCACCACAACTTCCCCAGCGCCGAGTTTTTCGGTCATCTGAAGCGCGGCCTCGACGGCGTAGCCGTCGAAATCGCTCATGTCCCACTTGAGACCGGTCTCGTCGACGCTCGTGCCGCTCGACGCGATCTTGAAGCGCACGTCCATCTCGGGGACGCGCTTGATACAGACGGCGATCTTCACCCGTCGAACCTCGCTTGTGAAGGATTTCACAAGGAAAGCTAGACGGACCGCAACCCCGAGTCTAGCCAGGCATGACAGCGGGTCCGGCGTTCCGCGATTCCGGGAGACAGCCCCCTAGGAGTCTGGCCTCGGCCGCCCGTCACGGACTCCGTGCGGGCATCTCGTACCCGGCGAACATCACGCTGTGTGCGTGAGCTGTGGGCCCGGTCGTGTATTCCCGCGTGCGTGTGATCGCGCGCCACGACGCGACGAACCCACCGTTGCGGAGACCGAAACCAAAGGTGTATTCGCCGACGAACGGCACCCGGTCGACTTGGCGCGTGGCGCCTAACGTGTTGCCGTCGAGGGTGATGTTGCGCGCCACAGCCTCACCCCGCGCGCCGCCGAGGAGGTAGAGCTCGAACGGCGCGCGCGTCCGCCACTCGCTGGTCCACCACGGGTTGGAGAGGTTGAGTCCCACTCGCGTGGTAAAGCCCGCCTCGCCGGATGTGAGGACATTGCCCAGCGACGCGCCTACGTGCGGCATGAAGTCGAGCACGGCGCGCCCGGATGGCACCCGCGCCGCGAACCGGCGCGCCTCGCGGATCGACGCGATGACGCCGACTTCGAACCCGATCTGCGTGTCCCACCCCACCGGGGCGCGTGAGTACACGCCAGTGAGCTGGTGCGCCGTCCTCTGCGCGAACTCGCCCGCCGCGGGCGGTCCCGTGACGCCGAGCTTGAGCTCGACGGTCCGCAGCGACCGCTCGGAGAGCACGCGCCCGGCGGCGCTCGCGTACAGCCACGCGGCGTACGGACGATCGTTGGCCCAGTCCTCCACCTCGCGCGGCTCGCGCTCCGGCGACGGCGTGTACATCTCCTGCGCGATCGAGAACGTCGTCATGAGACAGCGCTCGGCGCCCTGTTCCGTCCCGGTGCACGGCGCACGACGTCGCGCGAACAGCTTCCCCCACAGCGGAGCGGCGGGCAGCTCGACTTCCACCTCGTCGCCGTTCGTGTACTCCTTGTCCGGTCGCTGCGTGATCGGCCGCCAGAAGTTGAACGCGCCGTTGTCGGCACGAATGCCGAAACGCCATGGCGGCTGAATCCGTGCACGCTGGGATGGTTGGACAGGCGCCGCACCTGTCGCCGGCGTTTGCGCGTCCGCGCGCGATCCGGCGGACGCCACAGCCAGCGCCGCGCAGAACGTGGCGCCTGCGATGCGCAGCACGGCCCTGCCAACCATGCTCAGTTGAACGCGTTGATGCCGGTGACCGCCTGGCCGAGAATCAGCGTGTGAACGTCGTGCGTCCCCTCGTACGTGTACACGCTCTCGAGGTTCGCCATGTGGCGCATCGATGCGTACTCGGCCAGAATGCCATTGGCACCGAGCAGTCGACGCGCCTCGCGCGCAATGTTCGTCGCTATGTTGACGTTGTTGCGCTTCGCGAGCGACACCTGCTGTGGCGACATCTTGCCGAGGTCCTTGAGCCGACCGAGGTGAAGCGAGACGAGCTGCGCCTTCACGATCTCGCTCACCATGTCGGCGAGCCGCGCCTGCTGCAGCTGAAACGCCGCAAGCGGCTTGTCGAACATCACACGATTCCGGGCGTACGACAGGGCTTCCTCGTAGCACGCCATCGCCGCTCCGATGGCGCCCCACGAGATGCCGTACCGCGCCTGTGTCAGGCACATCAGAGGACTCTTGAGGCCTCCAGACTTCGGAAGAATCGCATCGGCGCTCACGCATACATCCTGAAAGACGAGCTCACTCGTATCCGAGGCACGGAGTGACAGCTTGCCTTTCTGGTCTTTCGCCGTGAAGCCGCGCGTGTTCGTCGGTACGAGGAAGCCGCGAATGGACTTGTCCGATTTGTCGCCATTCGTCTTCGCCCACACGACGGCCACCTGGGCCTGCGATCCATTCGTGATCCACATCTTGCCGCCATTGATGACCCACGTCCCATCGTTCTGCTCGCGGGCCATGGTGACCATGCCGGCGGGGTTCGAGCCGTAATCAGGCTCCGTGAGACCAAAGCAACCGATCGCTTCCCCCTTTGCCATCGCCGGGAGCCACTTCCGCTTTTGCTCCTCGCTGCCGAAGGCGTAGATGGGATACATCACGAGCGCGCCCTGCACGGATGCGAAGGAACGGATGCCGGAGTCGCCGCGCTCGAGCTCCTGCATGATGAGGCCGTACGCGACGTTGTTCAGTCCCGCGCAGCCGTACTCCTCGGGCAGGTTCGCGCCAAGTACGCCGAGCGCGGCCATCTCGGGAATGAGCTCTTTCGGGAACCGGCCATCGACGTAGCACTTGCCGATGATCGGCAGCACGCGTTCGTCGACGAAGCGGCGGACACTGTCACGAACGGCCCGCTCTTCCTCGCCGAGCACGCTGTCGAGATCGTAGAAATCGGTTGGTGTTGTCATGGACGTAAGATAAGGCCGGCTACTCGCCTCGCGCCGCCTTGATCGACAGGTGCTGCGCCGCTGCCGGAGCGTTCGTCGGCACATTCGCGTCGCGACGAGAACGGACCGGTGTGACCGTGCGGCGAGCGGACGGGGCGACGCCGACTTCCCGCGCCTTCGCGCGGAAGAGGCGGCCGTGGTCGATCGGGTGGCCGGTCTCGTCCTGCCACTGGTGCACCATCTCGTGCAACAGCGTGTGCAGGGCCTCCTCCCAGCCGTGGCGGCGGATGTGGCGGCGGCTCACGACGATCTCCGACCGCTCGCCGGCGGGCGACGCTGACATGTAGTGTCCGAGGCGAGCCCGCATGCGACGGGACACGCGTACCGCAATCGGCTTGAGCGCCCCGCCGAAATGGCGCTCGTTGAACCGGCGGTGCCACTCCGTGAGCCGGCGCATGAGCGGCGCGTCGTCGGGGTGTGGCGCGTCCGGGCGGCGCGTGCGTGCCGGACGCGCGACCGGGTAGGTCAGAATCCGCTGGCGTGCGTGGCGTCGCGCCGCGGCGGTCCGACCACTCACGAACGTGGCGATCGCTGCGAGCACATCGGGTGGGGCAGCCAAATACCCCTCGTGCACGCGCAGCTCGCGGCCACGGTAGCTCACCATCACCGCGCGGTTGCGGGTGAGCCGACACCGTTCGATCCCGGCGAGGCCGAGCGCTCGGAGCCGCGCGAGCAGCTCCGCCGCGTCGCGCGGTGGGCTCGCGTCGAGCCCGAGCTCGAGCTGCGTGGCGGGACGCGTGAAGAGCCTGCCTAACGATCGAAGCACCGAGAGGGTCCTGGCGTGAACGTCTTGTCGCTAGCGGTCCAAACGAGCGTCGACACTTCGATGTTCTCCGGACGAATCGTAATCACGTTGACCGACGATGGGCGTCCCCCCCGCGACCGGCTCGAGACGGTCCCAGCCGTCGAGATCACCGTGCCCTTTTGCGTGTGCTCGATGTAATGGGTCGCCTCCTGGTGGTCGTGACCGCAGAGCACGAGGTCGACGCCGATCTGCGCGAAGGCGCCGAGCACCTTCCGCGTATCCTTCAGACCGTGCCGGCCGGAGAGCTCCCCCTTCACCGGGTTGTGATGCATCACGATAACGCGCGCGGCGTCCGGTGGCGAACCCTCGAACTCCTCGCGTGCGTGGTCGATCTGCGCGCGACGGATCGCGCCGATGATGGAGATGTCCTTCAGCCGCCACGTGAGCGTGTGACGCGTGACGCCATGCGCTGTGTTGAGTCCGACGAACGTCGCGCCCGGCACGCGCAGCGCCGGCTCGAGATCCTCGGAGATGTGCGTGCGATAGCTCTCGTAGATCCGCTTGTCATCGCCGACGCCGAGCGGCGCCTTCCACCACATCACATCGTGGTTGCCGGGTACGACGATCGTCTTGCTCACCTTGCGCGCATCACGAATGAACGAGTGGGCGCGCTGGAACTCACCCGCGCGCGCGCGCTGGGAGAGGTCACCCGAGATGGCGACCACATCGAACCGACGTTCCTGGATCATCGTCTCGATCGCTTCGATCTGGTCGGCGACCGCCGGCCAGCCGAAGTGCAGATCGGAGACGTGAAACACCGTCAGCACGGCCCAGACCGTTTCGTCACTGCAGGCGAGCGATGATCGCGTCCGTGAACTGGGCCGTCGTCGCGGCGCCGCCGAGATCGCGTGTGACCGTCTTCCCCTCGCGGATCACGCTCTCCATCGCGTCTCGAATGCGTCGAGCACGGTCACGATCGCCCAAGTGCTCGAGCATGAGGCACGCGGCGTACACAAGTGCGCCAGGATTCGCGACCCCCTTCCCCGCGATGTCGGGCGCCGTGCCATGCACCGCCTCGAAGATCGCGGCGTTCGCGCCGAGGTTGGCGCCGGGCGCGAGCCCCAACCCACCAACGAGTCCGGAGATGAGGTCGGAGAGAATGTCGCCGAAGAGGTTCGTCGTGACGACGACGTCGAAGGTCTCGGGCTTGATCACAAGCTGCATGGCCATCGCGTCGACGATGCGCTCTTCGTACTCCACACGACCGGCGTATTCCTTGGCAATCGTCTGGCCGACGTCACGAAAGAGGCCGCCCGTGTACTTCAGGATGTTCGCCTTGTGGACGAGCGTGACCTTCTTGCGTCCGTGCGCGACGGCGTACTCGAACGCATAGCGGATGATGCGATCGGAGCCATAGCGTGTGACCACCGCCGTCGACTCCGCGGCTGCGCGCTGGTCGGGCCCGATGGCGATATAGTGCTCGATGCCGGAGTACAATCCCTCGGTGTTCTCGCGAATCAGCACGATGTCGACGTTGTCGAATCGCCCGCCGGGGACGACGGAGCGCGCGGGACGCACGTTGGCGTAGAGGTCGAACGTGCGGCGCAGTGCGACGTTCACCGACCGATAGCCGCCGCCGACCGGTGTCTCGAGCGGCCCCTTGAGTGCAAGCCCCGTCCGTTCTATGGACTCGATGGTCGCGTCGGGCATCGGATCATCGTACTCGGCGACGGCCGCCATCCCGGCGAGCTTCCGGTCCCAATCGAACTGTGCGCCCGCCGCCTCGAGGATGCGAACGGTGGCATCGGTGATGTCGGGGCCAATCCCGTCACCGGGAATCAACGTGCAGGCAACACTCATATCGCTCAGTGAAGTCAGCGCTGAGGAGAGAACAGATCGGCGACGCCGCCAGCGAGGCCGGCCGCAACCGCGGGCGAGAATGATAGCGCGAGGTCGCCCATCACGTCCCCTTTCCACGTCAGGCGGGCCGCACGAACGTCCACGACCGCCAGGTGGAGTGTCGCGCGGCCACCCTCGCCGTCCGGTGTGAATCGCAGCACTGTGGGCACGAGCGCGTATCGCGCGTCGAACAGTGCAGCGAGAGCCCGAAGCTGACCGGCGAGCGGCTCGGCGAGCGGCTTGTCCGGCTCCTTCTCGACGGGCGCGAGCTGGTCGAAGGTAATCGCGTACGGGTCGGCGGCGTACGTGGGATTCCGGCGGGCGGCACGCGCGAGTGCGGGCGGGAACGCCCACTTACCGCGGACGCCGGCCTCGCGCACCGCGAAGGCAATCTCGTCATCGACGCTCGCGAGGTATGCACGATGATCGGCGACCTTGTCGCTCCATGCCGGCACACCGGATCGCAGAACCTGGACCGGCAGCACGACGAGCGGCTGCGTCGCAAGCGACGCGAGAGCGCCCGGCGATGGCGATTGCGCGGCTCGGACGGACGCCGTGGTGGTGTGCGCGGCGGGCTCACGCGACGCCGCGGGTGATGCGGCTTGTGATGTCGCCGAGCCGCGAGCGCAACCGGCGACGCAGGCGATGGCGGCGAGTCGAAAGACGGAGATAGTCACGGTGATGAATGCTGAGACTAAGCTAACAGGGCCGAGTGGCAGCGGCACCCGCGACGTTGCGGAGGCCTCGCGTTGTGATCCCTTCGAATCCATCACGCGTGGCGGTTGCTTCCGTCACACCCGCGGGCCAATTTGGCGGCAACGTTACCAGGGACGGCACGGGCATGGGCAAGTTGCTTTCGTGGCTGGTTTGGCTGGTTGTCGGACTGACCGGCGCCGGTGCGTTCGCCTGGCTTGCGCTGTCACGCGGCGAGCAGGTGAGCGCGGCGTGGTTGGTCACCGCCGCCGTTTGCACGTACCTCATCGCGTATCGGTTCTATAGCAAGTTCATCGCCGCGAAGATCTTCGCGCTCGATGCGAACCGCACGACGCCGGCCGAGCGGCTGAACGATGGCCGCGACTACGTGCCGACGAATCGGTGGATCGTGTTCGGGCACCACTTCGCCGCGATTGCTGGCCCGGGTCCGCTCGTCGGTCCTACGCTGGCGGCGCAGTTCGGCTTCCTCCCCGGCATGATCTGGATTCTCGTCGGCGTGGCCCTCGGCGGCGCAGTCCAGGACTTCGTGATTCTCGCCTCGTCGGTTCGGCGCAACGGGAAATCGCTCGGCCAGATGGCGAAGGAGGAGATCGGGCCGGTGGCGGGGTTCACCGCGCTCATCGCGGTGCTCGGCATCATGATCGTGCTCATCGCGGTGCTCGCGCTCGTGGTGGTCAACGCCCTGGGCGAGAGTCCGTGGGGCGTCGTGACCGTCGGCCTCACGATCCCGATCGCGCTGCTCATGGGCGGGTACCTGAAGTGGATCCGGCCTCACCGCGTCCTCGAGGCGACGGCGTTCGGGCTCGTGCTGCTCATCGCGGCGCTCTATATCGGTCGAGCCGTTGCCGCGGACCCCACGCTCGCGCCGATGTTCACCTTGAGTCGCCGCTCACTCGCGCTGCTGATCATGGCATACGGCTTCGCGGCGTCGGTGCTTCCTGTGTGGCTCCTGCTTGCGCCGCGCGATTATCTCTCGGCGTTCGTGAAGCTTGGGGTGGTCCTCGCGCTCGCGCTCGGCATTCTCCTTGTGCTCCCGCCGCTGCAGATGCCAGCGGTCACGCAGTTCGTCGACGGCACGGGACCCGTGTTCGCCGGCAAGCTTTTCCCGTTTGCGTTCATCACCATCGCCTGCGGCGCCATCTCCGGCTTCCACGCACTCATCTCGTCAGGCACGACGCCGAAGCTGCTCGAGCGCGAGCCCGATGCGCGGATGATCGGTTACGGCGGGATGCTGCTCGAGTCGATGGTCGCCATGATGGCGCTCATCGCGGCGTGCGTGCTGACGCCGGGTGTGTTCTTCGCCATCAACGCCCCCGCCGCCGCGATCGGTACGACGGCGCAGAGCGCGGCCGAAGCGATTCGCACCTGGGGCTTCGTGCTCCAGCCGGGAGAGATCGAGGCACTCGCGCGCAACGTGGGTGAAGCATCGCTGCTTTCGCGGACCGGTGGCGCGCCGAGTCTCGCGGTGGGGATGGCGCACATCTTCTCGAACGTGCTCGGCGGACCGACCGCGATGGCGCTGTGGTATCACTTCGCGATCATGTTCGAGGCGCTCTTCATCCTGACGACACTCGACGCGGGCACGCGCGTGGGTCGGTTCATGCTCCAGGACCTCGGGCGCCATGTGTGGGAGCCGTTCGGCCGCGTGTCGTGGTATCCCGCGGTGGTGTTGTCGAGCGCGATCTTCGTCGCGATGTGGGGGCACTTCCTCTATCAGGGCGTGATCGACCCGCTCGGCGGCATCAATTCGCTGTGGCCGCTGTTCGGCATCGCAAATCAGTTATTGGCCGCTGTCGCGTTGTGCGTGGGCACGACGGTGCTCATCAAGATGGGCAAGCAGCGGTACGCGTGGGTCACGCTGCTGCCGCTCGCATGGCTTGTGGTGGTCACGATGACGGCTGCGTTCGCGAAGATCTTCTCGCCGGATCCGCGGCTCGGGTTCCTGGCGCATGCGCGCCGATTCTCCGAGCTCCTGGCGCAGGGCACCGTACCACCAGGGGTGAAAAGCGCGGCGGATGCGACGCGGATCATCTGGAACGATCGAGTGGACGCGGCGGTCGCGGCATTCTTCGCGATTGCCGTGCTCTTGATTCTCGCCGATTCCGCCCGCGAGTGGCTTTCGATTCTGCAAGGACGCAAGCCCGCTGTTTCGACGGAAGTACCGTTTCAGGCACGAGTTGCCGTGGCTGGCGATTGACGGTGGGCTGCGGGCTCGCGCACACCTAACGACTTCTTCATGATGCGTCTCTTCCTTGCTGCAGCTCTCGTTCCCGCGACCAGTGCCCTGCTGGGTGCGCAATCAGTAGCCACGCCCCCACCAGGGCGGGCCACGACCTCCGCATTCGAGTTCAGCATCGCGAGCATGATGCGCGGGCCCGAGGTCTACGGGCGCGAGCCGCAGCGCGTGCAGTGGACGGCGGATGCCCGGTGGATCTATTTCCTGTGGAATCCTCCGGGCACCGACTGGCGCGAGCCGAATCGACCGTATCGCGTGCGAGCCACGGGAGGCTCGGCGCCCGAGCGAGTAACGGACGCACACATGGACAGCGTCGGCCCGCTACTCGAGACGGGCGTCCTGTCGCGTGACCGCCGCTCGCGCGTCGTCGCGTACAACGGCGATCTTTACATCGTTGCCCTTCCCGCCGGCACGGCACGTCGTCTCACCGAGACGGCCGCCGAGGAGCGCAGTCCGTATTTCTCCGCGGATGGGCGCCGCGTGTTCTACGTGCGCGACAACAACGTCTTCTCGATCGACCTCGATGGCGGGTTCGTGCGTCAGCTCACCGACGTGCGGACTGGACCGGCGCCGAAGGACTCGGCAAAGGCGCAGGGACAACGGGGGAATCTCGAAGCACAGCAGCGAGAACTGTTCGACGTCATTCGAGATCGCGTCCGCGCCGACAGCATTCGGGAAGCCGAGCGGAAGGCGCGTGAGGCGCTGCGCGTGAAGCCATTCTACCTCGGCACCAACGAGCGCATTGCATCGCTCTCGGTGTCGCCGACAGGCAATGCGCTCCTGCTCGTCACGACCGTCCCGGCCGAGCGCTCGCAACAGACGCGGGTGCCGAATTACGTGACGACCAGCGGCTACACCGAGGAGCTGACCGTTCGCACGAAAGTCGGCGACACGCAGGCAGGCGGCCGTGTTGCGTTCATGAAATTGCCGAGCGGGGACCTGACCTGGCTTCAGGCGGTGCCGGCGGATACGACGCGGCCGCCGGCACAGGTATCGGCGTTAGGCTGGACGGACGATGGCAGTGCCGCGCTCGTATTCGCCGAAGCGCGCAACTACAAGACGCGTTACATCCACAAGGTCGACGCCGCGACGGGCAAGCTGCAGACGCTCGACACGCTTCGGGATAGCGCGTGGGTGGGTGGACCGTGCTACGGCTGCGGCGGGTGGTACGACGGCGGCAAACGACTGTGGTTCGTTTCCGAGGCCGACGGCTACGCCCACCTGTACACGATGGACGCGAACGGCGGCGACCGCCGCCAGCTCACGACGGGAAAGTGGGAGGTACTGGACGCGCGGTTGTCCCCCGACGGCCGGTCGTTCGAGCTGCATACGAGCGAGGGGTCGCCGTTCGAGCGGCACTACTTCCGCATGGCCGTCACTGGTGGTGAGCGCGAGCGCATCACCACGCAGAAGGGCGGCCACACGGCCGCGCCGTCGCCCGATCGGACGATGCTCGCGGACGTGTACTCGGCCGCCAACCGTCCGCCGGAGCTGTTCGTGATGCGCAACCGCGCCGGCGCCCCGATGAGGCAGCTCACGACATCGCCGACGGCGGAGTGGCTGAGCTTCCCGTGGATCGTGCCGGAGATTGTCATGATCCCGGGCTCGGATGGCGTCCCAGTCCCCGCGCGCATCTATCGTCCGAAGGACATGAACGCGCAGCCTAACGGGGCGGCAGCCATCTTCGTGCACGGTGCCGGCTATCTGCACAACGTCCACACCTATTGGTCGAGCTACGCCCGCGAGTACATGTTCAACCAGTACCTCGCGTCGAAGGGGTACGTCGTGCTCGACATCGACTACCGCGGGTCGGCGGGTTATGGCCGGGACTGGCGGACCGCGATCTACCGATGGATGGGCGGACGCGATCTGCAGGACCACGTCGACGGCTCGCGCTATCTCGCGAAGGAGTTCGGCGTCGACCCAGAGCGGATCGGCATCTACGGTGGCAGCTACGGCGGGTTCATCACGCTCATGGCGTTGTTCACCGAGCCGAAGCACTTCGGCGCCGGCGCCGGCCTCAGAAGCGTGACCGATTGGGCGCACTACAACCACCCGTACACCGCGCGCATCCTCAACCAGCCGCAGGACGACACGCTCGCGTACCGGCGGTCGTCGCCGATCTACTTTGCGGCCGGCCTCGAGGACCCACTTCTCATCGCGCACGGGATGGTCGACGTCAACGTGCACTTCCAGGATGTCGTGCGACTCAGCCAGCGGCTCATCGAGCTCGGCAAGACGCGATGGGAGATGGCGGTGTACCCGGTGGAGGATCACGGCTTCGTGCGTCCGTCGTCGTGGACCGATGAGTATCGACGGATCTTCGAGTTGTTCGAGCAGCATCTGGCGCGGCGAGCTCCCACGGGAGCATCGACGGGAGGAGCGCGGTAATGCGATCTGGGACGTTAGGCGGCGTCGCGGGCGTGGGAGGCGCGGACGCCGTGCGGGCCGCCTTGAGCTGGATGCGGCGGGCGGCAGGCGTCGTCCGCACGGTCGTCGGAGCGCCGGATTACGATCGCTACGTCGCGCATATGCGCGGACATCACCCCGAGTGCGAGCCCGTGTCGCGCGACGAGTTCATGCGCCAGCGGCTGGAGAGCCGGTATTCGCGTCCGGGTGCGCGCTGTTGCTGAGCTGATAGTGACGGGCGTGACTTCGCCCGATGAGATCTGCCGCCCGTCGGGGAGGACGAGCGTAAACGACACACGCGCGGCGCCCGTTCGCGGCGTGTCGAACTCATCGCTGTCCCTCCTCTCGTCCCTACCACGGCTGTCCGTCTTCGGAGGGAGCGTCACGGCCCACGTCCTGACGCCCGCTTCAATCCGATACCGGACGGTCGCCGTATTGAGGGGTGCGCGTAACGGCTGAACGCCAACGCCAAGCTTGGCGCCATCCCGACAGGCGGCGACCGACCACACGGCAACGCTCGCGAAGACCCGACCAGTCCGCCGCCAGCCACCGATGGAATCGACCACTCGCGCTCCCGCGTGCATCATCAGGTGTACGACACGAAGGTATGAAGACCGTATCTGCTAGACCCCGACCCGTCGCGATGGGTCACGGCGGCAAACTCCAGGGGCACTCGTGAAGCGCTTCGTCACACGAATCCTCGCAATTATAGCAACCGCTTACCTGGCGGCCTCCCTCGGCGTTCGGGTATTCGAGCGATCGCTCGTCTAC
>Ga0209382_10008003_pt1 | contig 13367 bp, 9 predicted proteins | sample SoiMetdeltSBSDD5_FD_187599 | JGI IMG/M metagenome (GOLD analysis project Ga0209382, IMG submission 187599) | Bulk soil microbial communities from a Populus tree surrounding site in Tennessee, USA - Soil MetaG P. deltoides SBSDD5 (SPAdes) (version 2) | ecosystem: Environmental > Terrestrial >... | reverse complement strand
CATCAAGCACGGGCGAAACGTGCGCATTACAAGCGCACCGCGGCGCAGCAGAAAAAACTACAACTGTAGTAGTAGATGTCGAGTTCATAGAGTTCACCTCTGGTTGCATCTCGCTCATAATCATACGTCGGAATTTGGAACTTCGGAACTCTCTTCGGCCCCGGCCGGCCGATAAAGCGCCTGATCTTTCCGCCCGACGTAGCCTTTCAATTCCTCATCCGGCGATATTCGAGAATCTCTCGCTCAATCAGTTCGTCCCTTACGCTCTGTACCGTATTAGAGACGCGCGAGGTCCAACCACATTACGCGCGGATCGCCTTCTTCGCCTTGGCGGCAATCGGCTCCGCATCGCTCAAGGCTCTGAATACAATCAGACGCGCATATCGTTTATTGCCATTGTGACTTGAAGCATCGTTTGGCAGTATATGGAACCATCCGATGGCAGTAGCCCTGTCGGTAAATCAATGACTTATAGCGACGACATCCTGACTCACTGGAAGCATCCGATGGCAGTGAGTACAAAATCCTCAATCGCCTCCCGATCGCTCACCGTTGACTCTTCCCCAATCTGTCTGCAAGCACACCCATCACATTCGTTCCTCCATCACACGACAATTGCTCTCCGCTTAATTTCTCTCTCGCTCTCCGGCGTGTGACTTCCCAACTCAAGGCGCGTCTTTGTTGGAAGGGGTGCGCCTTGTGTTCGAGCAAGATCAATTTCTCCATTGGCTCCGAAAGCTCAATCTCAGTGAGCGCGCCGAGAATTTGATTCAACAGATCAGATCGTCAAATCCTGCGCGTCTCGTACAGAGTGGCCGCGGCAACGTGAGCGGTCGTTATCCCAGCCGCAAGATGGGCGTCACCATTCAGTTCGAGAGCCACAAGAATGAACTGGCCCGCATTCAGGAATTGGAACACGCTTCGGACGTGGTTGAGTTTTACGATCAGCCGCCCTCCATCAAGCTTGAATATCAAAGCGCTGCCGGAAAGAAGCTGGGCGTTTTACATACGGCGGATTTCTTCGTCATTCGTGAAACTTCCGCAGCGCTTCCGGACCGGCCTGCCTGATAATCTCAGAAGCCTTCTCTCGCCCGGACAGCGCTGGAGCCGGCGTGAGGGTTCTCAGGCTGCCTCGTTTCACGAGTTCATCAAAGACGCTCAGGAGTAATTCTCGACATCTATCTTGATCATCCAGCAGGCTGACTCTGCTTTGGCCGAGGTTGATGACTCGCCACTGCCTGCCGTCCCAGGACAATTCCATTCCCACAGCATATTCAAATGAAGACATCCCATCGGCTGGAGACGGAGGGCGAAACCTGGTGATCTGGGAATAAGCGAAGGCGGTCTCTTGATCAAGAAAAACATAGACGTGATCAGGAGCGACTAGCGGAGCCGCGCACAAATCTATAAAGATCTGGTTGGCGCTCAGTAGCAGATAGATTTCATCCACCGTCGCCCTGGCGCTGCCCGACAATTCACTTAACGTCATTCCGGGATGGGCGGCCAGGAGCGAGGTCACCGATAATCTGGCAGGCTCGCTGATCAGTCGCCGCTGATCGGCGCCGCGCAGGTAGTCTTCCAGGAAACGTAGATTCCGTTGAAGCGCCCAATTGATCTCCGACGAAGTACGGAGTCGATAGTAGAAACCGAACTGACGGGCATACTCTTCACCTGGCGGACAATGCCATCCTTCGCTTTCACTGCGCACATATCGAGCCGGCATCTTCTCGGCTAGCGCCGGCAGTTCGTCCTCCATTTTCCATTCTTCCCATCCGGCGCCGTCACGCCGGAGAACGAAGAAGTCAGGCGTATGTGTATGGCCATGATTGGCGCCGGCTTTGGTTTTATACCGTAAGGTGAAAGAAGACGGTTGGTCCCAATATTCCCACACGTCATCTTCGTAGTATTCCATCAGGTAGATGGCCGACAGCTCATTAGTGAGGCTTTCGTATTGGATGGTGTGCCCCATCTTGAGGCTCGGGAAACAACCACGCACGTTCCCGCGACGGCCCTGCACACGCCGCGCGGGCTCTGATGATCTGATCTGTTGGACCATGATCTGAGCCTTCTCACTGAGATCGAGCCTCTTACACCAATCTCGCAGTTGTTGATCGTCGAGCATTCATAACCCCACAATCTGGAGAAGCAACGAGCCGCGCCGTGCAGCCCCGTTCGTGTAAGACTTCGGAAATAGAAATGTCAGTTTGGATTTGAGTTGGTGATGAAGGAACGCAAGGCGCTGAGGTGATTGCGAGGAATTTTGCGCTGGATAGGAGATTTGATGGCCCTCTTCAAAAATTTTCTACTGCCCGCCACATTTTGCTTCCACTTTCTACTCGCCGCCATTTAATGCTTTCACCCAGGCCACGGAAGCATCTCGTAAGTCGTTGATTCGGGGTAGGAGGCGCGCCATCTTTTGCTTCCACCCGACGCCATCTTTTTCTTCAAGTCACAGTCCAAAAAAAGACAGGCGCCGTCCTGGCGTCTGGCAGGCGCCAGAGTCCGGATCCGGCGAATCTGGCCGCGATCCACCACGATCGCTCCCGGGCTCGCCAGCAGGTTATCGAGCGCAAATTCGACCGGACTGCTGTACCCAAGGTGTTCGGCGATCTGTACTCTGACAATAAAGTTTCAAACTGAAGGTGCGCTAAGTTGTTGATCCTACGTTGATGCTGATCAGGACAGTCGCGCTAAAGTTTCAAACTATGCGCAAACGAAGCCTTTGATTGTGATTTTGGTTTGACAATAAAGTTTCAAACTGAAGGGGAGCTGAACTGTTGATTCTACGTTGAGATGAATCATCGGTGAAACGCCGATGGGCTCTTTCCCCGACTCAAATTGCGGCCGCCCTTCGATCTGAGAGCGGCCAACATGGACTGACCCGCCGAATAGGAAACTGAAGTCCTGCCTGATTTCATAATGAAGGTCCGCCTGTATACATGGATTCGACTGACGACCGGCAGACTCCACAGACCCGCTGTAAATCGCCGCATCGTTTGTTGAACGCCGTCACACCTTTTACTAAATCCACATCTAAAGTCTCTCCTCATCTCAGACGGTAAGCCAACCACCCGCGATATTGACCGGACCTGTCCGGGATTTGAGGCGCAAAAAGGGAAAATCATGTCAGCGACATTCTAATCGAAATATCACAGTATGTTCTAAATAATTTCTTGATATTTTATAGATAATATCATAGCATTGTGTATAGATCTTGGAGGATAGTTATGAAGCAGAAGAGTAAAACGGATAGTCGCCGCCGGGCTCAGTCCGTCACGAGCGAGGGCGAGAGCGTCGAGATCAGTCGGGAGGCGCCGCCGCGCATCGTTTCGTCCGCTCACCTGGTCTCGGATATCAGCCCGGAACTGTCTGAGTTCGAGTTCGGCATGATTTTGGCAGTCAACGCCTTCAATCGCTGGGTGGTGCGCTGCATGACGGCAGCCGGGGTCAAGGACATGTCCACCCTGGAGGCGCTGCTTCTGCACCACCTGCATCATCGCGCCCGCAAGAAGAAACTCGCCGACATCTGCTTCATGTATAACATCGAGGACACGCACGTGGTGTCGTACTCGCTCAAGAAGCTGATGGCGATGGGGTTGGTAGAAAGCGAGAAGAGCGGCAAGGAAGTGCTCTTCTCCACCACCGATCTTGGCGCGCAGGTAATCGAGCGTTACCGCCAAGTGCGCGAGCACTGTTTGATGAACCAGTTTTCCAGAGATAGCGGCGAGAACTACAAGTTGGGTGAGATGGCGCGTTTTTTACGCTACCTCTCGGCGCTCTATGACCAGGCCGCGCGCGCGGCCACTTCGCTGTGACCGTCTATCATCGCCGCGCGCGCGGCGATCCTTTTGGGAGACGCCTCGGTTTCTGGCTTCACGGAACCGAGGCGGTAAGATAATGGCCCCATCATCCGGCTGGCAATTCTGGATCGACCGCGGAGGCACCTTCACCGACATTGTCGCTAAGCGCCCCGACGGCTCGCTCGTCACTCACAAGCTACTGTCGGAGAATCCCGAACATTACCGCGACGCCGCAGTGGCCGGCGTCCGCCGCCTGCTCGGCGTCGAGGACGGCGCGCCCATTCCGGTCGAGCGGATCGAAGCGGTGAAAATGGGGACCACCGTCGCCACCAACGCGCTGTTGGAGCGCAAGGGCGAGCCGACGGCGCTTTTCATCACGAAAGGCTTCGGCGATGCGTTGCGCATCGCCTATCAGAACCGCCCGCGCATCTTCGATCGCGAAATTCGCCTGCCCGAACTGTTATATAAAAAAGTAGTCGAAGTGACCGAACGCATCGGAGCCCATGGCGATGTAGTGATCCCGCTAGACGAGAGAAGTGCGCGGGCAAACCTCGAAGCCGTTTACGCCGATGGATTCCGCAGCGTCGCCGTTGTCTTCATGCACGGCTATCGATTTCCGGAGCATGAGCGGCGCGTCGCTGAGATGGCGATTGAGACAGGCTTTACGCAAGTGTCGGTTTCGCATCAGGTCAGCCCGCTGATGAAGTTCGTGTCACGTGGCGATACGACGGTGGTCGACGCCTACCTGTCGCCGATCCTGCGTCGCTATGTCGATCAGGTGGCCGGCGAGTTGCCGGGTTCGCGCCTGATGTTCATGCAGTCAAACGGTGGACTCGCTGACGCCCGGCGCTTCCAGGGCAAGGACTCCATACTGTCCGGTCCGGCGGGCGGCATTGTGGGCATGGCGCGAACGTCGGAGCTGGCCGGGTTCAGTAAAGTGATCGGCTTCGACATGGGCGGCACCTCCACCGACGTCTCACATTACGCCGGCGAACTCGAACGCGAGTTCGAGACCCAGGTGGCCGGCGTGCGCATGCGCGCGCCCATGTTGTCGATCCACACGATCGCGGCCGGCGGCGGCTCGATCCTCCATTTCGACGGCGGGCGCTACCGCGTCGGGCCGGATTCGGCCGGCGCCGATCCCGGCCCTGCATGTTACAGGCGCGGTGGGCCGCTGACGGTCACCGACTGCAACGTCATGCTTGGGAAGATTCAGCCCGGATATTTCCCCAAAGTGTTCGGGGCAAAAGGAGACCAATCTCTCGACGTCGATGCGGCGCGCGAGAAATTCGCTCAGCTAGCCGCCGAGATCGAGGCCGCGACCGGTAAAAAGCAAACGCCTGAAGAGGTGGCCGAAGGGTTCATTCAAGTCGCCGTGGCCAACATGGCCAACGCCGTCAAGCGCACCTCAGTGCAACGCGGCCACGACGTAACCCAATACACGATGGCCTGCTTCGGCGGCGCCGGCGGCCAGCATGCTTGCCTGGTGGCTGACGAACTCGGCATGACGAGCGTTTATATACATCCGTTCGCGGGCGTGTTGTCGGCCTACGGCATGGGCCTGGCCGAAGTCACGGCGATCCGCGAGAAAGCGATCGAGGCGCGAATGGAGGAGACAGCGCTCGCGAAGATTCGGGCGGGAATGGACGCGCTGGGCAGGGCCGTCACGCAAGAGGTCCTCAGTCAGGGCTCGCCGGCCGAGCGCATCGCGCTGCGCGAGCGCGCGCACCTGCGCTACGAAGGCACAGATACGGCGCTCATCACGCCCTTCGGCGGCATCGCCGATATGCGGCGAGATTTCGAGGCGGCTTACAAGCGGCGCTTCAGTTTCCTTATGCCGAGCCGTGAGATCATCGTCGAAGCGATCTCTGTCGAAGCCGTCGGTGAGTCTGAAGCCTTTACTGAAACGCTCTCCGCTCCCGGCGATAAAGAGACGAGCGCGCCCGCAGTAGCGGTCGAGTTCGTGGAAATGAGAGCTGGCGGAAAGACTCTCGCCGCGCCGGTCTTTTTGCGCGAAGCGCTCGCCATCGGCCAACAGATCGACGGCCCGGCCATTATCGCCGAGAGGAACGCCACCACCGTCGTCGAGCCCGGATGGCGCGCCGAGGTAACGCGGCTTAACCACCTCGTATTGAGGCGCGTCGTGGCGCGCGAAAGCAGAATCGCGGTAGGCGCCGAGGTCGATCCGGTGATGCTGGAGGTTTTCAACAGCCTCTTCATGTCGATCGCCGAGCAAATGGGCTTAACGCTGGCCAACACCGCCTATTCTGTCAACATCAAGGAGCGGCTCGATTTCTCATGCGCTCTATTCGACGCCGAAGGCGCCCTCATCGCCAACGCGCCGCATATGCCCGTGCACCTCGGATCTATGGGCGAGAGCGTCAAGGCGGTGATCCGCAAGAACGCGGGCCGCATCCTGTGGGGCGACGTTTATGTGTTAAACGACCCTTACAACGGCGGCACGCATTTGCCAGACGTCACAGTAATCACCCCCGTATTCGACGAGCTAGGAAAGAAAATACTGTTCTATGTGGGCTCGCGCGGCCATCACGCCGACATCGGGGGCGTCACTCCCGGCTCCATGCCGCCTTTCTCCAGGACGGTGGAAGACGAAGGCGCGCTGATCGACAACCTGAAACTGGTCGAAGGCGGACGCCTGATGGAAGACCGGATGCGGCGCATTCTCGCTGAGGCCGCGCATCCGGCGCGCAACATCGCACAAAACCTGGCGGACCTCAGAGCCCAGGTCGCCGCGAACGAAAAGGGCGCGCAGGAGTTGCGCAAGATGGTCGAGCATTACGGCCTGGACGTCGTGAGAGCTTACATGCGTCACGTGCAGGACAATGCGGAAGAGTCGGTGCGCCGCGTTCTGGGCGCGCTGAAAAACGGCGAATTCGGCTACGAGATGGACAACGGCGCGGCGATCCGCGTGAAAATCACGAGCGGCGCGGACCGGCGCAACGCCACGATCGATTTCACTGGAACTTCGGCCCAGCTCGACAGCAACTTCAACGCGCCGAGCGCCGTCGTTTACGCGGCCGCGCTGTACGTCTTCCGCACGCTGGTCGACGCCGACATCCCGCTCAACGCGGGATGTTTGAAACCGCTCCACATCGTCATCCCAGAGGGCTGCATGCTGAATCCGCGCCCGCCCGCAGCGACCGTGGCCGGGAATGTGGAAACCTCGCAGTGCATCACAGACACTCTCTATGGCGCGCTGGGCGTGATGGCCGCTTCGTGCGGCACTATGAGCAATTTCACGTTCGGCAACGCGCAATATCAATACTACGAGACCATTTCCGGAGGATCTGGCGCCGGACCGGGCTTCCACGGCTGCGATACGGTGCAGGTCCACATGACCAACTCGCGCCTCACCGACCCTGAGGTGTTGGAGTGGCGATTCCCGGTGCGGGTCGAGGAGCACTCCATTCGCAGGGGCAGCGGAGGACGTGGGAAGTGGAACGGCGGCAATGGCGCGACCCGCCGCATCCTGTTTCTGGAGCCGATGACGGGAGCCGTTCTGTCTGGACATCGCCGTGTGCCGCCCTATGGCATGGCAGGCGGGGAGCCGGGCGGATTGGGACGAAACTGGGTGGAGCGCGCAAATGGAGAACATGTTGAGCTGTCCTATGCCGATGAAATCGATATGAGGGCAGGCGATGTGTTTGTCATTGAAACGCCGGGCGGCGGCGGATACGGCGCTCCGGAATAAGCGCATCAAGTCGTAAATCTGCTCAATCCAGCAAACCGCCGCAGCCACTTTGTTGCGTCTGCGGGACTTTGACTAACAATCATTGGGAGGGAGAAAGATGGCCAGCGCAGAGCCATTGGTAGAGACTCAAAGGCGATTGGCTCCGGCTGTATGGTATCGCACGATCACGCGGAAGCAATGGAATGTACTGGTGGCTGCGCAACTTGGATATACGCTCGACGCCATGGATTTCGTGCTTTACCTGATGGCTATCAAATCATTGATGGAGGCATTCAGCTTCAACACGGCCGAGGCAGGATTGATCGCCTCGGTGGGATTGATCGCCTCAGCCATCGGAGGATTGTTGTTTGGGATGGCTGCCGATTATTTCGGTCGCACCCGCGCTCTGATGGCGACCATTCTCATTTATTCCTTTGCGACGCTGGGCGCTGCAACGGCGCAAAACTTTACTCAATTGATGATCTGGCGCGCGGCAGTGGGCATCGGTATGGGAGGTGAATGGTCGTCCGGCGCCGTGCTCGTCAGTGAAACCTGGCCTGCGGAGCATCGCGGCAAGGCCATCGGAATTATGCAATCCGGCTGGGCCCTCGGTTATATCCTAGCGGCTCTGGCCACGGCAGCCGTTTTGCCGACGCTTGGATGGCGATGGCTGTTTGTCTTAGGCGTATTACCTGCCCTGTTTGTAATTTGGGTACGCAGGAATGTGGAGGAGCCCGCGGTCTGGATTGCCCAAAGAGAGAAAAACAACCCATCTCGAGACGGTTCTCGATCAAGCGAAGCCAACACGCTGGTTGCGATCTTCAGCCGTGCGTTCATCGGCCGCACATTGAAAGCCTCGCTCCTGACTTCGCTGGTAATGTTTGGTTACTGGGGATTTTCCACCTGGTTGCCTGGCTTTCTTGCAACCTCGACGGAAGAGGGAGGCGCCGGGATGAGCGTCGTGAAATCGGTCGCTTGGATCATCCCAACACAGATCGGAGCTTTCTTCGGGTACCTCTCATTCGGCTTCATTTCCGATCGCATCGGCCGGCGTCCAGCGTTTATCGGGTTTCTACTCGCCGCCGCCGTATTGGTTCCGATCTATGGTTATATGGCGCGAAGCCCCTGGGCGCTGATGGCGACTGGTCCGTTATTGGGTTTTTTCAGTCACGGATACTTTAGCGTCTTCGGCGCGATGCTTTCGGAGTTGTTTGACACTCGCATGCGGGCGACGGGGCAAGGTTTTACCTACAATGTCGGCCGCATTCTGGGCGGGCTGGCGCCTTACACCATTGGGGCGCTTGCACTGACGCGTGGGCTTGGACCGGCGCTGGCGCTGACTTCAGCCTTTTTTATCGCGGGAGCGCTAATGATTTTGACGCTCCCGGAAACACGTGGAAATCAGATTGGCAACTAAACTACAAAATAGCCACCTTGCGCTATTGGGTATAAGAGAAAGGATATAAATAAATCATGGCGCTCATGCTCTGGTTACAAGCTATTGTGATTCTAGCCGCTGTAATACTCCTTCTCGCTTGGGTGGTTACCGGCCGCCGCCATCAAATTTTACTCCGCCTCTTCGGCGTTTGCGGCGTAATCATGGGGATTTTATTGATTCTTCGAGCGGGGCGTTAACAGTATGCTTTTGGAAACCCCGCCGTCACGCTGGCGGGATGAAATGAAAGGATGACTATGCCGATTGATCAACGACATCCGCGCGAGATCCGCGCCGAGATCCGCGCGGGCCGGATCTCTGGAGTGACAGCCGGGATGGGAACCGGGCACGTGCAGGCGAACCTGGCTGCGCTCCCGAAGGATCAGGCCTACGAGTTCTTGCTCTTTTGCCAGCGCAATCCGCGGCCATGCCCGCTCATCGAGGTTACGGACGTCGGCATCACTGAGCCGGTTGGGGTAGCGCCGGGCGCCGACCTGCGCACCGACATCCCGCGCTACCGAATCTACCGCGACGGCGAACTCGCCGACGAGGTGACCGATGCGACCGCGTACTGGCGCGAGGATCTTGTGGCCTTCCTGCTCGGTTGCTCCTTCACGTTCGAATGGGCGCTGCTGGAGGCCGGTATCCCACTCCGGCACATCGAGCGTGGTCGGAACGTCGCCATGTGGCGCACGTCGATACCCTGTCGGCCGGCAGGTATCTTCCACGGGCAGATGGTGGTCTCCATGCGCCCGATTCCGGCATCGTTGGCGGCGCGGGCGGCGACGGCCAGCGCCCGCTTTCCCGGAGCGCACGGCGCCCCAATCCACGTGGGCGATCCGGCGGCGATCGGCATCTGCGACCTGGAACGGCCGGACTGGGGCGACGCGCAAGAGTTTGAGCAGGGCGATATACCCGTTTTCTGGGCATGCGGGGTGACGCCGCAAGCAGTGGCGCTGGCCTCGAAGACGCCGTTTATGATCACGCACAGTCCGGGACACATGTTCCTGACCGATGTGCCGAACTCCGCCCTGGCCGCGTTCTAGACCGGCCGGGTTATGGGGCTCCTACAACGAAAGGATGGCGACTATGGCGATGAAGAGGTTGAACCTTCCTGGTCTCCGGCGTTCACACGTCTGCGGCGAATGTTTCGCGATGGCTTTTCTGTTGGTTGTGATGATATTCGTTTCCTGTATCGATGGCGGAGCCCAATCCGATCCGGTGGTGGCGCGTCATATGAAAGCGTTCTTTGAGGCTTTCCTGGGGCGTAAGCTGGGCAGTAGAGAACTTCGCGAGGTCACCGACGAATTCATCAAATATCACACCGGCAAGGGCAAGACCCGCACAGCCGTTCACGAGGGCGCCCAGACGTTCGGTTCCTACGCGAAAATATTGCGAGAACATAAGGGTGGCCCTGCGGAGTTCACTTTGCGACATACGAGGATCGAACTGAACTATTTCGATCCCGAACTGAAGAACACGACCTTTCTCCAGTTGCTCACCGAACCGGACCCGGTGCGTGTCGTCAATCTCCGTTCCAAGCGGCTGATGACCGAGAGGGATGTAGTGGCGCTGGCCAACATCCGCGATTTCGCAAAATCCGAGGGAGATCCGCGTAACAAGGAGTTGTCGCGCCAGGAGATCGATCGGCTGGTCGTCGGGTTACACCGCGTTTTCGGCGACGCCCCTAAAGCCGGCGAGATGCCGCAGTTCTTCAGTGAGACGGCTGCGTTTTGGGCCGGGGTCCGGCGGGAATGGCCTCAGTTCAGCGCCGAGGAAAAGAGTTTGGCGCGGTCTTACGCCAACAAGACGTGGCGTATCAGGATGCCGGCGCAGATGTACGGCAAGTTGTTGGGGCTTACTCCCAAAGCCGCCCTCAGCCGCCAAAGTGATGATGTTTATAACCGCTTGGTAATGATCACCAATATCCAACTGGAGATCTCCAATCTCCCCATCTTAATGGACAAGATCTTTCCTCCTTAGTTGAAAGCAACAGTTTAATGGCGTGCTGGAATCTCCACCACCGGTCATGTCGGAAATCATGGGTGAAGGAGGGAATATGCCGGTGTAGATCGTCACATATATTCTATTCATCGAAGCGCCGCTCGACATTCACCGGAGTCAGACCTTAGATCATCAGGCGGCTGGCGGCTATCTCGACCAGATCCTGCGTCCAGGTTCGTGCGACTCGCGGTACTGATCCGGCGAGCTTTCCCGTACATGCAATTGCAAATAGATCTAGGGAGACAAGGCGTATATCTCACCGCCAATGCGTCGAGATACATGCCTTGTCTACGGTTGCGTGTTATCACTGAAACATCAGTTTGAAACTTTATTGTCATGGTACACGATCCGCCGGATATCGGACGGGAGCAAGAAGCCGGGAATGAACTCGCAATTGATTTTACAAGCTCTGCAATCGCACACCGTGCGCTCAAAACCGAGCTCAGTCCTTCGATCAGACATGGCGACTTCACCTTCGGTTGAATGTTGATCGCATTCCCACATGTGCGGACGGTAAAGTGAGGCTCAGTCGGCGGCGTGCGACAGAGGCAGCCTCTCCATCACATCGCCGACTACGACGATATCCGGCGCCTCCTGAATTATCGGAAGGTCAGCTGATTGCTTCCCATTTGTTCCCGCCGGTCTCGCGTCGTGCAGCAACAACCTACGGGCCTGCGTTTCGAGTTCGCCGATCTCGGCGCGCATCCTGCCCAGTCTCAGGCCGAGCAGGTCCGCGTAAACCTGGGCTTTGGCCCTGACGCCCTGAAAAGCGGCCAGACGATTGATGACAGTGTCTTCACGGACATTCGTCCCCTCCGCGATCAGGCGTCGCAGATCTGCGCGCAGGCCGGCGACCTCATCGAGCATGCCGGCGTGGAGCGCCTGCGTCATCTGAGCCTTCGTCTCATGAAGGTCGGGCACGCCGAAGGCGCAGACGAATGGCCGGTCTTCGAGATGTGGGAGGCCGGCGACCATTTCACGCAGGCGAACCAGTCCGTCACGTTTTCCTTTCGGAACGAAATAGACTCCGCCGGCCCGCCGCAGTGCGGTCGCCTGTAGCGAGTCGGTGATGCGGCGCGCCATCTCCGAAAGGTCGCAGGCGACGTGCAGGTCTTTGAACTCCCGCCAATACGGCTGCAACTCGGCCGCCACCTGCTGGCTTTCGTGGTAAGACTCGATCCGCCCGGTCGTTTGGGTCGTGCAGATCATCTGGGCCGTTTTCTTGTGCAATTGAATTCGCAGGTCGGTCGCGTAATTCAACCCGAGCGCCCTGTAGTCAACGTCCTCCATCACGAGCGCAAAGACGATGTGATCGCTGCCGGCGCGGTTGATGACGCGGATCAGCGTGCTCTTCGTTTCGTCAGGGCTTGTTTGTTGGGCGATGACTTGCCGGGCATGGGCGGATCGGGCGCGCGCTACGACCCAGGCCTGAAGGGCGCGGCGGAGCGATTTACGCGGCGTCGGCGGATCGGGAAGGAATTCCGGAAAACCCGCCCGGTCGAGAGCGCCCTTAAGACGGTCGTGTTTCACCCTCAAACCGTGCAGCCGCCACAACACGGTGTAGCCGACGACCGGGACCTGTTCGGTCGAGGCCTCGACATCGATCAGATTATTGATTGCGTTCGTCTGTGGCATGATCGTTACCTCCGATGGCAAAAATGGTTTCCAGGACGTCGAGGTCCTGCCTGAGATCATCGAGCGTCATAACGGCGTCGCTGATACGGCCGAGCGTCTTGACTCCCTGATCCGTGCCGATCAGGACGCCGTAACAGCGCATCTTGTGTTCCGCCCTCCTTTTCCACCATTCGGCAACGGCCCGTTCCGAGATGAATGCGATGCCGTCGCTGACGACGATGACGTCGGCGCGGTCGAACCGGTCTTGATCTACAAGCCCCGCCGTCTCTTCCATCCACCGATCGAAGACCGTCCCGCCGCCGAAGAAGAATTCGACTTCGTCGATCAGGTTGAGCGGGCTACTCTCGCCCTTCGGAAAGGCGCTGGTACGCAGTTGATTCGGTCCGGAGAAATGAATTACTGCGAGATCACGTTTCTGACGGCGCGCGATGGCCAGCAAACCGAGCATCACCGATTTGCCCCAGGCCTCTTTGACGACGCCGCCCAACGTCTCCGACATCGACCCGGATTCGTCCATCGCCAGGATGATCGGCCCGCGCCCCTCGGACTCTCTTCCTTCGAGTTCGTATTGCAGTAATCGTCGCTCTGCGAATTTGAGATAGAAGAGGTCTTCAAGATCAGGGTCGCCGAGGAGGGCCACCTCGCTCGGCAATAAATGAGCGAGGTCATTGCCGATCGTGACCGAGGTAATCTCGCTCGGCGGGTGGTTGACCCTGCTTTTCTGAACGCTCATGGCGATGCGGGTGAAGCGGCCGCACATCTCGGCGATCAGTTTGAGCTTCGGCGAGCGTATGACGCGTAT
>Ga0209382_10008002_pt1 | contig 13367 bp, 15 predicted proteins | sample SoiMetdeltSBSDD5_FD_187599 | JGI IMG/M metagenome (GOLD analysis project Ga0209382, IMG submission 187599) | Bulk soil microbial communities from a Populus tree surrounding site in Tennessee, USA - Soil MetaG P. deltoides SBSDD5 (SPAdes) (version 2) | ecosystem: Environmental > Terrestrial >... | reverse complement strand
GATGTGTCTGGACGCCCTGCCCGCTGGCGGTCTCCTTGATGCGCGCCTCCACACGCTCGCGGAGCCCGGGGCGGTCCTGGAAGCCGCCGGAGGCAATGCCGGCGTTGTTGACCAGGATGTCGAGGCCCCCGTGCTCCTGCTCGATGGCGGCGAACATGGCCTTCACCTGTGCGCTGTCCGCGACGTCGGCCGGCAAGGCACGGCCCCCACCCATCGCCTTCGCCGTGGCCTCGGCGGCCGCGCCGTCGATATCGTTCACCACGACGCGCGCGCCCTCGGCGGCAAAGCGCAGACAGATGGCGCGGCCGATTCCCGACCCGCCACCGGTCACCAGGGCAACCCGGTCCGCGAGCTTCATGGCGCGGCGAGGGTAGCCGGGAGCGCCGGGCTAATCAAGCGTGATGAACAGGCAGTGACGCAGCTTGCCGTCCAGGGCCTTGGAGAGATGGCCCTTGCCCCACGTATCCTCGACCAGCAGAATTTCACCGGCGCCGATCTTGCGCGTCTCGCCGTCGCTGGCCGTGATCTGGACTCCGGCATCGAGGTTCACGATGTACTGGCGGCGGGGCGCCGGATGCCAGTCGAGGTCGTAGTCCGGCGGCACCTCGCGGAAGATGATGCCGGTGGCCGGCATCCGCGCCGACAGGCGGCCCGCGCGCGTGGCCTCGTCGAGTCGCACCTCCATGTCCTGGAAGTGCGACTCGCCGCGCTCGTCGACCCAGAGCCGATGGATTTTCAGCGCGCTCGCCCGCGCGCGTCCGGATCGATGAAGCCCATCGCCTTGAAGCGCAGCTCCACCGGGACCCCGTAGAACTTCACCTTCGTGCCGGGGGCGACCATGCGCTCGAGGTTGCCGCTGAGGCTCGACACGTCGACGGTCACCCGACCGCCATCGACCTTCAGCACGACGGTGCGGCCCACGAACGCCTCGATCTCGCCGGTGACTTCCGTCCAGCGCCGGTCGTCGACGGGCAGCATCGGCGCCGACAGCGGGACGGCGGGCGGTGCGACCGCGGCCTTCGGCGACGTCGCCGCGGTCGGCACGACGCCGGGCGCTGGCGGCACCGGCGCGGCGACCACCGGGGCGGGCGCGGCCGGGACGGGTGTCGGCGATACGACAGGCGCCGGAGTGGCGGCGACGGCCGCGGTGGCCGGAGCCGGCGGCGCGGGCGCCGGGGAGGCCGGCTTCGGTGAGGTGGCCGACGGCGCTGACGGCGCCGGCTGCGAGCTTGCCGGCGCCGGCGGCTGGGAGACGGGAGCGGTCACGGGCGGCGCGGCAGGCGCCGTGATCGGTGCCGCGACCGTTGGCGCCGGCGGGGCCGACGGCGCGGCAACAGGAGCCGCGGCGGGAGGCGCGGCCGGCGCGGCGACAGGTGCCGGCGCGGCTGGCACCGGCGCCGGCGGGGCCAGGGGTGCAGGCGCTGCTGCCGCGGCGGGTGAGCGGGCACCCTGAAGCTGCGCGAGTGCCGCTTCGGTCGTGGCGCCGCTGCCGAAGCCGACGGCGGTGATCTCGTGCGCGCCCCGACCTTCGATCCCGAGCACGGCGACGCGGGCGCCGGCCGTCACCGTGCCATCGCGTCGCGTCGCGGCGAGGCCGACGTAGTAGAGGACGCCGTCGTCACCGCGCACGATGACGAACGATTCGTTTGTCACAGTGCGCGGCCATTCGAGGACACCGTTGACGAGGCGTGGGTCGCCGGGCGCGGCGATGGCGATGAGCGGAGTGGCGGCGAGTGTGATGCACGCGAGAACAAATCGGGCCCCCTTCATGGTGGCACCTCCGGCGGCGCACCCCCCGCAAGCGGGATGCCACGCCTAGATCTCGTGGGACAAATCTTTCCTTACACCGGATTACGCGGTTTTGACGACGGTGTCGCGTCACCGCTTTCCCGCGAGCAGGAAGTGTTGTACATAAACCCGACGGCGCCATCGGCGCCATGTCACCCAGGGAGACATTCATGACCGAGCTCACGGGCCTCACCATCCTGGTCGTCGAGGACGACGAGGACACGCGCGAAGTGTTGAAGGTGATGCTCGAGATGTGCGGAGCGCGCGTGCTCTGCGCCGAATCCGCACGCGACGGCCTGAAGGCCTTCACGCGCGAGCACCCGCAGGCCATCGTGAGCGATATCGCGATGCCCGGCGAAGACGGCTACTGGCTCATCGGTGAAGTGCGCCGGCAGCTCGGCGTGCCGCCGGAGAAGGTCCCGGCCGTCGCCGTGACGGCGTTCAGCGGCCAGCACCCGCGCGCAGCCGCGCTGGCCGCCGGCTTTCAAGCGCATCTGGCCAAGCCGATCGACCCCGACGAGCTGTGCCGGACGGTGGCCGAGCTCGTCCACGCCTGACGCTCAGCCCTTGAGTCGGCGCTCCAGACGGCCGACCAGCCGCTCGATCTCCCGCTGATCATCGACGCCGAACCGCGCGCCGGGCGCGCGCAGCGCCGGGCTCGCGATGGCGCCTCGCCGGTGGAGAAGCGTCTTCCGCACGGCCAGCCCGACGCCCGGCTGATGCTCCATCCGCAGGAGCGGGAGATAGGCATCGAACACGTCTTCCGCCGCATCGACGTCGCCCGCCGCGAAGCGCTCGTAGACCTCGACCAGCATCTCCGGATACGCGAAGCCGGACATGGCGCCATCGGCGCCGCGGGCGAGCTCTTGCGGATAGTAGAGCGCCCCGTTGCCCACCAGCACGCTGACGCGGCGGCGCCGGTCACGCTCCGTCTCCTGGCGAAGCTGCGTCAGCTTCGCCAGGCCCGGTGCGTCCTCGTGCTTCAGGACCACCAGACCTGGGAACGCGTCCACCATCCGATGGAAGAGCGGCACCGGCAGGTACACGCCCGTCGACTGCGGGTAATCCTGGTACACGACCGGCGTCGCCGGATCGAGGACGCGGAACACGGAGGCCATGTAGTCGAAGAGCGCCGCGTCCCCGCGCAGGCCCGCGGCCGGTGCCACCATGACGCCGGCGGCGCCGGCGTCCATCGCCGCCCCTGCCAGCGACGCCAGTGGCGCGAGGCCCGGGCTCGACACGCCGACAACGACGGGCACCCGGCCCGCCACCCTGGTGAGCGTGCGACGCACGACCTGCAGCGACTCCTCGGCTGTGAGCTTCTGGGCCTCGCCCATGATGCCGAGCAGCGTGAGGCCGTGGACGCGATGGCCCAGGTAAAAATCGACCAGGCGATCGACGCTGGCCAGATCGAGCGCGCCTTCGGGCGTGAACGGCGTCGCCGCGATGACGAAGACCCCGCGCGCCGACTCGGTCAGACGCGTCACCGGATCACGAAACCGCCGTCGCGGCCCTGGATTCGCTCGAACGCCCACACCGTCACCCGGTAGTGATCGGCCGGCGGCATGCCGGGAATCTCGTAGTAGACGCGCCCGAAACCCGGGATGGCGCCGTGCACCCACTGCAAACGCTGACCGAGCACGGCGCCCGACGTGTCGAGCGCCTGCCCGAGTAGCTGCACGCGCGCGGCCGCCTCGCCGTACGTGTTCTCGACGTAGCCGCTGAGTCGGCGGGTGTCACCCCGCTCCGGGCGCACGTCCCAGTTGACCCGGAAGAAGCGCTCGCTGCCGGGCATCAGGGTCGTCACGGTGGCCGACGGTGTCGTGTCCGGCGTGGCACAGCCGGCCGCGGCCAGGGCCAGGCCGACGGCCATCATCAAACGTCGCGTACTCGTCATCGCGATCTCCTCCGTCTCCATCGTACAACCGCGCTATTCTCGGCGCCGTGAGCGGCGCCGTCGAGCGGTTCGTGGACGACACCGGCGACGTGCCGGTGCGCGGCGCTCTGCACCGGCCCACCTCGCCCGGCATCGACGTGCTCGTCCTCACTCACGGCGCCGGCGGCGACCACGAGGCGCCCGTGCTCCGCGCGGTGGCCGAAGCGTTCGCGACGCGGCGGACGACCGTGCTCCGCTGCGATCTGCCGTTCCGGCAGGCGCGGTCCAAGGGACCGCCGGCGCCCGGGGGGGCGGCGCGAGACCGGGCCGGTCTGCGGCGCGCAGTGGAGCTGATGCGGGCCCGGTGCCCTGGCCGCGTGCTGCTCGGCGGCGCCTCCTACGGCGGTCGTCAGGCGACCCTTCTCGTGGCCGAGCAGCCGGGTCTGGTCGACGGACTGCTGCTCCTCGCCTATCCCTTGCACGCGCCGGGTCGGCCGGAGGCCCCGCGGGCGGAGCATTTTCCGAAGATCCGCACGCCCTCGCTCTTCGTCCACGGCACCCGCGATCCGTTCGCCACAACCGACGAGCTGGACGCCGCCCGCGCCACTCTCGGCGCGCCCAGCGGGCTGTTCCGCGTCGAGGACGCCGGCCACGACCTTGGTCGTGGCCGCGTGGCGTTCGCCGAGGCGCTTGTCGATCGCCTCCTGGCGTTGCTCGGCTCCTAGGCCGCTTCAGCGTCCGCGGAACACCGGCTCCCGCTTGTCCACGAAGGCCCTGGCGGCTTCCTTGTGGTCCTCGGTGAATCCGGTGCGCGTGTGGTGCATCGCCTCGAGATCGAGACACTCCGAGAGCGGCTGCGTCTCCGCCGCGTTCATGTTCCGCTTCATGTAGCGCAGGGCGACGCGCGGGCCGCCGGCGAGCTTGCGCGCCAGCCCCAGCGCCTCCTCCTCCAGCCGCTCGTCGGGCACCACGCGATTCACGAGACCGAGCTGGGCGGCGGTCTTCGCGTCCACGATCTCCGCGGTGTAGTAGAGCTCGCGCGCCTTGGCCGTCCCCACCAGCTGCGTGAGGAACCACGACCCGCCGAAGTCGCCCGAATAGCCGACGCGGGCGAAGGCCGTCGCGAACTTCGCGCTCTCGCCGGCCACGCGCAGGTCGCACGCGAGGGCGATGGACAGGCCGGCGCCGGCGGCGGCGCCACGCACCATCGCGATGGTCGGCTTCGGCATCTCGTGCAGGAGGCGCGAGACCTCCATCTTGCTGCGGAGGCCGTGCGTCTTTTCCTCGAGCCCCGTCTCCGCGAACTCCCGCCCCTCGGCCATGGCCTTCACGTCGCCGCCCGCGCAGAATCCACGGCCGGCACCGGTGACCACGACCGCGCCCACCGCGGCATCGGCGGCCAGGCGAGGCAGCGCCTCGAGCAGCGCATCGAGCATCGGTCCCGACAGGGCGTTGAGCCGATCGGGCCGGTTGAGGGTGAGCACGGCCACGCCGTCCTTGACGCTCTCGAGCAAGTCGTTGGTCATCGTTGCCTCCGCGGAAGTGCGCGTATCATACCTGCGGCATGAGCTTCACCAAAGAGCTGTGGGCGGCCATGGAGCCGATCTACACGGAGATTCTCGCCCACCCGTTCGTGCGCGGGCTCACCGACGGCACTCTCTCGCGCGAGGCGTTCGGGTTCTACGTCGTCCAGGACGCGCTGTACCTGCGTGAGTTCGCGCGGGCGCTGTCGGTGGCAGCGGCGCGGGCGCCCGCCGACGACTGGATCATCATGTTCAACGAGCACGCGGCCAACGCGCTCCGCGTGGAACGCGCGCTCCACGAGGGCTTCTTCCAGGAATTCGGGCTCACGCCGGCGGCGGTAGCGGCCACGCCGCTCGCCCCGGTGAACCAGGCATACACGAGCTATCTGCTCGCCGTCGCCTACGGCGCGCCGTTTCACGAGAACGTGGCCGCCCTGCTGCCGTGCTACTGGATCTACTGGGAAGTCGGCAAGGCACTGGAGCAGGCCGGCTCCCCGGAGCCGCTCTACAGGCGCTGGATCGCCACGTACGCCGCCGAGGAGTTCGGCGCCGTCGTCCGCGCCGTGCTCGCGGTGGTCGACGCGGTGGCGGCGCGCCTCGGACCCACCGAGCGCGAGGCCATGCGGCGGCATGCGGTGACGACGGCACGGTATGAGTGGATGTTCTGGGATATGGGCCACCGGCGCGAGCGCTGGCCCGTGTGAGGACCCTCCGGCACAGACAATGTCAGCCCGGCGACACCCGGGCCGTCGAGAGGTCGTTCAACTCCTTGAATCTATTGGCCGTAACCGTGGCACTTGTCTTGCCTTGAAACTGTGAGCGCGCGTATCGATCAGGAGGTGACCATGCGGGAAATTTTCACCCCTACCGCCTGGCGACTGCCCCACTGGCTGTTCGCCAGCGCAATCGTGATCTGGTTCGCGATTCAGACGGGATTTCTCCAGCCGCAGGAGATCGCCGTGTGGTTCTCCGGCCGCCCGGAAGTGCTGCGGGCGTTCAGCGAGCCGCACTTCGGTCGCGCGGACGCGCTGATGCTGATCTTCGGCACGCTCTTCCTCGGGCCGTTCGCCGTGTTCTTCGGCATCGTGCTCGTCGTGTTCGTCATGGCGATGCTGGGCGGGGCGGTGCTGCCGGTCACGCGGTGGATGCAGCTTCCGGATTCGGCGGCGACGGCAACGGTGGCGGTGACGCTGGTGTGCGCGGCCTGGCTGCAGAGCGAGCTGTGGGTGCCACGCTCCATCTGGTTCTTCAGCTTGCTCGCGCGCGCGTGGAAGGTCGTGCTGGCCTGACGCTCAGCCGCGGCCTCCGAGCTGCCGCTCGAAACCCGGCACGATGGCCTGGAAGAACGCATTGCGGACGAGGTTCACCAGGACCTCCCACGTGCTCGCCTTCGGATTCTGGAGCGGGCCTTCCAGCTTTCCGAGCGTGGCAACTTCGTCGCGCTTGCGGTTCTTGAAGATCTTGGCCACGACGTCGGCAGCCTTCTCCTTGAGCTTCGCCCCGAGCTTCTTCTCCTCGTCCTGCTCCTTGTCGTAGACGTCCAGGTCCTTGAAGAGCGGCTTGACGTAGCCCTGGACGCGGCCGTTCTTCACGTTGATCTCCGAGAAGACCGAGAGCACACCGGAGGCGACGTCGATTTTCGCGTGCGCACGCAGGATGTCGTTCATGCCGCGCACGTCGGTGTTCTCGATCTTGGCGTTGAGGCTCAGGTCCGGCCCGTTGTTCTCTGCGCGCATCACGAGATCGATCAGCGTCTGGCCACTGCCCATGAACCGGCCGGTGAGACGTGCATGACCGTAGCCCTCCTCCTTCTGGTTGGAGAAGTTCTCGACGGTGAGGTTGGTGTTGGCGATGAAGACGCGGTAGCTCGGCGCCGTGTCCTTGTTGACGAAGGCCACCGTCGCATCGGTCAGCTTCACCTCGCGCGCGTGCAACACCATGCCGGGATCGTTGCTGACGTCGTGCGCCGCTTGGGCCGTCGTCTTCACCGCCTCCTTGGCCACCGCCGCCTTGGGCTTGTGATACAGATACTCCGCCTGCAGGCCGTCCACGCGGAGCTCTTCGAGGTCGACCTTCTTGAACTGCGGCGCGTACTCGACGAGGCCCCTGCCGTGGAGCGTCCCGCGCGTCACCGTGACGTTGGCGCGCTGCAGGACCGGGCGGAAGTAGTCGAGGCCGACATCGGCCAGCTCGACGTGGCCCTTGACGCCGAGATGGGGCTCGGCGAGGAAGTCGGCGTGGCCCGCAATGGTGAGCCGCCCGCGATCGAAGATGGTCGCCTGCACCCGGAGCGGGGACGGGTAGTCGCCGGGCTCGGAGCGAACGTTCCGGATGTCCTGCGTGCGCACCTGGAGGTTGCTCAGGCGCAGTGGCTCGGTTCGCCCCGCCTCCACGTAGGTGACGTCACCGTCCTTGATCGTGAAATTGTTGATCTTGAGCGGATAGGCCGCCTGCAGGGCATCCTGCCAGCCGCGATCGGTGACGGCGACCTCGTCCTTCTGCTCGGTCTCGAGGTGCTCGCGGTTGATGTAGAGCGTCGGCCGGACGAGCTCGAAGTCGGCCACGAGCCGGCCGCGGATCACCGCGGACCACTGCGTGCTGGCGCTGAGACGCTCCATACGGATAACGGGCGGATCGGGATTGGCGTTCTGCACGACCACGACGTCCCGGAGGTCGATGGCAAATCCGATTGGATGAAAGTCGAGCCGGGCGATGGTGACCGTGTAGCCGTCGAGGCGCTCGTTCATCTGGCGCTCGACGATACGGCGGAGCGGCTCGTCCAGGAAGAACGCCGCGATGACCAGCAGAACCGCGAACGCGACCGCCACGCCAGCCACCCAGCGATACCACCGCGGCGCACCGCGCAACCATTCTCTCGGTCGACGCATGCTCTTCTCCCGCCGGAGCGGTGGAGCAAGGCCAGTGCCATCGAGAACGTGAGGGCTGCGGATCAGACGCGCGTGGTCCGCGGCACACCGCGCGCGGCCATGGCTATCGCCAGCAGCATCAGCGCGCCGGCCAGCAGCCCGGGCCAGAGGCGCGGAGCACGTGCGGCGATGAGGCCACTCACGAACGGCCCAAGGAACATGCCGCCGTCGACGCAGACGCGATAGAGCGCGACGCGCCACGCGACCCGCGACGCCGACGTGGCCGAGCGCAGCAGCCCGACGGGCAGCATCCAGCCGGCCATGCCGAGGCCGAACGCGACACAGCCGACGACGACATGCGGCAGCGCACCGAAGCCGATCAGCGCGATGGCGACCGCGAACGCCAGCAGCACGCCGGCCAGCACGCGCGCCGTGCCGCGGCGATCGGCGAGGCCGCCGAGCGGCAAGAGCGTGAGCAGGTCGCTGATCTGCGCCACCATCAGGAGGCGCGCGATGCCGGCCCGCTCGAGGCCGAACTCACGACTGCCGCGGATGGGGATCAGGAACGACTCGACGGTCGCGTACGTCACGGCCACGGTCCCGCCCGCGGCGAACGCCAGCGCGACCCGCGGGAAGTCATCGCGTCCGCCGCCCGCGGCCGGCTCCGCGGTCGCCCGCGCGAACCACGGCTGGCGCGGGTCGGTCGGCGGCAGCCGCGCCAGCACGCTCCGCAGCAGCGACAGGCCGACCAGCATCGGCACGCAGCCGAGCAGGAAGACGAGATGCCATGGCAGCCGCTGCGGCAGCAGGCCGACGAGAGTGACGCCGCCCAGCACCGCGAGCATCGCCGAGAACTCGAAGGCGTTGAGCGCCGACGCAGTGGTGCCGCGGGGCTCGTGCCGGAGAATCGCCGTGAGGGCGCCGAGCATGCCCAGCGTGTGTCCGACGCCCATCAGGACACGGCCGAGCGCCAGCCACGCCATCTCGCCGCCGACGATCACCAGGGCCGCTCCCGTGAACATGAACACCGGAGCCGCGATGAGCGCGCGGCGGACGTGGTGCGTCGTCAGCAAACCCCCGGGGATGTCGGACAGCATTCGCGCAAAGCCGAAGGTGCCGCCAAGCAGTCCGAGCTGCCAGTCGGGCAGCCGCAGGGCGACGGCGATCTCCGGCAGGAGCGCCGGGAACGTCCCCACCGAGAACGTGTAGGCGCCCGTCATCACGCACAGCAGGACGAGCAGACGTCGCGGCGGCATCGGCGCGCGCCAGCGGTCAGACGGCGGGCAGCGCGCGGCCGTCGGGATTGCCGCCACGTCGGACGGCAGCGTGGTACGCGAAGAGCTGCAGCGGCACGACGGCGGCGATCGGCGACAGGAGCTCGTCGACGTCGGGCAGCGCGATGAGCTCGCTGGCAAGCGCGCCGAGCTCGCGGTCGCCGTCGGCGCCGAGGACGAGGAGGCCCGCCCCGGCGTTCTGCGCGACACGGGCAGCGGCCAGACACCGCGTCCGCGAGGGGCCCGGCGGGGCGACGACGATGACCAGGTCTGCGGGGTCCACGGCCGTCCACGGCCCGTGCAGGAACTGCTCGGCGTCGACGCCAAGCGCGGGCACGCAAGCGGCCTCGGTCAGCTTCAGCGCGCCCTCGAGCGCGGTGGCGTAATTCGGGCCACCACCGATGAACCAGTACTGCCGCCGGGCGCCGAATCGGGTCGCGATCTGCTCCCACGACTCCTGACCGAGCAGCAGCGCGAGCTGATCGGGCAGGGCGTCCACCGCGTGAGCGAGCGCCTCGTCCTTGCCGACAGCGGCGGCCAGCATGGCCAGCAGTCCGAGCGCGGACGTGTAGCTCACCGTGTGGGTGTCCGACGCTTCCCGATCCACCGTGCGCAGGACGTGCTCGGCGCCCAGCGCGTCGGCACCCTTGGCCGTCAGCGCGATGGTCGCGACACCCGCGCCGCGCGCCGCCGTGAGCGCGTCGGCGACGGAACGTGTCCCGCGATGGGTGACGCCGAGCAGCACGGTACTCGCGTCGCGCGGCACTCCGTAGTCGGCCAGCTCGCCGCCGAAGGACACGCGTACGCGGGAGCCGAGACGGCCGGCACGGGCGAGCAGGTGCGCGCCGACCAGCGCGGCATGCCATGACGTTCCGGTGCCCGCCAGCACGACGTGCGCGGCCTTCGCCAGCGTCGAGGCGGCCGCGCCCAGGACAGCCTCGTTGCCGCGGCCGACGAGACGCAGCGCCCCCGGCTGGGCATAGATCGCGTCGTGCATGTGGTAGGGATGGCCGGCGCGCGGCGCCGGAGCGGCGGTGGTCATGGCGTGCGGCTCAGTGTACCGCACGACGGCGTTGACCTTGCATGCCCGTCCTGTCAGACCACTCGCGGAGGCGATGATGACCGACCGCAACGATACGCCGAGAGATCCCGCCGCAAGCCCCGACACTCTCAACGAGGCCGAACGGGAACGCCGCGCCGAACGTGAGGGCCGCGCCGTCGGGGGGCGGCCGCTCCATCGCGAGGAGACCGCGCCCGGTGAGCGCGGCGATGGTCCCTACGGCGACAGCGAGGCGCCAGTGCGCGGCGACCGCCCCGGGACCTGATGACATGGGGCTCCGGATGGCCCCCCATTCCCCCCGACGCACTCAACCCGGTTCGTAGAAGCTTCCAGCCTTCGATGTAGTCGAAGAGTCGAGGCCGGACAGCTCCATACCTGAACAACCGGCTGTTCGCGCATTGCCGGACCGAATTCCACGATGCGCCGGTATCCGACCGATGCGCCGGTATCCGACCGCCACCGACCCATGATCGGCGCGTGGAACCGCGAAGAGGGCACGCCACGGCTCGAGAGCGCCTGACGTATCCGCCTCGCGCAGTAGGCAGGACGGTATATTGAGCGGCCCGTTCCCTGGGCGCTAGTGTGCGGTTCGAGTCGCGCGACATGAGCACGCACACCCCGGACGGGCTATGGGCCGTGACGGCCTACTACAACCCCGCGCGCTTCAAGCGCCGGCTGAAGAACTACCACGTCTTCCGACGGCATCTCACCGTGCCGCTGGTCGCCGTGGAGCTATCGTTCGACGGCACCTTCGACCTCGCTCCCGACGACGCTGAGATCCTCATTCAGCTCCACGGCGGCGACATCATGTGGCAGAAGGAGCGCCTGCTCAACATCGGCCTCCGGCACCTTCCGCCGAGCTGCGACAAGGTGGCCTGGCTGGACTGCGACGTGATTTTCGGCACAGAGGACTGGATGGTGCGCGCAGGTCGGACGCTGGACGAGCTGGCCATCGTGCATCTGTTCGAGGAACGTCATGATCTCCCAGCCGATGCCGCAACGGAGCCGCGGCCCACGCCGAATGCGACGCCGACGGCCTTTTCGTCCGTCTACAAGCTGGTGACGGGGCAGGCGGCCCCGGATGAGTTCCGGCGCATGGGCGCCGTTCGCGCGCTCCGCTCGACAACGGGACTGGCGTGGGCGGGACGGCGAGACGTCCTCAATAGGCACGGGTTATACGACGCGTCCATCGTGGGCGGCGGCGACAAGGCCAACATCTGTGCCGCGCTCGGCCGCTTCGACGATGTGATCGCCGGGCATGAGATGAATGCCGCGCGCGTCAAGCACTACCTGGCCTGGGCAAGACCGTTCGCCGCGACCGTTCGCGGCGCCGTCGGGTACATCCCTGCTCGGATCTTTCACCTCTGGCACGGTGACCTCAAGGATCGGCAGTACACGGTACGCCACGCATGGCTGGAGGACTTCGATCCCGTCGCCGATATCGCGCTCGATCGCAACGGCTGCTGGCGCTGGGCCTCGAACAAGCACGATCTTCATGCCAGGACCAGGCGCTACTTCGAATCGCGACACGAAGACGGTGACGGAACGGTCTGAGGCGACAACAACGGTACATCGTCCGCGCTATACCCGCCGGCATATGGAAGCGCCCAAGACGGCCGGATAGGCTGGCCTCGGTTCTTCGTCCTAAAGAGGGGGCGGATCATAAAGGCGAGCGCTCCGAGGGGGGCTGTTCCCGAAACACTGTGGGCCGTCACGGCCTTCTTCAATCCGGCGGGCTTCAAGCGCCGGTTGAAGAACTACCACGTCTTCCGTCGGCACCTCTCGGTGCCGCTGGTCGCCGTCGAGCTGTCCTTCAACGGGGCCTTCGAGCTTGGCCCGGGCGACGCGGACGTCCTGGTCCAGCTCCACGGCGGCGACATCATGTGGCAAAAGGAGCGCCTGCTGAACATCGGCCTTCGACACCTGCCCGCGGGCTGTCGCAATGTGGCGTGGCTCGACTGCGACGTGATCTTCGAAAACGACGACTGGATGGTGCGGGCAAATCAGGCGTTGGAGACGTCCGCCATCGTGCATCTGTTCGACGAGCGTCACGATCTCGACCCCGATGTCGAAACCGAGTCCCGGCCGACGCCGAATGCGGAGCCCACCGCGTTCTCGTCAATCTACAAGCTGGTGACCGGTCAGGCGGCCCCCGACCAGTTCTCCCGCATGGGAGTCGTCGGCGCCCTGCGCTCGACGAACGGACTGGCGTGGGCGGGACGGCGAGACGTGCTCGATCGGCACGGGTTGTACGACGCGTGTATCGTCGGCGCCGGCGACAAGGCCACGACGTGTGCGGCGCTCGGGCGGCTCGATGATGCGATCGTCGCGCATCGGATGAATGCCAAGCGCGCAGAACACTTCGTGTCCTGGGCGAGGCCGTTCGCCGAAATGGTTCAAGGCGCCGTCGGCTACATCCCGGGCCGGATCTTTCATCTCTGGCACGGGAACCTCAAGCACCGACAGTACGCCGAGCGCCCCGCCTGGCTGGAGGGCTTCGATCCCTTCACCGACATCGCGCTCCATCGCAACGGCTGCTGGCGCTGGTCCTCGAAGAAGCAGGATCTTCATGCCCGGATCAGGCGCTACTTCGAGTCGCGACATGAAGACGGCTACGCAACCATCTGAGGCGCTCGACGCCGACCTCGGCCCGGATCTGTCCGCGCTGATCGAGACAGTCGGCGTTCCGGTCGTCGAGATCGCTCAGGTCACGACGATCCGTGGGAACGACGGTCAACGCGGCACGTTTCGACTGACGTTCGCCGACGGCCGCATGCTGAAGGCGCGGCGTCTTCGGACGGCGAGCGATGTCGAGCGCGTGACACGCCTGACAGCGCTGCTCGAGCCGGAATTCTTCCCGCCCGTGCTGGCACATCACGGCGGCGGCCTGCTCACCGACTGGATCGCCGGTACCGCTGTGCGTGGTGGCGACTGGAGCGCAGCCCATCTGCGGACGTGCGGAAGATTGCAGGCAGCCAT
>Ga0209382_10008000_pt1 | contig 13368 bp, 16 predicted proteins | sample SoiMetdeltSBSDD5_FD_187599 | JGI IMG/M metagenome (GOLD analysis project Ga0209382, IMG submission 187599) | Bulk soil microbial communities from a Populus tree surrounding site in Tennessee, USA - Soil MetaG P. deltoides SBSDD5 (SPAdes) (version 2) | ecosystem: Environmental > Terrestrial >... | reverse complement strand
TCGGATGCATTGTGTTGATGCCCACCCAAGTTCGACCGACTTCAACGATTTCCCAGGTGTAAAGGAGACGCCGACCTTTTTTGTCGCTGCGTGAGATATACACGACGCTGCCGGGCTCTTTGCAGCCGATCATGCTGCCGGTATTTGTGCAATGTGCAGTGACGATTTCACCACTGGGCAGCCGCACGTCGGCGAGAAAACGTTGGTAGCGTTGGACGAGGGTTCCTCGGATCAGGCGTGACGGAAAGCGCATGGCCAAAGTTTATAGCTGAAGTCCCCACGAATTCCCAATAGAGCGAAAGCTTTCTTGAACTAGAGATGACGCTTTGTTAGTTTCGACGAGAAGCTGTTGAAGATGGAGAAACCATGGCAAAGCCAGAACTCAAATACGTAGGTCGCAGCGTTCCGAGAGTCGACGGCATCGAAAAAGTTACGGGTCAGGCGAAGTTTCTTGGTGATTTGGTCGTTCCGGGTATGCTTCAGGGCAAGATCCTGCGCAGCTCCTATCCCCACGCGCGCGTTCTTTCTATCGATACCTCAAAGGCAGAGGCTTTACCGGGGGTCGCAGCCGTGCTGACGGCCGCGGATCTTGGTGACTGCGTGCCAACTTACAATGGTCGTCCGGTGATTGCCGCGAACAAAGTTCGCTACGTGGGCGAACCCGTGGCGGCGGTGGCGGCGACGGATCTGGCGACGGCCGAGGAGGCGGCGTCCCTTCTCGACGTGCAATACGAAGAACTCCAGCCCGTGATCGGCATCGACGCGGCCCGTGCCCACGGCGCGCCGCTGATTCACGAAGATCACAGTGACAACATCTGTAGCCACGAGCGGGTCGAGCGCGGCAACATAGAAGAAGGATTGGCTCAGTCGGACGTCATAGTCGAAGATCACTTTACCTTTCCAATGGTTTACCACTACGCCATGGAGCCTCACTCTTGCATCGCCCATTGGAACGATGAGGGAGTTACGGTCTGGTCCTCGGCGCAGCATCCGTTCCAGGTGCGTAACGACATAGCCAAGATATTTCACATTCCGCCGTCGCGGGTACGGATGGTGATCTCTTATTTGGGCGGCGGCTACGGGAGTAAGTCGTATACCAAGTTTGAACCGCTGGTGGTAGCACTGGCAAGAAAGGCGCGTGCGCCGGTACGCGTGTGCAATTCAGTTTCCGACTCGATGCTCACGGTGAGGCGCCACTCGGCCGCCGTGAGGGTTAAGACCGGTTTCAAGCAGGACGGTACCCTGATGGCACGGGAGGCCGAGATTTATCTGGACACCGGCGCCTACGACGACAATGGGCCACAGGTGACGGTCCGCGCAGCGACGCGGGTTTTGGGCCCTTACCGCATTCCCAATATTTTGACCAACGCCTACTCCATCTACACGAACTCCGGCTCCGCGGGTTCTTTTCGCGCCATCGGTGCACCGCAGGTTATCTTCGCCGGCGAGTCACAGATCGACATTGCCGCGGCCCGTTTGGGAATGGATCCGACGGAACTCCGGCTTAGAAATTTACTGAGAAAAGATGAAGAGTTGCGTCCGGGATTGAAGGGCATCGATGCCAATCTGGCTTCAGGATTAAAGAAGCTTATCAACGCGAGCCAGTGGAAAAAGTCGGCTAAGAAACAACGCGCGCCCGTCGGCCTCGCTTGCGCCGTAACCAATGCGGGCGCGACGCCCGTTTCGGTGGCGATGGCTCGCATGCAATCGGACGGGGTCGTGAATATCTTGGCCGGCAGCACGGAGATGGGTCAAGGTGTGCGGACGGTTCTTGCGCAGATCGCCGCTGAAGAGCTGAGTGTGCCCTTGGATCAGATTCGCATTCTGGGCGCGGATACAAGCGTCACCCCTTACGATAGCTCCACCGGTTCCAGTCGTTCGACTACTTGCATGGGCAACGCGGTGCAGGCCGCGGCACGTGATCTGAAGAAGCAGCTCATCAAAATCGCCGCCAACGCATTTCGCGTACCCCAGAGCCAAGTCAAGCTGCAGGATGGAGCGTTAATTTGCGGCGAAGCATGCTTAAGTTTCAAGGAGGCGTTGGAGCGGCGGTTTGGCAAGGGCTCAGGAGGCGAGCTCATCGGTCGCGGAGAGACAGGCCCCGAAATTGCGGACAACAAGCTGCCGGTTTTTTGGGAAGTGGGAATGGGGATGGTAGAGTTGGCTGTTGACCAAGAGACCGGACAGGTGCGGATCAAACGGTTGATCTCGGTAGCCGATGTCGGAAAGGCGATCCACCCCGAAGGATGCGTTGGGCAAGAAGAGGGCGCAGCCATGATGGGAATCGGTCACACGTTTTTCGAACAGATGCTCTACGATGCGAACGGGCAGCTGCTCAATCCGAATCTCGTAGACTATCGATTGCCGACCTTCGACGATGTGCCCGAGGAATTTCATACGGTGCTCGTTGAAAACCACGACGGACCGGGTCCCTATGGTGTCCGAGGCATGGGTGAGGGAGGACTTCTGTCAGTGGCGCCGTCGGCGACCAACGCCTTTGCGCGAGCCACCGGCGTCCGCATAAGGGATCTCCCCCTGACTCCGGAGCGGGTGTGGCGGGCGCTAAAGGAACCGAAACCCGAATCATTTACCCGACGCGACCGTCTATGACTCCGATCGACGAAAAGGAAGAGGTAACGATGATTGCGACGGACACTCCAGGATTCCAAATCAAATCAGCGACTGAACCTGACGTTTCGGTCATTCTTTCTTTTGTCAAGAAGCTCGCTCACTATGAGCGGCTGTCCCATGAAGTCGTCGCCACAGAAAAGCTGCTTCAGGAGACTCTGTTCGGTGAACGAAGGACGGCGGAAGTCGCCATCGGATACCTTGAAACCAAGCCCGTGGGTTTTGTCCTGTTCTTTCACAATTATTCCACGTTCTTAGGCAAACCGGGCCTCTACATCGAGGATCTCTTCGTGGATGAAGACTACCGCAGGCGCGGCTACGGTCGCGCGCTATTGCTGCATGTAGCGCGACTGGCGAAGGAACGTGATTGCGGCCGGCTCGAATGGTCGGTGCTCGACTGGAATCAGCCGGCGATCAACTTTTATAAGAAACTAGGAGCTTTGCCGATGAGCGAGTGGACGGTCTTTCGAGTCGCAGGTAAGAGCCTAGATGAACTGGCCGGTCAGTAAACGGAGACGGCGCTCATCCTTTGGCTACGATCCCGTCGTTTGCTTGAAATCACTTTGTGTTGGTCTGGGCTCGGAGGGGCACTTCAATGGAGATACAAGTCCCTTTGCCCGGAGCCGTTTCAATTGCGAGATGACCGCCGACCTTCTCGATTCTTTCTCTCATTCCCTTAAGGCCAAAACCGCCGCCGCCTACCACTGAGCTTTTGTCAAATCCAACTCCGTTGTCTCTCAGGTCAACGCAGCAAGTAGTCTGGTTCTGAGTCAGGGACAAATTCAATTCGCTTGCGCGAGAGTGGCGTATGGCATTGATGATTCCTTCTCGTAACGCAAAGTATAACTCTTGCTCGACTTCATAGGGGAGATCGTGCGCGTCAATCGCGCATTCGAACTCAAGTTTCAATCCTGTCCGCGCGCGGAAGATCTCCATTTCATCTTTGAGTCTTCGTTCCAGAGAGCCGGCAGCCAAATGGACGACTTGCTTCTCCAGCAAAAGACTCCGAATCTCCGTCGCGGCTTTGTGAGCGGCTTCCGCGATCGTTTTGAGTTCCCGCTCAAGCTGCTCGGGTTTGCTTATCAGTTCGTTAAGGCAAAGCTCGGAGCGCAACTGAATAGTGGTCAGCAGCTGAAGTACGCGGTCGTGCAACTCTCGGGAGATACGCCGGCGCTCTTCCTGAACAGCTGCCGCGGCAACCGCGCTCTGAAGCCCGGTCCTGCTATTCCGTTTGTTTTTCAAGTTTATCTAAAATCGCTACTAGGACCACGAGACCAGTCAGTTGATTGATCGGACCGATCAGTGTGCCTGTCGGCGCTGCCTAAAACACATGGTATGGAAGATTGTTTCCGGCGCATCGCAAAGGCCGCAGGTTTCCACCAAGGGGGTATCACTGAGCAAGCGCCTGCTGGACAAACAAGCTTTCCACCGGCGGTGCCTGTTTCAAAAGCCCTTGCTCGATCTGATAACGAGCCAAAGCCGCCATCGTTCGTTTCTCCGTTTCTCCCAGGATATAGGCATAGGGATCTTCACCGAGCGCCGCTTTCTCCCGTTCATGCCCCTCGATTTGCTCAGGTGTTAGATGCTTCGTTGAAAGTTTCTTTGCTTCACGGAAGGCTTCGAGCAACTTGTTGGGCAGATCTGGATATCTTTCTGCGACATCTTGTTTCAACGCGATAAGATGAATGATCGGGTAAATCCCCGTCCTTCGAACCCAACGGATGATTTCCTCAGAGTCATCGAAAAGCGGCTTCACTCCGGCGCACTCACCCATGGCTTTAGGCAAAGTGCCGCCGCCAAAAAGTCCCGGATAGCCCGGGTCACCGGCGACAAGCGCAGCGTGCAGCTCACCCTTGCCGACCAACTTTGCCAGGTGCGGTTTTTCTTGTCCGAAAGGTGGAGGCGGATCGAGGCGTTCCACTTTAACGGGAAGATCATTCCCGATGTAAACCTCCCGGCCCGATACGTACCAATTCATGTCGGTGGTCTTGAGGCCATATTCGTCGAGCAGAAAACCACGCGCCCATACCACCGCCGTCGCGCCATAGCGAAAGCAACCGATTTTCTTTCCCTTAAGCTCGCTCGGGTGGTTGAGTTTACCTTCGCAGAAATAGATGTTGCGCTGGCGCGGCCCGCGCTCGAAAAAGATCGGCAATGCAACGTAGCGAAAGCCTTTTTCGCGCGTCCGAAGAAAGGTGGCTGCCGAATATTCCCCGACGTCCCACTCTCCCTGGGCAAACCGATAGTGGCGTTCGCCGGCGCTCAGCTCATGCGTAATATCCAGCTCGTAGCCGTCAATGCCGATTTCTCCATCGATCAACGCCCGTGTGCGTGGGTGATAGGGAAGACCCATCGTGATGCGATGTTTTGCCATCGTCGTCCTCTCTTTTTTCGGTGCCTTCTGCTAGCGCGCTCGCGCTACCTGTAGTCCCACCGGCAAGCCCAGATGGCGCTCCAAAAATTCCAACGTTCTCGGCCACGAGGCCTCATCAGCAAGACGACGATAGCTCTCTTTGGTGTTATCCATGAAGGCATGGCTGGCGTTTGGGTAGGAGTAGAAATCGTGCTTCTTATTGAATTTGGTCAGCTCGGCATCGAGCGTCCGCATATCCTCGGGTGAAGGATTCTTATCTCCTGCGCCGAAATGACCTTGGATTGGACAATGAATTTCCGAAGTGCGCTCGAACGGTGATGGAATATCTCTACCCCAGGCCCGTAATATATTGCCGCCGTAGTAAACCACTGAGGCTTTGAACGTAGAGTTGGCGGCGGCCATTAGATAGGCGATTCGTCCCCCCATGCAAAAACCAATGATCGCCAGGGGGCTGCTGTCCACGGAATCGTGCTGTTGCAAGAAAGCCACGGTGGCATTGACATCGTTGATGATGTTTCTATCGCGCAGGCGAGATCTCCGGGTGACGATATCGTCCGCGCACTCGGGACCGTCGCGGTGATAGAGATCCGGCGCCGCTGCCACATAAGCAGACTCCGCCAACCGGCGGGTGATATTCTGGACGAATTCGTCCACACCGACCTGATGCTGGATGACCACGACTGCTGGGAAAGGACCTGCGCCCGTGGGTAAGCTCACATGCATGCGCATCGTGCTGTTATCCGTGTCTACCTGTCGCCAAATAGATTCTGCCATTAAACCTCCGGAGCTAGCAGCCGTGTACCGCAGCCGTCCGAACCTGTCAAGTTACTTTAGCGCTGATCTAAGTGTCCAAAAGCGAAAGAATGCCCCTCAAGCTCGTGATTCGTGGCGAAAGATTCGAATTGCTTGCGCCGTTACGTTCGACCAACACCCCCTTTAGCCCGGCCTTGTTGGCGCCGTGAAGATCCTTCTCTTCACTATCGCCGACGTGGAGAGCGTCACCGGCTTTCAGACAGTGCCGTTCCAGGGCTGCGTGAAAAATCTGTCGATCGGGTTTCGCATAACCAACGCGGCTTGAGATAAAAATATGCTCGAACCAATGAGCTGCGCCAAGGCCTTCGAGGATGCCAACTAGACGGGAGTCAAAGTTTGAGATCACACTGAGGACCATGCTGCGCTTTTCCAAGGCAGACAAAGTTTCGGCCACCTCCGGGTAGAGGGTCCACGCATCGGGTTGAGCGAAGTAAGCAAAAAGCTCGGCAAAGTAGTCGTCAAATCGCCGAAACCCATCCCAAGGTTCAAAGATGCGCCGTACCAGATCCTTCCACCAGGCACGCTCCAGATCTGCGATACGCGCTGGCGGCGCGCCGGGAAAGGCCAGGGGAGGCGCGGAATGAAAGCAGAGTCGAAATCTCTCTGCGATCTCCGCCGCTGAAACCTCGATGCAGTATTTCCGCGCCAAGACGGCGTAGGTTTCGCCGACCCGGCGGGCGGGTTTGATAAGCGTCCCCGCGGCGTCAAAAAAGATTCCCTTGATAGCCATGTTCTGCGCTAAGTGTTAAACTAGCCCAATTGCAACGAAGCTATCATTCTCTATAATGAAAATCGATGCCAAGTAAAGACGCGTTAATCGTGGTCGATGTCCAAAACGATTTCTGTCCAGGGGGTGCGCTGGCGGTGAAAGACGGCGACCAGGTTGTTCCCGTGCTTAACCGTTACATTGATAAATTCACCCAAGCCGGCTTGCCGATCTTTGCCACTCGCGACTGGCATCCGGCAAAGACGAGTCATTTCAATACCAGTGGTGGCCCCTGGCCGCCGCACTGTATCCAAGGGAGCAAGGGAGCCCAATTTCATCCGGACTTGAAGCTACCGCCCGACGCGGTGATCGTATCCGCCGGAATGGGTTCGGATGAAGACGGCTATTCAGGCTTTCTCGGAATAAATGACAGCGGGGCAAAATTAGTTGACTTGTTGCGACAGCGAGGTATCGAGCGCATTTTTGTCGGCGGATTGGCAACGGACTATTGCGTCAAGCATACCGTGCTCGACGGCCTCAGAGAGAAATTCAAGGTTGTCTTGCTCACGGACTCCGTTCGTGGCGTGAATCTGAAGCCTGGAGATTCGGAAGTCGCCATCGCAGAAATGATGCATGCCGGCGCAGAGGTTGTGGCGGACCTACAGCAATTTACCGAATAACCTGCGTACAGTCACGGGCATGCCGGCCGGCTTTTACCTTTACCCGTTTCGTTCCCGGTTTAACCTTCGGTAAAAGCGATTGCCGCAATAGCTTATCTGGTATTTTTAATGATTCCATTGATGAAGTCGCGAAGAAAAGGATTGCCATGCCTTCCCAATACGATGAGGAACTAAACACCGCCGAGAGGGCTGCTCGGGAAGCGGGACGGATCATCAAAAAACTGTTCAAGGGCAAATTTGATGTCCACGAGAAAAGTAAGAATAATCCGGTAACTACGGCCGATCTCGAAGCCAACCTTAAAATCCGCGAAATCCTTCAAGGAAGATTCCCTGAAGACGGCTGGCTTTCTGAAGAAGATGGCGACGATTCTCGCAGATTGGCATCATCACGGGTTTGGATTATCGACCCCATTGACGGTACCAAAGAGTTTATTGAAGGAGTGCCTCAGTTCGCGGTTTCGATCGGCTTCGTCGTGGAGGGACGACCGAAAGTGGCGGTGATTTATAATCCGATTGAGGATCGAATGTACCGAGCCGCTGCGGGGCAAGGGGCGGAGCTCAATGGAGAACGAATTGGCGTTACTCCCCGACGAAAAATACACGGCGCCTTATTGTTGGTGAGCCGTTCGGAGCCGCTGCGCAAATTTCAAATTTTCGTGGACCTCTGTGAAATCCAATCCGTCGGCAGCATTGCCTATCGGCTGGCAAAAGTTGCCGGTGGAGAGGGCGACGGTACCTTAACCTTCCGGTCAATTCACGAGTGGGATGTCTGCGCCGGTATGCTTATGGTGGAAGAGGCAGGGGGTAAGGTTGTCGATGGCAATGGAAAGACACTCTTGTTCAATCGACGAGAGACCAAGCATCATGGCATCGTCGCCGCGAACGAAAAGCTGACTGATGAAATACAGGGTTTGGTGGCCACAGTTCTGGTACAGAAATAGGCAAACGTTATTGCGGGAGTGTCACGATGTCGCGGTGTCCTTATTGTGGAGAGCGGGCCAGGTTTTGGTCCCGTATGTGTACCGACTGTAAGAAGTTAATGACATGCGTCCAGGAACTTCGCGGCCGAGTGGGTTACGGTGAGTTTCTCGATGGTTTAGAGCGCACAGGTGTTGCCAAAGAGAAGATCATGGCTTTTCTCAACGCCGACCCCGATGGAAGCGGCAGTGTTCAGGATCAAGTCACTGCTGAAATGACCACTGAGCTGATGAAGGTTATGGGAATCTCCGGCCGGCAAACTGTAGAAGAGGTGAAGCGGATTCGGGATACGGCGGCAAAGGATTCTAAGTAGCTACCGGAATCTCGACGAATATGACACTCACGATTTATCTTTCCCTCTTTTTTCTGATCGCCTATCTTGTCGGCCTAGCGATTCACCGGGCTCTTTTTTTACGCGACAAGCGGCGCATGATACAGAAAAGCCGCGCCGGGGGAAAAATCGTCGCCCGCGTAGCCGACGTGGAACCGGGGGAAGTAAAGAAATTCTCGATTATTTGCCAGAAGTACCGAGTAACCGGTTTTTTGGTGAATGATGGCGGACGCTTTCATGCCTACGTGAATCGGTGCCGGCACATGCCGACACCCTTGGACTTTATCCGCGATCAGTTCGTCAGCGAGGATGGGCGGCACCTCATGTGTTACACGCATGGGGCGCTCTACGAGCGTGGAACCGGACTGTGTGTGTCTGGCCCGTGCGAGGGAGAGTCCCTTTATCGGCTGCCGGTTTGCGTAGATCAGGGCGACGTGTTGGTGCGCTGTCCGGAAGGAAATATCTCACACCTGGCTGATTGAGCAACAAAGCATGAGTTTGAAACGAACCAAGAAAGAAGCCAAAAGAAAACTCGTTGGCGAAGTCGGCGAGCTTACGCCCGGTATGACCAAGAAGTTTACCTTGAGCAACGGGAAGTATAGCGTCGAAGGCATGCTCCTCAATTACCAGGGATGTCTGTACGCCTACGCGAACCGGTGTCCCCATATTGGTATTTCGTTGGATTGGGTGGATAACCAGTTTTTTACTATCGATGGTCGTTACCTTATGTGCGCCAACCACGGTGCGACCTTCGAGCCGACAACGGGGGAGTGTATCTGGGGGCCGTGCGTCGGTGCCGCGCTCCAGAGTGTGCCCCTCGAGATAGAAGCTGAAAAGATATTCGTCCAATACCCGCATTGGGATGACCAGGATTGAAAGTTCTAAAGCGCTGCAAGGAGATAATTGATGAGTGATTGTCTTTTCTGTGGCATTGTAGAGGGCCGAGTTAAAGGTGATGTCGTTTACCGAGACGAGTCCGTAATCGCCTTCAGGGACATCCGTCCCCGAGCACCGGTCCATATCTTGATCGCGCCGCGCAAGCATGTCGCCACGATTCTGGATCTGGAGGCGAACGATCAAGCCGTTGTTGGCCAGATTTTTCTTGTGATCGCAAAACTGGCGCGCGAGCAGGGTATAGCGGAGAGTGGTTTCCGTGTAGTCGTCAATTCAGGAGCTGACGCGGGCCAGACTGTTTTTCATCTGCATTTTCATCTGTTAGGCGGACGTCACTTTAGTTGGCCTCCTGGTTAAAGAACGAGCCTATCGGACATTCCAAATAGCTTTGGAGGAATGTATGTCAGTCGAGGAGTGGCGAAATTCCACTAGTGATATGGCGGTCCAGCAGTTCGATATCGCCGCGGCTAGGCTCAATCTCGACGTGAATGTCGGGAATCGACTGCGGCGGCCGGACCGAGCGTTGATCGTTAGCGTTCCTACTCGAATGGATGACGGTAGGGTGCATGTCTTTACTGGCTATCGGGTTCAGCACAACGACGTGTTGGGGCCGTTTAAGGGAGGCATTCGTTATCACCCGGCGGTAAATCTCGGGGAAGTTTCGGCGTTGGCGATGTGGATGACGTGGAAATGCTCGTTGGCGGGCTTGCCTCTAGGTGGAGCAAAGGGAGGCGTGGCTTGTGATCCGGCGGAGCTTTCGCGGAACGAGTTACAGTCTATGACTCGCCGCTACACGGCTGAAATTCTCAATTTTATCGGACCCGAAGTCGACATCCCTGCTCCTGATATGGGAACCAACGAGCAGGTCATGGCGTGGATCATGGACACTTTTTCGCAGCACAAGGGGCATGCGGTACCGGAAATCGTTACCGGCAAACCGGTAGACATTGGAGGTACGTTGGGTAGACGCGAAGCGACGGGGCGAGGCGTTGTCTACACCATCATTGAAGCAGCGAAACACTTAAGTATAGATCTCACCAAGTGCACGGCAGCCGTGCAAGGTTTCGGCAATGTCGGCTCTGTGGTGGTGAAAGAACTCGCCAACATAGGCGTAAAGATTATCGGTGTATCGGACCGGACCGGCGGCTTTTACGACGTCAACGGCCTTCCGGTGGAAAAGCTTCTCGAGCTCGCCGACAAGTATCACAGTCTTGAAAGTTGTCCTTACGGCGAAAAGATAAGCAACGCACAGGTCTTGGAGTTGAAGTGCGACATTCTCGTTCCGGCGGCGCTGGAGATGCAGATTACTAAAGAAAACGCTGGCCGGCTGCAATGCCGTATTCTAGCTGAGGGTGCCAATGGTCCAACGACGGTGGAGGCCGATGCCATTCTCAAGGAAAAGGAGATTTTTCTCATCCCAGATATTCTGGCCAATGCGGGTGGCGTTGTGGTGTCCTATTTCGAGTGGGTTCAGGACCTACAGAATTTTTTCTGGAACGAGGAAGAAGTAAATCAGAAACTACGAGACATCTTGGTCCGGGCTTTCCGCGAAGTGCTTCACATGAGCCAGCGGGAAAAGGTGGATATGCGTTTGGCCGCCTTAATGATCGGCATCGAGCGTGTCTCGCGGGCGATGCTCTGGCGCGGTCTTTATGCCTGACATGAGAAGCGCAAATGCTGATAGGGGGTCTTTGGAGCCGCGTTGAAGCTGCCGAAATAAACTGCTAACAACAAGCAGAGAATTGCTCAGGAAGGAATCTAGATGTTGATCCAGGCGACACAACTCAGGCCCGGCATGATTATCATTCATGAAGGTCAACTTTACCGGGTCTTTGCAGTTCACCATTTAACCCCCGGCAACAAACGCGGCTTCATGCAGACGAAGATGAAGAACCTCAAGTCCGGGGTGGGGACCGAGTATAAGTTTCGTTCGGAGGACCGCGTCGAACAAGCTACATTAGAAACGCGAAAGATGCAGTATCTGTACGCCGAAGGCGACCTTCACACATTTATGGACACGGAGAACTACGAGCAGATTACCTTGACGGCGGAAGATATAGGTGACCTATTGTCTTTTCTCTTACCCAACGAGGTCGTCGAAGTGGAATTGTACGACAGCAAGCCCATTGGTGTCAGCCCGCCATCGACGGTTGACCTTCAGGTGGTCGATACGGAGCCGTCGATGAAAGGGGCAACGGCTAGCGCCTCTTATAAACCGGCAAAGTTGGAAACTGGAGTGACGATTCAGGTCCCGCCGTTTGTCCAGGTGGGGGATAAGGTAAGAGTGGATCCTTCCGAAGGGACGTATCTGGAGCGGGTCAAGTAGCCTGAATCTGCTGCAACACTGCGCGGACTTTTTGTTCAAGTTCTTCCAGGTTGCCGTCGTTCTCGATTACATAATCCGCTAGCTTGCGTTTTTCCTCCAAGTTCATCTGTACGTCGAGGTGCCGTTGAGCTTCGATCTCCGTTAAATGATCTCTTTCGAGCAACCTCTTTCTTTGCGTTCCAGTTTCGCAAGCAACTAAGATTACGGGGCGCAGCCAGAGATGGATTTGAGCTTCGAAAAGCAGTGGCACTTCATAGACAATAATTGAGTTGCCGGCTGCTGCTAGCTCGCTGATTTTCTTTTCCGCCAAAGCTCGGACTCTCGGATGGATGATGGCTTCGAGTTCCTTTCGTGCGTGGGGGTTATCAAAGACGATTTTTCTTAGTTTTCTGCGGTCTAGAGTCTTGTCCTCCTGCAGAATGTCAGGCCCAAAGGTTGTAATGATCTCCTTCCACGCATCTTGTTCGGGTTGCACCACCTCGCGGGATAGTTCATCGGCATTGATAATCGCTGCGCCAAGGCGGCGCAAGATCGCGGCGACCGTGCTTTTGCCCGATGCGATTCCGCCGGTTAGACCTAACAATTTCACCGCCCACTAATGGCAAAAAAGGACGGCGGTTTCAAGAAAGAGTTATAGCTAGTGACAGAATTATCCAATTTATTAGACTAACGAGGCTTTGACGAGCATGGCGAAAGTCGTTATTTACACAACAAACTATTGTCCCTACTGTTTTCGTGCTAAAGCCCTGCTGCGCTCAAAGGACGTCGAGTTCGAAGAAATCGACGTCACCGATGATTCAGATCGCAGAGCCGAAATGGAGCGACTGTCCGGCCGGAGAACGGTACCGCAGATCTTTATCGACGCCCAACCCATCGGCGGTTACGACGATGCCCGGCGCCTTGATGCCACCGGAGAATTAGATCGTTTGTTGGCGAGAGCAGCGGAAACGAGCTGAGATTAGAAGGGCTAAGCATTCCTGGGTAAGTTTGGAGGCGGCGAGCGGATTCGAACCGCTGCATCGAAGCAAAAAGCCTATAAACACCAAGTGACACCGAGTAATAAAGAGCCTGGATTTCCAGGCTTTTTTATTTTAGCCATGTCGCCGAGTGTTACGGTTTGCCACCTGAAGTTGGAACATTCCTGGAACGTTTTTTTGTGGCGAACTTAACCCCCCTTAGGTGGGTCTGCTCCCTACAAGCCCGCACGCTTGGAGCCTCCCGCTCACGCTAATTTGTGGGTACCGGCAAGGCCCTAGCAAACGCAACTGACAAAGCATTGACGCCCATTTGTTATTGTAATTGGACGGGTAGCGCTTCGCCGATAGTTCACTACGGGCTATGTGTCACTTGCCTCCGTTGGTTTTCTTAATACCCGCTCGCTTTTGGCTCATCCATCGAGTGTGTTCAAAAGCAATGCAGATCGCTTTTCAGTGTCGCCGTCGTTTGATCCGATGCCGCGGTTTGTCAGTCCTTCAACACTTAGGCGCGCATCCTTAGCTAAAAAAGACCGTGAAGTTACCAAACCTTGGACAAAATAGCTTGGCATTGGGGTTGCTGGTTGTGGCAGTTCGCATAACACAGTTCACATAAAGGAGGCAGATTATGACGTTTAAATCTCCCGTGTTGGCAGCGATCTTG
>Ga0209382_10007999_pt1 | contig 13371 bp, 12 predicted proteins | sample SoiMetdeltSBSDD5_FD_187599 | JGI IMG/M metagenome (GOLD analysis project Ga0209382, IMG submission 187599) | Bulk soil microbial communities from a Populus tree surrounding site in Tennessee, USA - Soil MetaG P. deltoides SBSDD5 (SPAdes) (version 2) | ecosystem: Environmental > Terrestrial >... | reverse complement strand
CCGTGTGCAAGGGGCCTTCCGCCCTCGCCAAACGGAGAGCCGACTGATTTGTCCTGGTGATTCGATTATAGCCTCGCCCCAGAAAGGGCGCTACATGCCGTCCGACCGCGCGGTCGGCGTCTCGCTCGGTCGGTCAGAGCCTCGGCCGCGCTGATGGAAACGAGCTGCCGGGCCGCAACGGGCCGGCCGGCGTCGGTGAGAGAACGTTCGAGCCCGTCCCAGAGATCTCTCGCAGCGACTATGCCAGGGCGCGGACGGGCGTCAGTGGCCGGCCGGCGAGCCCGGCAGCACGATCGCCCCGTCGCGCGGGCCATCCAGGACGGCGCCCTGACCCGGGCGGATCGTCTCGTGAGTCGCCAGGATCGGGGCGTCGGCTACCGCGCTCGCCATCGCGCTCGCCACCAGCACGCCGGACGCGGCCTGCGCCGAGGCCGGCCGGCGCGGCCGATGCGGTGGCCGCTCGCGGCGCCGGGAGCGCCGGTCGATCGTCCGGCGCATCTCGTGCTCGATCAGCGCGAAGTCCTGCGACGAGAGCAGGTGGATCTGCCCCTGGAACGCCAACGGCCAGTCCTCCGGCGCCCAGCGCTTGACGTACAGCATCCGCGGCGCGATCTGGCGGGCGTCGAGGTACTCGTACCAGTTGAGCACCACGTCCGAGCGAATCTGGACCCGCCACGGCGCGACGTCCGGTCGGCGCTCGGTGTTCACCCAGATCGGGGTGTGGTCCTCGAAGAAGGTCGAGCTGACCGTGGCCGTCAGCGGGAAGACCCGGCTGCCGGCGACGTAGAAGAGGACGCGGTCGCCGAGCGCCATGCGCTCGGCCTTCTTGCGGTGGCGCGACTTGAGGCCGACGACGTCGAAGCCACGCTCGCGCGTGATCTCGAAGTTCTCGGGGCTCATCACGATCATCCAGTGGCTGCCGGGCATCTGCGACTCCCCGATGCGCACGGTCACCGTGCTGAGGGACAGGGTACCACATCTGTCCTGGCCCCTCCCGCGTACTATTTCGAGCATCACTTTGCGTTCGGAGGCGCCCGTGGCTGGCAGACGTAGCCATCGATTCCGGGGCTGGCGCGTCATGCTGGCGGCGGTCCTGCTGGCCGGACTGGCGCTCGCGGCCCCGATCCCGACCGGCGAGGCCCACACCTGCACGCCGGACTCGAGCGTGAACGTCAGCGGCCGGCTGGTCGTGCCGCGCGCGAGCGGGCTGGCCGTCCTGGGCCTGCCGGAGCGGGTCGTACGCCCCGTGGCGATCCCGCCCTCGTTGGGCGTGACGACCGGCGTCGCGAGCTCGCGCGACGGCAACCTGCTCGCCGTGCCGCGCTTCTGGCGGCCGCCCGATCACAAGGTCGGCGGCCAGGACATCCTGCTGGTCGATCGCGACGGCGGCGCGCCGGTCGCCACGCTGGAGCGCGGCCAGCCGGGCGAGGTGTTGGGCTCGCCGGCCTGGCTCCCGGACGGCTCGCTGGTCTACGAGCGGCGCGTCCTCAGCGGCTCGAATGAGGCCGTGCGCATCGAGCGGGCGCAGCCGGGCCAGCCGGGCCAGGTGCTGGCCGAGCAGGCGTACTGGCCCGGCGTCTCGGTGGACGGCGCGCTACTGGCGATGGTCCGCTTCGCCGGCACCGAGCGCCTGTTCGTCCGGCCGATCGACGGCGGTCCTGAGCGGCTGCTGGTGGACCAGCCCCAGATGCTCTCGATCGCGTTCCCGCGCTTCTCGCCGGACGGGGCCTGGATCGCTTTCACGGCGGCCTCGGAGCCCGGCATCACGCCCGACGGAACGAGCGGCGGTTCGGCGCCCGCGAAGCTCGCTGCTTCCTGGCAGCTTCCCTTTCTGGGCAGGGTAGCGTCGCTGCTCAGCCCGACGCCGGCCCGCGCCCACGGCGTCCCCTGGGACGTCTGGGTCGTCCGCCCGGACGGCTCGGACCTGCGTCGGGTGACCAGCTTCGCGGACGACGACTCGTCCGTCGCCTGGTCACCCGACGGCCGCTGGCTGGCGACGTTCTCGGCCGAGGCGATCCACGTGGTCTCGTTCGACGGCACGGAGACGTACTGCATCACCAACGAGGGCGGCTACGGAGCCGTCGAATGGCTCCCCTGACTCCTGACTACTTCGTGAACGTGTAGACCTGGCTGCGCACCGGCTCGGTGATCTGGACGGCGGGCGCGCCGACCTGGGCCATCGCCCCCTGGACGTCCGCGATCGTCGTGCCGCCGGCTGCGACCTGAACGCGGTGGTGATGCGGGATGAGCGTCTTCAGGTTCGGGTTATCGGTCGCCGTCAGTCGGATTGAGGCCGCCACGTCGATCGGATCGGCCGTGGAGGCCATGTGGAAGATCATCGCGTCCGGCTTGTAGTTCGAGGCCCAGATCGCCTGATCCTGGGTCGCCGCCGAGCTCCCGGTGAAATAGACCGTCCAGCCGTTCTCGAAGGTGACGTAGAACCCAACGGCCGGACCGCTGTACGGGTGGCTAGTACCACCGTCCGGAACCGCCAGGCCGGAGCCGTGCACCGAGTTGACCAGACGGATTGTGATCCCGTCCATCACCATGCGATGGCCGGGATTGCTGCCACTGGCCTGGGCCATCGGGAGCCCCCGCGCTATCAGGTTGGTGCGCAGCTCAAACGGGGCCAGCACGCGGGCGTTCGTCTTCTGCGCGATCTCGACCGTCTGGCCGGTCTCGTCGGCGTGACCGTCGGCCGGCAGGATCAGGTCGACGTTCGACAGGTCGTCCAGGCTCATGGTGGTGTCCGGATTGGTCAGCCATGGGTTGAGCAGGATCACCTTCCCGTTCACGGACGTCAGGCGGAAGTGCGACCAGCCGAACCACTCCAGGGTGACCGCTCCCTGCGCATGCGCCGGCGTCGCCGACGGGACGCTCGCGACCACGAGAACGGCCGCCAGCGCGACCAGAACCGCCAGGCCCCGCAGCCCGGCACGACGAAGGGTGTCCATCCTCGATCCCTCCACTCGGAGACCGTGAGTGCGTCGCCGGTCGCGGAGCGAGCGTCGGCAACGCGGACGAGCCGGTCCGCACAGGCGTCGTCCACGGCCTGCTCGCCTTGCTGCGCATCGTCGCGCGCGGGGCGGCGCCTCTCCCTCATACGAATGGGTGCCAGCGATGGATGCACGGCGGGCGACCGACCCGCCGGCCTGATGAACCCTTCATGAACGCCACCGGCGGCCCAGCTGGGTCACGCTGCTGCCAGGGCCGGGCGACCGGTCATCACCAGATGCGCTACAACCACAGTCACACGTTTGAGCGCCCGGCCCCCGCGGGCCGCCGCATCAGGAGGGTCGCGGGCCGGGCTGTCGCACTGCGCGGGCCGGCACCGGCCGGCCCGGCGAAGCTGATGCTGGCTCGTCTGTCACGAAGGAGAGCAGTGACTATGTCGGTGACGCGTCGTCAGTTCCTGCACCTGATCGCCGTCGGGTCCGGCGCCGCCCTCTTGAGCGCCTGCACCTCGGCACCGGCCGCCGCGCCCACGTCCGCACCCGCCCCGAAGGTGGTCCCGACGTCGCCGCCGCCGCAGGCCCAGCCTGCCGCTGCGTCGCCGGCCGCGTCGCCGGCGGCCTCACCGGCCGCGGGTGCCTCGCCCGCCGCCTCCCCGGCGGCATCACCCGCCGCCTCGCCAGCCGCCGCGGCTCCCCAGGCCGCCCCCGCCGCCTCGAAGCCGTCCGACACCAGGGACGCCGACTTCATCGTCGCCGACGGCACCGAGCCCGCCAGCCTCGACCCCGCCCCCGGGACGGGCCCGTTCCAGCACCCGCTGGCCAACCTCTACGACGGGCTGACGGCATGGAACGCCAAGATGGAGCTCCAGCCGGCTCTGGCGACCACCTGGGAAAGCACGCCGGACGGCAAGACCTGGACGTTCAAGCTCCGCTCGGGCGTCAAGTTCCACGACGGCACGCCGTTCACCTCGCAGGCCGTCAAGACCACGGTCGAGCACCTGCTGGACGCCGCCACAGGATCGTCGCGCCGGGCCAGCTACACGCTCATCAAGGAGGTCGCCACCCCGGACGACGGCACGGTCCGCATCACCACCGATCCGCCGACCCCGGACCTGCCGTTCCTGATGGCGGACGGCTCGATTCGGATCATCAGCCCGGCCGCGCTCCAGAAGTTCGGCAAGGACCTCGGTCGGAACCCGGTCGGGACCGGGCCGTACGTCTTCAAGGAGTGGATCCCGAACCAGCGGGTCGTGCTCGAGGCGAACCCCGACTACTGGGGCCCGAAGCCGGGCGTCCGCCGCTTCGTGTATCGGCCGATCCCGGAGGCGGCCGGCCGTGTCGTCGCGCTCAAGACCGGTGAAGCCGACGTCGTGATGAGCTTGCCCGGCGCGGACGTGGACGCGCTCAAACAGGATCCGAATATCAACGTCACCGTGTCGCCCGGGCTGACGATCATCGAGGCCGAGCCGCGCCAGTCGAAGCCGCCGTTCAACGACGTCAAGGTCCGCTACGCCCTGAACCAGGCGGTAGACAAGGACGCCATCATCGCGAACATCCTGCGGGGTGGCGGCCTCCCGCTCCGCACCCCCTCGATCCCCGGTCTCTGGGGCACCTACGACTTCGATCCGCTCCCATACGACCCGGCGAAGGCGAAGCAGCTCCTGGCCGAGGCCGGCTACGCCAACGGCTTCGACGTCACCATCCGCTACGTCAGCGGCCGCTGGCCCGGCGACGACCAGGTGGCCGAAGCCCTTCAAGGCTTCTGGAACAACGTCGGCCTCAAGACCCAGATCGTCAAGATCCAGAGCGCCGAGCTCGTCCCGCAGCTCTCCGCCGATCCCGACACGATGGCCGGGAGCGTGTTTCTGCTGCTGAAGACCAGCGAGTACGTCGACTATCACCTCTACCGGATGTACCACTCGGACGCGACGACCAAGACAGTGACGGCACAGCGGTACGCCTACGGCAACCCGGAGGTGGACAAGCTGCTCAGCGAGCAGCAGCGCACCTTCGACCCCGACAAGCGGCTGCCGCTCCTGAAGCAGGCGCAGGAGCTGATCTGGAAGGACCAGCCGCTGGTCTACATCGCTCATCAGGCCAACATCTGGGGACAGCGGAAGAACGTCAGCGGCTTCGCGGTGCTCCCCACCAGCGGAACCGGGACCGTCGTGGCCGGCACCGTCCAAAAGGCCTGACGTGTCCGCTCGCATGCCCGTGACGGACCGGCCCGGCTCGAGCGTCACCGCCCGGCCAGGCCCGGCCGTGACGGATCCGCCCTGTTCTCTGGCGCACACCACCTCTTGTCATCCCGAGTGGCCGTCTACTGTCGATCCCCGCGACATCCCGCCGCGAGGGATCTCACGGATGGCTGCCCCGTCACCGCCTGGTAGGGGCCGTCATTCGTGTCCGCAGGCGCGCCCACCGCTCTGGAGTCCGTACGTGCCCCGGCTGCATGCTGAGCGAGGGGGCCGTCCGTGAGATTCCTCGGCACGCGATCAGCCGGGCGGGGTAACCGGTGGGTGCCTCGGAATGACAGGGGAGGGGTCGGCGTTCGATCGCGCGGACGACACGGTCCACAAGGGCGAGGCGGAAAGGGGCCGAGGGGGGGCTCGTTCAGATGAGCCGGTACGTCGTCCAGCGGCTGCTCTGGATCGTGCCGGTCGTCCTCGGCGTCTCGCTGATCGTCTTCTCGATCATGAAGATGGTGCCCGGCGACGTCGCGCAGGTCATCGCCGGCCTGGACGGCACCGCCGAGGACGTCGAGCTGATCCGGCGCGACCTTGGCCTCGACCGGCCGCCCTACGAGCAGTACCTGACGTTCCTCTGGCGCTCGCTCCAGGGCGACTTCGGGCGCTCGGCGGTCACCAAGCGCCCCGTCGTCGAGGAGATCAGCAGCCGCATCTGGCCGACCGCCGAGCTGGCGATCGCGGCGTTCGCCGTCTCGATCGTGGTCGGCCTGATCGCCGGGATCGTCTCGGCGACGCACCGCTACACGATCTGGGACAACCTGGCGACGCTCGTCGCGCTGATCGGCGTCTCGATGCCGGTCTTCTGGCTCGGCCTGATGCTGGTGCTGCTGTTCTCGGTCGGGCTCGGCTGGCTGCCGAGCTCCGGGGCCGGCACGCCGGCGCAGCTCGTGCTGCCGGCCCTGGCGCTGGGATCGGCCTCGACGGCGATCATCGCGCGGCAGACCCGCTCCGGCCTGCTGGAGGTGCTCGGCCAGGACTACGTCCGGACGGCCCGCGCCAAGGGCCTGACCGAGCGCGTCGTCCTGGTGCGCCACGCCCTCAAGAACGCCTTGATCCCGACCATCACGGTGGCCGGCCTCCAGGTCGGCTACCTGATGGGCGGGGCAGTGCTGGCCGAGACGGTGTTCGCGCGGCCGGGGCTGGGGCGGCTGCTGGTCGACTCGATCGCCAGGAGGGACATCCCGGTCGTCCAGACGACGATCATGCTGCTCTCGGTGACGTTCGTGCTCGTGAACCTGGCGGTCGACCTGCTGTACGTCAAGCTCGACCCGCGCATCCAGTACGACTGATGGCCGCGCGGAACACCCCCCACCCCCCGACCCCCAGCCGGCCTACCATGGGGCCCCTCGATCCCCACGGCCCCGCAAGCGGGAGAGGGGGAGACGACGTCGGCGTACTCCCTTCCCCCGCGCACGGGGGAGGGGCTGGGGGTAGGGGCCTCCCCGGCCGCGCCACGCCGTACATCTTCTCCGGTGCCGTCGTCCGGCAGTTCCGCCAGAGCCGCGCCGCCGTCGTCGGGCTGGCGCTCACGGTGGCGTTCCTGCTGCTGGCGTTGCTGGCGCCAGTCCTCGCCCCATACGACCCGACGGCGTTCACGCTCGGCCAGCAGTTGAAGCCGCCCTCGGGCACCAACCTGTTGGGCACCGACGAGCTGGGCCGCGACATCCTCAGTCGCCTCCTCTACGGCGCCCGCATCACCCTGCTCATCACCCTCGGGGCGGTCCTGGTCTCGCTGGTGGTCGGGACGGTGCTCGGGATCGTGGCCGGCTTCCTCGGCGGCTGGACGGACACCTTGATCATGCGGCTGATGGACGTCCTCTTAGCGATGCCGGGCTTCCTGCTCGCCATCGCGATCATCGCCGCGCTCGGCGCCGGGACGCTCAACGTCGTGATCGCCGTCGGCATCTTCTCGGTCCCGGCCTTCGCGCGGGTGGCGCGAGGATCGACGCTCTCGATCAAGCAGCAGGATTACGTGCTGGCCGCCCGCGCCCTCGGCGAGCCGGCCGGCGGCATCATGTGGCGCCATATCCTGCCGAACGTGACACCGCCGCTGGTGGTCCAGACGACGCTGCGCCTCGCCACGGCGATCCTGACCGCCTCCGGGCTCTCGTTCCTCGGGCTGGGGCCACAGCCGCCGACGCCGGAGTGGGGCGCGATGCTGAGCACCGGCCGCAACATGATTACCTCGAGCCCCCAGCTCGCGACGATCCCGGGCCTGGCGATCCTGCTGGTGGCGATCGGGTTCAACCTGCTCGGAGACGGGTTGAGGGACGCGCTCGATCCCCGGATGAAGCGCTGACGGGTGCGTCAGTCGACGTCCGGGAAGTATTGCGGCGCCTCCCGCCGGTCGCGCATGCCGTAGTCGCGGATGACCCGCACCTGCCGATGCCGCACCCCCGGCCCGACGAGCGGGGCGTGCCGGCTGGCGGTCTCGGCGTCCGCCCAGGAGGCCAGCAGCACGCGCTTGCCCTCGTTGGTCAGGCTGGCGAACCACTCGGCCTCGACGAGGCGGCCCGCATCGCCGCCCGACAGGTCGAGATCGGCTGTACGGTCGGCGTCCGGCCCGACCTCCGTCAGCGTGACGACGGGCGCGGTCCCGACCTCGGTCGCGTCGAACCGCTGCCCGGCGATCTCAGCCCCGGGCGGCGCCGCCGAGTCCGCCGAGACCTCGCCGACCCGCAGGTGGTACTCCGCGAAGATCTCGAAGCGTCCGCGCTCCTGGCCGCGGGTGTGGTGGGTCACCTGAGTCCGCCAGCGGACCAGCGCCTTCTCGTCACGCCAGGTCGAGAGCGAGAGCACCTGGCCGGCCGTGCGCTCGCTCTTGAAGCGCTCGTTGTCGAGGAAGCCGTCGATCCGCTCCAGCTCCGGCCGCAGGAGCCGCGCGGTCTCCAGGTAGTCGTCCCAGCGTTCGGGCTTCGGCTGGACCTCGAAGATCACCACGAACATCGCCGTCGCTCCGACTACGAGTAGTACGTGATGAAGTCGTGGGCCTTCGCCTCGGAGACACCCTGGCGCTGATCGATCCCCAACGGATGCGTGTCCGAGATCACCGTGAAGGTCGGCCGCGAGCCGCCCGATTGCAGCTTGACCATCACGTCCAGACCCGCCGCGCCCGGATACGGCGTGATCGCGCTCGCCACCTGCCCGACGAACGGCGGCGTCGCGTCCTCGGTGTCGTTGTCCCAGGCATCGAGGTAGCCGTAGTAGTCGGCTTCGGAGACGGAGACCCAGATACCCCAGCCGAATTGCTCGTCGCTGTCCGGAATCGGCAGGTAGAGGACGCCGCGGATCAGGAAGATCGAACCGTCGATGATGCAGAGGTCGTCGTTCTCCTCGACTCGATCGGCACGCTCGGCCGCGGGTACGCTGAAATACAGCTCCGGCCGTCGGTAGCCGATGTCCCGAGGTAGATGGTCGTGGAGCCGGTCGCAGACACCGCAGCGGAACCCTGGCACCTGGCACACCTCCTGGCGACGACAACGCACCGTTGCAGACTGAGCCTACCACGCGGCGCGCTCGGGCGTCAGTCGGGCCGTCGCCCGCCCGATGGCGACCGCAGCCGGTCCGGGGAACCCGGAGCGCCCGGGGCGGGCCCGCACGGCCGGCCCCTATCAGCCCGTCGCAACCTGACCGAAACAAACCGTTATGTCGGTCCGGCTTGCCATTTCGGGCGGGGCGGATTAGAATCGAACTGATTCTATTCTGAGGTCTGGTGGGTGCCCGACCGTCCCGCTCCCGATCGGCTGATCCCGAACGTCGTCGCCGCCGTGGACGTCGTGCTGTTCACCGTACGCGCCTCGGCCCGCGTCGACGACGCCTGGCAGGTGCTGCTCGTCCAGCGCGGCGACGCCGCGTTCGGCGGCCACTGGTCGCTCCCCGGCGTCCTCCTGCGCTCCGAGGAGACGTTCGACGAGGCCGCGCGGCGGGCGCTCCGCAGCAAGGCCGGCCTCGACGCTCGGGACTGGTACCTGGAGCAGCTCGCCACGTTCGGGCGGCCGGACCGCGACTCGCGTGGGCGGGTCGTCTCGGTGGCGCACGCCGCCCTGGTCCGGACCGACCACATCGAGCTGGCGGCCGGCGCGGACGTGCTGCAGATCGCCTGGTTCCCGGTCTCGGCGCTCCCCTGGGAGGAGCTCGCCTTCGACCACGGCGACATGCTCCGCATCGCCATCGACCGGGTCCGGAGCAAGGTCCGCTACTCCTGGGTGGCGTTCCAGCTCCTGCCGGAGAAGTTCACCCTGCCGGAGCTGCGGGCCGTCTACGCCGCCATCCTCGACCCCTCGCTGGTCCGGTTGAACACCAGCAATTTCAAGAAGGCGTTCTCGGCCCTGTTCAGCACCGGCGCCCTCGTCCAGACCGGCGAGCGCGCCGCCGCCGAGGGGCCCGGCCGGCCCGGCGAGCTGTACCAGTTCGCCGGCCCGCTCTCCGGTACCTGGCGCCGCGAGCTCCGCTGGCAAGGCAGCCAGGCCGGGCCGCGCACCCCCCGGCTCGCCGTCGAGCCAAAATCGTCGGAGGTTGCTTCATGACCTCGCCCGGGGTCTTCACGACGTCGTCCGCCTCGATGCCCCCGGCGGCGGACGCGACGGGCGCAGCGCTGCCCAGCGGCCGGGGGACCGCCGCCGGCTTCCCCAAGAGCGACGCCGTCGGCGCGATCATCCAGCTCGCGCTGGCCGAGGACGTCGGCCGGGGCGACATCACCACCGAGGCGACCGTCGCGGCCGACACCACGGCCGTCGCCGAGATCCTCCAGAAGCAGGCCGGCGTGATCTGCGGGCTGCCCGTCGTCGAGGCCGTCTTCGCGATGGTCGATCCGAGCGTCCGGGTCACCCGGCTGGTCGAGGAGGGCTCCTGGGGGGACCGTCGGACGGTCGCCCGGATCGAGGGCTCGGCCCGCTCGGTCCTGACCGGCGAGCGGACGGCGCTGAACTTCCTCCAGCGCCTCTCCGGCGTCGCTACGGCCAGCCGACGGGCCGCCGAGATCGTCGCCGGCACCCGCACCGAGGTGCTGGACACCCGCAAGACGACGCCCGGCGTCCGGGTCCTGGAGAAGTACGCCGTCAGGGTCGGCGGCTGCCGGAACCACCGGGCCGGCCTGGACGACGGGTTCCTGATCAAGGAGAACCACATCCGCGCGGCCAGCGGCATCACGCCGGCCGTGCGCGGCGCGCAGGACCGGGCGGCGCCCGGCCAGCGCGTCGAGATCGAGGTGACGAACCTCGACGAGCTTGACGAGGCGATCACGGCCGGCGCCGACATGGTCCTGCTCGACAACTTCGTGGACCGCGACGGCGACGTCTCGCGGCTGCGAGCGGCCGTCGAGCGGGCCGACGGGCGCGTCATGCTCGAAGCCTCGGGCGGCGTGACCCACGAGACCCTGGCCGCCATCGCCCGGACGGGCGTCCACTATGCCTCACTCGGGGCGCTGACCCACTCGGCCGGCTCCCTGGACTTCTCGCTGGAGGTGGTCCTGTGACCCTCGATCTGCCGGTGCTGTCGAACGGCGCCAACGGCATCGCCCCCGAGCCCCCCTTGTCCGATGCGGAGCGCATCGCGCTGAGCCGCGAGGTCCGCGAGCTGGCCCGCGAGCGCCGCGCCGTGATCCTCGCCCACAACTACCAGGTCCCCGAGGTCCAGGACGTCGCCGATTTCGTCGGCGACTCGCTCGGCCTCGCCCGCGAGGCCGCCCGCACGGACGCCCAGGTCATCGCGATGTGCGGCGTCTACTTCATGGCCGAGACCGCCAAGATCCTCAATCCCGAGAAGATCGTGCTGATGCCGGACCCGACGGCCGGCTGCTCGCTGGCCGACTCGATCACGGCCGAGGACGTCCGCGCCTGGAAGGCCCAGCACCCGGGCGCCGTCGTGGTGAGCTACGTCAACACGACCGCTGCCGTGAAGGCCGAGTCCGACTACTGCGTCACCAGCGGCAACGCCGAGGCGGTGGTCCGCGCGATCCCGTCCTGGCAGAAGATCCTGTTCCTGCCGGACTTCTTCCTCGGGACCTGGCTGAAGCAGACGCTCGGCCGCGAGAACATGGAGATCTGGCTCGGCGAATGCCACGTCCACGCCGGCATCCGTCCGGACGAGCTGGAGGCGAACCGCAAGGCCCACTCCGACGCCGACCTGCTGGTCCACCCGGAGTGCGGGTGCAGCAGCCAGTACGTCTACGGCAAGCAGGCCGGCATGCTATCGGCCGACAGCACCTACATCCTCTCCACCGAGGGGATGGTGACCCACGCCAAGCGCAGCCCGAAGGAGCTGTTCCTGGTAGCCACCGAGGTCGGCATCCTCCACCGGCTGGAGAAGGAGATCCCCGAGAAGCGGTTCCTGGCGGCCGACCGGGCGGCGGTCTGCAAGTACATGAAGCAGATCACGCTCCGGAAGCTGCACCAGACACTGCTGGAGATGTCCCCGACCGTCGAGGTCGACCCCGAGATGGCCGACCGCGCGCGCCTCTCGATCGATCGGATGCTGGCCGTCGCCGTCTAACCGGAGGGACGAGCCTGAGGGGCGAGGGCCGAGCGGTTGTCCGCTCGGCCCTCGCCCCGTTTTCACGCCCTGCGTGGTAGGCTGGAAGGCGGTGGGCCAGTGAAACCGCAGAAGTTCACTCCCCCGCCCCGAGCACTCAGACGAGCTCATCCGGATAGCCTGGTGCTTGTCCCTGCCAGGCTGCTGCCGTTCAAGGCAAGCTACCAGCATCTCGCCAATGACCTTCCCACCGGACCACCCGTAGACCCTTTCAGGCTCCGTAACGCAGATTCTGTTTACGCGACGGGCTTGAGGCGGAGCGTGGCGCAGAGGTGATCGATGGCGCGGTCGACCTGACGGAAGGCGGCTTCGACCGCGCTGTCGGTGGTGGTCTCGGGTTTGGAGGCGGGAGCGGTGGCGAGCGTGGCAAGCGGGCCGAGCAGGCGGGTGCGGAGCTTGACCAGGAGGACGCCGAGCTTCAGCCCGCGCGTGGTGAGCCGGTAGCGGCGGGTCCGGCCGATCCGCTCGACCAGGCCACGAGCGCGGAGCTTACCAAGGTCGTAGCGGAGCTGGGTCAAGCGGTAGTCGGTCTCGGTGAGGCGGTGACGGTCGAGCAGCCGAGCCAGGACGTCACGGGACGTCCAGTCAGCGACGAAGCTGCCGGGGTGGAGCAGGACGTCGAGCAGGCGGATCAGCCGATCATCATGGAGGCGGATCCCGGGCACGCGGCCTTGGCCGACCTGAACGGGCTGGGCGAGACGAGCCAGCTCACCCTGGTCGACGGTGCAGGCGAGCAGCTCGGCCTGGGCGTCCAGGAAGCGCTGGTTGGTCTCCGCCATCCGCTCGACGAGCTTCGGCAGGTTCTCCAGACGGCGGCCGACGTTCAGGTGGTAGGGGTCCCCTCCTGCGTCGGGGCAGGCTAAGATGCAGGTCTCGGTGCGCAGCAGGGTCTCGGCCTTCTCGTACTGCTTGACGAACGAGGTCTGGTAGTAGGAGCGCAGGACCGGGTGACCTTCGTTGCGGCGGTCCAGCACCGTCTGGAGCTTGCCCCCGTAGCGGGCCGTGATCTGGCGACCGAACGGGTGGGCCGTCCGGTCCGCGCCACCGAGCAACAGGCCGAGCTCGACCGCACGCCGGAACAGCGCCGGCAATGGCGACGGCTGGTGGAAAATCACGTCGGTCGCCAGCTCGATCTGGGCCAGGCTGTACCGGTAGCGCAGGTCCATGGCGACGTGCTCAGCCGGGCTGAACGACGGCGCAAGCTTGGCGGCCCAGTAGTCGCAGCGCTCCCGGAGCACGGCCCGTCCCACTGAAATGGAGATCTTCAACGCTGTCAAGGGCTGGAAGCAACGGCGAAGGCCTCCGCTCAACGACCACGACGTTGCGGAGGCGATCCGTCACCTCAACATGCTCCGATGGATCAATGCTCGTGTGAGCAGCGATCTACCACTGCCCCATAACGAACTCGCAGCCGTCTGAACCGGTGGACCATGCGGTGACGCCTGGACTCCCCTCTCCCGCATGCGGGAGAGGCCGTGGCGACGTCGGGGCGCGGCCCCGCGAACCTCGTCCTTCGGACGACCATCCCTACCACTGCAATCATGCCTACCAACGCACCGCTTCGCGGCACGTCGGCGCTGCGCGGCACAGCGGCGTCGCAGCCGATGCCGCGGGGAAGCCCGAAGGGCGGGGCCCCGTGG
>Ga0209382_10007998_pt1 | contig 13373 bp, 12 predicted proteins | sample SoiMetdeltSBSDD5_FD_187599 | JGI IMG/M metagenome (GOLD analysis project Ga0209382, IMG submission 187599) | Bulk soil microbial communities from a Populus tree surrounding site in Tennessee, USA - Soil MetaG P. deltoides SBSDD5 (SPAdes) (version 2) | ecosystem: Environmental > Terrestrial >... | reverse complement strand
TGGTGGCGCAGCACTTGTTCCCGCAGTGGCCCTGCCCGGTGTCGGCACCGGTTCGGTCCTGGATTCGTCGGCCGGCATGGTTGAGCAGGTCAGGTCTCGGTCCCGAGCCCAACTGCGGCCCTTCCGTGGTGGCCGATCCGCCCGAAGCACGGTCAGGTACCCAACTCGAATCCGGCCTTACCACCGATCCGCCGGGAGGTCTCGAGCCCAGCTGCGGCCCTTCCGTGGTGGCCGATCCGCCCGAAGCACCGTCAGGTACCCAACTCGAATCCGGCCCCTTCATCGATCCGCCAATAGCCGATTTCGAGCCACACTGCGAAAATTTCGCCTCTCCGGCGATGAGCGGCAAAAGCAGCTGGAGGCGCAGGCTGCTCGTCAGCGCGCCGAGCGCCAGGCGTTTGAGCGGCAACAGGAACAGCAGCGCCAGCGCTGCGCGGCTTGGCGGCGATACGTAGAAGCTGACGAGCGTATTGGTAAACAGTCGTGGAATCTACCTCTTCCGCAGCGGCTTCCAGGAGTTGGCAAACGGCAGTGGGGGGTTGATGCGGGAGGCGGACCCGGAGGCGGGGGCGGGGGCGGGGCCCACATTCGAGTAAACCCGGAACCCCCCTATGGTTGCTGAGGTTCGTTATCTCCTATCCCCAGGCGCGCTGGAGCCGGTGTCTTGCGCCGGACCCCCACCTCGACTCGACTAGCTTGTGCCGGCGTCCACCTTGGCCGCCTTGCGCCTGCGGGCGAGCGTTCAAAGTCGAACGGCAGCGCGTTGGGGCGTAGCCAAGCGGTAAGGCGGGTGCACCAGACTACGAATCTGGCGGTCGCGGGCGTGAGCACAACCTTGACATGGTAGTGGTCACAGGTTCGTCCGCGCGTGCGCGGTAGAGCACGCCCTTCACGCGGGCGGGGTCGCCGCGGCGTCGGCATCGAGCTTGGCGGCCTGGTCGACCGCGGCCTTGTTCGTCGTGACGGTCGCCAGCTTGTCGGCGGCGGCCTGTTCGTCCAACTCGCGCAGACGGCAATTCGGGCCGCGCTTGCCGCACTCTGCCTCGCGGATCTTGGTGGCGGTATCACCCAGCCGAACGCGCCGAACCCTAGCATCAGCCAGACCGAGAGCAGCGACTTGGTCTCCACATAGGCGCCGAGCACGCACGCTGCGGCCACGCATGGAATGATCACGGTGGCGGAAATGCGCGTCAGCTGTGCGTGCGGCAGCCGCGAAACGCATCTGCCAGCGGAGCAGTCACGGCGCGGTCATGGGCGCAGTCATGGCACGGTGTGCCGTTTTTTCAGGCGGCTGCCGCAGACTGTGTCGGGCGGCGCAACAGCAAGGGACTAAGGTTGACAACTGCAAGGGACTAAAGTCGGCCCGGGAGCGTTTATGACGTGGAAGGCTTTCAGGAGGACCCTATGCCGGCACAGTATTGGCGCGCCGTGGGTGCGATCACGCTGGGGCTCAGCCTTGTCGCGTCCGTCGGGTGGGCCCAGGAGACGACCGTGCGGGTACGTGGGACCATCGAGCGCGTGGACGGCGATACCTACGTTGTCAAATCACGCGACGGCTCCGAGCTGAAGCTGAAGCTTGCAGCCAAGGTCGTTGTCACGGCGATTGTTCCTGCATCGCTGGCAGACATCAAGGAGGGCTCGTACGTCGGCGCTGCCGCCATGCCGATGGCAGACGGCCGCCAGAAGGCACTCGAGGTTCACATCTTCCCCGACGCCATGCGCGGCACCGGCGAAGGGCACCGGGGGTTTGACCTCAAGCCTTCGAGCACCATGACCAACGGCAGCGTGGGCAAGACCACGGCGTCCAGCGACGGTCAGGCCCTGACGCTGAAATACAAGGATGGTGAGAAGACGGTCGTCGTTCCTCCGGATGCTCCGATTGTCGCCTACGTGCCAAGTGACGTGAGCGAGTTGAAAGTCGGAGCAAGGATCTTCATCGGTGCCGCCAACAAGCTACCCGATGGATCGCTGCAGGCGGCACGCGTGAACGTCGGCCGCGGCGTCGCTCCGCCGATGTAACCGCAGCTGCGGCCTAACGATTTTTCCGTATTGGGCGCTACGAGATTGCCGCAAGCGCGTCTTTGCACGTCACCTATGCTGCGCGTGCGGGTCGATTGCTCGTGGAGCGGTGGAATAGGCAGCCACGCTCTGCCGTTTACGACCTAAGACGTTAGCATAAGACGTTAGCGGCATTCCGTTCGAACGGAATGGGCGACCAGGTCGGCCTTTCAATCCAAGACGTTAGCATAAGACGTCAGTGGCGTTCCGCTCGAACGGAACGTGCAACCATGTCGGCGACGGTACGCTTGTGAGCGGCGCCATCGAGAGCCGGCATCAACGACAAATCTTGAGGAAGCGAGCCCATGTACATCTCAAGCAAGTCTTCGCGCATCCGGCAGAGGGAGGCGCAGAGAGCCCGTGACAATCGAGCCGAGATCGTCAAGGCGCGATCCATAGGGCAGGTCACCCGGCGCGAGCTTGTCAAATGGGGCGTCTTCACGGCCGGCGGATTGCTGGCGTGCAAGAACGGCCTGAGCCCGTTTGCGCGCAGCGCGTTTGCCGATGTGCCGACGGGGACGCCGCGCAGCCCGTTGTTCGGCGCACAAAAGTTCACCCAGCGCATGCCGCGGCTGCAGTATCAGGCGCCGGTACCGATGACCCAGCTCCCAAGGGGGGGCGAGGTCGACGCGGTGTTCGGCGGCCAGTTTGCCAGCGAGCACCCCGCTAGGCGTTTGTCCTACCATAACGACTACAACGCCTACTTAGCCGACCCGAACCACAATCCGGAACTGAACCCGTACCGTAACCCGCTCTCCAAGCGAGGCCCGGTCGAGGGGCGCCCGCACACCGAATTCTATGCCCATCAACGCTGGTCGGAATTCTTCCCCAAGGTTGGCTACGTGGCCTCATGGGGGCAATGCCTGCCCGGCACCAAGTTCCACCCCAACTTCCCCGACCAGCACCCCAACAGCGTGTGGTGCTACGGCAGCGGGCCGTTCGCGCGCGGGAGCCTGCCTCCGATGCTGATCAAGGGGCGGTACGGCGAGCCGATCATGACCCGCATCTATAACAACACGCCGCTCAGCCGCGAGGACAACGGTCCCAACAACTTCGGCCGCAACGAGCAGCAGCTGCACTTCCACAACGCGCACAACGGCGCGGAGAGTGACGGAGCCACCGGCGCCCACCACTACCCCGGCACCTTCTACGACTACTTGTGGAGCACCACGCTCGCCCGGCGCGACAAGATCAATACCGACGCCGCCGATCGGCGCGCGTCGGGACCAGACGGCAATGGCGGTCTGGTCAATGTGCCTGGCGACTATCGCGAGATCCAGGGCACCATGTGGACCCACGACCACCGCTTCTTCTTCACGGCGGAGAATGTCTACAAGGGCAATCTCCACGCCATGGTCAACTACTACAGTGGCCCCGACCGCGGCAACGAGCAGCTCGTCGACGGCGTCAACCTGCGCCTGCCCAGCGGCAAGTTCCTGGACTGGGGCAACGTCGATTTCGACGTCAATCTGGTCATCTCCGACGCAGCCACCAGCACGGATGGCCAGTACTTTTTCGACATCTTCACCACCGACGGGTTCCTGGGCGATCTCATGCTCGTCAACTTCGCCTACGCCCCGTATTTCGAGGTCTTGCCCAGGAAGTACCGCTTCCGAATCCTGAATGCATCCATGTCGCGCTTCGTGAGGCTCGGCCTGAGCTTCAACGGGACGGCGGTGCCGTTCAAGTTCATCGCCAACGACGGCAACCTGACGGTGAATCCGATCCCGCTGACGGTCCTCGATCAGCAGGGCACTGCGGAGCGCTACGACATTGTCGTGGACTTCTCGGTGTTCCGGCCAGGCGACAAGATCCGCGTCGTGAACCAGGTGACCATGCGCGACGACGGACGCGGCCCGGAGGACAACCTCTCGCTGGGCACCGCGCTTGCTGGCGATCGGGACGATCCGGGCGTCGGGGCGTTCATGGAGTTCCGGGTCGTGAGCTCGGTGCCGAGCGTCGACGCGCCGGGGCAGACGCTGACCATCACCAACAGCTGCGGTGCCAACGACAAGAGCCAAGTGCCGTCGGTGTTGACGCAGCAAATCCCGGTGGTCGCACCGGTCCGAACCCGGCTGGTCGAGTTCGGCCGCTCGGGCTCGGGTGACTCGCGCGATCCGCGCACGGGGCAATGCACGCCCGATTGTCCGGAGGGCATGCCGTTTCCCTGGACCATCAAAGTGAATGGGGAGGACGCGCACTCCTTCAACGCCAACCGGGTCTCGATGGTCATCCCGAAGCCGGGCGAGATCGAGCACTGGACCTATGTCAATGGCGGCGGCGGCTGGGACCATCCCATCCACCTGCACTTCGAGGAAGGGGTGACCATGAACCGCGGCGGCGAGCCGATCCCGGCGACGGAGCGCCTCGTCCGCAAGGATGTCTGGCGATTGCGCTCATCCGGACAGGTCACCTTCCAGGTGCAGTTCGGCGAATTTGGCGGGTCCTACGTCCAACACTGCCACAATACGGTGCACGAGGACTTTGCGCTGCTGATGCGGCACAATCTTCTGTCCGCTGTCGGGCCGCAGATGGCGGTGACGCCGACCCCCAACCCGACGCCCGATGGCGTCTTCTTCACCACGCCGGAAATCCTGCCCGAAGGCGATCCAAGAACCTCCAGCTGATCGGCGAGCTTGGTGATTGAAGGGCAGAGATCTGAGGAAAGGATGAGACAGATGCATACCCCCTTGAAGCAGGCCGTTGCCGCCGGCGCACTTTTGGCAGGCGCCTGTGCCATCCCCGGCTTGTCCGCGTTGGCCCAGGACGCGACCACGTCGGCGACGACGACCACCTCCACCACGACGACTACATCGACGACCCGGGTGAGGGTGCCGCGCACGACAGCAACGCCGGAAATGATCGATGAGGCGGTCCGGCGATCGAAGGCGCGCCACAACAACTACCTGTCGACCGGCAAGCCGGAGCAGTGGGGCAGTGAGGAGCCGTTCTTTGCCACCAAATAGGTAACGAGGCTCTGCTTGCGATGTGGCGGTGGTGGGTCAGCTCGGCCCGCTACCGACCGATCTGGCCGATGAGTGGGACAGGACACCCATCGGCAGTATCGACTTTTGCGGAACATGGCTCCGGCGCGACGCCAAAGGCGGGGCTGTCGCGTTCTCTCGTGCCGGATTGTTCGTCCAGGTTGCTCGTCCTCGAGGCAATGATGCCCGACGCGGGGCTGCGCGGCATCGTCGTCGGACCGGCCCGCGTGCGGCAATGCTCGGGCGGCGACCGCCTAGCGTCAGCGGGAGACCCCCCGGCTCTGCCGGGGAGGCAGTAGCAGTTTGACGACTCCGGCAGTCCATCAGCGGATTTCCAACCGTGAGCAGCCACGCGCACGGAAGGAACTCCACCGATGGACGAGTACAACGCCTTAAGCCACACAACGTGGGAGTGCAAATATCACGTCGTCTTCATCCCGAAGTGCCCGAAGGAAGACGCTGTACGGGAGCTGCGCCGGCACCTCGGCGAAGTGTTCCACAAGCTGGCGCTGCAGAAGGATTCGAAGATCGTAGAGGGGCACTTGATGCCCGATCACGTGCACATGTTGATCTCGATTCCGCCGAAGTATGCGGTGTCGCAGGTGGTCGGGTTCATCAAGGGCAAGAGCGCGATCCACTTGGCCCGTCGTGTCGCCCGTTGTTTATGGGGAAAGGAAGCGCAACTTCGTCGGTCAGCACTTCTGGGCCAGAGGGTACTTCGTCAATACGGTGGGGCGCGACGAGCAGGCGATACGGGACTACATCCGCAACCAGGAGAAGGAAGATCAGCGGCTTGATCAACTCCACCTGTGGCGGTGAACCGCCTTTAGGCGGTGCAAATTTCTGGGGCCGCGTCAGCGACCCATCTACCGCCTCGGGCGGTTCCTGATCTAAAGCCCCCGGCTTTGCCGGGGGATACTTACCCCCAGGCCGCGTCGCGGTCGCCGGTCAGTGCCGCCTGCAGAGCAGGGTCGACGGCGTGGGCAGAGGCGGTGACCATCCGGCGGAACAGGGGAGCGGCGTCGGCGCTGAGACGGGCCAGCAGGCGGCCCGCGTCGCTCGGGGAGCGCAGCTGGTCCATGAAGGTGACGGCGAGGATGCCGCGGCGGCGCACCGCCTTGGGCAGCGCCAGCCATGCCTGTTGCTCGCTGTCCTTCCAGGCCTGCATGGCGGGGGTGCACCAGATGACGACATCGGCGGTGCGGCAGGACCGCAGGGTGCGCGTGTCCACGCTCTCGTCGCCGAGACCGAGCCCCCGCGTATCGATGGCGCGCAACGTGCGCAGCGGATCGAGCGGCATGCCGACGTGCAGGCGGTAGATGTGCTGCGCAGGCGCGCCGTCCAGCTCGTGCCAATCGATGGGCACGCGCCTGCGCTCTGCGATCTCGGCACGCAGCGACGGCTTGGCGGCGAACCTCACCACGGTCGGGTAGGCGGTGTGCGTGGTGAAGCTGGTCGGAAGCACGGCAGCACCCAGCAGGGCATTGACAAGGGTTGTCTTGCCGCTGTTGAACTCGCCGATCACGGCGACGCGCACGGGCCTCGGCCGCGCGACAACGCCGTGTGCAGGCGTCTCGCCGTAATCGGAGGCAAATCCCGCAGCGGGTCGGAGCTTCCCAAGGCTCGGGGCGAGGTCCGCGGTTTCCGTCATCCCGTCCTGCTTTCCCCCTGCGCCCCGTCGAGCCCCTCGAGCACCGATTGCAGCTCCGCGAGGACCCCCGCGTAGGCCGCCTGCCGCTCCCGGCAGGCGTCGGCGCGCTGCTGCTGCTCTGTCTCGAAACGCTCGGCGGCCTGTGGGTCGCCAGCGCCCTCGAGCAGCACTTTCTCCCTTGCCAGATTCGCTGTCCGTCGTTCTACGCCCGTCTGCAGACCGCTGCTGACCGCCCTCACCCGGCCCATGATGTAGTCCACGCGCTCCGTCAGGTGGGTTTCAGCCTCCTGCACCAGCTCATCCGCTATCTTCAAGAAATCATCTTCTATCAGACATCGCAAATGGTTAGCACGTTCTTTGCAGATTCGGCGAGAGGCAAACCATCTACGCCACCAGGAAACGGCGAGATCTACCGTCACTTTGTCCCCCAGCGGCGCCACCGACGGGGTTGCGCCCTCCGGCCAAGCCGGCCCCTCGAGCAGCCCTCCGTGGTAGGCTGGGAGGAGCGAGGAGACGATCATCCGCAACTGGGGGTAGAGGAACTCCTCGACCCGATCGATTTCCTTGGCAGCCCGGTCGACGATGCCGAGGTAGGCCTGCTCCATGTCCTCCCGCAGGGGCATGACATCGCAGCGCCAGTTTGGCCGCCGCGGCTTCTCCTGCAGGGCCTGCTGCAGGTAGTCGGCCTCTCGGCTCGCGAACTCGCGGACCATGGTGGCGAGCTGGCTGCGCAGGAGCTGCGTGGCGGTGGCGATGACCTCCTTGAAATGCGCCTCCACCTCCTCGAACGAGGTTTCGAGCGCCTTGGCATGGTCCTCGAAGGCGGCGAGTGACCTCTCCTCGTCGGTGACACGCCTGGCGAGCGTCTCAGATTCGCGGCGCCGCGCCTCGATCAGCTCCAGTATGGACTGCAGCTCGGCGCGGTCGGTCACGTCGGCGGTCCGGACCAGCTCGGCCAGGCAGAGGGCGATCTGCCGCAGCAGCATGGCGATCCCGCTGGTGCACATGAGCCGGGTGATGGCAGCCGAAACCTCGGTCAAGCCGGAGCTGATGTGGACTGCCGGAACGGCGCGGGACGGCTCGCCGGCGGCGTGGCGGCCTGCCGTCGCCCCGCCCCCTGAGCGGGGCGCTGCCTCGCGCGGACAGTGCACCGGGGCAGCCGGCTCGCGCGCAATGACGCCCCCTGGCGCGACGACGGGGGGAAGCCCTCCCGCCTCGGCCTGCAGCCGCAGGTTTCCGAGCCAGGCGCTGCCGCAGACAACCGGGATGTTGAGCGAGGGGAACTCCGCCCGAAGCCGCCGCTCGATGGCCGCCTTCACCTCCGCCGCGTCGCCGGCAAGATTGGGCAGCTGATCGGCGCGGTTGATGAACACCACGATGCGGTCCTTGTGCAGCCCGTTCAGCAGCCGCAGCATGGCGATGTCGCCGGCCGACAGGGGCTGCAGCGCCGAAACCACGAAGACGTAGATGTCGGGGTTCTCCAGGCTGCGCCGGGTGATCTCGTCGCGCACCAGGAACGGGTCGTTGGTGCCGGGCGTATCGATCAGCGTAATCGGGAAGGCGAACGGGCTGTCGTTGAAGTAGAGGTCGGCGGAGCGGGTGATGTCTGAGAAATGCCGGCGCTTGCCGGGCCAGGCGTCCTCATCGCCGGCGCTGACGTAGTCGGTGAGGATCTGCGGGCTCACCGTCTGGTAGCGGTGGCACTGGCCCAGGAGCTCGGGGAACTTCGGCCCGAGCCGGCGCTCCGCGCGCTTGCGCATCACCTCCAGCTGCGCACGCAGCAGGTCCGACTGGAAGCCGGGCACCAGGCGCTCGGTGAGCTCCCTGAGGCGCCCGCCGCCCTCGGCCAACTCGCGCCATTCATCGACCGAGAACAGGTGGAACACCCCCGCGTGCTCGGGCGGGGTCGGGGCGGCGCGGAAGTGCAGCGCCGTCACCACCACAGTCCACGGGTTGATGTCGGTGGGCAGCAGGCCCGGACGCCGGGCGAGCGCGTTGATGAACGTGCTCTTGCCCGCCTTGATCTGGCCGATCACGGCAATGCGGCACGACCGCTCCTGAAGCTGGCGCTGGGCCACATCGAGCAGCGGGCCGGCGTGCTCGCCCAGGAGGCCGCCGAGCCTCGTTGTCAGATTGAGCAGGACGGTTCGCGCCACCTCCAGTGGGGCGCCGATAGCCTCTACCGACCGCGACTGGGGTTCGACAGGGGACATCTCCCCCAACCCGGGTGCTTCGTAACCCATGCTGGCTCCCTCGTGCTTTTGCCCGCCATGCCGGATACCGTCCCGACAACCCGGACACGCCCTGCGCGCGCCTGGCCACCGTCTGCGGAACCCGTGGAAATGCGGTTCGCCCCGTGGCCAAGAGGGTGTCACCGCAATCACACCGGTCAATTGCCAGCGTTAATTGCGGTTAACTCTGATGCAGCAATAAGGGGGTGACGGGATCGCCTTGCGCCTGGGCGCCGGGCGCGCTGTCGGTGGCACCCGATCGTTGCCAAGGCCGGGCGTGCGACGCAAATTTGCGCCACGGGCAAGGTTCCGGCGGCATGCTCCCAGCGGTGGCGGAGGCTGCTGGTCGCGGTTGAGGGGAGTTGAGGGGAGTTGAGGGGAGGGGGAGGATATGACTTTCCGGGGATGGCTTTCGGCCTGCTGCGTGCGCGTGGTGCTGCTTGGCCTGCTTGTGGCGGGGTTTGGTGCCCGTGCGGCCGAGGACGGCGCCACCGAGGAGTTCTACGGAGCCATCGCCTACTCACCCACGAACCGGGCGCACGGCTGGTCCTACGACTATCCCTCGCGCAAGGACGCCGAGCGGCGGGCGCTGGCCCAGTGCCGCCAGCATGCCGAGGACTGCATCGTTCCGGTCTGGTTCCGCAACGCCTGCGGTGCCCTGGCCGTGGGCTCCGACGGCTATGGCTCCGGTTGGGGGTCGAGCCGCAAGAGTGCCGAGGGTCAGGCCATCCAGTCGTGCCGGCGGTACTCCGGCGGCTGCGCCGTGATCCGCTGGGTATGCACAACCCAATAGCCAGAGGGATTGGGTTTCGGGGGCAGGGATTAGGGCCGGCAAGCTCGAATTCCTGATCAGCGACAACCTGATCCCGAGCCCCATCCCGAGCCCCCAATCCCTGAAACCTGGTCCGCGGCGGCCTGTCGCGCGACGCATCTCTCCTGCGGGCGGGGTTGACTCGCGGGGCGAAAAACCCAAAAACTACAGGCACTAAGAAAAATTTCCTGATGAACCCCGGAGCCAGCGGCGAAGATCGCGGTCCGGGACGGTGAGGGACAGCGGCCAGCGAGCCGCACGAAACGGGGGACTCCGCCTTGCAATCCGTGCCTTTGCGCCTCGCCGGCGCCGTTGCCGGTCTGCTTTGCTGCGCTGCCCTGGCGGCCCCAGTTGCCTCCCAGACGGTTGCCGCCCGCGACGACGAGTCGTTCAGGGTGCTCAAGCTGGAGGGCCACCAGGTGCGCTGGTCGCTGCCGGCGACCGCCGGCCCGCGCGTCGTCACTTACCGTCTGGTGACCGACAGGCAGGCTTTCCCAACCGCCCGCAACTGCCGCGGCCTGGCCCCGCTCGCCGGGCTTGCCGGCGCGTCCGGGCTGCCGCCGACGGCGGTCAAGGCCGAGGCAGAGGCAGCGTTCGCCATGTGGGAGGCGGTGGCCAACGTCGTCTTCAGGGAGGCTCCGGAGGGCGGCCCCGCCGACATCCTGATCGGTGCCCAGACCGAGCCCGACGGCTGGGCTTTCGCCGATGTGTTCTACGAGACAGCTTCGCCCGAGGCGGTGAAGCCGATCACGCAGGCGCTGGTCTGCCTCAATCCGGTGAAGCCCTGGAAGGTCGGCTTCAACGGCGACCTCAAGACCTACGACCTGCGCTACACGCTGGCCCATGAGATTGGCCACGCCATCGGCCTCGACCATCCGCCAGGCGCCAACCAGATCATGAACTACCGCTACGAGGAGCGGTTCCGCGCCCTTCAGCCCGGCGACATCCGCGGCGCTGTGGCGCTCTACGGCGCGCCCGCTCCCCCGGCCCTGGTGGCCGCCTCCGAGCTGCCGCGCGGTGAGGCAACCGCCGCCCTGTCGAGCGGCTCCACGGACGGCCGGGCGCTGGGGAAGTAGGCGTCCATCACGTATGATGCGGCAGCGGCCCGTCGGGCCCAACCCAACCTACGACGCTACGACGTCGTCGCCCCCTCTGGCCGGCCGCGGATGTCGAAGAACAGGGCCTGGCTGATGATGGCCTTCACGTTCTGGGGCTGGAACGGCTTGGTCACCAGGAAAGTCGGCTCAGGGCGCGTGCCGGTGAGGAGCCGCTGCGGGAACGCTGTCACGAACACCACCGGCAGCGAGATGGTCTGCAGGATCTCGTTGACGGCATCGAGACCAGAGCTGCCGTCGGCCAAGTGGATGTCGGCCAGCACCAGGCCGGGTTTCAGGGCGCGCGTGGCCTCGATGGCCTGATCGGCGGTGCGCGCCACCCGGACGACGCGGTGGCCGAGGTCGTTTACCAGTTGCACCAGATCGAGCGCAATCAGCGGCTCGTCCTCGATGATGACCACATCGGTCGCTACCTGCCGCGCGATGTCGCGCCCGGCCTCGTCGATATAGGCCTGCAGCTGCGCTTCGCCGACGCCCATGGCGCGGGCGGCGTCGGCGGGCGGGAACTCCTCCACCGCCACCAGGAGGAAGGCCTGCCTCGCCTTGGGTGCGAGCGTCTGCAGCTTGCGCTCCGCTGCTCTCAGCGCGGATTCGCGCGGGCCGTCGCTCTCGCCATCGGCGGCGCCCGCGGCCGGCGCCGCTGCCGCGTTCAGCGTCTCGATGAACGCCCGATAGAGGCCGACACGCGGCGGCAGGTCCTGGTCCAGCATGCGGGGATCGGCAACAATCGCCTCCAGCGTGGAGACCACGGCCGCATCGCCCACCTCTTGGCTACCGGTCACGGAGCGGGCGAATCGCCGAAGGAAGGGCAGATCCGCATTAACTCTCTCTGCGATGGACATACCCCTCCTCCGGCAGCGGGGGCCTAGATTCGACCCGTGTGCGACAACGCGTGACTGTGGCAGGCCGTTCCCGGCGGGAACATTCTGGCGGCCTTGCGGGTTTGTCCAGAGGCACGCATGCACCTTGGAGGGGAGGGTGATGACTACTGTTGGATCTGCCGAGCCGCTGCCGGCAATGCCACACAATCCGGCCGACGACGACAAACCGTTGATGCAGCAGGGAAAATCATCGGGGGTCGCCAGCCAGCCGCACCTTCGGATCGTACACAGTGTGGATCATGCCCAAGCTCCGTCCTCGGTAGACATGCCATCCCGAGATCGTACCCTGCGAGTTTCTGAGAGCCCACCCGTCATGTTGGACCGTGCGGTGCAGGCGCAGATTGGGCGCCTGTTGCGGGACGTTTTTGCCGACGTCGCGCACGAGCCGGTGCCTGAGCGTTTCGTGACGCTGCTAGCCGAGCTAGAGAGCAAGAGCAAGGAGGCACCTCGGTGAGTACCGTGTCCGGCCCGGTGAAGGACGCCATGTTGCGCCTGGTGCCCAATCTGCGCGCATTCGCGGTCTCGCTGTGCGGAAATATCGAGCGCGCCGACGACCTCGTGCAGGAGACCCTGCTCAAGGCGTGGAACAATATCGACGATTTCCAGGAAGGCACCAATCTGCGCGCCTGGCTCTTCACGATCCTGCGCAACACCTACTTCTCCGACTGCCGTCGCCGGCGCCGCGAGGTGGAGGACCGCGACGGCGTCAAGGCGGCTGACCTCTCAGTGCACCCCGAGCAGCCGGGTCACCTCGACATGCAGGATTTCCGTAAGGCGCTTGACGCCCTGCCGCCCGACCAACGGGAGGCCTTGGTGCTCGTCGGCGCTGCCGGCTTCTCCTACGAGGAGGCGGCCGAGATCTCGGGCTGCGCGGTGGGCACCATCAAGAGCCGCGTCAACCGGGCGCGCTCCAAGCTCATCGAGATGCTCAGTGTCTCCCCACCACACGAGTACGGGCCGGATGCGGCGACCGAAGCCATCATCTCGCGGACGGCGCGCGGCGGATCGTATTGATATTGATCAGGCGGGAGCCGGGCTGGCGCCGCGGCGCCGCACCTGCTGATCGAAGAACAGCACCTGGCTCACGATGGCCTTGATCGCCTCCTCTCGGAACGGCTTGCGGATCAGAAACGTCGGCTCCGGGCCACGACCGGTCGCGAGCCGCTCCGGAAACGCGGTCACAAAGACCACCGGCACGGTCAGGCTGCGCAACAGATCATTGACGGCGTCGAGCCCCGAGCTGCCGTCGGCGAGGCGGATGTCGGCGATGACCAGGCCCGGGTTCTTGAGCGCGGCGGCGCGCAGAGCGTCGTCGCGGGTACGGGCGATTGCAACGCTGTGACCCAAGCCCTCCAGCACCCGCTGCAACTCCAGCGCGATCAGCGGCTCGTCCTCGATTACGAGCACCTCGGTAGCGATCTGCCGGCTGATCTCGGCGGCGGAGTTCTGCAGCAGCGTCTCGACCTGGCGCTCGGTGATCTCCAGGATCTGGGCGGCCTCCTTGGGGGTGAAACTTTCGACACTGACAAGCAGGAACGCCTGCCGCCCCTCGGGCGTCAGCGCAGCCAGCGAGCGCGCGGCCGTATCGCCCAGGAGCCCCGGCGAAGGGCCGTCGTCGCGATACCGGCGGGTGAGCGTGGAC
>Ga0209382_10007997_pt1 | contig 13374 bp, 15 predicted proteins | sample SoiMetdeltSBSDD5_FD_187599 | JGI IMG/M metagenome (GOLD analysis project Ga0209382, IMG submission 187599) | Bulk soil microbial communities from a Populus tree surrounding site in Tennessee, USA - Soil MetaG P. deltoides SBSDD5 (SPAdes) (version 2) | ecosystem: Environmental > Terrestrial >... | reverse complement strand
CCCAGTCGCCCTCGTGCAGGCCGAGATCGGCGGCCAGGTGGTAGTCGTTGTAGAAGTAGAAGAACCAGTACTGGAGCCAGAGCCGGCCGCTCGAATCGGTGGCCGCGTGGCCGTAGATCCGGTTGCGCAGCTCAGGGAGGCGGGTGCGCAGGCGGACGTACTGGGTGCGGTAATCGGTGCCGAGGATGCCCAGCCGGTCGCCCGGCATCACCGCCTCGCCGTTCGTGTAGGTGCTCGCGGCGAGGAGGTCGAGGCTCAGCTTCCGCAGCGCATCGGTCGCGTCGGCGGCGGCGATGAGCGCTCCCTCGTCGCGATCGTCGTGCGGCGCGCGCCGCAGCGTGTTGTGGGGGTTGCAGGTCATCTCCGCCGCTGAGTCGGCGAAGAAGGCCTCCTGCGAGTCGTAGCGGAGCTGTGGCTTGAACCGTCGCAGCAGCGCGTCGGTGTCGGCCGCCCCCGCGCTCACAAGCGCAGCACCGGGCGCGCGTCGGGCGCCACGTACGTGACCCGAGCGCCCGCCTCGGCCTGGATCTGGACGATGTGCTCCCCGACCGCGACCTGTCCGGTGACGGTCGCGCCGGTGAAGTCGGCCCGAATCGGGGATGGGTCGGGCGGTGCCGGCTCGGCGGCGGCCGACCTCCGGAGACCAAACATGCGTGCACCCTCCCCAAATTCGGTGTCCTGCGTGGTCTAGCCGCGGGCAAGGCCGCGTGTCAAGGGCGGCTAGAGCGCGAGCTGCTGGTAGGCGATCGACTGGAACGAGCGGCGGTGCAGCGGCGAGACGCCCATGCGCTCGATCGCGTCGCGGTGCTCGGGGGTCGAGTAGCCGACGTGGGCCGCGAACTCCCAGCCCGGGTGCAGCGCGTCCGCTCGCTTCATGTACCGGTCGCGGGAGACCTTGGCCAGGATCGACGCCGCCGCGATCGCCGCGGAGGTCTCGTCGCCGTCGATGACCGCGCGCTGGTCGTGGCCGATGGCGGGGACGCGGAACCCGTCGGTCAAACACAGCGTCCCCGGGCGCACGACGCGGACCAGCGCGTCGCGCAGCGCCGCCACGTTGGTGACATGCAGCCCGCGCGAGTCGATGCCGCGCACGCAGCGGGACACGATCGCCGCGCGGGTCGCCGCCCGCATCACCAGCGGGTAGAGCTCGTCCCGCGCCTCGGGCGTGTGCTGCTTGGAGTCGTTGAGCACTGCGAGCGAGCGGACGTCGCGCAGCGACAGCCGCTCGTAGTCGAACAGCACGGCGGCGGCCACGAGCGGACCGGCCAGGCACCCGCGCCCGGCCTCGTCGGCCCCCGCGACGTAGCGGTAGCCCTGCTTGCGATCGAAGCGGAACAGCTTGCGCCCCGTCCGGCGCGGTCGCGGCCGGTTAGAGGAAGCCGATCCGGTCGGGTGGCCAGTAGGTGGCGAAGGCTCCTCCGATGATCCAGTTGTTGGGGACGGGGCCCCAGAAGCGGCTGTCGTCGGAGAGGCCACGGTTGTCGCCCATCATGAACCAATGATCGGGCGGAACTCGGATGGCTTTCGGGAAATTGCAGTCTTGTCCGGGCGCGCACGGGCGGATGAACGACTCCTTCTGGAGCTTCCCGTTCCGGATGACGTGCCCGTCGCGGATCGCGATCGTGTCGCCGGGCCCGGCGACCACCCGTTTGATGAAGTTGTCGTTGGACTCTTTCGCCGTCGGCTCCGCGCAAGGCTGACCGCGCTGGGGGCGCACCCCGCACGTGTTGCTGGCCGCCCCGGTCGGCGGATGGAAGACCACGATGTCGCCCACGCTCGGCGTGTCGCCGAGCTCGTGGCCGATGCGGTTGACGAGCACGCGCTGGTTGATGTCGAGCGTCGGCTCCATCGACGGGCTCGGGATCCGGTACGGCTTGATGAGGATGGCCTGGATGCCGAGCGCGAGCAGGAGCGCGACGACCACGATGATCGCCAGCTCGAGCAGCGTGCCTCCGGCTGACTTCTTGCGCTTGGCCTTACTGGCCACGGGAGTCTTCGCCGTCATCCGTTGGCGTCTGCTCCGCTTCCCCTGACTCGTCGCCACCGTCCTCCTCCGGCTCGGCCTCGCCCTGCGGCTCGTCGTCGTGCGGCTCCTGCTCGGCCTCCGGGTTGGCCTCGGGCTCGGCTTCGATCGCCGCCTCGCCGGCTTCGTCCGTGCCGCCGGCGACCGCCTCCTCCTCGTACAGGAGCCCGGGCTCGACCGCCTCGTCGGGCCGCAGGTCCCGGCGCTCGCGCACGCGGGCGCGCTTGCCCACGCGACCGCGCAGGTAATACAGCTTGGCCCGCCGAACGTCGCCGCGCGCGGCCACCTCGATGCGCTCGATCTTCGGCGAGTGCACCGGGAACGTGCGCTCGACCCCCACGCCGAACGACTGCTTGCGGACGGTGAACGTCTCCCGCACGCCGTGGCCCTGGCGCTTGAGGACCACGCCCTCGAAGACCTGCGTCCGGCGCCGGGAGCCTTCGATGACCTGGAAGTGCACGCGCACGCGGTCCCCGGGCCCGAACCTGGGCACCCGACGCAGCTGTGACCGCTCGAGGCTGTCGATGACGCCGCTCATGCCGGGGAAGCAGGGTAGCGGCCTAGCCAGACTCGGATCGGCTGCGGCTCTGCTCCCGCCGCCACTCGCGGATGCGCTCGTGGTGGCCGGAGAGCAGGACCTCGGGAACCGTCCACCCCCGGTAGGTAGCCGGGCGGGTGTAGTGCGGGTACTCGGGATAGCCCTCGAGGGCCTCCGAGAACGACTCCTCCACCGCCGAGTCGACGTGTCCGAGCGCGCCCGGCAGCTTGCGCAGGACGGCGTCGGCGACGACCATCGCCGCCAGCTCGCCGCCGGAGATCACGTAGCGGCCGATCGAGATCGCGTCCGTGGCCAGGTGCTCGACGACGCGCTCGTCGAAGCCCTCGTAACGGCCGCACAGGAGCGCCAGCGCCGGCTCGCGCGCGAGTCGGGACGCGAGGCGGTCGTCGAGCGGCCGGCCGCTCGCGGTCAGCGCGACGATGCGGCGGTCGCCGCGCGACGCGCCGTAGGCGGCCCGCAGCGCGGCGTCCACCACGTCCACCCGCAGCACCATCCCGGCGCCGCCCCCGAACGGCGTGTCGTCGACCTGCCCCGCCGAGAGTGGCGTGTGGTCGCGGTAGTTGAAGAACCGCACGGACGACCCCGCCTCGACCACGTTGCGCACGTGCCGCTGGGACACGAACCACGTGAACCACTCGGGGAAGAGCGTGAAGACGTCGAGCTCCATCACTCCCCCAGGAAGGCGCTGTCGACGTCGATGCGGCGGTCGGCGAGGTCGACCGACCGAACCGCGTCGCGCACGAGGGGCACGAGGAGGTCGGGCGCGCCCGTCCGCTCCACCTCCAGCGCCTCGCACGACGGCAGCGCAAGCAGCCGCCGGACGCGGCCGAGCGAGACCGGGCCGTCGGCCACGGCACACCCCTCGAGGTCCTCCGCGTACCACTCGTCGTCGCCCAACGTCGGCGCCGCGGCGCGCTCGACGAGCAGGTCCGCGCCGCGCAGGGCGTCGGCGGCGTCCCGGTCGGCGACCCCCTCGAGCCGCAGGATGGGCCGCTCGTCGGTCCCCGCCCGCCGCTGCACGCGCAACGGTCGGCCGCGAAGCGTGAGGCTGGCGGACGCGAGGAGACGGGGCCGCGCCTCGACCACGTGAAACGACCCGTCCAGCCCGTGCGGCCGGCCGACGCGCCCAACCACCAGCATCATCTCAGTCGACGATGTCGACGAGGACCTTACGGTCCTCGCGCACGGCCGCCGCCTTGACCACGCTGCGGATCGCGTTGGCGGTGCGCCCACCCCGGCCGATGATCTTGCCGTAGTCGTCCTCGCCTACGGCCAGTTCGAGCACGACCGTGCCGTCGTCCTCCTCGAACGACTCGACCTCGACCGCCTCGGGATCGTCCACCAGGGACCGGGCCAGGTACTCGAGCAGGGCCTGGGACCCCACCGCCGCTCCTAGGAGGCCGTGACCTCTTCGGGAGCCGGAGCCGCCGCGGCCTGCTTCTCGGCGATCCGCAGCAGATGGCGCACCTGCGCGGTCGGCTGGGCGCCGCGCGCGAGCCAGGCGTTGGCCCGGTCGATGTCGACGTCGACCCTCGAGGGCTCGGTGCGCGCGTTGTAGTGACCGATGGTCTCGATCACGCGGCCGTCGCGCGGGGAGCGCTGGTCGGCGACGACGACGCGCCAGACGGGATCCTTGCGGCCACCGATGCGGGTGAGGCGAATGCGGACGGACATGCGGCGACGGAGGGTAGCGCGCGCAGGCGCGGCGAGCCGCCCGCTAGCGTGCCTGCCGCATCAGGGCGCCGATGTCGGGCATCTTGCCCCGCGCCATCGACTTCATCAGCTTGCGCATCTGCTCGAACTGCTTGACGAGCTGGTTGACTGCCTGAACCGTCGTTCCCGAGCCCTTGGCGATGCGCAGCCGGCGCGAGCCCTTGATGAGGTCCGGTCGCCGGCGTTCCTCCGGGGTCATCGACAGCACGATGGCCTCGACGCGGTCGAGCTCGCGCTCGTCGACTTTCATCCCGCGCAGCTGCGCGCCCGCGCCCGGGAGCATCCCGATCAGGTTGCCGATCGGGCCCATGCGCCGGATCGTGCGCAGCTGGTCGAGGAAGTCCTCGAAGCTGAACTCGGCCTTGCGGAGCTTGCGCTCCATTTCGGCCGCGTGGTCCTCGTCGACCTCGCGCTGGGCCTTCTCGACGAAGGTCAGGACGTCGCCCATCCCGAGGATTCGCTGGGCCATCCGGTCGGGGTGGAAGCGCTCGAACGCGTCGAGCTTCTCGCCCGTCGACGCGTAGAGGATCGGCATGCCGGTGACCGCCTTGACCGACAGGGCGGCGCCGCCGCGGGCGTCGCCGTCGAGCTTGGTCATGATCACGCCGTCGAAGCCGACCTGCTCGGCGAACTGCTCGGCCACGTTGACGGCGTCCTGGCCCGTCATGGCGTCGACGACGAGGAGGACGTCGTGGGGCTTGAGCTCCTTCTTGATGTCGGCCAGCTCGCGCATGAGCTCGGTGTCGACGTGCAGGCGCCCTGAGGTGTCGACGATGAGCACGTCGCGCCCGTCGGCCGCGGCCTGGTCGCGGGCCCACTTGGCGATCTTGACCGGGTCTTCGTCGGTGCCGCGCTCGTAGACGGTCGCCCCGGCGCGGTGGCCGACGGTCACGAGCTGCTCGACAGCGGCGGGGCGGTAGACGTCGCACGCGGCCAGGGCGACGTCGAGCCCCTTCTCGTCGCGCAGCATGCGGGCGAGCTTGGCCGCCGCCGTGGTCTTGCCCGAGCCCTGCAGGCCGGCCAGCACGACGATGGTCGGCTTGCGCGGGGACAGCGCGAGGTCGCGCGCGGCCCCACCCATGAGCTCGGTCAGCTCGTCGGAGACGATCTTGACCACCTGCTGGCCCGGATCGACGCGCTTGAGCACCTCCTCGCCCAGCGCCTTCTCGCGCACGGCCGAGGTGAACTCGCGCACGACCCCGAAGTTGACGTCGGCCTCGAGCAGCGCGAGCCGGATCTCGCGCATGGCGGACTTCACGTCGTCCTCGGTCAGCGCCCCGCGCTGGCGGACGTCGCCGAGGGTGGCCTGGAGCTTGTCGGATAGGGCGTCGAACACTGCGCCCTAGCTTAGGCGTCAGGCATCAGGCGTCAGGCATCCGGGGGTGGCGCCGGCGACGGGGGTGGCGGCATCCCCGGCGCCGCCGGTGTCGCCTGCTCGGCCTTGCCCGCCTCGCGCTCGGCGGCCTTGGCCGCCGCGCGCGCCTCCTCGAGGGCCGTGCTGGCCGCGCTGCCGGCGTCGTCGTCGGCCGACGGCGCCGGCGGCGGCGGCAACGGGCCGTTGCCCGAGGTCAGGCGCTCGGCCAGGCCGCCCAGGGCCTGCGAGAACTCGGACGGGATCACGAAGATCTTGTTCGCGTCGCCCTGCGCGAGCTGGGGCAGCATCTGCAGGTATTGGTAGGAGAGGAGTTCGCGATCCGGCCGCCCCTCATGGATGGACCGGAACACCGTTGCGATCGCGCTGCTCTCGCCCTCGGCGCGCAGGATGGCCGCCGTCTTGGCGCCCTCGGCGCGCAGCACCGCCGACTGCTTCTCGCCCTCGGCGGTGAGGATCTGCGACTGCTTGACGCCCTCGGCATTGAGGATCGTGGCGCGACGGTCGCGCTCGGCGCGCATCTGCTTCTCCATCGCCTCCTGGATCGTCCCGGGCGGGTCGATCGACTTCAGCTCGACGCGGTTGACGCGGATGCCCCACCGGCCGGTGGCCTCGTCGAGCACCTTGCGCAGCTCGGCGTTGATGTTGTCGCGCGAGGTCAGCGTCTGCTCGAGCGTCATGCCGCCGATGATGTTGCGCAGCGTCGTCACCGTGAGCTGCTCGATCGCCTGCAGCGGGTTGGCGACCTCGTAGGTGACGCTCTTGGCGTCGGTGACGGTGAAGTAGAGGACCGAGTCGATCCCGACCGAGACGTTGTCCTCCGTGATCACCGGCTGGGGCGGGAACGAGACCACCTGCTCACGCAGGTCGATCAGCGGCTTCACGCGGTCCATGAACGGCACGATGATGGTCAGGCCGGGCGTCAGGGTGCGGCTGTAGCGGCCGAGCCGCTCGACGACACCCGCCCGGGCCTGGGGAATGATCCGGATGGTGCGCGCGGCGATGATCAGCACCAGCGCCGCGACGACGATGAGAGCGATCAATCCTGCAGTCATATTGAGTCTCCTGTCTTACTCAGCAACGAGGGCCGTGGCTCCTCTGATCTCGACGACGTGCACGCGGGCCCCCTCTTCGATGATGTCGTCATCGTCATACGCACGGGCGGTCCAAACTTCACCGTCCACGCGCACGCAGCCCACGCCCTCGTCGTTGGCGATTCGCTCCAGCACGATCGCCCGTCGCCCGACCAGGGCCGCCGTACCGGTGCGGGTGGCGGGAGGCAGGCGCCGATGCGATCGCGCGATCGGGCGCGCGATCAGCAGCAACGTCGTCGAGACGACGAGGAAGACGACGAACGCGACCGGCGTGCTCGCGCCGAGCGCATCGGCCAGCCCCGCAAGCGCGGCGCCGATGGCAAAGGGGGCGAGGAAGAAGCCAAGCGTGAGCATCTCCCCCACCGCCAGCACCGAAGCGGCAATGATCCAGATCACCCAGCCGGGCATTCCTCATCCAGGGTATCGGGGCGTTCCCCTCGGCTCGGGGACTGCTAGCGCAGGAGCGCGCGGGCAAACTCGGGAGGGTCGAACGGGCGCAGGTCCTCGAGCTGCTCGCCCGTGCCGATCAGCTTGACGGGGATGTCGAGCTCGTCGGCGATCGCCAGCGCGATCCCGCCCTTCGCCGTCCCGTCGAGCTTCGTGAGGACGATCCCGCTCACGTCCACCACCTCGGAGAACAGGCGCGCCTGGCGCACGCCGTTCTGGCCGGTGGTGGCGTCGACGGTGAGCAGGACCTCGTGCGGCGCGCCGTCGAGCTTGCGCCCGATGACGCGCGCGACCTTGCCGAGCTCGGCCATGAGCTGGTCCTGCGTGTGGAGGCGCCCGGCGGTGTCGACGATGATCACGTCGACGCCGCGAGCGGTGCCGGCGGCGATGGCGTCGAAGGCCACCGAGCCGGGATCCTGGCCCTCGCCGCCGGTGACGATGTCGGACTCGGCGCGCTGGGCCCAGCGCTCGAGCTGCTCGACGGCCGCGGCGCGGTAGGTGTCGGCAGCCGCGATGAGCACCGAGTGGCCGAGCTGCTGGCGCAGGTGCCATGCGAGCTTGCCGATCGTCGTGGTCTTGCCGGTCCCGTTGACCCCGACCATCAGCACCACCGTCGGCTTGTGGCGGAGGTCGATGCGGTCGTTGCCGTCATCGGACGGCCGTGCGGCGTCGGCGAGCAGGTCGATGAGCCGGTTGGTCAGCTCCTCGCCGCCCGACAGGCCGCTCTCGGTCGCCTCGTGCTCGAGCCGCTCGACGACCGACGCCGTCGTCCGCGCGCCGACGTCGGCGGCGATGAGCGCCTCCTCCAGGCGCTCCCAGGTCTCGTCGTCGAGCTCGTCGAACAGCGTGGCCTGCACCTCGGCCGACAGCGCCCGCCGCGTCTTGACCATGTTGTCGCGCAGGCGGGCGAAGAAGCCGCGCCGCTCGCGCTCGGGCTGCTGCGCCGTCTCGGGCGGCTCGCCGCCGTCGGTGATGAAGAGCTCGGGCCAGTCGCGGGCCATGGCCCGCGCAAGCTAGCGCGGCGCAGCCAGCGACAGGGCGAACAGGCCCTGCGGATCGGTCCACCAGTTGGTCAGGCGCAGTCCGGCGGCCGCGTAGTCGCCTTCGAGCCGCTCGCGCGTGAACTTGGCCGAGATCTCGGTGCGAACCTCCTCGCCGGCGGCGAAGGAGACCTCGAGCCCGAGCCCCGGGATCGTCACGGTGGCCGTGCGCAGCGCGCGCAGCCGCATCTCGATCCATTCGCGCTCGGCGTCGAACAGCGCGACGTGCTCGAAGCCGTCGGGGTCGAAGTCGGCGCCCAGCTCGCGGTTGACCACGTACAGGAGATTGCGGTTGAACTCGGCCGTGATGCCGGCGTCATCGTCGTAGGCGCGGCGGATCAGCTCGGGGTCCTTCACCAGGTCGGTCCCGAGCAGCAGCCGGTCGTCGGGGCCCATGCGCGCGGCGATGCCGCGCAAGAAGCGGCGGCGGCTGCCGGGCGGGAAGTTGCCGATGGTGCCGCCAAGGAAGGCGACGGTGCGCGGCCCCTCCGAGAGCGGGACGCGGTCCAGGTGGCGCTCGAAGTCCCCGATCACGCCGTAAACATTCAGGCCGGGGTACTCGTCGACCAGGTCCTCGGCGGTCTGGCGCACGACCGTCTCGGCCACGTCGAAGGGGAGGTAGCGGCGCAGCGTTCCCGCGTCCGCCATCGCGTCCAGCAGCACGCGCGTCTTCGTCGCGTAGCCGGAGCCGAGCTCGAGCAGTTCCTCGGCTCGCGCCGCTGCGACGATGTCGGCCGCGTGGGTCTCGAGAATGGCCCGCTCGGCGCGTGTCGGGTAGTACTCGGGGAGCTCGCAGATCTGGTCGAAGAGCTCGGAGCCGCGGGTGTCGTAGAAGTGCTTGGGCGGCAGCTCCTTGAACGGCTTCGTCAGGCCGTCGAGCACGTCGTCGGCCAGCGTGCGCTCGTCGCCCTCGGTGAGCCACGAGTCGATGCGGATCTGGCCGTTGACCTGCGTCGTCTCCACGGTCACGCGTCCCAGGCCAGGCGCACGCCGGAGAAGATCTGGCGCCGCTCCGGCAGGTCCCAGTTGCGGAAGTGGGCATTTGCCACCCGCCGCGCGGTGGCCCAGGAGCCGCCGCGCAGCACCTTGTAGTCGGAGCCGAAGAAGACCTCGGAGTACTCGCGGTACGGGTGGGCGCGGAAGCCGGGGTAGCCGCGGAAGTCGCTCGCCGTCCACTCCCAGACGTCGCCGAGCATGCCCAGCGCACCGCTCGGGCTGGCGCCGTCGGGATGAGCGCCCACCGGGTGGGTGCCGAAGGCGCGCTGATCGAGGTTCGCGTGCTCGGCGGACGGCGGGCGGAGCGTCCGCGTCCCCTGGTCCCAGGTCGCCGCCTTCTCCCACTCGAACTCGGTGGGGAGCCGAGCACCATGCGCGCGGGCGAAGGCGTCGGCCTCGAACCAGGAGACGTGGACGACGGGCTTGTCCGGGTCGAGCGGCACCCATTGGCCCATTCGCCACTCGTGCCCGTCGTCCGACCAGTGCAGGGGATGCGTGATGTCGTACTGCTCCTTCCACGACCACGCCTCGTCCGACCACAGCGTGCGGCGCTCGTAGCCGCCGCCCTCGGCGAAGTGGCGCCAGGTGGCGTTCGTGATCGCCGTGCGGCCGATGCGGAAGGCCGGCAGCGAGACCCTGTGCCGGGGCCGCTCGTTGTCGTAGGCGAAGCCGTCGGCGGCGGCGCCGATCTCCGCGGGGCCGGCCGGGATCTCGATCGCCTCGAGGCCGGTCAGGCCGCCGGGGCCGCGCGGCTCGTCGATAACGGCCGGCTGGAACGCCGGCAGGCGCGCGAGCTGCAGCGTCTGCAGCATGGTCTCGCGGTGCTGGTGCTCGTGGCGGATGACGAGCTCGAAGCGCGTGCCATCGCCGGTTCCCTGCTCGGCGATCACCGCGAGGGTGCGCGCGCGAACCTCCTCGAGGTAGCGCTCGGCGCCCGGGCGGTCGAGCAGCTCGATGTCGCCGCGGACCGACCGCGGGGTCTCGAAGGCGTCGTAGGTCGACGCGAGGTCCTCGTGCAGCAGCGAACGGCCCCCGAATCGATGCACGAGCCAGAGGTCCTCGTAGGCCGCGATGTGGGCGAGGTCCCACGCCAGCGGGCTCATCAGGGGCGAATGCTGCGCCTCGACGTCAGCGTCGGACAAGGGAGCGGTCAGCTCCAAGGTGCGCTCGCGCGTGTCCGCGAGCCCCTCGATGACCGCATCGGTCTCGGCAACGCCGACCGTCACGCGAAACAGGCTACCCAGTCGGGTCGGCGGGCTCGCGCCGCGTTTGGAAGTCGTGCACATGTCCCACTACGAACCATGTGCCCGAATGGACGACTTCGGCGCCGAGTTCCCGCTCGAGGTCGCCCGCCGTCAGGTAGCGCTTGAACACGCGGTGGCACGATCCGTCGTTGAGCCGGCGCTCCTGCCACGCCTCCGGCGCGACGCCGTCGTGCAGCGCGGAGTCGACGACGACCAGCTCGGGCGCCACACGACGGGCCTCGTGGAGAAATCGTGACCGCTCTTCGCCGGCCAGATGGCCGTAGAAGTGGCCGGTCAGGACGCGATCGAAGGCCTCGTCCGCGAACGGCAGCGCAAGCGCATCGCCGACGACTGCGAGGCCACCGGGCAGGCGTTCCTGGGCGATCGCTGCCATGGCGGGGCTGGCGTCCAAGCCGACGACGAAGCCGCTGAGGTGACGCGTGAGGAAGCCGGTGCCGCAGGCGACGTCGAGCGTGCGCGCGGCGGGCAGGGCGGCGATGAACGCGATGACGCGTTCGAGCTCGGCGTCCCAGCCGGGGCGGTCGCGTGCGGCGAACGTCCCCTCGCTCTCGTACCACTCGTCGTACTCGCCGGAGCGGCGGTGGTAGTAGGCGTGCGTGCCCGGGTCGCGGGCGAAGCTCACGCGGCCTTGGGCAGCCTGCGGCTGACGACCTTGGAGACGCCGTCGTCGCCCATGGAGACGCCGTAGAGCACGTCCGCCGCCTCCATCGTCCGCTTCTGGTGCGTCACGACGATGAACTGGGCGCGCGTCGCATAGCGGCGCAGGAGCGAGAGGAACCGGTCGATGTTGAGGTCGTCGAGGGCGGCCTCGACCTCGTCGAGGATGTAGAACGGGCACGGCCGCGCCAGGAACACCGCGAACAGGAAGGCCAGGGCGGTCAGCGACTTCTCGCCGCCCGACAGGAGGGAGAGACGCTTGGTGGACTTGCCCGCGGGGGTGAGCTCGATCTCGACGCCCAGGAGGGGCTCCTCCTCGGGCTCGTCGTCGGCTTGGGCCTCCTCGGCCGAAGACTGCTCAGCATCGCCCAGCACGGGCCGCGGGCCGGCGTCGTCGGCGACGAGCCGCAAGCGGCCCCTGCCGCCCGGGAACAGGTGCTCGACGACCTCCTCGAAGTTCGAGGCGGCAGCAGCGAACGTGGCCTCGAAGCGCACGCGGATCTCGCGGTCGGTCTCGGCGATCAGCGACTCCAGCTCGCGCAGCGCGGCTTCGAGGTCGGTGCGCTGGGCCTCGAGCTCCTCGACGTGGGCCAGCGCTTCGGCGTACTCGTCCTGCGCGAGCGGGTTGACCGGGCCGATCTGCTCGCGCCGGCGCTGAAGGCGGGCGATCCGCTGCTCGAGCGCCTCGCGCTCCTCGTCGGCGAGCGGCGCCTGGGTCGGTTCGGCCTCGAGGCCAAGCTTGGCCGCGACGCTGTCCAGCTCGTGCTGGGCGTCGGCGGCGGCGTCGCGGACCTGCTGGGCGCGGACCTCCGCGGCGGTGACGGCCGCGCCACACTCCCGCAGCCGCGCGTTGACCTCGGCCTCGCGCTGCGCGTGCGCCCGCAGGTCGGCGGCGAGCCTCTGGGCGGCCTCGCGGTCGGCGGCAAGCTCGGCGTCGAGGGCGGCGATGCGTTCGGCGAGCGCCGAGGCCGCGTCCTGCAGCGCTGCCCCGAGGCGTTGCGCCTGCGGCGCGAGCGCGGCGTCGCGGTCGCGGCCGGCGCGCGCCTCGGCCAGGCGCTGCCTGCGCACGGCGCGCTCGCGGGCGGCCTGTTCCGCCACGCGGCGCTCGGCGGCGAGCTCGCCTTGCACCTCGGCACGGCGGACGGCCCCCGGGCCCTCGTCGGGCGCGTCGCGCCGTCGTTGGACGAGCCAGGCAACACGGTGCTCGGCTTCGGCGGCTTGGTCGCGCGTGCGCTGGGCTTCGCGCGTGCGCTGGTCGGCTTCGTCGCGGGCCGCGTCAGCCTGGGCGACGGCGCCGGTGGCCTGCTCGGCGCGCGCCTGCGCGTCGTGCTCGGCGGCCGCGGCGCGCTCGGTGGCGGCGACGAGCTCGTCGCGGCGGTTGCGCTCGGCGAGGACGCGGTCCTCGCCGCCGGTCGGGACCTGGCGGAGCTCGCGGGCGTGGCTGAACCAGACCGTCCCGGTCTTCGTCACCGCGATGCCCGCGAAGTCGCTCGGCAGGGTCGCGATCTCGTCGACCACCCAGACGTCCGCGAGCAGTGCCTTGGCGGCATCCGAGCCGCGGACGTGGCCTGCGAGCGGGTCGCGTTGTGGCGAGGGGGGCTCCGGCGGCGGCGCCCCTGCCACCAGGACCGATCCCCCCTCGTTGCCGCGCTTCGCGAGGGTCTCCAAGGCGGACGCGAAGTTCTCGACCACGGTGGCGCCGAGGCGCGGGCCCAGGACCGCTGCGACCGCCAGTTCGTAGCCGGGATCGACGTGGAGGTCGGAGGCGAGCGTGGATGCGGACGCGGGGCCGGCCGCCGTGCGCAGGAACTGGTTGACCGCCGCGAGCTGGGCGCCCACGGTCGCTGCCTCGCGGCGAGCGGCCTCGACCGCTCGCTCGGCCTCGGTCCGCTGCGCGCGGGCGCGCTCGGCGGCGTCATCGGCCGCGGCCACCTCGGCCCGCCGCTCCCCCAGCGCTGCATCGGCCGCCACGACGGCCGCTGCGGCGGCCGCGCGCTGCTGCTCGAGCGAGGCCACCTCGCGTTCCAGAGCCTCCGCGCGTTCGGCGTCGAGCCGCGCGAGCTCGGCCTCCAGCGCTGCGATGCGCTGTCCCGCGCCCTCATCGCCCGCCGCCGCGTCCGCGCCGACCGCGGTCTCGAGCCGCTCGACCTCGGCCGACAGCGCCGCGGCGCGGCGCTCCACGGCGGCCTGAACGCCGCGCACGCTCTC
>Ga0209382_10007996_pt1 | contig 13374 bp, 13 predicted proteins | sample SoiMetdeltSBSDD5_FD_187599 | JGI IMG/M metagenome (GOLD analysis project Ga0209382, IMG submission 187599) | Bulk soil microbial communities from a Populus tree surrounding site in Tennessee, USA - Soil MetaG P. deltoides SBSDD5 (SPAdes) (version 2) | ecosystem: Environmental > Terrestrial >... | reverse complement strand
GCTGGGGCTTCGCCGAGGTGCCACGACGCCCCGGCGACTTCGCCATTGCCGGTGTGGCGGCGCTCGTGCAGGGCGGACGCGACCGGTGCGACAGCGCGCGTCTCGTCGCGTTCGGCGCCCACGAGCGCCCGGTGCGTCTCCGCGGCGCCGAATCCGTCATCGCGGGCGCCAGCGCGTCGGCCGCGCTCGGCGAGCAGGCGGCGGCGCGGACGGCCGCGGACTGCCGTCCGCCCGACGACGTGCACGCCACCGCGGAATACCGCGCCCATCTGGTCCGCGTGCTCAGCGAGCAGGCCGTGCGCGACGCGATGAGCAGGACGGCGGGATGACAGTGGCGAGGGTGCGCCTGCGCGTGAACGGCCACGCCGTCGAGCGGACGGTCGCCGCGCGACGCTCGCTCGCCGATCTGCTTCGTGAGGATCTCGGGCTCACGGGCACACACGTCGGCTGCGAGCACGGTGTCTGCGGCGCCTGCACGGTGCTGGTCGACGGCCGCACCGCGCGCGCCTGCCTGCTGCTCGCCGTCCAGCTCGAGGGCGCCGAGGTCACCACTGTCGAGGGCCTCACGCCGCCCGAGGGCCTCAGCGTGCTGCAGGAGTCGTTCCGCGAGTGCCACGCGCTGCAGTGCGGGTTCTGCACGCCCGGCATGCTGGCGACCGCGCACGAGCTGCTCGCCGAGAACGCCGCGCCGACCCGTGACGAGATCCGCGCGGCCATCGCCGGCAACCTCTGCATGTGCACGGGCTACGTCAACATCGTGCGAGCCATCGAGCTCGCCGCGCGCCGGCTCGCCCGATGACCGGCTGGGTCGGGCGACCGCTCGCCCGCAAGGAAGACGCTCGCCTGCTCGCGGGCCGCGGGCGCTATCTCGACGACGTCTGTCGCCCGGGTCAGCTCCACGCCGCGATGCTGCGCAGCCCCCACGCCCACGCGCGCATCGCCGGCCTCGACGCCCGCGAGGTGGCCGCCATCCCGGGCGTTCACGCCGTCCTCACCGGCGCGGACGCGGCCGCCCTCTCGCACCCGATTCGCCCGCTGATCCCGACGGCCGTGCCACTCGACGACTGGTGCCTGGCCGTCGACCGCGTGCGGTACGCGGGCGAGCCGGTGGCGGCCGTGGCGGCCGTCGACCGCGCCACCGCGGAGGACGCGCTGGAGACGATCCGCGTGGAGTACGAGCCGCTGCCGGCCGTGGTCGATCCCGAGGCCGCGCTGCGGCCGGACAGCCCCTTGCTCTATCCCGCCCTCGGAACGAACGTGCTCTGGCACGACGTGCTCGCCTACGGCGACGTCGCCGGCGCCTTCGCGCGCGCGGACGGCGTGCTGCGCGAGCGCTTCGAGATCCAGCGCTACGCCTCCACGCCGCTCGAGACCTTCGGTGCAATTGCCGAGTATGACGCCGGGCTCGACGCCTACACGTTCTGGACGAACGATCAGCGGCCGGGCCTGACGCTCGCGATCCTGGCCGACTCGCTCGGCGTGCCGCAGTCCCGGCTGCGCCTGATCACGCCGGACATCGGCGGCGCCTTCGGCAACAAGCGCCGACCGGCGTACCTCCTCGTCTGCGCGCTGCTGGCGCGACGGGCGGGTCGTCCGGTGAAGTACGTCGAGGACCGGCTGGAGAATCTCGGCGCGCTGATGCACGCGTGCAACGGCGTCATGGACGTGGAGCTGGCGTACCGCAGCGACGGCACCATGCTCGGGCTACGCGTCCGCGACGTCGCCGACGAGGGCAAGAACTTGATCTCCCCCACGCAGCACAACCTGATCAAGCTCGGCAACATCGTCAACGGCTATCGCATCGGCGCCGTCTCGTACGAGGCCTACTCCGTGCTCACCACCAAGTGCCCGAGCGGCGCCAACCGCGGCATCGGCAAGCCCTTCATGTGCTTCGCGGTCGAACGGGCGGTGGCCCTGCTCGCGCGCCGTCTGCGCCTCGATCCCGCCGAGCTGCGGCTGCGCAACTACGTCGCCCGCGAGGAGATGCCGTACACGACGCCGCCCGGGGCGCAGTACGACAGCGGTGATTATGCCGCCACGCTCCGGCGCGCTCTCGAGCGCTTCGATTACCGTGGCTGGCGCGAACGCCAGGCGCACGCGCGCGCCGAGGGCCGGCTGCTCGGCATCGGCATCGCCACCTCCGTCGAGCCGGCCGGGACGAACCTCGCCTCCTACGAGCTGATCACGGGACGGCGCGCCGCGTCGGGGTCGGCGGAGGCGGCCATGGTCCGTCTCGAGCCGGACGGTCGGGTGCGGGCGGCCCTCGGCGATCCGGCCTGCGGCCAGGGCTACGAGACGGTGGTTGCGCAGATCGTCGCCGACGAGCTCGGCCTCACGCCGGCCGACGTGCACGTCGAGCGGGGCTTCGACTCGGCCACGACACCGTGGCTCTATCTCTCCGGCAATTACTCCAACAAGTTCTCGGTCACCGACGTCGGCGCGGTCGTCGGCGCCGCCCGGGCCGTGCGCGACAAGCTCCTGCGCATCGCCGCGCACCGGCTCGAGGCCGCCGTCGATGACCTGGAGCTGGCGGAGGGGCAGGCGCGCGTACGCGGCGTCCCCGGTCGCGGGCTGCCGCTGCGCGAGCTGGCCCGCACCGCCTACGCCGACGTGCTCGGCCTGCCACCCGGCGAGCCGCCGGGGTTGGAAGCACGCCACGCCCACCAGAATCCGCTCGCGCAGCCTCTCGGGGCCGACCGCACGGTTCGCTCGCAGCTCGTCTTCTCCAATGCCGCGCACTGCTGCCTGGTGGAGATCGATCGCCTTACCGGCATGGTCCGCATCCTGCGCCATGTCGTCGTGCACGATTGCGGCCGCGAGCTGAATCCGCTGATCGTCGAGGGCATGGTGCACGGGTCCACCGTGCACGGACTCGGCGCCGCGCTCCTCGAGGAGTTCCGCTACGATGCCAACGGGCAACTTCTCACGTCAACCTTCATGGATTACTTGAAGCCCACGGCGGCGGATGTCCCGGACATCGAGGTCGATCGCCTGGAGCATCCATCACCGTTCACCCCGCTCGGCGCCAAGGGCGTCGGTGAGGGCGGCTCGATCCCCGCGCCCGCCGCCGTCGCCAGCGCCGTGGAGGACGCGCTCGCGGAGCTGGATGTCACCGTGCGGTCGCTGCCGATCACGCCCGAGCGCGTCTGGCGCTGGCTCCGCGGCCGATGACGATGGCGGTCGACGCGCTGTTCGTCGTCACCGTGGTCGGTCTCGCGGTGCCCGTCGCTCGACGGCTGCCGGATCGCGCCCGCGTCGTCCTCATCGCCTGGCTGCTCGCCCTTGGCGTGCTCGCCGCCGGCGGCGCGTTTCTTCGCGACGGTCGCATGCCTGCGTACTTCGCCGGGGTCGGCCTCCTCCCGAGCGCCGCCGGAGTGGCATTCGTCTGCTCGCGCGCCGGCACGGCGGTGCTCGCACACACCTCGCCGGCGGCGCTCGTCGGCTGGCAGTCGTTTCGCGTCGTGGTCGAGATCGCCCTCTGGGCGCTCGCCCTCGCCGTCGTGTGGAACGTCGCCGGGATCGCCATCCTCGCCAACATCGTCGCGCACGCGCTGGTCTCGGCGCCGACGCCATTCCAGGCGCTGCGCCTCGAGCCGCCCACGACGGTCATCGCCACGCTGCCCTACATCTGGCTGCCGGGCTTCCTGGTCCCGCTGGCCCTGTCGCTGCACCTAGCCTCGCTGCGCACCCTCGGCGTCGGACCGGCGCCTGTCAAGGAGACATGATGAAGCTGTCCGTCGAATTTCCGAGCGTGGCCCATCGCGAGGGCCCCGATGGCGTGCGGCGGTTCGCGCAGGCGCTGGAGCGCATCGGCTACGACCACATCGACGTCTTCGACCACGTGGTGATGGGCTTCCCCATCGAGGGCCGCCCGCCCGGTCCCTACAACGCCGCCATGCCGATCCTCGAGGCGCTCGTGACGCTCGGCTTCCTGGCCGCGGCGACCTCGCGCATGACGCTGGGGACCGAGGTGCTCGTCCTGCCGCAGCGGGAGCCCACGCTGGTGGCCAAGCAGGTCAGCACACTCGATACGCTGTCGGGTGGGCGCATCCGGCTCGGAATCGGCGTGGGCTGGCAGGAGTCGGAGTACGAGGCGCTCGGCGCCGACTTCCAAACGCGCGGGGCGCGGATGGACGAGGCGATCACGCTGCTGCGGACGTACTGGACGGAGCCACAGGTCACCATCGAAGGACGGCACTATCGCGCCCGGGCGATGGGCATGGAGCCGAAGCCGCCGCAGGGCCGCCGACTGCCGATCTGGATCGGCGGCGCCTCGGAGGCCGCGCTGCGCCGCGTCGGACGTCTCGGCGACGGCTGGCTTGCCAGTCGCGTCACCGACGCCGACAACGGACGCCGGGCGATCGCGACGATCCGTCGGTATGCCGCGGAGGCCGGTCGAGATCCGGCGACGATCGGGTTTTCGAGCATGGTGGCGCCGCCGCCGCGCGACGCGGAAGGCAAGCGCTTCTACGCCGAGCCCGCGCGCGTGGTCGCGCGGGTGGCGGAGCTCCAGAGGATGGGCTTTCACGGCGTCGCCCTCAACGCGACCGCCGTGTTCCAGGCCGGCGCGCGATCGGTCGACGCCATGGTCGACGCGCTCGCGGGTCTGCACGACCGGCTGCGGGCCGAGCTGGGCTGATCAGGCGGCGAGCTGCGGTGCTAGCGCGAATCGCGCTCCGGCGCGGTCAGCGTCGTGCCGCCGTCGACGACGAGCACCTGACCGGTGATGTACTTCGCGTGGTCCGAAAGGAGAAAGCGCACGGCGTGGCCGATGTCCCAGCCGGTGCCCTCCCGCTGGAGCGCCGAGGCCGTGCGTCGCCGCTCGCGCACGGCCTCGGTCATCCCGCCCGCGTAGACCATCGGCGTGTAGACCGGACCGGGCGCCACGCAGTTGACGCGGATACCCTCGCGGCCGTGATCGACCGCCATCGCCCGCGTGAGCGCGATGACGGCGCCCTTGGAGACCGTGTACGCCGTGAGCCCGCGCGGCCGCAGCGCGGAGATCGACGAGACGTTGACGATGGCGCCGCCGCCGGCGCGTCGCATGGCCGGGATCGCGTGCTTGGCGGCGAGGAACATCGTCTCCACGTTCACCTGCATGACGCGACGCCACTCTTCCTCGCCCAGATCGACGACCGAGCCACGGCTGCCGATGCCGACGTTGTTGTCGAGGAAGTCCAGCCGTCCGAAGCGCTCGACGGCGGCCTCGACCATCGCCGCGCAGTCCGCCGCGCGCGTCACATCGGCCTCGAGCGCGATCGCCTCGCCACCCGCCTCGCCGATCATCTCCACCGTCCGCTTGGCGAGGCCGCCGTCGCGATCGACGACCACGATCCGGACGCCGGCCTTGCCGAGCAGGATGGCCGCCGCGCGGCCGTTGCCGATGCCGTCGCCGGCGGCGCCGCCACCGGTGACGATGGCCGTCTTGCCGGCCAGGCCCGAGTCGTCGGGAACGTGCACGGCCACCGAGGTGGCTTACCGGGAGACCGGCGCCTCGCGCGCGAGCGCGGCGCCGTCGGGCACGAAGGCGAGCGAGGCCGAGTTGAGGCAGTAGCGCTGACCTGTGGGCGGTGGCCCGTCGGGAAAGACGTGGCCGAGGTGGCCATCGCACCGCCGGCAGCGGATCTCCACGCGCTCCATGCCGTAGCTGCGATCGCGTAGCGCGGTGAGGTGATCGCGATCGTACGGCTCGAAGAAGCTCGGCCACCCGGTACCCGACTCGAACTTCGTCGCGGAGCGGAACAGCGGGAGCTCGCAGAGCCGGCAGACGTAGCTCCCGGCACGCTTGTTGTCGAGCAGCCCACCGCAGAACGGCGGCTCGGTACCGTGGTCGAGCAGCACGCGCCGCTCTTCGGCGGACAGGTCTTTGGCGAGCCGGTCACGCTGCTCGCGCGACAGCGGGCCGAGATCGAAGCCGGACGCCGACTGGTTGCCCACGAGGGGAGTGTACGTCATCACCCTCACTCTGTCGCGCGCCGCCGCTCCCCTTGCCCGCTCTCTCGAATGGAGATGGTCTTCACGTTGACGAACGAGCGCAGGCCGTAGACGGCGAGCTCGCGCCCGTAGCCGGACTTCTTGACGCCGCCGAACGGCAGCCGCGGATCGGAGGCGACGATGGCGTTCACGAACACGAGGCCGCTCTCGATCTCGTCGGCGAAGCGCTCGCGCTCCGCCGCGTCGTTCGTCCACACGCTGGCGCCGAGGCCGAAGCGCGTGTCGTTCGCGAGCCGGATGGCCGCGTCCGCGTCCGGCGCCCGGAACAGCATGGCGACGGGGCCGAAGAGCTCCTCGCGATAGGCCGGGCTCTCGCGCGGGACATCCGTCAGCACGGTCGGCGCGTAGTAGGCGCCCGGTCCGTCGAGGGCGTGGCCGCCGGTGAGCACACGGGCGCCCAGCCGGACGGACTTCCGCACCTGCGCGTCGAGGATCTCGCGCTGGTCGAGCGAGGCCAGCGGGCCGAGCTGCGTGGCCGGGTCGAGCGGATCACCGACGCGCAAGCCGCGCATGCCCTCGACGAAGCGGCGCTCGAACTCGTCGTACACGGCGGTGTGGACGATGAAGCGCTTGGCGGCGATGCACGACTGTCCGTTGTTGAGCGTGCGCGCCGTGACCGCCGTCCGCGCCGCCTCGTCGACGTCGGCGGTCGGCATGACGATGAAGGGATCGCTGCCGCCGAGCTCGAGCACCGTCGGCTTGATCCGGCTACCCGCGCGGCTGGCGACCGCGCTGCCCGCGCCTTCACTGCCAGTGACGCTGGCCGCCGCCACACGGTCGTCGTCGAGCAGCCCGTTCACCGCCGCCGAGGAGATCAGCAGCGTCTGGAAGACACCCGGGCCGAAGCCGGCGGAGGCGAACACGTCCTCGATGGCGAGGGCGCACTGCGGGACGTTGGACGCGTGCTTCAAGAGCACGACGTTGCCGGCCATGAGCGCGGGAGTGGCGAAACGGAACACCTGCCAGAACGGAAAATTCCACGGCATCACGCCCAGGACGATGCCAAGCGGCTGGAAGCGGACGAGGCTGCGGGTGGGCGGGGTGGCCACCGGTTCCTCGGCCAGCATCGCCGCCGTCTGCTCGGCATAGTAACGACAGCCGCGCGCGCACTTCTGCACCTCCTCGACGGCGGCGCCGATCGGCTTGCCCATCTCGAGCGTCATCAGCCGCGCGAACTGATCCCGTTTCGTCTCGAGGATGTCGGCGACGCGCTGCATGAGCCGCCCGCGGTCAGCGACCGGGACGCGCCGATAGGCACGGAACGCCGTCGCCGCCTGGTCCAGCCGCTGGCCGAGCTGGTGCGCGGTGAGCGTGTCGAAGAATCGCAGCGTCTCGCCGGTGGCGGGATTGACGCTGGCCATCCGCGGCGGCGCCGTGCGGCGCATCGCCACCACGCCGCGCTCGCGCCCGAAGGCGCCGGCCACCTTTCGCGTGGCCGGTGTGGATGTCTCACCGTGGCGGGTGCTCGCCCCCTTGCGGGCGGCGGATTGCAGTCCCGATTTTCGCGACGTCTGCCGTGCCATGCGACACCTCCTCAGCCGGGGCGTCGTCAGTGCAATCGTGAGGCCTACGCGGGCGCGAACATCGGCACCGGTGGTCCGCCGTCCGTCGGCACGAACCGTACGCGCACGCGCTGTCCGATGCGGATGGCATCGAGATCGCTGTCGACGATGTTCGTCATCAGCGTCGGGCCTTCCTCCAGCGTGACGTACGCGATGGCGTACGGCACCGGCGCCCGCCGGAAGACGCTGTACGAGTAAATCGTGCCACGGCCCGACGCCTCCTGCCATGACGTCCGGGCGCTCCCGCAGAACGGGCACGCGGCCCGCGGGTAGTAATGGGGCTCGCCGCACGCCTCGCAGCGCTTGAGCAGCAGGCGCCCGGCCGCCGCCGCGTCCCAGAAGGGCTTCGTCTCGGCGCTCACCGGCGGCGCCGGGATGGTGCGCATGGTGGCGCTCATGACTCGCGCTCCATGATGACAGTCGCACTGGCGTGGCGCGTGGCCAGCGAGCCGCCCGTGCCGTGCGCCAGCGCGACGTCACAGCTCTTCACCTGCACGCTCGGATGCGCCTCGCCGCGGAGCTGGCGGACGGCCTCCACGACCTTCGTCAACCCGCCGCGATTGGCCGGGTGGTTGTTGCACAGGCCACCGCCGTCGGTGTTGAACGGCAGCCGCCCCACGCCGGAGATCAGATTCCCGTCCGCGACGAACTTGCCGCCCTGGCCCTTGTCGCAGAAGCCGAGATCCTCGAGCGTGATGAGCACGGTGATGGTGAAGCTGTCGTAGATCGACACGTACTTCACATCGGCCGGCCGGACGCCCGCCTCGGCGAAGGCGGCCGGCCCCGACCACACCGCCCCCGTGTACGTCAGGTCGATCTTTCCGCCCGCCTGATGCTTCACCGCCTCGCCCGCGCCGAGCACGCGCACGCGCGGCCGCCGCAGCGCCTTCGCCACGTCGGGCCGCGTGACGACGATGGCCCCGCCGCCGTCGGTGATGACACAGCAGTCGAGTCGGTGGAGCGGATCGGCCACCATCGGCGAGCTCACGACCTCCTCCACGGTGACGACCTCACGCAGCAGCGCGTTCGGATTGTGCTGCGCGTGCTGCGAGGCCGCCACCTTGATCCATGCCAGCTGCGCGCTCGTGGTCCCGTACTGGTGCATGTGCCGCATCGCCGCCATCGCATACTGATTCACCACGGTCGGTCCGAACGGAAACTCGAAGGCCACGTCCGGCGCCGCCGCGCCGTAGCTGCGCGGCGCCGTGCCGGTGGCCATGCCCTCGGCACGCGGCCGCCCCGCCAGCGTGATCAGCGCGACATTGCACTTCCCCGCCGCAATCGCTTCGGCCGCATGCCCGACGTGCACGACGTACGACGATCCCCCGGTCTCCGTGGTGTCGATGTGCCGCAGCTTGAGCCCCATGTAGTCTGCCATCGACAGCCCGCCGAGCCCCGGTGCATCCCCCGCGCAGAAGTACGCATCGACATCCCCAAACGAAAGCCCGGCATCCGCCAGCGCCCCCCGCGCACTCTCCGCATGCAGCTCCGCCACCGACTTGTCGTCCGCCTTACGCGTCGGATGCTCAAACACACCGGCAATGTAGGCCTTGCCCTTGATGGACATGTGGATCGGCGTCCTCCCGGCGCGTATGGTACACCGCTCGCGACGCCGGCCGCGGCAGCGCCCGCGTGCGCGGGTGGCGCCGGCACGCCGGCGACAGGACCCGCGCACGCGGGCGCTGCCGCCGGCCGCCGCTAAGCGAACGAGCTACGCGAAGGACGGGCGATAGACGTAACCGTAGCGCGTGTTCGTGCGAAGGCCGCCCTGCGCCACGTACTCGGCCTTGAGCGCCGCGATCTTGTCATTGGTGATGGCGCCAAGCGCCGCGCGCTGGTGAATGTTGTAGAGCCGCGCGGCGTTGCCGCCGAAGATGGCGGACTTGACGACGCCGTCGGCCGGACCGAGCGCCGCGAAGCTGTGCTTCTTCTGCATCTCGGCCGGGATCTCGAGCCGCCGCATCGCCTCGATCTGCCACTGCGGCGAGCCGTACCACACGGAGTCGGAGCCCCAGAGCACGTGGTCGGCGCCGAGCCCGCGCACGAGGGTGCCGATGAACGCCGCGGCGAAGCGCGGATTCGCGACCGCGGAGTTCGCGAAGGCGGTCCCGACCTCGCCATAGACGTTGCTGACGCCGAACTTCGCCGGGATCTCGGCGAGGTCGGTCGCCCATTTGATCCGCCCGGTCTGATCGAACTCCGCGAGGGCAGCGTCCGGTGGCTCGAGGAACGCGCGCAGCGCGCCGTGGTAGATGACGAAGTTCACGTTCGGATGGTCCTTGGCCGCCTTGCCGAGGTCGTCGACGGTCGCGTACTGCCACACGCTGGGCCACGACTTCTCGTAGTCGAGCGGCAGCAGGCCCTTGTGGATACAGACCGTGTTGATGCCCGCCTTGACGATCTTCTCGTAGAACGGATACATCAGCTTCTCGTCGTCGAGACGCCAGAAGGAGCCTTGCTTCGACGGAAAGAGCGGATCGCCGATCGTGTAGCCCTTCCAGCTGTCGGGCTTGAGGACCGCGATCGCGCGGTCGACCTCGTCCATCCAGCCGCGCTTCTTCGGCGTGAAGACGGTGTGGCCGAGCAGCCGCCGGGAGTCGGCGATGCGGTTGATGGACGCGCGCGCGGCCGCGATCTGGTCGTTGCTCAGCAGGTCCCAGGTGGGATCGTCGAACGGCGCGCCGGACAGCAGCGCCACCTTCGTGTCGCTGTCGACGAACACCTCCTTGACGTAGTTCTCGAACTTGTAGCGCGCCAGGTCATTCTCGCCGCCGATGCCGGGATTCCAGTTCTTCTTGGCGTACTTGGCGAGGTCGAGGAGACCGGCCTGCTTGAAGTCGTCGCGCACGAAGTGCGTCTGCACGTCGACGATGAACTGCCCGGCCAGCGCGCCCGAGCGGGCGGCGGCGACGCCGGGCTGCTGCGCCTCGGCCACGCTCACGTCGAAGACGCGCCCGAATACCTCGTTCAGGGCCAGGAACGCGGCGGCCATGCCGGCGCTGCTGGCGAGGAACTGCCGGCGGTTCATGCCGTGCTTTGGGCTCAGGTCGTCGGAGAGCTGCTTGATGCGGGCCTCGACGCGCTCCTGCTCGGGTGTCTGCGGGAGCGGATTGAACTCACCGTTCGAGACGATCTGGGTGGGCACCGGCGACTGAAACGACGCCAGCTCGGCGGGCGCGGTCCGTCGCAACTCCTCGTCGCTCAGATAGTGGGGCATCGTCGCCTCCATGCATCGGATCGGGTGAGCTACGTGGCGTTCGGGCCGGATACGATCGGAGCGGACCACCCCCTTGCCGTGCGGTGTGGGCGAAATGATGCGCGGGCCGCCCCATGAATGCAAGCGCGCACGGGAATCGAGCGGGCGCGGCGCTGCGCGGGCGCAGCGCCGAGCGCCGGACGGCGCGGGCTAGACTAGCCGGCGTCGGCCGGCAGGCGCACGGGCGGGCGTACGAGCGCCGCGAGCCGCGCGGCGACGAGCACGCGGATCACCGGCCAGGAGGGATCGAACTCCCAGCGGCGCATGCTGAACTTCGGCGAGCGCGCGTGCGCGTGGTGGTTGTTGTGCAGGCTCTCGCCGCCGGTGAGCCACGCCATGACTCGGGAGTTATAGGCGGTGTTGTCGAAGTTCTGCGAGCCGCGCCAGTGGCCGAGACCGTTGATCAGCGGCGCCAGCACGAAGACGTAGAGCATGGCGTGCAGCGCGGCGGCGAGCAGACCGGCCGCCGGCCCGAGCACGAGCAACAGCGCGGCGATGCCGATGCCGAGCCCGGGCAAGCCGTGGGAGAAGAGCACACGGTCGAGCGCGTCGGGCGTGATGTCGGGCGCGAACCGGCGCAGCGTCTCCGGATTGCGGGCCTCTCGCGCATAGTAATAGACGTTCAGCAGCTGGACTCGCCAGAGTCCGAGCAGGCGCGGGCTGTGCGGGTCGCCGTCGCAGTCGGTGAACGCGTGATGCTTGCGGTGCACGGCGACCCATTGCCGCCGATCCTGACCCGTCGTCAGCCAGAGCACCGCCCGAAAGACACGATCCACGACGGGGTGAACGGCCAGGGCGCGATGCGCGAGCGTGCGATGCAAGTACACGGACGTCGCCAGCGCGGCGATCTGCGTGAGAACAAGGGCGACGAGCGGCGCGGTCCACAGCGGCATCGGCTCTCCTGACGTTCGGTAAGAGATCCGAGCGGTGTGCTCGGCGCTCGGATGGAGGCAGCACGGAATGAAGTCATGTCCATCTTGGCACACTACTGAGCGTAGACGGGTGAATCTAGAAGCCGCTCTTTCGCATGCAGCTGCGATACGCAGCCTGATAGGCCGGGTTCTTGGCGCCGTCGGGGTCGATGCCCGTGAGCTGCGCGTCATCGGTGCGGCTGGCGTCGCCGCGACGCGCCTCATCCGCGCGCTGCGAGTCCTTCATGATCGGCGACGCGGCCGGTGAATCGGCGGTGGGTCGCTTGACCGCATCCCGCGCCTCGGCGTTGCAGGCGGCGAAGTTCTCTGCGGTTGGCACGGAGCTCGCCCCGGTCGAGGCGGCGAGCAGCAGCGCGGCGATGATAAGCGTCATGGCGGCCTCCTCAGCGCCGGTGTAGCAACACCTATGCCGGCGACGCTTGACGCACGCCCAACGTCCCGGCAGGATGCGGCAGCCATGCGACTCGGCGTCAATCTTCCCATGACCGCGGCGGACGGCAGCCCGCTGACGGGCGACCGGCTCACCGACGGCGCCCGGATGATCGAGCGCGCCGGCCTCGACGGGCTGTGGTGCTTCGACGCCATCGGCCGTGGGTTCATCCTGCCCGACCCGCTGATCGCCGTGTCGGTGGCGGCGACGGTGACGGAGCGCATCACGGTCGGCACCTGCATTCTGCAGGTACCGCTGCGCCGCCCGGTGGAGCTCGCCCACCGCGTTCTCACCGCGCATCTCGTCTGTCGCGGTCGCCTGCTGCTCGGCGTCGGCGCCGGCTCGACGCGCGGCGACTTCGAGGCGGTCGGCGTCGACTTCGACAACCGAATGCGTGAGCTCGACGACGCCCTCGCGCTGATGCGCCGACTCTGGCGGAGCGAGACGGTCGGGGCCGCCCGCCTCACACCGTGGCCGGCGGCGCTCGGCGGACCGCCGGTGCTGATCGGATCCTGGCGCGGCAAGCAGTGGATCACCCGCGCCGCCACGGAGTTCGACGGGTGGATTGCCTCGGCCGCGAAGACGAGCTATGCGACGCTGGCCGAGGGCATCCGGCGCTTCCGGGAGGCGGGCGGCCGGCGCGCGATCGTCACCAACATCCAGGTCGACCTGGCCGCCCCCACGACCCCGCTCGGCGACGACGAGCCCTTCCACCTGCGCTGCGCGCCGGCGGTCGCCGCCGAGCGGTTGCGGCGGCTCGCCGCCCTCGGCTTCGACGACGCGGTGCTGATGCGACACACGCAGACGGAGTCCGACCTGGCCGCGATGCGCAAGCTGCTCGGCTGACGGGGCGCGCCTCAGCGATACTCGCCCGTCACCACGCGCCGGCCGGTGTGGCGGAGCAGCGCGCGATCGTCGTCCGGCGTGGCCGCCGCCGGAATCTTCAGGACGGTGTCCTGACAATGCGTGCGAATCGGCTCGCCGGGCTCGAGGCAGACGCCGCGTGGACGCGCGGCCGCCTCCACCGCCCGGATACCCTCGCGGACGATCTTGCGCAGCATGATGACGCCGCGATCCGTGGACGCCAGGTGCTCGAGGTCGTGGATCGCGATCGTGCGCTGGCTCGACTGGGCGTCGTAGTCGCCCGGATGGCGCTGGCGCTCCGCGTACGGGCGATCCGCCGATTGTCCGAAGCCGGGC
>Ga0209382_10007995_pt1 | contig 13375 bp, 13 predicted proteins | sample SoiMetdeltSBSDD5_FD_187599 | JGI IMG/M metagenome (GOLD analysis project Ga0209382, IMG submission 187599) | Bulk soil microbial communities from a Populus tree surrounding site in Tennessee, USA - Soil MetaG P. deltoides SBSDD5 (SPAdes) (version 2) | ecosystem: Environmental > Terrestrial >... | reverse complement strand
TGGTACGCGTGCAACGGCCCTGCGCGGTTGGCACGGCGCTGCGCCACGTAGAATGGGACCTTCGCTCGGGTATTTGAACGCCATCGACAGCGGCTTCGAAAGGCGTAAGAATCACCGAATGCTCCTGCCGGCCAGAGGGCGGCGAGCAGCTCGTCTTTACTGACTGTGTGCCCCGCATGTTCCACCAGATAGCGCAGCACAGCCGCAGCTTGGGGCTTGAGCCGAGAGGGCCGTGTTCCCCGCTACAGCGTGCTGGTCGCCAGATCTAGCTCAAACGGAGGTATGCACAAACGTGTAGAAGGTGTCGACATGATTGATTTTCCAGCCGAAATGCGTTGACCACTAATTGACCGAAGAATGACCTTTTACCTCTTATATTATTTCTTTATATTATAGTATATTACATACCTAATTGCAAGGAGAGAGAGGCCACTTCGGTCTTGTGGTTGCGGCTGGGGGATGCCGTCTGGGAAGATGTATGCCACAGAGGAGCATAGTTGGTGTGGCTCTCATCACCGTCTGGAGCGTGCCGGGCGGCAGGTCTGGTCTCGCTTGAACCCTGCGCTATGAAGTGGTAGGAGGCACGAGCCGTGACCACTGCGCCATACGACTGCAGATTGGTGGAGCTAGAGGAGGTGATGTCTTATGAACTAGCTTGTGTCAGATGAGGCTGTGCAACGAAGGCATCGTATTGAAAGCTTGACTACGGAGAATTGTCGGTTTCGTCATAAGAAAGGAGTGAGAAGATGCAACGATCAATCCTTGCGTCAGTTGGTGTCTTTATCGTGTTTCTCTGCCTGGCGTCCCCGGCCCTGGCTGGTATATTCACTTACCAGTTCATTGGTGACCTCGATGGCGCAGCCCCCTTTACCGACCGGGAGGGTGGTCAGGCGATTCTCAACTCTGAGACCGGCGACCTCGCGGTCGGGTTAGCTGGGCTCCGGCCCAATACAGTCTATACCTGTCGCATCTCCGATAGCTCTGCACTTAACCGTGGTGCGGATGGGTTGCGATAAAAACGGGGAGCTAGCCATACTCCTCTTGGCATATGTCAACGCCAAGCAAGGAGGACAGGTATGGACCTCGCGACCACATTCTGCCCCCGTCTGGCATGCCCTGCCAGAGGCCAAACCGGCCAGGGCAACATCGGCATCCACTCTCGCAAGGACAAGCGGTTCCTGTGTACCGCGTGCCACAAGACGTTCAGCGCCACGAAAGGCACCGCGTTTTACCGCCTGCGCACTGCGGCCGAGACCGTCACCCTCGTGGTGACGTTGCTCGCTCACGGCTGTCCGCCGCAAGCCATCGTCGTGGCGTTGGGCTTCGACGAGCGGACGGTGGCGAGTTGGATGGCGCGAGGCGGTGTGCAAGGCCAGGCCGTGCAGGAGCATCTCGTCGAGCAACCACGTGATCTGGGGCAGGTGCAAGCCGATGAGATCCGCGTCAAGAAACAGGGCGGCATTGTGTGGATGGCGCTGGCCATGAGGATCAGCACACGCTTATGGCTGGCGGGGGAGGGGAGTGAGCACCGCGACATGCCGCTGATTCGGCGCCTCATCGAGCGCGTGCGCCGCTGTGCGGCGCCCCGTCCGCTGTTGGTCTGTACCGATGGCTTATGCTCCTCCATCCGGGCCATTCGTGAGACCTTTCGCGCTCCCGTGCCTACCGGGAAGGGGGGGCGACCTCGGCGGCGCCCGTGGCGTCACGTCTTGATCGCCCAAGTGGTCAAACGTTACGAGCGGCGGCGCGTGGTCGAGACCGAACGCCGCATCGTTGATGGCACGCCCGCGCGTGTCGAGACCCTCAGGCGCCGCTCGCAAGGCGGCGGGGTGATCAACACCGCGTACATCGAACGGCTCAACGCGACGTTCCGTGCACGTTTGGCGTCGCTGACACGGCGCGGGCGGGCCTTGGCCCGCCGCACCTTGACCTTACAGGATGGCATGTATCTGAGCGGCACCGTCTACAACTTCTGTACGCCGCACGAGAGTTTGTGCGTGGCAGGTGGCAAGCAGACGCCAGCGATGGCTGCTGGCATCACGGATCATTGCTGGACCGTCCGGGAACTGCTGTCGTTTCCTGTACCGCCGCCGCGCTGGACACCCCCCAAGCAACGTGGGCGTCCCTCGCATGCGCTGAAACGCCTCATAGCGCGGTGGTGCGGAGACCACGGTTAGCTGTGGAGCTACCATGCTAGTGCATCACGTCTTTCCTCCGCTATTATCACCCCATCGCTTCTATATGACGCCATATTTAATTTTACTTTGACCGCCCCTCTGCTATTCTTTCCCGTGGTCGCCTTGGCCTCTTCTCCTCTGTTCTCCAGATGTTCGGAGCCGCGCTATGCTTTCCTACGATGCTGAGACACAGACGCTCGTTGGCCCTGCTGGCTCTCTTCCTGTGCTCGGTGATGACGAAATCTCTCAGAAGCTCCTTATGCTCATTGAGGGGCAGTGCAGCCCGCTTGGACCAAAACAGGCCGCGGAAAAGTTCGGCTTCACCAAGCAGCGTTACTATCAGCTTCTTAAGGTCTATAGCCTCCAGGGGGCTGCGGCGCTCGCCAGCAAGAAACGGGGCCCTAAACGCAACTACCGCCGTACCGCTGAGGCTGTGCGTCAGGTGATTCGGCATCGGTTCCTCGACCCCGACGCTTCCGCCGACGTCATCGCGCAGAAACTGACGCAGGCCAGCTTCACAATCAGCGTTCGAAGCGTCGATCGGATCATCGAAGACTTTGGCCTTCAAAAAAAAACTGTACCGCTATCGTCCAAAGCCTGAACCTCCCATTGACACCCAACGAACCAAAAAGCGTTTGAAACCTGAACCTTGCGACCCCACAAGCCTCGAACGCGGGGTGCGACAGCTCCTGGCCGACAAGATCAGTGGCAATATGGTCGGCCTCTGGCTCCTAATTCCTGAACACCTGCGGCTGGGCACCTGGCAGTTGGTCCGTGGATGGACCGGACAACCAGGCGAGCGCATCGAGCCACGGATTGCACTCCAGTTGATCCATGAAGCCGCCTTATGTGTCGCTGGCGTTCGCGAGAAGCGGACACTGAGCCAAAAGGGGTTCGAACTGCTCAACGGTCTGCCTTTCGTCGTGGCTGACCTCCCGGTCCATCAACTCCTGGGCGCCCTCTCTGTCGCTGACGCGCAGCGGCTTCAGGTGGCACTGGGGCTCCTGCGGCGAGCCTCTGGACACTACCAGGGGACACTGCTGGTCATCGACCCTCATCGGATACGCAGCTACAGCAAACGCCAGATGCGTCGCCATCGCAAAGACGACGCTTCCAGCCCCACCAAGGTGGCTCAGACCTTCTTTGTCCTCGATGCGGATACGGCCCAGCCGGTCTGTTTCACGACCGGGACATCTGCCCGAACCATCTCCCAGGCTACCCCTGAATTGCTCGAGCTGGCACGTGCCATTCTTCAGCCGGATAAAGCCGGCGTGCTGGTCCTGGCCGACGCAGAGCACTTCACCCAGGAACTCCTCGATCAGGTCCACCAGAACACGAAGTTTGACCTGCTGGTTCCCATGCCTATGCAACCCGCTGTGCGCAAACAACTCGCCCTCATCCCGCCTGAATGCTTCATGCGGCGTTGGGCGGGCTTTGCCACTGCTAAGCTGCCCTTCCAATTCACCAACGCGCAAACGCATCCCTTCTTTCAGTTCGTTCAGCGACTGGGGGAGCGTCCCGACGACTGGACTTTCAAGGCATTCCTGGCCACTGCTGACTACGATGAAGCCGATGCTCTCACCCGTGACTATCCCAAACGATGGCACATTGAGGAGTTTTTCAACGCCAATCAAGCCCTCGGATGGCACCGGGCTGGTACGCACAACCTCAACATCCGCTATGGCCATATGACCATGGCGCTCCTCGCCCAGGCGGTCATCCACCAGCTGCGCTCACGACTCGGTGAACCCGCGTCGACATGGGAAGCCAGCCACCTCGCACACGATTTCTTCCTCGGACTGGACGGAGACGTTCGGGTTGCGCACAATACCATCATCGTCACCTACTACAACGCTCCCAACGTGGAGCACCTGCGCAAACACTACGAGCACCTTCCCGAGAAGCTACGCGCCGAACATGTTGACCCTCGTATCCCATGGCTCTACGACTTCGAGCTCGACTTCCGCTTCCGATAGCTCACCTGCCTCCATTTGCATACCCCCACTGCGAGTCAAAAAAACCGGCCGCAAAAGATCTCTGCAGCAGGAGACAACAGATACGGATGTCTCCCCGGTGGCGACGCATCCGCCCACGCCCGCCCCTCAGCCGGTCCATGCTCACCCCTCGCTTTTCACGACGCCGGTGCCGCATGTCAGCCCGCCGAAGCCGTCGTATCGGCAGCGCGCCACGCGGGACGAGCAGCCCGCTAAACCACAATTAAGCCTGTTTTAGACAGGCGCAGGGTCAGGGAAGAGGAGACCGGCCTCAGCGGCTGTCTCCTCTTCGCGTGGCGCACCCTCAGGTGTGTCCATGCGTTGCAGGAGCTCTGGGCTGTTATTGGTGGGTGAGTTCACCTTGGGAGATACCGCCGCGATGCGCAGCAGATGCGCCGGAAAAGGCTTCAGGCAGGCCTGGGCCTGCGCCGGGGTGGCCTCCGGATTCAACCACGTCGCCTCATCGTCCGGGTGCAGGATGACGGGCATACGGTTGTGGATTTGCGCGACCAGGCGGTTGGCTTCCGTGGTCAGGATGGCAAAGCTGCTCCAGGGACGCCGCTGCCCATCCTGCCCCATACTCCAGATTCCCGCAAAGGCAAACGGCTCACCTGTCTTCAGGGCGATCCGATACGGCGCCTTGCCCTTCCCGGTCCGCTGCCATTCGTAAAAGCCGTCCGCCAGGACCAGGCAGCGCTTCGTCTTGAAGGCCTGCCGAAAGTAGGGCTTGGTCGCCACCGTCTCAGCTCGTGCATTGATGATGGGCGTAACATCGCGCCAGTCAGCCCATTCGGGCCGGAAGCCCCAGACGCTCACGGTGATGACGTAAGTATTCGCGTTCAAGATCGTGGGCAACCCCTGCGACGGCGCGGCATTATAGCTGGGGGCGAGCAGGCCAGGGGGCGCGTAGGCATGAAAGCACGCTTCCAGCGCTTTCGCGTCGGCGGTTATCGTATAGCGGCCACACATATTCCCTCCTGTCAGAGTTTTTCTTGACAGTGAACATTTGTTCACTATACCATAAATATACAGTGCTTTCCCCAACAGATGCAACATATTGGGCCGCGATCCGTGGATTCTCCGCGCGCCGCCGGCGCATGCCCTCCTATGGAGAGATTATGGAACTCGTGGGGTTTCGTTCACGCCAAGCCGTCGCCCGCCTGGTGGACCGTCTCGTCGCCGAAGGCCTCGTCACCAAAGACCCCCAAGGAAAACTCATCCCACGCGCCCCTAATGGCGAGGTCCCCCTGCTCGGCATCGTCGAAGCCGGGTTCCCCTCTCCAGCCGAGGAAGAGTTGATCGACACGATGAGCCTCGATGAATATCTCATCGAGAACAAGGAGGCTTCCTATATTCTCAGGGTCAAGGGCGACTCGATGATCGGCGCCGGTATCCGTGAAGGCGATCTGGTGATTGTCGAGCGCACGAATACGCCCCGCGTGGGCGATATCGTCATCGCCGAAGTCGATGGCGAATGGACCATGAAATATCTGCGCAAGCGTGGCGAGACGCTCTACCTGGCGGCTGCCAACCCCCGCTATAAGCCGATTGTGCCCAAGGAGGAACTCAAGGTGGTCGCGGTGGTCACCGCCGTCGTGCGCAAATACGCACGCCGACGCTAGGCCGCCCCTATGCAGCCGTTGACGCTCCGCTCCTTTGCCCGTGCCATCCTGCACATCGACGCGGATGCGTTTTTTGCGTCTTGCGAGCAGGCCGTCAATCCTACGCTCAAGGGCAAGCCGGTGGTGACCGGCAAGGAACGGGGCATCGCCTCGGCCGTCAGCTATGAGGCGAAGGCCCGCGGCGTGAAGCGCGGCATGACCATCCGGGAAATTAAACAACTCTGCCCCGATGCCATACACCTGCCCTCCGACTACGAGACCTACAGCCTGTTTTCTCAGCGCATGTTCGCCATCGTGCGCCGCTACACCCCGGACGTGGAAGAGTACAGTATAGACGAATGCTTTTGCGACCTTACAGGTCTGCGCCGCCCGCTACGCATGTCCTACGAGACCATGGCCGCGCGCATCAAGGCGGACCTTGAACACGACCTGGGCCTCACTTTCGCCGTCGGCCTGGCGCCCACGAAGGTTGTCGCCAAGCTCGCATCCAAATGGCAGAAACCCGCAGGCCTGACCATCATCCGCGGCACCGACCTGCATTTGTATCTCGACCAGGTGCCGATTGAGAATGTCTGGGGCATTGGACCGCAGACCACGGCCTATCTCACGCGCTTCGGCATCACCACGGCGCTCGATTTCGCGCGGCAGGACGAGCTCTGGGTGCGCTCGAAGCTGACCAAGCCTCACCAGGACATCTGGCACGAGTTGCGGGGAACGGCTGTCATCCCACTGGAATTCGGCGAGCACCACGCGTATCAATCAATCAGCAAGACGAAAACCTTTACCCCGCCTACCTCCGACCGGGATATGCTCCTGGCGCAGCTCTCGAAAAACGTCGAGAACGCCTGCATTAAGGCTAGAAGGCACAAGCTCGAAGCCCGGCGCGTGAGCTTTTTTCTGCGCACGCAGGATTTTCGGCATACGGGGTATGAGTTGGTCTTGTCACGGCCAACCAATGTCCCCAGCGTCATCGTGCCGCTCATCAACACGCATTTGGATATCATCTACCGCCCTACGCTGCGGTATCGGCTCACGGGCGTGGTGCTCTCGCACCTGCGAGGCGAGGGCGACACCCAGCTCGATCTCTTCGGGGAGACCCTGCGGGCCGAGCGGGTGCGCCGCATTTATGACGGCATCGATCGGTTGGACGCCAAGTATGGCAAGCATACCGTGTTCCTGGGGTCGAGTTTCCCCGCCATGCAGGGCCAGCAGCACACGGGCGACCGGGCGGAACTCCCGCGCCGGCAGCGGATGTTGTTGCAAGGCGAGAATGAGCGGCAACGCCTCGGTATTCCGCTCCTCGGGGATGTCCGGTGACGGTACGGATGGCTCCTTCGGTGCACCGGAGACCGCCCCCCATAGAGTGTTATCCAGAATATCGGGTAGTGTCCCTGTAATGAGGCACGCTCCAGTTTTGACTACTTGGGAGTTTTAACCCGACTCAAACTGTGGCGGCTCTCAAAAGCGCAAGCTTTCACCAATCATCCCGCTATGGTTAGCGACATCCGCTGCTAGGGTGGTGGTGCGATACAACTACAGCTTGGGGTGATCCGCAGCCTTTCGTCGGCAGTGGGGGTCCGTTTGAGTCTGTGCCGCGTTATAGGGACACTACCGTATTATCCGCAGCGGTCGTATACACGACCCCTACGACAAACCTGTCGGATTGAGTGCGTGTACAGAAATAGGGTGAGGGAGGTGTGCCGGATGTGCACAACCGGTAGTTTTGGCACACTTCCTGAGCGGTGGTAATAGGGGGCCATCTGACAAGGAATCACCAGCGCCGCGGAAAGGCGAAGCCGTGAGACGCCACTCCTCCTCTCGAAGATGGACTATACTTATAATGAACGAGACGAGGAAGCCCTGTACTGACAGACGAAACGAGCCCATATCGTAAGCGAGAATATCGCCAGGGCGTACCACATCACTGTGGAGCAGATGGTCCAGAGATGAGAGGGAGAAGCCATGCCAGACTGGGAAGCCGACCACGAGTCCGAGCATGATGTTGGTGTGGTTACGGAGTCGCAGCAACACGTCAAAAAACCCCCGCTGTATAAGGTCCTGCTGCACAATGATGACTTCACCACGATGGAATTTGTGGTGGAGATGTTGCGGAACGTGTTTCATAAATCAGAGCATGATGCCGTCCATATTATGTTGGCGGTCCACGAGCAGGGGGTGGGCGTGGCAGGGGTGTACACATACGAAATTGCCGAAACCAAAATCAGTACCGTCACCCAACTCGCCAGGACCCATGAGTTCCCATTGCTGTGTACACTGGAAGCAGCATAGTCATTCTCACAAAACTCGGGGAGTGGTCATCACCTCATGCTGACACGTGAGTTAGAACACACGATACACCGCACCTTCGATGAGGCGTTGCAACGGCGTCATGAATATGTGACGCTGGAGCATCTGCTGTATGCCCTGCTCGACGAAAAAACCGGCAGTGACGTGATCCAGCATTGTGGCGGCACTCTCACCGTCCTCCGGCACGAGCTGGAACAGTTCCTGACCCAGAGCATCGAGACCCTCCCGAAGAGTAGGAGAGCCAAGCCAGCCTATACGGCGGCGTTCGAGCGGGTACTCGAACGCGCCGACTTGCAGGCCCAAGGATCGGGGCAGACAACGATCGATAGCGGCAACATCCTGGCCGCTATGTTCCAGGAACGGCACTCCCATGCCGTGTACCTGCTGGCAAAGCAAGGCATCAGCCGGCTCGACGTCCTGAACTATATTGCCCATGGTGTCTCAAAACGCGAAGCGGGCACAGACGATGACGCATCACAGCCCGTCAGACCCGATGCGGATGAGGACGCCGCTCCCGCGGGGCGCGACCCACTGGCCGCGTTCACTGTGAACCTGATCGAACGCGCCAAAGCCAACAAGATCGATCCGCTCATTGGACGTGACGCGGAGATCAAACGTACTATCCAGGTGTTGTGCCGCCGACGCAAGAATAACCCCATCTATGTCGGGGAGTCGGGCGTGGGCAAGACGGCCCTGGCGGAGGGCCTGGCACTCAAAATTCACCGCGGCGAGATCCCGGATGTGCTCAAGAACACCGAGGTGTATGCCCTCGACATGGGCGCGCTCCTGGCCGGGACCAAATACCGCGGGCAGTTTGAGCAGCGCCTCAAAGCGGTCATTCACACCCTGCAAGCCAAGCCGGGCGTGATTCTCTTCATCGACGAAATCCACACCATTGTGCGTGCTGGGGCGGTCGAAGGCGGCACGATGGATGCCTCCAACATTCTCAAGCCGGCGCTGGCTAGTGGGGAGCTGCGCTGTATAGGCTCGACCACCTATCCTGAGTACAAGGCGTCATTCGAGCAAGACAAAGCCCTGGCCCGGCGCTTTCAAAAGATCGAGATCAGCGAACCCACCATTGCCGAGACCGTCCAAATTCTGCAAGGACTCAAGCGCTCGTACGAGGAACACCACGGCGTGACCTACACCGATGACGCCATCACTGCTGCAGTAGAGCTGTCCGCTAAACACATCGTGGACCGTTTCTTGCCGGACAAGGCCATTGATGTCATTGATGAAGTGGGTGCCGCCGTGCACTTGCTCGCCGAGGACGAACGGCCTTCAAAGACTATTACGGCGCACGACATCGAACTGGTAGTAGCCAGCATGGCGAAAATCCCCTCGAAAACAGTGTCGCACTCGGATAAAGAACGCCTGCAGCAGCTGGAGCAGGAGCTGCAAGGGGTCATTTACGGGCAGGATGAGGCGATTGCCCAGGTCGTGCGGGCCATCAAGCTGGCTCGGTCAGGGCTGGGCCATCCCACCAAGCCTATCGGCTCTTTTCTCTTTGCTGGTCCCACAGGCGTGGGGAAAACCGAATTGGCCAAGCAGCTGGCGCGTGTACTCGGGGTGCACTTCCTGCGCTTTGACATGAGCGAGTATATGGAGAAGCATACAGTGTCGCGCCTGATAGGGGCCCCGCCAGGCTACGTGGGGTTCGATCAGGGAGGCCTGCTCACCGATGCGATCACGAAGACGCCGTATGCGGTGCTCGTGCTGGATGAAATCGAGAAGGCCCACCCTGACCTCTTCGACATTCTCCTGCAGGTGATGGATCACGCCGCGCTCACAGACACCAATGGCAAGCAGGCGGATTTCCGCCACGTCATCCTGATTCTGACGACTAACGCTGGCGCGCGCGACCTGACCAACGAGGAGATTGGTTTTCGCGCTGCCGCCCCTCCGGCGCCTACAGGGAGTGATCGCGGGGTGAACTCCAAGGCCAGGAAAGCGAAGAGCGCGATCGAACGCACCTTCAACCCTGAGTTTCGTAATCGCCTCGATGCCTGGATCCAGTTCAATCCTCTGGCCCCGGCGGACGTCGAACGGGTCGTGGACAAGTTCATCGGGGAGCTGCAGGAACAACTCGTCGAGAAGCACGTGACGCTCGAACTCACCGCAGCGGCACGCGACTGGCTCGCCCAGCACGGCTTTGAGCCGCTGTATGGCGCACGCCCCATGGCACGCTTGATCCAGCAAAAAGTGAAGGAGCCGTTGGCGGAAGAACTGTTGTTTGGCCGGCTGCAAACCGGTGGCCATGCAGTCGTCGAGGTGACGGATGATACGCTGCAATTAGTGCTGACGCCTGTGTCCGTCTCCTAAACTTCCTGTATGCCCCGTTATTGTGTGAGACAACACAGGGTTCTATCAATCGCTTCCGACGAGCATCGCGTGTGGCGAGGCCAGCGCAAGGAGGCGAAGAGATGGTAGCCGTGTGCGCCTGGCATCACGAAGACCTGGGGAGCGCTGGTGTCGTTACGAGCGTGACAGGCAAAGCGTGTGGCTGATCGCGATGATGTGGACATTCCGCAGGCCCTCCATGTGTCGCCACAGGCCTCACCAATGCAGGCGCCACGCGTCGGCTCGATTATTCTATTAACCAATGGTGTTAGTCTCTGACAAACCAATGAACTCCATAGTACTTACTGGCCTTATTGTCATGGTCATGCACTTCCTCCACACTGGTCGACAGCGTCACCCCTCGCCAGGCACGGAGGAGCCCATGATCACCCTCGATTTTATCACGGCATTGTTCTACGAGGTCGACGAGCAGATAGGGGCCATCCCCAAACACCCCGAGGCCCGCCTCTGGCCCAGTGAGGTCGTGACCCTGGGGCTCCTGCATGCGCTGAAAGGTGTGGGCAACCGCGCGTTCTACCGCTGGCTGACGCGCGACTATCGGGCGTTGTTTCCCCGCCTCCCCGAGCGCACCCGGCTCTTTCGCCTCCTCAAGACCCATCAGGACTGGACGCGGGCCTTCATGGCCGCCCCGACCGTGCTGGGTGTTATCGACACCTATGGGATCGAGCTGATCCATCCCATGCGTGAAGGCCGCAGTCCCCGCCAGATCGGCCGCAAAGGCCTCTCCAATCATCGCTGGATGGTCGGCGGCAAACTCTGTCTGCTGCTCAATCAATGGGGGTTGATCGTGGGGTGGGCATGCGACACGGCCAATGTCGCCGATAACACGTTTCAGTGGCTGATTCGACAGTGTGAGGAGCAGATGATTGTCCTGAGTGATACCGGCTTCCATGCGGCGGAGGGCGATCCGAGCAATCTCAAACTGTGTCAGCGCGGCGAGTGGGAGGACCGCATGTTGGTGGAGACGGTGCTCTCGATGCTGACGCTCGTCTGTCATTTGAAGAAGGTGATGCATCGGGGCTGGGCCTATTTTCAGGCGCGTTTGGCCTTCACCATGGCCGCCTTCAATGTGCTCGTCCAGTGGCATGGCTTCCAGCCTACTGCGTCGGGCTTCGTGCCCCTCTCGATCGCTGAATTTAGTTTGTAAAATACTAATATGATTATCTAGTCTGCAAAAGACTAACACCATTGGTTACTAGGGCGCTGCGTCAGGGTCCTAGGCCGGGCCAGCGCCCTTTTTTCTGGTGTATATTTTAGCGGATGAGTTAATATATTGCAAGAAATCTCCTTAGCGGTTGAGTGAAAAAATGGGGAAACTATGGTATGCTTGCTGGACACCAGGAGGGACTATGGACCTTGTCAAGATACTGGCAGCGCGGGTGAAACAACGGCGTGAGAGTCTTGGGTTGTCGCAGACGGCCTTGGCCGAACAGACCGGTATCCCTATCCCCAACCTGAACCGCATCGAACACGGACGCCAGTCTATCTACATACAACGGCTGACGGATCTCGCAGAGGTCTTACAGGTGAGCACTGATTACCTGCTCGGTCGTACCGATGACCCCACCCCACCCAAGAAGCGCCCGCGGCCCCGCACGACCGCGCCGGTGGGCTAGGAGGACGCCATGGACCAACAGCAGCGGCACCCTGTCATCACCAATGCGGATGTCTACGAGAGAGATTTGTACGAATGGTGCCTGACAACCGCCGCACTCGTGCGCGAAGGTCAGTGGGACGCCATTGACCCCGCGGCGCTGGCAGAGGAGCTGGAGAGCTTGGGGAAAAGTCAGAAGCGCGAACTGGAGCACCGGGTCGAAGTTCTCGTCATGCATCTGCTCAAATGGGAGCACCAACCGTGGGTCCCGCCGGAGAGCCATAGTTGGTATGACACCATTGTCGAGCAGCGGGCCCAGATTGCCCGCGTGCTCCGTGATAATCCCAGTCTCCGGCGTCACGTCCCTGCCATCCTGCTCGAGGTGTATCCGATCGCGCGCCAGCGCGCCGTCGTCGCCATGGGAGCCCTGGGACCGAGCCAGGGCAGGCGCGTGAACGTGCCCGAGGAGCGGCGACGACGCGATCCTCAGGATCTCATCCGCGGCTCTCCCGTCCCCATGACGTGTCCCTGGACAGATGCCCAAGTGCTTGACCAGCGTTTCTGGCCCAGCGCTCGATTCGGGCCGCTCCCCTAAGAGCCCACCCATGGCCCTGCTCACCATCGTAGACGCGGTCCGTCTCACCGGTGTCTCACGGGCTCAGCTCTATCGCTACCTCAAGGCGGGTCGCCTCAGCCGAGCGCCTGAGGGGTTTCTGGACATCGCGGAACTGCTCCGCGCCGGGCTCCTGTTATATCTCCCAGATGCGACACCGACAGTCTCAATGCGACATGAGGAGACGCCTCCTGTGTCCTCTGATGTCTCAGCCGTGTCTCTCACAGCGCTGGAGCGTCTCATTGACGTCATGCAACGGGAACTCGATGCGGCGCGCCTCTTGCTGCGAGAAGCCCATGCACGTGAGACACAGTTGCTACAGATGCTGTCTCAGGTGCACCAGCAGAACCAGCGCCTGCTCGACCTGCCCCGCACGCCCCCACCAGCGAGCCCCCAGGACGCCCCAGGAGCCCCGCCAGCCCGCAGACATCCCCAGAGTCCCCCCCGGCCCCAGCGATCGCCTCAGGGGCAGCCAGAGGCACAGGGCGGGGACCCTAGAGGCGCGATGCGCCGGCGCATCGTGGCGCTGCTCCAGGAGCATCCGGAGGGCCTCACGCCTGCGGAAATGCGGACGCTGCTGGGCGTAGACAGGAGTTTGGCGGATACGTGCCTAGAGCGCTGATCAATTACTCAGGTAACAAATACAGATGTTAAACAAAATCAAGAGCTTGCACGACTTACTGACCGGCATGATTTTTCCTCTCGGA
>Ga0209382_10007994_pt1 | contig 13375 bp, 12 predicted proteins | sample SoiMetdeltSBSDD5_FD_187599 | JGI IMG/M metagenome (GOLD analysis project Ga0209382, IMG submission 187599) | Bulk soil microbial communities from a Populus tree surrounding site in Tennessee, USA - Soil MetaG P. deltoides SBSDD5 (SPAdes) (version 2) | ecosystem: Environmental > Terrestrial >... | reverse complement strand
AGACTAACAAGTGTTAACTCTTAGTTATCCGACTTTTTTAACCTTCAAGTGTCATATATAAAATTGCAGCAATAGATGCTCCAATAATAGGACCGATGACCGGAATCCATGCATACTTCCATTGACTCGATCCTTTGTGAGTCATAGGAACGATACTGTGAACAATTCTGGGACCGAGGTCTCGTGCCGGATTAATTGCGTAACCGGTCGTTCCACCCAGAGACAGACCAATGGCCCAAACTAAAAATGCAACTGGCAAAGCTCCTAAAGAGCCCAGACCAATCTTCGTATTCTGCGATGGAATATCGGCGCCAGTCAGGTAAAAGATAACAAACATGAGCACGAATGTGCCGATGATTTCACTAAGCAAGTTGAATACCTGGTTTTTGATGGCAGGACTTGTGCTGAACACCGCAAGCTGCAGGTCTGGATCTGTCGTTGAGTTAAAATGATCACGGTATACGATCCATGTTAAAAACGCGCCAAGCAGGGCGCCTATGATCTGAGCTAAAATATAAGGTCCTGCATCGGCCCACGGAAATTTTCCGGTGATGGCGAGTCCAATTGTTACGGCTGGATTCAGGTGCGCCCCGCTGTAAGGTGATGCAAACACGACTCCTACAAATACGGCCAGAGCCCAGCCGGTGGTGATCACGATCCATCCGCCACTGTAACCTTTTGTTCCTTTAAGAACAACATTTGCAACAACTCCGGTTCCAAGCAGAATTAAAAGCATTGTACCGATGAGCTCGGCAATAAATGGAGACATAGGTATTGGTTTAGATGTTTGATTTTGTTGAATATTCAGCCCAAAACTTCACCGTTTCAACGGCCCGTTTCCATTCACTCAGCGATGCGTTTTCATTTGATGAAGGAGTAAACTCTTTATCCAGGGACCATTGCTCTTTTATTTCATCTATGTTTTTCCAGAATCCGGTTGCGAGACCGGCAAAATATGCGGCACCCATTGCTGTTGTTTCAGTGATTTCGGGTCGTACCACTTTTACTCCGAGTACATCTGCCTGTATCTGCATGAGCAGGTTATTTGCAGTTGCACCACCGTCAACACGTAATTCTTTAATAGCAGATCCGGAATCGGCTTCCATTGATTTCAATACATCCATTGTTTGAAATGCGATACTATCAAGCGCTGCGCGTGCTATATGTGCTTTTGACGTTCCGCGAGTGAGTCCAACGATGGTTCCTCTCGCATGTTGGTTCCAGTATGGAGCTCCCAACCCTGCAAAAGCAGGTACAAGGTACACACCGTTGCTATTCTTAACTTTTTGCGCCAGTGCCTCTATTTCGTTGGATGAAGAAATAATTCCCAGTTCGTCTCTCAGCCATTGCACTACGGCGCCGGCAATAAAAATACTTCCCTCCAGTGCATATTCTGTTTTCTTATTATACTGCCAGGCAATTGTTGTAACGAGGTTATTTTTCGACAAGACCGGTTTGTCGCCGATGTTCATCAGCATAAAACAACCGGTGCCATAGGTATTTTTCACCATGCCTTTCTGCGTACACATTTGTCCGAACAATGCGGCCTGCTGATCGCCAGCGATACCAGCGATCGGAATTTTATTCGCAAGTATTCGTCCTGCAGTTTCTCCATAAACCTCCGACGACGAACGAACATCCGGAAGCATAGAGCGCGGAATAGTAAATAGGCTCAACAATTCATCATCCCACGACAGTGTATTGATGTTGTAGATCATTGTTCGCGATGCATTTGTAACATCTGTCACATGTACAGATCCTCCGGTAAGGTTCCAGATAAGCCACGAGTCGACCGTTCCAAATGCAAGTGTGCCGTTGTCGGCCTTTTGCCTGGCTCCTTCTACATTATCAAGTATCCATTTAATCTTTGATGCCGAAAAATATGCATCTACTATCAACCCGGTTTTCTGCTGGATGGTATTTCCATGTTGCGGTTTGATGCTATCACAAAATGATGCCGTTCTCCTGTCCTGCCATACTATAGCATTATAAACGGGTTGACCAGTGTTCCTGTCCCATACAATAGTTGTTTCCCGCTGATTTGTAATTCCGATTGCATCGATGTCAGAAGGTTTTAGTCCTGCTTTGATAATTGATTCCGTTAATACTGTTGCCTGCGACGACCAGATCTCCATTGGATCATGCTCCACCCATCCTGCCTGCGGATAATGTTGCCTGAATTCTTTCTGTGCAACTGAAACGATCTTTCCGGCATGATTAAAAATGATAGAGCGGGAGCTTGTAGTCCCCTGGTCAAGGGACAGAATGTAACTGGGCATCGCAAGTTAGTTTATCGTTTCAGTTTATAATGATAGGCAATTTTATAAAATTCATTCAGTTGTTCCTGTTTTCTTTTGTCACTCCACCCTGCTTCCTGTTGAAAAATATCTGCAACTACAGTAGCAGCCGTTATTGCAGCGTTAGCATCGAGGAAATAAAGGCGCAATCTTCTTGCAAGAATATCTTCAACAGTAACCGCCATTTCATTTCGTATTGCCCACACTACTTCGGCCTTCGTATAATTGTAACCGTCCACCAATATTTGAGCAAGCGATGGTTCATCACCTAAAAGCTGTATGATCAGTTCTTCATCCGTTCCATAAACCGACAGGCTTGTACCTGTAGGGGAGCGTAATCCATGCAATCCCTTCTTTGCAGTTTTACTTTTTACCCGCTGTGAACCGATACTTTTCATGGCAAGGTCCACCGTTTGTTCAGCCATTTTACGGTAAGTTGTCCATTTGCCACCAGTAATGGTAATCATTCCCGACGTGCTGGTAAAAAGTTTATGGTCTCGGGAAAGTTCTTTTGTTGATTTTGAATGATCGGATGAAGCCGCCAATGGACGTAAGCCTGCGAACACACTTTTCACGTCAGTTTCTTTTGGTGCGTTTAACAGGTACCGGTTGATGGTTCCCATAATAAAATTAACCTCACTTTCCAGTGCAACGGGCTCCAGCGAACTTTTCTCCACCAGTGTATCGGTAGTACCTATTAGTAAATGGTCATGCCACGGCACAGCGAACAGCACACGGCCATCATCGGTTTTAGGTATCAGCATTGCACTATCACTCCCAATGAATTTTTTGTCGACAACTATATGAACCCCCTGACTGGGGCGAACGGAATTTCCGGCTTTGTCGTCGTCCATTTTTAAAATGTCATCAACAAAAACACCGGTAGCATTGATAACAACTTTTGCCTGCACCCAATAGTTAACTCCATTTTCAACATTCATTGCGCTGACTCCTGAAACCCTGCCATCTTTCTTAATGATATCATTTACTTTGAAGTAATTCAAGACCACCGCGGATTCCTCAATTGCCGTTTGCGCGATATTTATTGCCAGACGTGAATCATCAAACTGACCATCAAAATATTCGACACCTCCTTTTAACCCTTCAACATTTATGTTAGGCAGGCGTTCGGAAATTTTTTTCCTGTTTATAAACCTCGATCGCCCGAGACCGAAACTGCCGGCGAGCATGTCGTACACCCGGAGGCCTGCTGAATACTTTATCACATCCCCGTAGGTATAACATGGAATGATAAACGACTGCGGGTGTACAACGTGCGCCGCATTTTTTATCAGGAGATCGCGTTCGTGCAATGCACTGTAAACAAGTTTGATGTCACCCTGTCCGAGGTACCGTACTCCACCATGAATAAGTTTTGTGCTTCTGCTTGATGTGCCCTTTGCGAAGTCATGTTGTTCGAACAGAACGACGGATAAACCTCTCAACGCAGCATCAAGAGCTACACCCAATCCGGTTGCGCCGCCACCGATGACCAGTATGTCCCAGATATCTTTTTTACCAAGCTGATCGATCAGAGTTGCCCTGTTATACAAACTGCTTCCAGGCATTAATACTCATTTGATAACAATTTTATTTATATCATTTCACTTAAACGAAATATAAGGTATCATTTTTTTCAGGGCATCATAATCGATGTTTTCCAGTTTGGCCAGATCTTCTACCGAGTGGAACGAGCCGTGCTGGTCGCGGTAAGCCACCAATGCATTTGCCATTTGCCACCGGATATACGGGTGGACCTTGAGCATTTCCTGTTCCGCGCTATTAATGTCAATCTTTCTTATGTTACCTGGATTGCATTTTAACATCGGCGAAATTTTCCGGAACACTGAATCCTGCAAACCATACACTTCACGTATCTGGCCCACACTATAAAAACCGCCCAGTTTTTCCCTGAAAAGAACGATGCGCGCCGCCAATTTACTGCCTATTCCCGGTAGTGCAATAAAAGCGGCAGTATCTGCCGTGTTGATGTCGAAGGGCTCAATTGTTTTTTGAACATGACGTGGAGGCTTGAACTTCTTATCCTGTTTTACAATTTTCTCGTTTGTAAAAGAATCGTTGATAATAGTATCGTTAATCTTTATTTTAGTGATTTTTTCTGCATGTGACAGTTTGTGATCGAGGTATTTCGGTATGACGATTACTATCAGAACTAAAATAAGAAGCGAAATTATTCCAGAGCGTTCGCGTCTGGTAAATACAAAAAATTCCTTTGCCTTCATATTTTTGATTTTAAGGCAAGGTAGAATGAAGGCTTTTTGATGCAATGTGTTTTTGACGGACTTGCTATAGTGAAATCACCAATCCGTCGTAGGCTAAGGAAATATTTGGAGGCAGCTCTTTGTTTATCTCTTCATGTAATCCCATCTGGTGACTGATATGCGTAAAATAAGTTTGTGGAATTTGAAGCTTTTGAGCCACTTCTATACCCTGCTGAAGATTGAAATGCGAAATGTGGGGTTCCCTTCGCAGCGTATTAAGCGTAAGATATTTTGAACCGGTGATCTTTTTTTGCTCACTTTCTTCAATCCTGTTAGCATCGGTGACGTATGTGAAATCGCCAATTCTGAATCCGAGAACAGGCATTTTCATATGCCATACCATAATCGGAATAATTGGAATGTCGCCCACAGTAAACGGTTCGAAGGCAATTGTATTAAGTTGTATTTCCGGTACGCCGGGATATTTTGCGTCGGAGAATGCATAAGGAAATTCGCGCACAAGCACAGCCTGCGTCATCTCATTGGCATATACCTCCATCGGCTTGCCGCTAAAGAAATTATATGCACGGACGTCATCAAGACCTGCAACATGATCTTTATGCGGGTGTGTGAACACAATGGCATCGAGGTGCATAACCTTTTCGCGAAGCATCTGGTAACGGAAATCGGGACCAGAATCGATAACTAAGGTGGTAGATGATGAGCGAACGAGCAGGCTCGATCTTAATCTTTTATCTTTTTTATCTGGCGATGAACAAACTTCACAATTGCATCCGATCATAGGAATGCCACCGCTGGTACCGGTACCCAAAAATGTAAATGTGAGTAAACGTGAAGCCACTTATCAAATCTATATAAAAATCATGCTTTGGCATGAATCTGATCGAACGTTTTACGTGCTTCAGGCGAAAGTGATTCAGGATCGTGAACCAGTTTAGGAATAATATCGATCAGTGTGCTTATGCGGCCCTCAAGCTGAAGGAATTTATTCAGCACAACAACTTTCTTCTGTTCCAGAATGCAGTATCCACTTTGAAACGTACCGCGTTCATAGCGTACCACGTATTCAATTTCATGCAAGAGCTCTTCAAGTTTATCGAGTGTGTGCTGGGTGTATCTCATTTGTGGCGAAGATAGGATAGTTTACAGTTGTCAGTTTTCAGTTGTCAGTTATTTATTTACCTTGTTAACTGCCAATTGCTAACTGCTAACTGCTAACTGCCTATCCCCTGCTGCCCATTCGTATAACGGGAATTATCATTTCTTCGAGGCTCACGCCTCCATGCTGAAAAGTATTCCTGTAATAATTCACATAATAATTGTAGTTGTTCGGATAGCACAGATATATATCTCCCTTCGCAAAGATATAGGACGAGTTTACAGTTGGCACCGGCAGACCCGCTTCCTTAGGCTCACGAAAAGCTAACACGTCCTTGGGCTCATAATTGAGGTTTCGTCCATGCTTATAACGCAGGTTTGTGGTTGTTTGCTTGTCGCCGATAACCCTGGCTGGCGACTTAACTCTCACGCTACCGTGATCCGTTGCCAGTATGAGGTTTATCTTTTTGTCAGCTATTTTTTTCAGCGCCTGGTGAAGTGGCGAGTGCTCGAACCAGCTTTTTGTTACAGACCTGTAACTGGTTTCATCGCCTGCAAGCTCTTTCAGCACTTCCATTTCTGTTCGTGCATGACTCATCATATCAACAAAATTGTAAACGATGATATTAAGGTCGTTGTTCATCAGGTTGTGCATGTTATTTACCAGGTCTTGTCCCGACTGGTAATTCAACACCTTGGTGAACGAGAACTTTATGTCGTCTTTTTTTAAGCGCTTAAGATGAGCCCGAAGAAATTCTTCTTCATGTAAATTCTTACCGCCCTCGTCATCGTCATTCTTCCACTGCGGGTGAAATTGTTTTTCTATATCCATCGGCATCATCCCTGCAAAAATTGCATTTCGGCTGTACTGCGTTGCCGTTGGAAGTATGCTGTAAAATGTGTCTTCATCAAGGATTCTGAAGCTTTCAGCAAAAACGGGCTGGATTGCTTTCCATTGATCGAACCGCAGATTATCGAGCAGAACAAAAAAAGTAGGAACACCCTTTTCGACATGGGGCAGCACTTTAAACTTCAACAGCGTATGCGACATGATAGGGCCGTCTCCTGATTTCGGATCGACCCATTTCGCATAATTTTTAGAAACAAATTTGAAGAACTCGGTATTGGCATCGCTTTTCTGCGCATGCAGCACGTCCGTCATTTCGGGACTGTCGCTCTTTTCCATCTCAAGTTCCCAATACACAAGCTTTTTATAAATATCCATCCACTCGTTGTGATCCGGGTTACTGTTCAGCGCCATGAACAGGCTTCGGAACTGTTGCTGGTATGCAGTTGTTGTACGTTCAGCTACGAGCCGCTTATTGTCTATAATCTTTTTTAAACTCAATAAAACCTGGTTGGGGTTCACGGGCTTGATAAGGTAATCGGTGATTTGGCTTCCGATGGCGTCATCCATCAGATTTTCTGTTTCATTCTTGGTGATAAGCACAATAGGAACCTGTGTATTAATCTCCTTGATCTTCGCCAGCGTTTCAAGGCCTGTTATGCCAGGCATTGTTTCATCGAGCAATACTACATCTACAGGATTTTCCTTTAGGTAGTCGACCGCATCGAATCCGTTGGTAAGAGCGCTTACTTCGTATCCTTTATTTTTCAGAAACAGAATCTGCGACTGGAGGCTCTCCATTTCGTCGTCTACCCAAAGAATTTTACCTAAAGCCATAGGGAGCTCGTTTTGTGGTGATATGAGTAAATTTAATCTTCCAACCTTACTTATTGTATTTTTGGCAGCTCTGAGCGGACTTATTTAACAATCCGGCAACAGGAATGACCAACCGCATAAGAAAAATTATTAACGATCCGGTTCATGGTTTCATCACGATAGATGATCCCCTTGTAGCAGAAATTATTGCCCACCCTTATTATCAACGGCTGCGACGTATTAACCAGATGGCTTTTGCCCATCTGGTGTATCCCGGCGCAATTCACACCCGTCTTCATCATTCGCTGGGTGCCTATCACCTGATGGGCATGGCCTTATCTGAGTTGAAGAATAAGGGCATTGACATCACAGCGGAAGAAGAAACCGGCGCCAGGATCGCCATTCTGCTTCACGATTCAGGTCACGCGCCGTTTTCACATGCACTCGAAAAAATTTTGATTCCGGGAATTCATCATGAAACACTTTCACTTCTGATCATGAATGTACTCAATTCGGAGTACAGCGGGAAGCTTGATACGGCAATACAGATCTTTACGAACAATTATCCCAGAAGGTTCCTGCACCAGCTCGTATCGGGCCAGCTTGATGTAGACAGGCTCGACTATCTCACACGTGACAGTTTTTTTACCGGCGTATCGGAGGGCGTAATTGGCTATGACAGGATAATTAAGATGCTCACGGTGCATAATGGCGACCTCATGGTGGAAGAGAAAGCCATCTACTCAATAGAGAAATTTCTTGTTGCCAGGCGGTTAATGTACTGGCAGGTTTACCTGCATAAAACTGTTTTAGCCGCTGAAATGATGCTTGTGAATATTGTAAAACGGGCAAAGGAACTTATCAGCAATGGATTTCTTGTTACCTCAACATCAAATGCTTTTGATTTTTTTCTAACCACGGAAATGAAAATGGAGGCAGGTCCGCCGTTCGAAAAATTCTGTCTGCTTGATGACTACGATGTGATGGCCACTATTAAAAACTGGATGCACCATCCTGACATGATCTTATCAACACTATGCAGGCTGCTGATCGAACGTCGTTTATTAAAAGTTAAATTGCGTGCCGAACCTTTCGATGAAGAGTGGGTATCTGAAATGAGGAATATTATTTGCAAAAAGTTAAATATCACAGAACGGGAGAGCAGATATTTTATATTTACAGGGGAAGCCGAGAACACGACGTATGATCCATCTGAAGAAAGAATAAATATCTTGTTTAAAGATGGTTCCGTGAAGGATATTTCGGAGGTGGACAATGCTCTGATTCATCAAACACTGTCCACGCCTGTGAAAAAATTCTATATTTGTTTCTTTAACGCATAGACTATGCAATTTACTGCAGCTCAAATAGCCTTAATAATTAACGCAAGGGTGGAAGGCAACCCGGACGCAGTGGTGAATTCGTTTGGAAAGATCGAAGAAGCACAGCATGGTCAACTTGCTTTCCTTGCAAACCCGAAGTACGAAGACTACCTATACTCTACAGGCGCTTCGGTGATCATTTTAAACGAAACACAGGAGCTTAAGGAACCGATTTCATCCACACTGTTACGCGTAAGTGATCCCTATACCGCATTTGCAACACTGCTGTCAAAGTACCAGGAAATGGTTGCACAGCAGATGGTAGGCATACAGGAGCCGTCATACATTTCGAAGTCAGCCGTGTTAGGCGAAAATATCTTCGTAGGCGCGTTTGCCTATATCGGCGACAACGTAAAAGTGGGTAACAACGTGAAGATCTATCCGAATGCTTACATAGGTAATAATGTTATCATTGGCGACAATACGATATTGCATCCCGGCGTGCGCATTTATCACGACTGTGTAGTGGGAAGTTATGTGAGTATTCATGCGGGAACCGTTATTGGCAGCGATGGATTTGGCTTTGCACCTCAGGCCGATGGAAGTTTTAAGAAGGTACCACAGATCGGTAATGTTATCATAGAAGACAATGTTGAGATTGGCGCCAATTCAACGATCGATCGCGCCACAATGGGATCTACCCTCATCAAGTCAGGAGCAAAGCTCGACAACCTGATACAGGTTGCACATAACGTTGAGGTTGGCCACAATACAGTAATTGCCGCCCAGGCTGGTGTGAGTGGCAGCACCAAAATTGGCAATAATGTTATGATCGGCGGCCAGGCAGGTATCGTCGGCCATATCCAGATCGCAGACAATGCCAAGATCAATGCGCAGAGCGGAGTAAGTAAGTCTATCAAAGTTCCACATACCGCGGTCACCGGTTCGCCGGCATTCGAATACACGAGTGCCTTGCGCAGCCAGGCAGTTACAAGGAATCTGCCGGAGTTGGAGAAGCGCATTATAGAGCTTGAGAACCTTGTTAAACAGCTCATGATGGAGAAGGTGGCACCATAATTCTGAGAGCTTTTTCCCTAAGGTTTCATACTTTCGTGCCTATGGAGAGGACCACCAGCAACGGAGATCATTTTCAACATACTATAAAATCTGAGATCACCATTTCGGGGGCAGGAATTCATACCGGGCAGGCTGTAACGATGCGACTGAAACCAGCAGATCCCAATACCGGGATCATTTTCCAACGCGTTGATCTTAAAGGCAAACCGATTGTAAAGGCTGATGTTGATAATGTGATTGAGACCAATCGTAGCACCACACTCGAACAGAATGGCGCCAGGGTAAGTACTATCGAACATCTGTTAGCATCTTTAGTGGGCATGCAGGTAGACAATGTACTGATTGAAATTGACGGCGAGGAAATTCCTATTCTCGATGGAAGCGCTGAACCTTTTGTTGAGGCCCTTGAAAAAGTTGGAACACTTAAACAGGAAGCTAAAAAAATATTTTACGGCATCGAACACAACATAACTTTTGTTGATGAAGAGAAGAAGGTGGAGATGGTCGCCCTGCCCTACAATGAGTATCGTATTAATACACTTATAGATTTTAACTCACCTGTGCTTGGAACCCAGCATGCGGCATTAAAGGATATCACCCAGTTCAATAAAGAAATAGCTCCCTGCCGCACTTTCTCGTTTTTCCATGAGCTCGAATGGCTACTGGCCAATAACCTGATTAAAGGCGGGGATATCAATAATGCGATAGTTGTTGTTGATAAGCCAGTCACGGAAGACCAGGTAAAGAGAATATCCAAGGTCTTTAATAAACATGATGTTAAAGTAAGCGAAGAGGGAATACTTAATAACCTGAAGCTGCGTTTTCCAAATGAACCGGCAAGGCATAAGCTTCTTGATGTTGTAGGTGATCTGGCACTTGTTGGTTTTCCATTCAAAGCACATATCATAGCTAACCGTCCCGGACATGCGTCGAATGTGAGATTTGCTAAAAAAATCAAGGAACATATCAAGAAGTACAAACACAGGCAGGATGTTCCTAAATATGACCCCAACAAACCAGCAATATTAGATATTCACGCCATTGAAAAAGTTTTACCCCACCGTTATCCGTTTTTACTCGTTGATAAAGTAATTGAGTTATCAGATAAACATGTAGTTGCCGTTAAGAATGTCACCTATAATGAACCTTTCTTTCAGGGACATTTTCCCGGCAACTGCGTTATGCCCGGGGTTTTGCAGGTTGAGGCCCTGGCGCAGGCAGGGGGCTTTCTTGCAATCCCGAGAGAGACAGAAGATCAGTACGACACTTACTTTCTTAAGATAGAAAATTGCAAATTCAAACAAAAAGTAGTTCCCGGCGACACGCTGCTGCTACGGATGGAACTCTCCAATCCTATCAGGCGTGGGATTTGCGAAATGAAAGGAACCATTTTCATTGGAGACAAATTGGTAGCGGAGGCAGACCTTGTAGCACAAATTGTAAAAAGACCTAAAGCGTAAGTATGATTAGTCCGCTGGCGTATATACATCCTAATGCAAAGATCGGGAACGACGTTACTATAGAACCTTTCGCTGTAATTCACGATAATGTTACCATTGGCGACAATACGCACATTATGTCGCACGCCGTTATTCAAGAGCTTACCACGATAGGCCGCCATTGCAGGATATTTCCCGGTGCAGTAGTAGGGGCCATACCGCAGGATCTGAAATTTGTAGGCGAAGAATCAACAGTTATTGTTGGCGACTATACCACCATCCGCGAATGTGTTACCATCAACCGGGGCACTAAGGACCGGTGGAAAACTGAGGTTGGCAGCCATTGCCTCTTAATGGCATACTCTCATGTTGCACACGACTGCATTCTTGGAAACAATGTAATTCTTGGTAACGCAGTTCAGCTTGCGGGGCATGTTACAATAGATAACTACGCAATTCTTAGTGGCATGGCGGGAGCTCACCAGTTTACTCACATTGGAGAGCATACGTATATCGCTGGGCACACTGTAATCCGTAAAGATGTGCCTCCATTTATAAAAGCCGCCCGCGAGCCGCTTTGTTTTATGGGCATCAACATCGTTGGATTGCAACGGCGAGGTTTTTCAAAAGAAAAGATCAACGAGATCTCAGACATTTATCACCTGTTGTTTGTAGAAAAAAACACGACTTCTGGAGCAGTAGAGAATATCGAAAAGACTTTTGATTCAAGTCCCGTAAAAGAACAGATCCTCGGTTTCATCAACAATTCCAAAATCGGAATAATCAGAAGACCTTCCAAAACTGCCACCGATGCAGATTTTACTTTCTGACACCGGCAAAAGGTTTAACCGGGACTGGATCTTCCGCAATTTTTCATTTCAGTTCAATTCATCGGAATCATATGCGATTACAGGGCCAAATGGCTCGGGTAAGTCAACACTATTGCAGGTGATCGCAGGAGCCGTTGCAGCAAGCGAAGGCACCGTTGCATATGAATCAGGCAGCAAAAAAGTTGAAGGAGATGAAATGTTCCGGTTTCTTTCAATTGCTGCGCCTTACCAGGAGCTTATTGAAGAAATGACTCTGACGGAATTCCTGCAGTTTCATAGGACTTTCAAGCCGTTCGTTTCAAGTATTTCAATAGAAGATATTGTATCGATGATACATCTTTCAGGTGCGGCGGGAAAGCAGATACGTTACTATTCATCGGGCATGAAGCAAAGAGTTAAACTCGCGCAGGCTTTTTTTTCTGATACACCTGTTTTACTTCTGGATGAGCCATGTACCAATCTTGATGAAGACGGTATTCGCTTATATCATCATCTGATAAGTGAATATTCATCTAACAGAATTGTAATTGTCAGCTCAAACGATGTTGCGGAATATGGTTTCTGCAATCAAAAAATATTCATGGGAGATATAGGTTCAAAAAAGACTATCTCTGGCTTGCAATCAGCAGATTAAGGTCGGTATATTTCAGATCGAAGCGCTGGCTGAGGTGAAAATTAGTGAGTGCCCCTTTAAACAGATATATGCCTGATCTCAAATTCACTTTGTGCCAGATAAGATTTTCAAATCCTCCATTGTCGCCAGCCTCAAGTAGCAGCGGCATAAGTACACTGCTTATCGCCTGGGATGCTGTACGAGCGAAACCCGATGGAATGTTCGGCACACAGTAATGAATGACGCCGTATTTCATAAAGATGGGGTGCTCGTGAGTGGTGATCTCTGCGGTTTCGAAGCAGCCGCCCCTGTCAACGCTCACATCGATTACAACACTACCCGGACGCATATTGCTCACCATCTCTTCAGTTACCACCACAGGTGTCCGTCCTCCCTGTGACCCAAGGGCGCCTACAGCAACTTCGCACGTCTTAAGCTGCTTTGACAATATCCTGGGCTCAAGAACTGACGTCCATAAGCGATGACCTATATTGTTCTGCAGTCTTTTCAGCCGGTACACACTGTTGTCAAACACTTTTACCGAGGCCCCAAGCGCCAGAGCTGCTCTTGCTGCATATTCCCCAACAATGCCGGCTCCAAGTATGATTACTTTGGTGGGTGGAATTCCGGAAATGCCTCCCAATAAAACTCCCTTGCCATGATTAGCCGAACCAAGATATTGGGCTGCGATAAGCATTACGGCGCTACCGGCTATCTCACTCATGCTTCTCACGATCGGATAGGTCCCGCTGTCGTCCTTGAGCGCTTCGAAAGAAATGCCGGTTACCCTCTT
>Ga0209382_10007992_pt1 | contig 13376 bp, 13 predicted proteins | sample SoiMetdeltSBSDD5_FD_187599 | JGI IMG/M metagenome (GOLD analysis project Ga0209382, IMG submission 187599) | Bulk soil microbial communities from a Populus tree surrounding site in Tennessee, USA - Soil MetaG P. deltoides SBSDD5 (SPAdes) (version 2) | ecosystem: Environmental > Terrestrial >... | reverse complement strand
CGCGCCGGCACGAAAGTTGGTCCCGTTGATCGTGAAAGTTTCTGTCATTCCGGGCATGACGCGTGACGGCGAGACCGAGGTTACGTCAGGTTTGGCGCCAGTTTTCAGTGGAGACAATCGGCGGACAGCATAATTGTTGGAATCGACAACATACAGATCGATTCCGTCTCCCCAAATGCCGTTGAGGTTGCTAAAGCGTGCAGCCAGGCCGCTAGTGTCATCCGAGCCCTGCTTACCAGGCATTCCGGCGATCGTGACGGTTTCTCCGGTCGACTTGTCGACTCGGCGAACCGTGTTGCCCACACTTTCGGTAACGTACAGAAACGTGGCATCTCCCCAAATGCCCAAAGGCACGTTGAATGTGGCGGCTGGGCCAATACCGTCGACCGTACCTCGTTGACGCGGCTTCCCTGCCAGAGTCGTTACCTCGTTTGTTGAGAGCGCAATTTTTCGTATCGTTCCCGAGTTCTCGATCACATAAAGGTTCGACTGGTCCCCCCAGATTCCCGACGTTCGGTCAAACCTCGCTGATGTTCCGAATCCATCAATCGTTCCGAATGCACCTGCAGTACCGGCCAATGTACGCACCTCTCCAGTCCCGAGGTTCAATGTGCGAACGGTCGCCTCGTCGGTGATGTATAGATCGGTCCCGTTGCCCCAAACACCCCATGGCGACTTGAATCGCGCCTGGTTGCCAACTCCGTCCAGGGATCCAGAAGAGCCGGCTAAACCTGCGAGCGTTGTCACTTCAGCCGTAGCTATAACAATTTTTCGAATCGTGAATCCGTCGACTCGATTCACCTCGAAGCCACGGTCCACGATATAGAGGTTTGCTCCATCACCCCAGATGCCCGCGGGAGTCCGAAAGCGAGCAGTAGCACCGACACCGTCTGAGGAAGGATCCTGGGAGGAAGGAAGACCGTCCTTGCCCGCGATGGTGGAAGTCTCTCCATCGGAAATTCGGACTCGCCGTATCGAACCCAATAGTCCAGTCAGATACAAGTAGTTGCCATCGCCCCACACAAGCTGCGGCATCTGGAAACGGGCACTCCCGCCAGGCCCATCGACCGTGGCCGTGATTGCAGGCGCGCCTGCAAGCGTCGCTACTTCCGCGTTCGAAAGACGGATCTTCCGAATCGCGTTATTTGACCTGTCCGCCAGATAGATATACTCGCTGTCCAACCACAGCGATCCAATGCCGGCAAACTGGGCCGTTGCGCCAGGCCCGTCTGTCCACCCGCTAAGGGCTATTTGTTGTGTACCGATGCCGCCGGCAAACGGGGTCATCTCACCGGTGCTGGCCCGGATTCGCTTAATCGCGTTGTCGCCGAAAAAGTAAATGTAGTCTTCGGATCCTTCCGTCCTTCTCAAGAGAGTGGCTTGAACAATCTGAGAAGCCGGGAACACGCCGATGTCCTTCACGGCGCCCGTCGCAATCTCGATCGACTGGAGAGTGAGTTGGCTGATACCCACGATTCGGAATACGAAAGTGTCGTCCAGCCCGATGATCCCGCTCATGCTCGTGAAGTCCAAGGTGACCTCACCGGTCACCTTATCGACCTTACGAACGCCGATGTTATTCCTCAGGTAAAGGAAAGATGCATCGCCCCACAGAATGTTTGGATATCCGAATAAGGCTTCTGCCCCTGGCCCGATCGCCGATCCGATCTTTCCGAGTTGTCCGGCCAAGACGTTGACCTCGCCGGAAGCGATGACGACTTTGTAGACAACGTGAAGACAAGCGTCGCCGATATAAGCGTTGACGGAATCGGCCCAGAGCGTGAGCTGCCGGTTCGTCGTATCAAGACTTGTCGATGTGCAAGGGAGTTGGTCGAGCGTCGCGATTGTCGTTACCTGTCCGCTCGACTTCACGACTCTGCGAACTGTCCGTTCGCCCGAATCGGCAACATAGAGGAAATCCCCGTTGCCCCAAATTCCAGTAGGCAGGCTGAAACGGGCATTCGACCCAATACCGTCGAGATATCCAGGGCCTCCCGGTCCGCCGGCCAAATGAGATACCTCAAACTGTGCAATCGCACCAGGCGAGTTGAAACAAATCACCGTGACGAGGAGAAGAAAGACACGTCGCGACGCGGTCATGGCGAAGTCACACCTTAACTGGATTCGCACTATGCGGGTAGTGCTCAGCTAGAGAGCACTTCACAGCATACAGAAATTCAATCGCGTACAGGCAGTAAAGGTTTGGAAATTAACCGTAGCCGAGGGCGAATCATGCGAGCAGCGCGACAACGACGTGATAGAGGCCACCAGGATTTGCGTGACAGCAGTAGAGGGGCCCTGGCAGCGTTCGCCGAGAGTGAGGATCCTGCCGAACGTGTCTACTTCGGCAGGATATCGAGTCGAAGTTCCCTGGAGAGAACGGAGAAGTCGCGAACGTCCAAGGTCGCAATTCGCCCGCCGTTCACTTCGGCACATGCGGCAACCGCCGCGTCAGAGAATCCCAATGGTAGATCCACATATTTCATCGCCAGGATCTTTGCGCGCGGCAGTTCATTTTCCCCGCACTCGAGAACGAATCCGCCGGAGATCAGGTCGCTCAGAAAGGCATCCATCACCTTTGATCCCAAACGCTCCTCAACGAGGTACGACAGTTCACCCAGAATTGCAGCGGGAATCAAGTACGGTCCACCATCGGAATCCACACACGCTCGCATGCGCCGGTGGTCCGGATCTTTGCGATTCAGCAGCGCGAAGACAGCGGATGTGTCCAGAGTGATCATTTCTCCGTTTTCATTCGCCGCCGCCATTGTTTACGAAGCCAGTCTTCGGAACTGGCGCCCGTGACTTCGTCGTCGCTACCGGCCCCGATCGACCGCAACTTTGGCGGGCGCTGCTTTTCCAGGTAGGCGGCAATCGCCTCACGGATAATCGAGGCCTGAGGCCGTTGCTGCCGCTTGGCGAGTATTGCAAGAGAATGCTGCATCTCATCGGGGAGATAGATTGTGGTTTTCTCCATATGGCTGCAATATACCATATGTGGTAACTGCTTGCGGAAACGGAACACGGCGGTCGTCAACGCTCACCGCACAAAGCATGACTGGCGCTAAGGGCGCCCGCGTTCTCGGCCTTCCGGCTGATTGCGTCGCCATGGGTGAAGGCGGAATTTGTCGCAGGAAAATATCAGGATCCGTAGCGAAGCTTCGAAAGGTTGCGGGCACGAGAGTCCGGGAAAAATTTTCGATCGATTCTTGGAGCGTCGGCTCTTCGGCTCCCTTGCACCTTCCGAAGAAGAGCCGCGGCTTCGATTCCCGTACTTTGCTATGCCGAAGGCGGGACTCGAACCCGCACGCCTCGCGGCGCCACCCCCTCAAGATGGTGTGTCTGCCAATTCCACCACTTCGGCGAGATGTTCTCTGATCTGACCCGGGCAAGCCCGCGGCTGCGTTACTTCTTTTCCGGCGTTGTCGGGGCCGGAGCAGGCGTCTGTTGCTGTTGTTGAGCTGGTGCCTGTTGTCCGGGCGCCGGCGCTTGTTGTTGCTGCTCTTGCTGCTTTGCGCCCTCGCGGATAACCGATGATCCGCCCGGCGCCGAAACCAGAAGGGTTAGCGCGAGCGAAGTGATCATGAAAATGATCGCTGCCGCCGTTGTTGCCTTGCTGAGCAGTGTCGATGCGCCTCTGGCTCCGAAAACAGTCTGGCTGCCGCCGCCTCCGAATGCGCCCGACCAGTCAGCGGCGTTGCCCTGCTGGAGAAGAACCACCAGAATCAAAAAAATGCAAACAATGACGTGAAAAATCGTCAGGATCGTAATCATAAATATTTGATGATGGCGGCAAACGATGCGGGGTCGAGACTTGCGCCTCCGACCAGCGCGCCATCAATGTCCTCTTTCTTCATTAACGCCGAAATATTGTCGGGCTTGACGCTTCCGCCGTACAAAATGCGGATGCCGTCCGCTGCTGCCGCGCCATAAATGTCAGCGAGGATTTTTCGGATTTCGGCGTGCATTTCGGCCGCAACTTCCGGAGTGGCCGTACGCCCGGTGCCGATCGCCCACACGGGTTCGTAAGCGACAATGATACGGGATAGGTCCGAGGAGGTCAATTGGCCGATCCCGCCGGATACCTGTCGGCGGACAACCTCCGACGCCCGGCCTCCATCGCGTTCGCTCAGCGTTTCTCCAACGCAAACAATGGCTTTCAGTCCTATTGCGAGCGCGGCTCGGGTTTTCTTCTCAACCGTTTCATCGGTCTCGCCAAAGAACTGGCGGCGCTCCGAGTGTCCGATGATCGAATACGTGCATCCGACATCAAAAATCATCCTGGGCGACACTTCACCGGTGAACGCACCCTCTTCCTTCCAGTACAAATTCTGGGCGGAAATGGCGACGCGCTTTCCCTTCACTTCCTCAACAGCGGCGGGCAGCGACGTAAAGGCCGGAGCGACAACAATGTCGCAGTGATCGACATCGCGGACTTCCGGCAGAAACTTCTGAAAGAAGGCGCGGGTTTCCCCGACCGTTTTATACATTTTCCAATTGCCGGCGATGATCGGTCTTCGCATTAGTTTATGCTTTTCCCTTGTCAGTTAAGACTTCAACGCCCGGTAACTGTTGTCCGGACAGAAACTCGAGCGACGCACCACCGCCGGTCGAGATGTGAGTGATTCGAGATTCGACGCCCGCCTGTATAACGGCAGCCGCGGAGTCACCGCCCCCAATGATCGAAAACGCACTCGATTCTGCCACCGCTTTGGCAATGGCGAAAGTTCCGACAGCGAGTTTTGGGTTTTCAAAAACGCCCATCGGTCCATTCCACACGATGGTTTTGGCCGACCGGATCAACGCCGAATAGCGTTTAACCGTTTCAGGCCCGATGTCGAGGCCCATCATATCCGCCGGTGTTGCTGAAATGGGAACGGTCTGGAATTCCGTGCTGTCCAGACTTCGGCCGACAACATGATCCACAGGAAGTTCGAGGTCCACTTTTTTTTGCGCCGCTTTGTTCATCAATTCACGAGCGAGGTCGATCTTGTCTTCCTCAACCAGAGATTTTCCCGTGGGCACACCTTTCGCCCTGAAAAACGTGTATGCCATCGCGCCGCCAATGAGGATGGTGTTTGCGATGTTCATGAAGTTATCAATCAACTCGATCTTGTCGGAGATCTTTGCACCCCCAACAATGGATACATACGGTTTCTCCGCCTTGGTTAACGCGTGGCTTAGAGATTCGATTTCCTTCTGCATCAGGAATCCGGCCGCCGCCAGCTTCACATACTTCGCGATGCCGGCGGTCGATGCGTGCGCTCGGTGAGCGGTTCCAAACGCATCGTTCACATAGATATCGCAAAGCGAAGCGAGCTCTTTTGCGAACGCTGGATCGTTCTTTTCCTCTTCCGCGTGAAACCGGAGATTCTCCAGCAGGAGCACATCGCCGTTCTTCAACGACGATGCCGATTTTTGAACCTCCGGACCTATGCAATCGTTCGCGAACTGCACTGTCTTGCCTAATAGTTCCGACAGTCTCGCCGCCACAGGCTTCAAGGTGTATTTCGGTTCCGGTTTTCCCTTCGGCCTTCCGAGGTGCGAAGCGAGGATGAGCATGCCGCCGTTCTCAATCACGTACTTGATCGATGGAAGCGACGCCTTGATCCGCGTGTCATCGGTAATCTTGCCGTCGGAAATCGGCACATTGAAATCGACGCGCATGAACACACATTTACCGGTCAGATCGAGGTCCGAAATAGAGAGCTTGTTCATTTCACAACGAGTTTAATGAGATCGACCATCCGGCAGCTGAATCCCCATTCATTGTCGTACCACGAGAAGACTTTGATCATCCGGTCGCCAAGCGTCTTCGTCAGCTGTGCGTCCAGGGCTGATGAATGGGAGTTGTGCAGAAAGTCGATGGAAACCAATTCTTCATCGCAGTACTGGAGGACACCCTTCATCGGTCCCTCGGCTGCCGCCTTGAATGCCTGGTTGGCGGCCTCGACAGTGACCGGTTTCGCTGTCCGAACCGTGAGATCGACCAATGAAACATCGGGTGTCGGCACTCTAATCGCGATTCCGTCGAGCTTTCCTTTGAGCTCAGGAAGAACCAATCCGATCGCCTTTGCCGCGCCGGTGGACGTCGGAATCATCGACAGTGCCGCAGCGCGTGCCCTTCGCAAGTCTTTATGGGGAAGGTCGAGCAGTTTCTGGTCGTTCGTGTAGGAATGGACGGTTGTCATCAAGCCGCTTTCGATTCCGAAATTATCGTTCAGAACTTTGGCGATCGGCGCGAGACAGTTCGTCGTGCACGAAGCGTTGGACAGCACATGGTGTTTTGATTTGTCGTAGTTCTTGTCGTTGACGCCGATGCAGATCGTGATGTCTTCGCCTTTTGCCGGAGCGGAGATGATGACTTTCTTAACCGAACCGTGAAGGTGTTTTTTGGCATCTTCGGCATTCGTAAACAGGCCGGTGGATTCGACCACGACCTCAACTCCGAGGCTTGGCCAATCAATCTTCGCCGGGTCCTTTTCCTTGAATACGCGAATCGTGTGGCCGTCTACTTTTATGCTGTCTTCTGTGTGCGACACGCTTGCTTTCAGATTGCCCAAAACGGAGTCGTACTTCAGAAGATGCGCCAACGTGAGTGGATCCGTGATGTCGTTTACGGCGACGATCTCGATATCCTTATCTCCCATTGCAGCGCGATAGATGTTCCGGCCAATGCGGCCAAAGCCGTTGATGCCTACCTTGATTGCCATGTGCCTCCTCTCGGAATTTCGGATTTCCAAAATCAAAAGTATACTCTGCAACCGGCGATGTATCGTATATACACCTGGGCTCTTCGATTGGGCCTAACTGTTATTAGCCCCTACTATCTGCTCGCCTCGCGTAGGTACTGGCCCACCCTGTCGGATCGTTTGGGACGTTTGAAGCTACCGCAACTCGACGGCACGATCTGGATCCACGCCGTCTCCGTTGGTGAAGTTAAAGCCGTCGAAAAACTCATTTCGCGAATCCGCGAACAGTTCCCCGGACGCCCTCTGGTGGTATCCACAACAACGCCAACCGGCCAGCAACTCGCCCGCGACCGTCGCGATCTCATCGATCACAGTTTTTATTTTCCACTGGACCTGCCGGGCGCTATCAGCAGAACGCTCGATCGGGTGCGACCGCAGCTGGTGATTATCGCGGAGACTGAAATCTGGCCCAACTTTTTGCGCATCTGCCGGCAACGCAATGTGCCGGTCATGATGATCAATGGACGAATTTCCGACAAGTCGCTACCGGGCTACGCCAGATTGCGACGCTGGCTCCGTCCCGTCCTGGACAATTATCTCGTTCTCGGCATGCAGTCCGAACAGGATCGCGACCGTATTGAATCGATCGGCGCCAAAGCGGAACGCGTTGCGGTCTTCGGAAACCTGAAATACGACATCACGCCGCCGGCAAGACCGCTCGATGCGAAGCTGGTCGGATTCCTGAAAAACTGGCGAGAACTCTGGATCGCGGCCAGCACCATGCCGGGTGAAGACGAGCTCGTGCTCGATTCGTACATTGCGCTGAGGCAATCCCGACCGGAATTGAAGCTGATGATTGCTCCGCGGCATCCCGATCGTGCCGGAGACATTCTGGCGTTGATCAAAGCCCGCAAACTCACTGGCCTGCAGCGGTCGACACTTGGGCATGACGGCGATGTGCTGGTGCTGGATACTGTGGGCGAGCTTGCGTCCTGCTTCGAATTTGCGTCCATCGTCTTTGTTGGTGGATCCCTTGTCCAACGCGGCGGACACAATGTGCTCGAACCGGCGAGTCATTCGAAACCTGTCGTGTTTGGCCCGCATATGGAAAACTTCCGCGAGATTTCGAAGCTGTTTCTCGAAGCTCAAGCGGCGATTCAGATCGAAAAAGCGTCGGAACTGGCTCCCGCCGTCGCCCGTGTGTTGGGAAACCCGTCGCTGGCTAATTCCCTGGGCCGCGAAGCGCGACAAGTGGTCACGCGGAATGCAGGTGCGACCGACCGTGTGATCACCTTCATCCGCGATCGGGTGTTCAATGAATAGGGACGCCACGCGGAACATCTCGTGACTGCTCCTTTCAGACTCGCCGTTCAGATCCGCGACCGGCTTTATCGCTCCGGGATTTTGCGGGCACGCCGGCTCGATCATCCTGTCATCAGCATCGGCAACCTGACGGTAGGAGGCACCGGAAAAACGCCGCTTACGATCCTGCTGGCGGAAACGTTCCACGCAGAGGGCTACAAGCCGGTCATTCTGTCGCGAGGGTATCGTCGTCAGAGCAAGGGAACCGTGGTTGTGAGCCGCGGGGAAGGGCCGCTCGTTTCGTGGAAGGAGGCCGGCGATGAGCCTTATCTGATGGCACTCCGGCTGTCAGGCACGGCAGCCGTAGTTGTTGGAGAGAGCCGTCATGCGGCGGGCCTTGTGGCGCAGCGGGAGAACCTTGGGAACCTGTTTCTGCTCGACGACGGATTCCAACATCGGCAACTCCATCGAGATGTGGACATCGTGACGGTCGATCCCACCGAGTGGCTCGGCGCCGAGACGCTGCTGCCGCTGGGCCGCTGGCGCGAGCCGAGGAGCGCGATCACGCGAGCCCACGCGGCTTGTGTCCAGGATGTTCCCGCCATGCCGCCCTTGGATCTGCCGATCCCACAATTCAAGGTAACGAACGTGGTGAGCGGCGTGTACTTTCGCGGCGAGAGGGTTCCTGTCGAGGATTTGCACGGCAAATCGATCGCCGCGTTCGCGGGCATCGCAAAACCGGAACGGTTCTTCAAGACACTCGAAGGCTTGGGCTTACATATCGATCAGCGCGTTTCCTTCCGGGACCACCATAGTTTTACCGACGCTGATCTGCGCGGTTTGCAGGGCGACGTACCCATCACAACAGAAAAGGATAACGTCCGCCTCGAAGGCCGCGGCGATTTCTTCACGCTCCGCGTGTCTGCTAACATTGCCGAGCTTGAAGCTTTGAAGACTCTGATTCTGAAACGAATCAGCCAATGACCTGATTGTTGGTGAACTTGTTGGGCAAGCCCGCAATCCCCTCCTTGCGAAGGAGGGGTGGACGCGACCTAAAGAAAATGCTGCGGAGCATCCTTTGAACAGGAGCGGACGGGGTAGTTGTTCCAAGCTACCGCTTATTCAATCCGAACGGTTTCGATAATCGGTGGCTTCTACCCCGTCTGCGCCAGCTAAGGAACGGGGCCATTTTTCTTTATGGCGCAGCCACCCCTCCTTCGCAAGGAGGGGACTGGCCGGCTCGCTCAACCAGCGTCCAGAAAACCATGCAGATAGACAACATTCTTATTCGCGGACCAAATTGGGTGGGCGACTCGGTTCTGGCGATTCCCGCGATGAAAGCGGTTCGCGAACATTTCCGCAACGCGCAGATCACGTTACTCGTGCGTCCTTGGGTCGCCGGACTGTTTTCGTCGGCCCCTTTCATCGATCGCGTCTGGAGTGAGCCGCGGCCGTCATCCATCGCGGACTGGTCGCGGATCACACGAGCGATTCGTGACCGGCATTTCGATCTGGCAGTGCTGCTTCCCAATTCCTTCGAATCCGCGTTGATGATGTTTGCCGGCCGTGTTCCGATGCGATTCGGGTACGCGACCGATGGCCGCAGCCTGCTGCTGACCAACGCCATCGCGCGGACCGATAGCGGCCATCAGGTGCACTACTATCTCGATCTCGTGAAGCATCTGTTCAAGCCGGACAAGGATCCATCGGTCGCAATCGAAGCAACCGAACAGGAACGCGAGGATGCACGCCAACTCCTGGCCCAACACGGCATCCAGCCACGAGACCGATTTCTCGTTCTCAATCCGGGGGCCGCTTATGGCTCCGCAAAACGCTGGGACGAACTGCGGTTTGCAGAAACCGGCGACCGCTTTGCGAAGGAATTCGGGCTGGCCGTCGTGATCATCGGATCAGCGTCGGAAACATCTGCCGCCGAGCGGGTGAAGTCCCACATGAAAGCGCCGGCAGCAATTCTGACCGGAAAGACGACGCTCGAAACATTGATGGGTGTCTTAGCTGAATGTTCGTTGATGATCACAAACGATTCCGGACCGATGCACATTGCTGCCGCCCTCGGAACACCAACGGTAGCCGTGTTCGGGTCCACCGATGATCGAGTCACCGGACCGGTCGGCTCGCAGACACGAATCGTCAAAACCCCGGTGAATTGCAGCCCCTGCCTGCTGCGAGAATGTCCGATCGATCACCGCTGCATGGAGCGAGTTTCCGTAGCCGACGTGTATCGTGCCGCTCGAGAACTGATGTCGCATGGCTAGAGCAATCTTCATGGACCGCGACGGGACGGTATCGGAAGAAATCGGGTACATGTATCACGCCGGACTTTACAAACCCTTTCCCTGGACCGGCCCGGCGATCCGGCAAATCAACGACAGCGGCATGAAGGCCGTCATCATCACCAATCAGTCCGGTATCAGCCGCGGATACTTCACCGAGAAAACCATCGATGAAGTACATGCGGTGCTGGATGAGGAGTTGGCTCGCTGGAATGCGCACCTCGACGGAATCTATTACTGTCCCCATGCGCCTGTTGATGCGTGCGATTGCCGCAAACCGAAAACCGGCATGCTGCTGCGCGCAGAGCGAGAGATGGGAATCGATTTGAAAGATTCCTACATGATCGGTGACCGTTATCTCGATATTCAAATGGCTCACGCGGTCGGCGCGCGCGGCGTTCTGGTATTGACCGGAGACGGCCAAATGGAAATCGAGAATCGCAAGAACGAACCGCTTCAGCCTCACTACGTCGCGGAGAATCTGTTGGCTGCCGTCCAGGCGATCTTGCGTGGAGACGCGGGATGAATCCGCTATGCAGCCTGACTGAAAAGCTCGTTGGCCGCCGCGTGGTCGTGCTCGGCGATCTTGTCGCCGACGTTTTCAGCTATGGTGAGATCTCACGTGTTTCGCGCGAAGCGCCGGTATTGATCTTGAATCATCGTGAAACGCAGCTCGTTCCAGGTGGTGGAGCAAACGCCATTCATAATTTGCGAACGCTAGGCGCGGATCCAATTCCCGTCGGAGTCGTCGGTAACGATGCCGAAGGTCAACTACTGTCCCATTCGTTGTCGAAACTCGGAATTGATACCGACGGGATTGTTGTCTCCAAGTCGTATCGCACTCCGACAAAAACCCGCATTCTCGCCGGCGCGGTCCATTCTCAACGGCAGCAAATCGTTCGTATGGATTCCGGCGGACCATTGAACGATGCTAAAACTCACCGGGTAATCGAACGGCAGTTTCGACGTGTCATGAAAGACGCGGATGCGCTGCTTATTTCCGATTACGGTTATGGACTGGTCACTCCGGCATTGCTCGACAATCGTGTGCGGAGGGCCATACCCGTCACTATCGATTCCCGATTCTCACTCGGACAGTTTGTCGGTCTCACCGCGGCAACGCCGAACGAATCCGAAGTGGAAGCGACGCTCGGAATTTCGATCGGCAATGATCTCGCTAAACTCGAATGGGCGGGCCGAACTCTTCTTCGAAAGCTGAAACACGAAGCGGTTCTGATCACACGTGGAAAGAGCGGCATGGCACTATTTGAACGCGGCAAAAAAACCCAACACCTTTCGATTCACGGATCGGATGAAGTTGCGGACGTTACCGGAGCGGGCGACACGGTGATCGCGACGTTTACACTCGCGCTCGCCGCGGGCGCCGGATTCCGCGACGCGGCGGAACTGGCAAATTTCGCCGGCGGGATAGTTGTGATGAAATATGGCACCCGGCCGGTTTTCTTCGAAGAACTCGTAAAGGCCGTGGACGGGTTTTCGGCATGAAGCTGAGTCGCCTCGAAGAACTACCTGGGCTGCTGAAAGATCGTAAAGTTGTATTGGCTAACGGCTGCTTCGACATACTTCATGTCGGCCACGTGCGATACCTCGAGGCCGCTCGCGCACTTGGCGATGTATTGGTGGTCGCAGTCAATAGCGACCGGTCCGTTCGTAGCATCAAAGACCCTGGCCGGCCGATTTTGGATGAGACCGAAAGAGTTGCGTTGATCTCCGCTTTGCGGTGCGTCGACCACGTGGTTTTGTTTGACGAACCCGACGTGCGGCGCGTCATCGACGTGCTGAAGCCGTCAGTTCATGCTAAGGGAACAGACTATACTGAGGAATCGGTTCCGGAGCGGCAGCAGGTGCTGGCGTACGGAGGTAGCGTTCGAATCACCGGCGATCCCAAGGATCACTCGACACGGAACATCATCGACTCCATCGTGAATAAGCAGGGTTCCGGCAATAAATGAATCGCAAGTCAAAGGTAGATACAAAGCGTTTTCTCGTGGTGAAGTTCGGATCGCTTGGCGACATCGTGCACTGCCTGCCCTCCGTCGCGCAATTGCGCAAGGCATTCCCCAACGCGGAAATCGACTGGCTCATCGAACAGAAGAACAAGTCCGTCGTGGAATTAAGCAGGCTCGACGTGCGGCTGGTGCCGATCGACACCTACCAGTGGCGAAACAGTCCGGGCATTGGCAGCGCCAGAGAAATCGCGGAATTCGTGTGGGCACTGAGTACGGACGGCTACGACTGCACCATAGATTTCCAGGGACTGTTGAAATCCGCGTTTTTCGCGTACCTTTCCGCCGCGCCGATGCGCATCGGGTGGGAACGTGACTTCTTGAAGGAATCCGTGAGCCGATTTTTTTACACGGAAGTGGTGAAGCCGAAACGCATTCACATCATCGACCAGCAAATGGAGTTGTTGAAGCCGTTGGGGATCGATCCGGATTGGGAGGTAGTGGTGCCGCTACACGCGCCGGAACCGGCGCGTAAATCCGTTCAGAAGAAATTGAACGGCCTCACGGACTACGTCGTGATCAATCCGGGTGGCAACTGGCCGACAAAGAACTGGGCGCCCGAACGTTACGGTGAACTTGCATCGCGTTTAATGAGCGATGGCTTGCCGGTGGCGGTGACCTGGGGTCCGGGCGACGAAACCATGGTTCGCAAACTTCTCGATCGGGCGGGCAAAGGGATTGTGCAGGTTCCGACAACGCTGGAGGAGTTGGTGGCGCTGTGCGAAGGATCAAAACTGTTCGTTGGCGGAGATACCGGCCCAATGCACTTTGCGGCAGCGGTCGGAACGCCGATCGTTTCGATTTTCGGGCCCACGAGCAGCGATCGAAATGGCCCCTTCCGCCGCGAAGACATCGTCGTCGAGCGCCGACTGTCGTGCCGCCCATGTTATGAGCGCGACAAGTGTCCGCTCGAACATTGGCAGTGCATTGTCGACATCACTGTCGATCATGTTTACGAAGCCTGCCGAAAGCGTCTGTCCATGCCGGAAATCGCCACCAAATGATCCAGCGACTCCGCGTACCGCTCGGCTTTGCGGTCGCGCTGCCCGTGCTTTTTTATC
>Ga0209382_10007991_pt1 | contig 13377 bp, 11 predicted proteins | sample SoiMetdeltSBSDD5_FD_187599 | JGI IMG/M metagenome (GOLD analysis project Ga0209382, IMG submission 187599) | Bulk soil microbial communities from a Populus tree surrounding site in Tennessee, USA - Soil MetaG P. deltoides SBSDD5 (SPAdes) (version 2) | ecosystem: Environmental > Terrestrial >... | reverse complement strand
ACGGGAAGCGCACCAATGGGGACTTATTACGCGCCGCCCCCGTCTCGCGGCAGTGCAGGCAGCCGGCGCGGCTCCCTTCGCCCGGAGCTTCGAAGAGGGATTTGCCAGGAGATACGCAGTCAAGGCGGAGACTGTCGCAACAGCTATCAAGATCGGCGATCCGGCTTCGTATGAGCGGGCGGTCACCGCAATCCGGGAGACCAACGGAATAGTGCGCTCGGTCTCTGACCCCGAGTTGCTCGAGGCAAAGGCCGCCATCGACGCTGCGGGCGTAGGCTGTGAGCCGGCCAGCGCGGCCAGCCTGGCCGGGCTACGTCAGATGGTACGAGATGGGACCGTGAGGCCGGGAGAGAAAATTGTGGCCATCTTGACCGGCCATATCCTGAAGGATCCGGGCCTGCTGCTGCGGTATCACCAGGAAATGGATCCGCTTCCACCGGGAGCCAACCGCCCCATCCAGATCGAGCCGACGATGGCCGACCTCGAGCGGGTATTAAAGAAAGGTGAGAGGTGAGCGGGGGGCGTGGGCGCCGACCACCCCGCTCACCGCTTACCGCTCACCTCTTGGACACCTTCCAGATCTTTCCGTTCTTATCGGCAGAAATGTAGAGCGATCCGTCCGGTGCCACGGCTACTCCGCTGGCGCGGAGTGACGTAGGCCCACTCTTCTCGGTAGCGAAGGTCGAGTACTCACCGGTTGGGCGCCCGTCCTTGAACGGGACGAAGGTCACCCGGTATCCCGCCTGAGGAAGTGGATCGCGGTTCCACGATCCGTGAAAGGCTACGAACAGTCCGCCCTTGTAGCTGGGTCCGAACTGCTCAGCATCATAGAACGCGAGGGCCATCGGGGCCCAGTGCCCCGGAAACGCCAGCAGCGGGGGTTTGGCCCGGACACAGCGACCTATCTTCTGCCCATCACCGCCGTATTCCGGAGCGAGCACCTTCTTCTTGTAGGCGTTGCTGTAGTAACAGTAGGGCCAGCCGAAGTCGTCGCCATTCCCTATGCTGACCAGCTCCTCTCCCGGGTTTTCGGCATTGACCTCGTCGCTGAAGCCCCAGTTGCTACTCAGCTGATCGCGCCCATGCACCGCGGCGTAGAGCACCTGGCTTCCTGGCGGCGTCGTTAGCGCCATCGCATTCCGGAGCCCGGTGGCTGTGCGCCGCCCATCCTCGAACCGCTGACCCAGGCGGTCCGCGGAGAACTGCCAAATGCCGGCGCGCCGCTCCAGCTCCCGACAAGGATCCTTCCCGGGCGAGGCGGGCAGGCGGTCAGTCTGCTGACAACTGTTTGTCGCCGAGCCCACGTTGACATACATCTCGCTGCCCGGCCCAAACGCGAGACTCTTTGCCACGTGTCCGCCATCATCGGGCAGCTGGGCTACCACCGTTTCCCCTTTGCCATCCGGTTCGAGCTTGCTGTCGTGGAGGCGAAAGCGCACGATCCGATCGTTCAAAGCGAAGTAGAGGTAGCCATTGTGGATCTTGACGTCATTACCGCCGCCGGGGCCGAAACTGGCGCGCTCCTCGGGCTTGCCGTCTCCATCGCGATCGCGAAACGCGAGCACACCTCAGGTATTGTCCCCGGGCTTCCCGCTTAGGGCGGCATACAGGTCACCGTTCGGTGCGACTACGAGCTGCCGTACGGGTCCGAGGCCGCTCGCCACCACAGTGGCACAGAAACCCGCGGGCAGGACCAGCCCTCCGTTATCACGGTCACAGGCAGGCTCGGTTCCCAGGGAAGAGTCCAAAGCGGAGACCAGCATGAAGGGTGTGAGCGCTCGGATGGCTGCCTGGGCGACTGTCTGCGGATGCGTCATAAGCACCTCCTCCATTGCTTCCCGAGGGGGAAGTACCCCGATACAGGATTGAAGGATATAGCGCAGGCCCCGTCTCTCGAGAGGGACCGGCTGAAGAAACTGAGGGTTTTCAGAGGGGAAATTCGGGTTTCGCCTATTGCAACTGGGCGCGGAGTGCTTACTGTTGGACACGGTAGTTCTGCTGGTTCCCGAGGCACAACACGGTTCTCACCCATTCTGGGAGACTCGCGATGGCCACCAAGAGGAGAAAAACTGCCGGTAAGAAAAAGTCCAGCAAGAAGTCGACACGTAAGTCTGCCACTCGAAAGAAGGCAGCGAAGAAGAGCACTCGCAGGAAGTCTACCGGTAAGAAGCGCTCTCCGAATCCCGCGTTCATGAGACCCCTCCAGCCCAGCTCTCAGCTCGCGGCCGTCATTGGGAACAGCCCCATGCCCCGCACCCAGGTCATCAGTAAGCTCTGGGCCTACATCAAGCGAAACGGATTGCAGGATGCGAAGAATCGGCGGGCCATCAACGCCGACGAGAAACTCCGTCCGCTCTTCGGTGGCAGGAGTCAGGTCACCATGTTCGACCTCGCCAAGATCGCCAACCGGAACCTCAGTTAGCGGTGATCGCGGCACAACCCGAGGGCGCTCCCGCTGGAGCGCCCTTTTCTTTTTAGCCGCGTAGATAATCCCCTCTCGTCCCTCTATTTTCCCCGCCCATGGCCGGCGAATACATCTTCACCATGCGCGACCTCCGAAAGGTCGTGCCTCCATCGCGAGAGATCCTCAAGGGCATCTATCTCGCCTTCTACCCTGGCGCCAAGATCGGGGTCCTAGGCTCCAACGGCGCCGGAAAGTCGACGCTGCTTCGGATCATGGCCGGGATCGACAAGGACTTCCTGGGTGAAGCGCGGCCGCTCCCCGGCATCAAGATCGGATTCCTCCCGCAGGAACCGCAGCTCGACCCGGCAAAGGACGTTCGGGGAAATGTGATGGAAGGTGTGAAGGAGCAGCAGGCGCTCCTCGACCAGTTCAACCAGATCAGCGCCCAGTTCGCCGAGCCGATGGATGACGAGCAAATGAACCGCCTGCTCGAGAAGCAGGGAAACCTCCAGGAACGCATTGACGCGCTGGGGCTTTGGGAGCTGGATCACAAGATCGACCTGGCCATGGATGCGCTCCGGCTGCCGCCTGGCGATGCGGACGTCACCAAGATCTCCGGCGGTGAAAAGCGGCGGGTGGCGCTCTGTCGTCTGCTGCTGGAACAGCCCGACATGCTGCTGCTGGACGAGCCGACCAACCACCTCGACGCCGAGAGCGTGTGGTGGCTGGAGCGCTTTCTGGCGGAGTTTAAGGGCACCGTCGTCGCGGTCACCCACGACCGCTATTTCCTGGACAACGTGGCTGGCTGGATCCTGGAGCTGTACCAGGGAGCAGGGATTCCCTGGGAGGGGAACTACTCCTCCTGGCTGGCCCAGAAGGAGCAGCGTTTGGCCCAGGAGGAGAAGCAGGCCTCTGCCCGGCAGAAGACTCTGCAGCGAGAGCTGGACTGGATTCGCATGTCACCCCGCGCCCGCCAGGCCAAGAGCAAGGCGCGCATCACCGCCTACGAGGAACTGCGGGAGGCCAGCGAACGGCAACAGGAGGGCAGCGCCGAGATCCTGATCCCGGTTCCTCCCCGCCTGGGTGACGAAGTGGTGGCTGCGCAGGGCCTCACCAAGGGCTACGGCGACCGGCTGCTCATCGATGATCTCAGCTTCTCGCTCCCCCGCGGTGGCATCGTCGGAGTGATCGGGCCCAACGGCGCCGGAAAAACGACGCTGTTCCGGATGATCACGGGTCAGGAGGAGCCCGATGGTGGGACGCTGAAGGTCGGATCCACGGTCGAGATTGCGTACGTGGACCAGAGCCGGGAAGCGCTCGACCCCGATAAGACCGTGTACCAGGAAATCTCTGGCGGCCAGGACCAGCTCCAGTTCGGAAAGCGCCAGGTAAACGCCCGCGCCTACTCCGCCGGGTTCAACTTCCGCGGAGCCGATCAGCAAAAGAAGGTGGGTGTGCTCTCTGGTGGGGAGCGGAACCGGCTGCACCTGGCCAAGCTGCTCAAGAGTGGTGGCAATCTGCTGCTCCTCGACGAGCCGACCAACGATCTCGATGTCGACACGCTGCGCGCCCTGGAAGAGGCCCTTCTCGCCTTTGCCGGCTGTGCCGTCGTCATCAGCCACGATCGCTGGTTTCTGGACCGCATCGCCACCCATATCCTGGCCTTTGAGGGCAACAGCGAGGTGGTGTGGTACGAGGGGAATTACCAGGACTACGCCGCCGACTATCACAAGCGGAAAGGCGCCTCAGTGGACCAACCCCACCGAATCCGGTACAAGAAGCTGGTGCACTGACCATGCTGACCCAACAAACCCGCATTCCGTACCTGCCGGCCCGGATCGAAGGTCTCGCCTCCATTGCGATGAACCTCTGGTGGAGCTGGAGTCGAGAGGCGCGTGCGCTCTTCCACTCCATCGACGAATCGCTCTGGCACCGCACCCGCCACAACCCACTCGAGCTGCTCTGCCGGGTTGATCCGGCCCGGATTGCTGCCTGCGCCAGTGACAGCGACTTTCTCCGTCGCTACGACGATGTCATGCAGCGCTTCGAGCACGAGGCCGATCACGGCGACACCTGGTTTGCCCGCAACTATCCCGACCTCAACGGTGGTCCAGTCGCCTACTTCTGCGCCGAGTTCGGCCTCCACAACTCGGTGCCGATCTACTCGGGCGGCCTCGGCGTCCTGGCCGGGGACCACTGCAAGTCAGCCAGCGATCTCGGCGTGCCGATGGTGGGCGTGGGACTTTTCTATCGCAAGGGATACTTCGATCAGCGGCTGAGTCTGGAGGGGTGGCAAGAGGACAGCGACGAGGAGTATGACGTCAGTAGTACGCCTCTGGTGCCGGTCAGTGGACCCAATCGGCAGCCCTGGCTCACCACCGTACAGACTTCCGGCCGCCCGGTCCACGTTCGTGCCTGGCAGATGATGGTGGGCAGAGTCCCCATTTACCTGCTGGATACCAATCTCGAGGCCAACCATCCGGACGATCGCGGGCTCATGAACAAGCTCTACGCCGGAGGTCCCGAGCTGCGGCTGCGTCAGGAGTGGATTCTGGGGGTCGGCGGGGTAAGGGTGCTGCGAGCCATGAACATCGACCCGGGGGTATGGCACGCGAACGAGGGCCATGCCGCCTTCATGCTGGTCGAGCGCCTGCGCGAGCAGGTCGCCAGCGGAGTGGCGTTCGAGGACGCGGTTCATGAGGTGCGGGCCCGGAGCGTGTTCACGACCCACACACCGGTCCCGGCAGGACACGACGCCTTTCCCGCCGACCAGCTCGAGGCGTGCACCGGCCCGGTGTGGGACGAGATGGGCATCGACCGCGAGACTCTGCTCAACCTGGGCGCCCATCCCAATCTGCCCGGCCAGTTTCACATGACTGTGGTAGCCATGCGCCTCTCCGGCCGAGTGAACGGTGTCTCCCGCCGCCATGGTCAGGTCACCCGAAATCTCTGGCGCGACCTCTGGCCCAACCGGCCCTGGGAAGCGGTGCCGGTCACCCACGTGACTAACGGGGTCCATCTGGCCACCTGGATGGCGAGTCCCATCATGGCGCTGCTGGACGAGCACCTGGGGCCGGACTGGGGTGAGCGGCTGGAGGAGCCGGGATTCTGGGATCAGGTTCTCACGCTGGATCACGCCAAGCTTTGGGAAGCACACCAGCGCCAGAAGCGGGCACTGTCGAACTTCATCCGGGAGGATGCCCGCCGGAGATTCGCGGGCCAGCTGAAGGAGGCGTCCCAGGTTGTGGGTGCGGGAACTTTACTCGATCCCATGGCCTTCACCATAGGCTTCGCCCGCCGCTTCGCGACCTACAAACGGGCCAATCTGATCTTCCGGGAGATCGATCGACTGCGACGTCTGCTGGTCGATCCCTGGCGACCGGTGCAGATCATCTTTGCGGGCAAGGCTCACCCGGCCGACAATCCAGGCAAGGAAGTGCTTCAGAGCGTCTACCAGTTCACTCGCGATCCCGAGTTCGAGGGCCGGGTCGCGTTTCTGGAAGACTACGACATGCACCTGGCCCACTTACTGGTGCAGGGGGTGGATTTGTGGCTCAATCTGCCCCGAGTCCCGCTCGAGGCGTCCGGCACCAGCGGCATGAAGGCGGGGCTCAATGGAGTGCCCCAGCTCGGCACGCTCGACGGATGGTGGCAGGAAGGCTACGATGGACTGAGCGGTTGGGCCATCTCCCCGGCGGCTGAAGGCAGCGATGCCGATGCCGCCGATGCGGAGGATTTCTACCGGCTGCTGGAAGAACAGGTGGTGCCGCTCTACTACACCAGGAATGCCTCGGGGGTACCGCTCGGCTGGGTGGAGAAGATGCGGCATGCATTGCGACTCGCCGGCGGCCGATTCACCGCCAGGCGGATGATGCGGGAATACGTGCAGGAGTACTACGCACCGGCGATCGGAGGGGAAGCGTCCGGCGACGATCCACCCACGGCGTGAGGCAAAGCGGGATGGCAACAGTCCACCCTCCGGCTCGTGATCCGACCAGCTCCCCGACTCCGCTCCGGACGCCGGGAGGCAAGCCGGTCTCGGTCGTGCACGTGACGGCGGAGTACTATCCCTACGCCCGCACCGGCGGATTGGCCGAAGCGGTGAGCGGCCTGGCCGCGTTCCAGCGGGCTGGCGGGCTCAATGCGGCGGCGATTCTTCCCCTCTACCGCACCGTCCGCGATGTGGATCCCGACCTCGAGCCAGTGGGGCAGCCGTTCATGGTGCCCATGGGAAGCCATAATGAGGAGGCGCGGGTCTTCCGGGTCGCGGGGCCCACCACGCGGCCCCAGGTCTTCTTCATCGAGCACCTGGATTATTTCAACCGTCCAGGCATCTACGGCGAAAATGCGATCGACTATCCGGACAATGCCCGCCGCTTCGCGTTCTTCGCGTTGGCCGCCGTAACCGCTCTCCCTCGCCTGGTTCCCGGCCCGGTGCTGCTGCACGCCCACGATTGGCACACTGCGCTCGCCCTGGTTTTCCTCCGGACGACCATGGCGGATCGCTTCGGCCGCGACTTCACCGGAGTGCTCTCGGTCCACAATCCCGGATATCAGGGTCACTTTCCGCCCGACGTCATGCCGCAAATCGGCCTGCCCTGGGAGCTCTATAACTGGCAGCAGCTCGAGTGGTACGGCAAAGTCAACTTTCTCAAGGGAGGGTTGGCCTTTGCCGACTACGTGACCACTGTGAGCCCGACGCAAGCCGAGGAGCTTCGCACCCCAGGCGGCGGATTTGGATTGCATGACGCTTTTATCTGGCTGGCCGACCGGTTGGTGGGCGTGCTGAACGGCATCGATCAGCGAGCCTGGGACCCCGCCACCGACCGCCAGATCACGGCGCAGTATTCGGCCGACAACCTCGAGGGAAAGCGTCGCTGTAAGGCCGCTTTACAGCGGTCCTTTGGGCTCCCCCAGCGCCGGCGGGTGCCGTTGTTCGGAATGACCGGCCGGATGGTGACTCAGAAGGGACTGGATCTCATCCTTCAGGGCCGCGAGCTGCTCGCTATGGATGCCCAGTTTGTCTTCCTCGGCAGCGGGGAGCAGAAATACGAAAGCGCCCTGGTGGAGCTGGCAACATCAGCGCCGGACCGGATTGGCGTGCAGCTGGATTTCACCGATCGGCTGGAGCACCGGCTGATGGCGGGAGCGGATCTGTTCCTGATGCCATCGCTCTACGAGCCATGCGGTCTGACCCAGATGCGAGCCCAGCGCTACGGCTCTCCTCCCATCGTCCGAAATGTCGGTGGCCTGGCTGACACCGTAGAGGACGAGGCCACCGGTTTTGCCTTCGATCCCTACACGCCGGAGGCCTTTCAGGAGACAGCTTTCCGGGCGCTGGACCGTTTCAATCACCCCTCCAAGTGGCAGAACATCATGCGGCAGGGCATGGCCCTGGATTTCAGCTGGGAGCGCTCGGTGGCCACTTATCTCGACGTCTACCAACGTGCAGTGGTTCGGGCCGCGGCGGCGCAATGACGCCACGACCGGTGGACTTCGTTTTTACCCTGCACAGTCACCTCCCTCTGGTCCTGAACCACGGGCGCTGGCCCCATGGGAGCGATTGGCTTTGTGAAGCGGCGCTCGATACCTACCTCCCGCTACTCGAGGTCCTTCGCGGGCTCGCGGCCCAAGCGGTACCGGCGCCGGTTACCATCGGCTTCACTCCGGTCTTGGCCAATCAGCTCATCAACCCCGCCTTCGCCGCGGAGATGGAGGCGTTCTTTTCGCAGCGGATCACTGCCTGTCGCGAGGCGCCTGCATCACTGGAGAAGACCGGTGATACGCACCTCTTGCCCCTGGTGGATTACTGGCGCGAGCGGCTGACCCGCTTGCAGGGACTTTTCAACGGGATCGGCCACGATCTAGTGGGGGCGTTCCGGGCGCTGGAATCGGAGGGGCGGCTCGAGATCATCGGCTCGGCCGCCACCCATGGCTACCTCCCGCTGTTAGCCAGAGACGAGAGCATCCGCCTACAGCTCGCAGTTGGAGTCTCCGAGCACCGGCGCATCTTCGGGCGTTCGCCCGCCGGGTGCTGGCTGCCCGAGTGCGCCTACCGTCCTCGGGGGCCCTGGGAGCCGTGGCCCACCGCGCCGCGCACCGGCATGCGACGAGGGATCGAGGAACATCTGGCCGACGCCGGTTTCCAGTTCTTCTTCGTCGACGCCCATCTGGCAGCCGCCGGCAAGCCGCTGGGTCTCTCGGGCGATCCGGCGGGCGACCCGATCGTGCATGCGCCCGCTGCCCGGGTCATTCCCAGTGAGCCGCACCGCTCGCCCTACCGCGCCTATCGAGTGGCACGGAGTCCGGTTGCAGCGTATGTGCGCGATCCTCGCGCGTCGATGCAGGTCTGGAGTCGCTTCGAGGGGTATCCGGGGGACGAGTCCTATCTCGAGTTCCACAAGATCCGCTGGCCCGGTGGACTCAAGTTCTGGCGGGTGAGTGGGCCCAGCGTGGACCTGGGAGATAAGCAGCCGTACCGCCCCGAAGTCGCCGGCGAGCGCGCCCGGGATCACGCGGAACATTTCGCTCACCTGTTGGCCCGTATCGGAGCTGGACCAGCCCAGAGTCGGGAGGGGGTCATCGTCGCGCCCTTCGACACCGAGCTCTTCGGCCACTGGTGGTTCGAGGGACCCGATTTCCTGCGCAACACCTACGAGGCTCTGGTCCGCCAGAAAGATTCCGTCCATCCGGTCACGGGATCGCAGCATCTCCGGGCACATCCTCCCCGGGCCGGCATCCGGCTGCCGTGGGGCTCGTGGGGTGCCAACGGTGACAGCAGCATGTGGCTCAGCGAGCTCACCGCCTGGACCTGGGAGCGGCTGTGGCCGCTGGAGCAGGCGTTCTGGGACGCCGCCCCTGACGCCATCGCATCACCTGCAGCCCGGCCAGTGCTGGCGCAGGCAGCCCGGGAGCTGCTACTGGCCCAATCGTCGGACTGGCAATTCATCATCTCGACCGGCGCTGCTGCCGACTACGCGGAGCGCCGGTTTCAGGAACACTGTGCTGACGCCGAAGGCCTCATCGCCGCACTCCGGGCCGGGAGTGACACGGAGCTCGAGGCTGGCCAGCGCCGGGCCGAGGAACTGGAGCGCCGCGATCAGGTCTTCCCTAACATCATGCCCGCTATTGCTGCTGCCCTCGGTGGCTCGCGCTCACTCGTGGTAGGGTAGCCCGTGGCCCCCGTCCGGTTCGTGTTTGGCCTGCACCTTCACCAACCGGTCGGCAACTTCGACCACGTGTTCGAGCAGCACGTCCAGGACGTCTATCGTCCCATTCTTGAGCATCTGTCCAGCCGGGGTTTCCTCCCGGTGGTGCTGCATCTCTCGGGGCCGCTGTTGGAGTGGCTCGAGCAGCACGACCCCCGATATCTCGACCAGCTCGGCCGTCTAGTGAGCGATGGAAAGATCGAGCTGCTCCTGGCGGGCTTTTACGAGCCGGTGCTGGCCTCCCTGCCGCGGGCGGATCGGGTCGAGCAGATCCAGTGGATGCATGAGGCGATCCGGGCGCGCTTTGGAGTGGGCGCACGGGGGCTCTGGCTCACCGAACGGGTCTGGGAGCCGGAGCTGGCCGCCGACCTCGCCTCAGCGGGCGTGCGATACGCGCTGGTAGATGACCGGCATTTCCTGGTCTGTGGCTTTGCCAGCGACCAGCTGCACGCTCCGTATTGGACCGAAAGCGACGGCAAGCGGGTCGCGCTGTTCCCCATCGACGAGCGCCTGCGCTACCTGATCCCGTTTCGCCCGCCGGAGGAAACCGCGGCGTACCTGCGCGAACTTCGTGGCGCGGGCCATCGACTGGCCGTGCTGGCGGATGATGGGGAGAAGTTCGGTGGCTGGCCCGGTACCAAGGAATGGGTATACGAGCGGGGATGGCTGAACCAGTTCGTCGAGACAATCACCGGTCTGATCGAGCAGGGAGAAGTCCAACTCAGCACCCTCGGTGAGGCGCTCGACCAGGTGCCGAGCGGCGGCATCGCCTATCTGCCGACAGCATCATACCGGGAAATGGAGGGATGGTCGCTGCCGCCGGACGCGGCTCTCCGCCTGATCCGCCTGGAGCGGGACCTGGGCGAGGAGCGGGTGGCCAGTCCGGATGGCGCCCTCATCCGCGGCTCCCACTGGCGCAATTTCCTGGTCAAGTACTCCGAGTCCAACCGGATGCACAAGAAGATGCAGGCGCTGTCGTTCTTGAGCCGATCGCAGGGGGATCCGCCGGCTGCGCGGCGAGCCATCGGCCGGGCACAGTGCAACGACGCCTACTGGCACGGCGTCTTCGGCGGGCTCTACCTGCCGCACCTGCGCGAGGCCATCTGGCGCAATCTTGCGCAGGCGGAGCGGGAGCTTCGACGAAACGAACCCTTGGCGGCGGAGGTGCTGGATCTCGACGGTGATGGGCATGAGGAGATCTGGATCCACTCCGACCAGTTCTCCGCCCTGCTGAGCCCCTGGCGCGGTGCTGCGCTCGAGGAGCTCACGCTGTTTGGCAGCGAAGTCAACTACGCCGATACCCTGACCCGGCGGCGGGAGGCATATCACGATACGGCATTGGAGCGGCGAGCCGAGGCTTCAGCAAACGAGGGAGGTACACCCAGCATCCACGACATCGAAGAAGGAATCCAACTGGAACAACGTCCTCCCCTGGACGCCGACGACCGTGCCCTCTTCGTGGATCGGGTACTGCCCGGTCGTCTGGAGCTGGACCAGTACGCATCGGGAGATTATTCGCCGGTGCGGTCCTGGGCAGCCGCGCGGCACAGCTTCGAGATCAACCCGCTGCCGGACGGGTTCGAGATTGTGTGCCGAGCCGAGGCGATCACCAAGCGGCTGAAGTTCTCGCCCGAGGGGGGACTGACGGTGAGCTATGACTGGTCCCCCACCGCTGGGGCTAAGGGAGACCGGTTTGCGGTGGAGCTTTCTCTATCGGCCGCACTGGACATCCGAACCGAGCCGCCCGCCGAGGTCTGGACCTTCCCCATCGAGACGGTGGCAAAGTCGGAGCGCGGCTTGGACCGAACCAGACAGGGCGATTCGATCACCCTGCGCTGGCCGGTGGAGGTTGGTTCAGCCACTATCGAAGTGCATGGCCCGATCCGGAGCGCCCTGGCTCACGCGGAAGCTGGAAGATCGGCGGTTCCGGAGTGAAGCACTAGCGCGGGACCTCGATGCCTGCCGCGCAAGTGCTGCAGATCCCGTGGGTCGTGTGAGCATTGTGCTCTCGCTCCAGGAAGTCCTCCACACTCAGCCACTCGTCATCTGCGCGTACCCGCCGGCACCAGGCGCACAGAACGATGAGTGATTCGAGGTATTGGATGCGCCGGAAGGCTCGGTACGTGATCCCCACGACGATCGCTCCGACCAGGACAGTCAGCGCCGACTCCAGCAGTCCCTCGCCCACTCGCACCGGCGTGGGCGCCGCTCCGAACAGCAGCCGCGGCAGGTCGAGTAGCTCGTCCAACCAGATGATCGCAATGATCAGCGCGAACCCGGCCGCTTCCAGCATCAGCGTGTAGCGGAACACTACGCCACGAACCTTCACCAGCCGACTCCTCCCAAAACCCCAAAGCTAGCTGCCTCGAGGCCTGAACGATAAGCCTCAGCTCCGGCGATCCCAGCGCACAAAGTGGGCTAGTGGCGCGTGTCTTGCCCCCTCGGGTTACATCCCCAACAGACCCGGCCGCTATGCTCAGCTGCAGTGCAGTTAAGCCTGTCCGATTGCAATACGCGCTCGCGCTTTGCGGCTCGCTGCTGCTGCCAGCTTGTGCATCCAAGTACTCCCAGGTGCCGGCCCGGCTCGACCTGGTTCCATATGGCCGCGTAGCCCTGGTCACGTTCGTCGCCGATCAGCCCAACGACGGCATAAGCTCCCTTGCCACTCAGCGCTTTGCGGAGGCGCTCCTCTCCAGCCAGTCGGGTGTCGAGTTGCTCGAGCTGAGCACCGCCGACTCGGCTCTTCGCACGCTGCCGGTCAATGCAGATGCTGCCTCCATCGCTCAGGCGCTGGGTAAGCAGAAGGGGGTGCCGGCGGTGTTCGTCGGCGCGCTGAAGGTCTCCAACGTCAAACCGAAGGGGCACCTCAGCACCTCTGGGTTCAATGTGCGCGCCGGGGTCTCAGCCGAGCTGACGGTACGCTTGCTGTCGACCAGTACGGGAGGCACGGTGTGGCGCTCGAGCGCATTGGCCAATGGTACCGTGGGGAGAATTGACATCTCCGACCGCCTGCCCTCGATCGCGGTGCGCGACAAGGAAGAGGCGTATGGTGAGCTGGTTCAGCAGCTCATTGCGGAAGTAACCCGGGATCTTCGGCCTACCTGGATCAAGAAATAGCAATCCGGGATCGCCTCCGACAGCAAAAGCCCCTCGAGCGAGTCGAGGGGCTTCCGTTATCTAGGACCCGGCTCGACGGGCGGTTTCCCTATCCAGTCGCGCGCGGAGGGCCGCGAGAACAGGGTCGGCAGCCGTGTACTTCTGCCCGTATCCCAGATTGAAGGCATAGTCGAAATCGGCCGGGTTGAGTCCCTGGGTGTGCTGGAGGATAGTTTCCAGCTTGTCCAGTCCTTTGGTGAGTCTTGCCTCACGCGACTGAGCCGACTCATACTCGTCCCACAACTCGAGGATCTCGGTCTGGAGATGGTGTGGCAGCGGCTCGATCAGGCGAAGGAGATCACGTCGCTCCTGTTCGCTCTTGTTGAGGCCGGGATTCTGAGTGGGGGCGGGAACATCGCCGCCGATCGCCTCTCCGAGATCGTGAATGAGACACATCTTGAGCAGCCGAGCCAGATTGACATCGGCTGCATCGCCGTAGAGCAGCATGGCCATGAGGCAGAGCCGCCAGGTGTGCTCGGCGACACTCTCGGCTTGACCGACCGAGGTCCACCCGCTGCGGGTAACGGTCTTCAGCCGTTCGGCGGATCGCAGGAATGTCAGCACGCCGTCCAGTTCGTCACGTTTCATGAACTGCTCCATCAGTCATCG